>Ga0268298_10000191_pt1 | contig 78252 bp, 68 predicted proteins | sample WWTPWeurt_MetaG_FD_194462 | JGI IMG/M metagenome (GOLD analysis project Ga0268298, IMG submission 194462) | Activated sludge microbial communities from WWTP in Nijmegen, Gelderland, Netherland - WWTP Weurt | ecosystem: Engineered > WWTP > Aerobic digester > Activated sludge | place...
CCTGTTTTCAAACCAAATTACAGCAAAATTAGTGTTTGCTGAATGGTTAGTTTGTATGCTACTCTTTTGAACTCTTGCCTCTAAATTCTTAATCAATTTTAAAGCATTCCATAGTTTATTATTAAAATTTCTGCCTTGTTCTAAACTACTTTCATCAAATAATAAATCGTTACCAGCAGGCGAAGCAATTAAGATTCCAAAACGTACTGCATCAGCTCCATAGGTATCAATAAGAGCTAATAAATCTGGGCTATTACCTAACTGTTTGCTCATTTTTCTACCTTGCTTATCTCTTACCATTCCTGTAAAATAAACATCTTTAAAAGGTAGTTGTTGTTTAAACTCATATCCTGCCATAATCATTCTTGCTACCCAAAAGAAAATTATATCTTGACCTGTAACTAATGTTGTGGTTGGATAATAATAATTAATTTCTTCATTATTAGGTTGGCTAATTCCTTTAAAAACTTCAATTGGCCAAAGCCAAGAGGAGAACCAAGTATCCAAAACATCTTCCTCTTGTGTAATAGTTTGTAAATTGGAGGATGGAAACTGTGTTTTAAATTGGATAATAGCTTCTTCTTTTGTTGCAGCTACTACAAAATTTCCCTCATCATCATACCATGCTGGTATTCTTTGACCCCACCAAAGTTGTCTTGATATACACCAGTCTTTTACATTAATCAACCAATGCCTGTAAGTATTTTTTAATTTAGAAGGATGAAAATTTATTGTATCATTTAGTACTGCATTAAGTGCCTCTGGATTTTTTTCCATAAACATTTTCATGTTCATAAACCACTGCATAGAAAGCCTGCTTTCTATAATTGCTCCAGTTCTTTCGCTTGTACCTACCTGGCTTTTATATTCTTCTACTTTTTCTAACTGGCCTAATTCAGAAATGTCTTTTGCAATTATTTTTCTTAGCTCAAACCTGTCAATACCATGATAATTTTTAACAACCTCAGAAGGATTATCTTCTAACAATTCATCTATTGTAAATTTTCCATCTTCATCTAATGTATTGATTGCTTTTAATTGGTATTTTCTTCCTAATTCATTATCATTTTTATCGTGAGCTGGAGTTATTTTTAATGCCCCTGTTCCAAAAGTAACATCTACATATTCATCTGCAATGATGGGTATTTTTCTGTTTATAATTGGCACAATCACTTCTTTGCCAATAAGGTTTTTGTAACGTTCATCTGTAGGGTTTACACAAATAGCCACATCGCCTAAAATAGTTTCTGGTCTTGTTGTTGCAACCATAATAAATTGATTAGCATCAGAAGCCATTGCGTATTTTACAAAATAAAGTTTAGAGTCTGTTTCTTTAAAAATTACTTCCTCATCGCTTAGAGCTGTTTTACTTGCTGGGTCCCAATTAACCATTCTTAAGCCACGATATATAATGCCATCTTTATATAATTGAATGAATGTATTGATAACGCTTTTATAATAATCATCATCCATTGTAAAAGCTGTTCTATTCCAATCTAAACTGCAACCTAATTTTTTTAATTGCTGCAGAATAATGCCTCCATATTTTTCTTTCCACTCCCATGCATATTTTAAAAATTCATCTCTTGATAAAGATGATTTTGTAATACCACGTTCTCTTAACATTTGTACCACTTTTGCCTCAGTAGCAATACTTGCATGATCAGTTCCTGGCACCCAACATGCATTTTTACCATTCATTCTTGCATGCCTAATTAATATATCTTGAATAGTGTTATTTAAACAATGCCCCATGTGTAAAACACCTGTTACATTAGGTGGTGGAATAACAATGGTATAAGGTTGTTTGGTGGCATCTACCACACTATTAAAATAGCCTTTTGTTTGCCAATGGCTATACCATTTATTATCTACAAGTTGAGGTTCAAAGTTTTTACTTAATTCCATTTATTAGCCTTATTTTATAAAAGGCTGTAAAAATAAGCAAAGGCTATGAAGTTAAAAGCAAAAGAATAAAGAGTTTATTATTTATTACTTAATAACCCAAAATGAAGTTCTCCGAAATTTTGTAAAGAGGTTAACTTTAAATCGGCTGCTCCCCAACGTTCATCTTTTAATTGAGTATGATGTGGCACCACAACACAAGTCATTCTAGCAGCTTTTGCAGCTATCATTCCATTAAAAGAATCTTCAAAACAAATGCACTCATGAGGGTGAACATTTAATTGTTGGGCACAATCTAAATAAACTTGTGGGTGTGGTTTTCCGTAGGTTAAATTTTCGGCAGATGCAATTGCCTGAAAATAGTTTTTAGAGTTGGTTAGTTCTATCACCACATCTATTAATTGCATTGGCGATGATGTGGCTAACCCAATTTTAAAGTTTTTCTTTTGAAAAAAATCTATAATATAATTTACACCTGGCATTATTGCACCTTTATTTTCTTTAACCATTTGTACTATTAATTCTATAATTTTTGTTTCGGCCTTTAATAATTCTTCATCGCCTATATTAAATTTTTTAAACCACCATTGTACAAACTCTCTGGTTCTTAAACCTGTTGTAGTATTATATTGTTCATTACTTAATTTAACACCATATTCATTAAAAACTTTACTAGCTGCTTTATTCCACAATGGTTCACTATCAATTAATAAACCATCCATATCAAAAATTACTGTACTAAAATTCATATCAATTATAATTGTTGCAAATGTATTTGAATGTTTTATTGATAGTTAAATACACCCAAATTATTTACTGCTTTAGGTTCAATAAAAATTTAATAGCTATATTGCATTTAATATTATACTCAAATTAATTGAAATGAGTGTTACAGATAAACTTAAACATATTAGAATTATTCGTACTTGCGTTTATGCTGTTGTTGGTGTAATTACCTATCCTGGTTTAAGAATATTCAATAAATTAAAAATAGAAGGAACAGAAAATTTAAAAAATTTACCAAAAGAAAATGTACTTTTTGTAAGTAATCATCAAACTTATTTTGCCGATGTAATTACTTTTATACATATTCTATCGGCAGTTAAATGGCGAAAAAAAAATAGATTAGGTTTGCCTTATTACTTACTTAACCCATTCACTAATTTGTATTATGTGGCAGCAGAAGAAACAATGAAAGGCAGTTTAATAAGTAGATTTTTTATTTTAGCTGGTGCATTAACTGTAAAAAGAACCTGGCGTGCAGAGGGCAAAGAAGTAAGAAGAGGATTAGACCCTAGTGATACCAGAAAAATAAACAGAGCTTTAGATTCAAGTTGGGTAATCACCTTTCCGCAAGGTACTACCAAACCTTTTGCACCAGGCAGAAAAGGTACTGGTTATATAATTAAAAATAATCAGCCAACTGTTGTACCAGTTGTAATTAATGGCTTTTGGCGTGCATTTAATAAAAAAGGATTAGCATTTAAAAAGAAAGGATCCATATTAACAGTTAAATTTAAAGAGCCAATGGTAATTGATTACACACAACCTGCTGAAATAATTTTAGAGCAAGTAATGGATGCTATTGAACAAAGCAAAAAATATATGCTTAAAGGCAAACATCATTTAATGAATGTGTTAGATAAATAACATAAAAAAACCAGAGATTTTCTCTGGTTTTTTTATGTTGGCGGAGAGAGAGGGATTCGAACCCCCGGACCTGTTACAGTCAACGGTTTTCAAGACCGCCGCATTCGACCGCTCTGCCATCTCTCCGGTTGCAAAATAATAGGTTGAAAGTTTATCTGCCAAAAAATTATTTTTCTTCTACTAACTTCGTTATAAATCATTCGTTAATTTTTGAAACATTTAGCAGCATTAAATAAATATTTCTGGAAATACAAAAAACTATTTATTGCAGGTATTTTTTGTATTATAGTATCTAATTATTTTAGAATTTTAACCCCTCAAATAACTGGGTATATTGTAGATGCTGTACAAGAAAAACTTGCAACCAACCAACAAATACACACAGTTGCCACCAAGCAGTATAACTATAATTATTTGGTTTTGATGCTTATTAATTGGCTTAATACAAAACAATTTTCATTAAGTGAAATAGTTGTTCTTTGTTCAGTCTCGTTATTGGTATTTGCAATTTTAGGTGGTTTATTTATGTTTTTAATGAGGCAAACTATTATTGTTATGAGCAGACATATAGAATTTGCCCAAAAAAACGAAGTATTTAAAAAGTATTTATCGTTAGATACAAGCTTTTTTAAAGCTCATGCCACTGGCGATTTAATGAACAGAATTTCTGAAGATGTAAGCAGAGTTAGAATGTATTCCGGGCCTGCAGTAATGTATATTATAAACCTTGCTTTTACTATTGGCTTCAGTATTTTTTTTATGCTTAAAGCTAATATTGAGTTAACATTATATGTTCTATCTCCTTTACCCTTTCTTGCTATTATTATTTATGTAGTAAACTCAGTTATTAATAAAAAGAGTGAAAAAATACAAGAGCAATTATCTAATTTAACCTCATCTGCACAAGAAGCTTATTCTGGAATTAGAGTATTAAAATCTTTTGTACAGGAAAATACAATTACCAATTTCTTTTCTAAAAAAAGTAATGAGTACAAACAAAGTGCTATTAGTTTAGCAAAGTTAGAAGCCTTCTATTTTCCATCAATGGCATTAATTATTGGCATAAGTACATTGCTTACAATTGCCATTGGCAGTTGGTATGTAATTCACAAAAACAATGGTGTAACTGCAGGAACAATTACAGAATTTGTAATTTATATAAACATGCTTACTTTTCCTGTTAGTGCAATTGGTTGGACAGCAAGTATTATTCAACGAGCAGCTGCTTCTCAAAAAAGAATAAATAATTTTTTAGAAATAGAACCTGAAATTAAAAATAATTCCAACAAAACTGAAATAGATATTTCAGGCGATATTGTTTTTAATAATGTTTCTTTTATTTATCAAAATACAGGAATAGAAGCTATAAAAAATTTTAATTTAACCATTAACAAAGGATCTAAAGTATTAGTGTTAGGTAAAACAGGAAGTGGAAAATCAACTTTAGCACAATTGCTTTTAAGATTTCACAACCCTAAAACTGGCTCTATTACAATTGGAAATAATAACTTAAACTCTTTAAACTTATATAAACTAAGAGAACAAATTAGTTATGTGCCACAAGATGTTTTTTTATTTAGCGATAGTATAAAAAACAATATAAACTTTGGTTTAAGTAATGAGGCAGAAATGGAATTAATACAAAATGTAGCAAAATTAGCTTCTGTTCACAACGATATTTTAGAGTTTGAAAATGGATATGAAACTATTATTGGCGAAAGAGGTGTTACATTAAGTGGTGGTCAAAAGCAAAGAATTTCCATTGCTAGAGCTTTACTTAAAAGCCCTGAAATAATTGTTTTTGATGATTGCTTAAATGCTGTTGACGCTAAAACTGAAAATACTATCATCCAAAATTTTTATACCTTTCTTCAAAATAAAACTGCAATAATTATAACCCATAGAATATTTTCATCTTTTAAATTTGATAAAATTTTAGTTCTTAATGAAGGGAAAATTATAGAAGCTGGCACTCATGAAACTCTTATGGCTCTTAATGGATACTATGCAGCCTTATATAAAAAACAGTTAACCGAGGAGGAAAATAACTTATAACAACTTTCTTCAAAACATTTACCTTCGTTAGCTATAATAAATTAATTATCAATATTTTAAAACTTTTTATTTACCAAAACAATAGAAAGCCCTAACTTCGCAGCCCTAAAATTTCACTTCGCCTTTTATAAAAGCTTGGTTTATTTTATTTTTTACTAATTCTAAAAAATTAAAGTCATAATTAGACTACTATATGGAAATACGCAACATTGCAATTATTGCACACGTAGATCATGGTAAAACAACTTTGGTTGATAAAATTTTACATGCAACTAAAATTTTCAGAGAAAACCAAGACTCAGGTGAGTTAATAATGGATAATAATGATTTAGAAAGAGAAAGAGGAATTACCATTTTTAGCAAAAATGCTGCTGTTAAATATAATGGCGTTAAAATAAATGTAATAGATACCCCAGGCCACAGTGATTTTGGCGGTGAGGTTGAAAGAGTTTTGAAAATGGCTGATGGGGTAATACTTTTAGTAGATGCTTTTGAAGGTCCAATGCCTCAAACTCGTTTTGTATTGCAAAAAGCATTACAATTAAACCTACATCCTATTGTAGTTATTAATAAAGTAGATAAACCAAACTGCCGCCCAGATGAAGTGCATGATGCAGTTTTTGAACTTTTCTTTAATTTAGATGCAACCGAAGAGCAATTAAATTTTCCTACATTTTATGGTAGCGGAAAAAATGGCTGGTTTAATGATAGCTTAACACCTACAGATAACATTTTGCCTTTAATGGATGGTATTTTAAAATATGTTCCTGCTCCTAAAGTGGCTGAAGGTGCATTACAACTTCAAATAACTTCTCTCGATTATTCTTCTTTCTTAGGAAGAATTGCTATTGGTAAAGTTACCAGAGGCTCTATAAAAGAAAATATGCCTATTGCATTAGTGCAGGCAGATGGAACAATTAAAAAAAGCCGTGTAAAAGAATTATATGTTTTTGAAGGAATGGGCAAAAGCAGAGTAAATGAAGTAAAAGCTGGTGATTTATGTGCTGTAGTAGGTTTAGAAGATTTTAATATTGGCGATACCATTGCTGATGCTGAAAACCCTGAAGCATTACCAATTATTAGCGTTGACGAGCCTACTATGAGCATGACTTTTAGTATTAACAACTCACCCTTTTTTGGTAAAGATGGAAAATTTGTTACAAGCCGTCACTTAAGGGATAGGTTAATGAAAGAAACAGAAAAGAATTTAGCTTTAAGAGTAGAAGATACAGATAGTGCAGATAGTTTTTTAGTATATGGCAGAGGCATATTACATTTAGGTGTTTTAGTAGAAACTATGCGTAGAGAAGGGTATGAATTAACAGTTGGTAACCCTCAAGTAATTGTAAAACAAATTAATGGTAAAAAACATGAACCTTACGAAGTATTAGTGGTAGATGTACCAAGTGAATACAGTGGTAAAGTAATAGATTTAGTAACACAACGTAAAGGAGAAATGTTGGTAATGGAAAGCAAGGGAGAAATGCAACATTTAGAATTTGACATCCCTTCAAGAGGGTTAATAGGTTTACGTTCTCAAATGCTTACTGGCACTGCTGGCGAAGCTGTAATGGCACATCGTTTTAGCGAATACAAACCATGGAAAGGTGCAATACCAGGTAGAAACAATGGTGTTTTAATATCTAAATTTCAAGGTGCTACAACTGCTTACTCTATAGATAAATTACAAGACAGAGGTAGATTTTTTGTTGACCCAGGTGAAGAAGTGTATATTGGTCAAGTAATGGCTGAGCATATAAAACCTGGAGACTTAAATGTAAATGCTATTGAGGGTAAAAAGCTTACCAATCACAGAGCTAGTGGCTCTGATGAAGGTATTCGTATTACGCCTAAAATTTTAATGACTTTAGAAGAATGTATGGAATATATTCAGCAAGATGAATGTATTGAAGTAACTCCTAAAAACATTAGGATGCGTAAAGTTATTTTAGACGAAAACGAACGTAATAAGGCTGCTAAAAGCCTTAAAGTAGAAGCTGTTTAATCCTTTACTTTATAACAATATTTTTATATAGTATAGTAGAAATATTATTTTTGATATTATTCTTACATATTGAAAAATAATTTCTCATATATACTTCTACTTATAGTTGTTTCTATTTTTATTGCTAGTATTGTTAGTAATTTTAAAGGAGATGATTGGGAGGAAAATTCAAGAAAAGCTTTATACTTTCTAAAAGGAGACTCTGTACCTTCTACGGCAACAGAATACACATTATCTAATGGTGTACCCTATGTACATTATGTTGCAGAAAATGGAGTTCCTGCTATTACTCGTTTTAATTCCACCATTGTTGCTAATTATGCAATAAAATATGCTCAACAATTTTTAGAAAATTCTGACTCTACCTACTATAAAAAATTTTTAAATTGTGTTCAGTTTTTAAAAGATTCTGTTACGCAACAAAATAATTTAACCTTTTACCAATTTAATTGGCAACAAGGCTGGTATCCAAACATTTCCCCTCCCTTCATAAGTAGCATGACCAATGGCAGAGCTATTGAAGTTTTTTTATATGCTTATCAATTTACCAACAATAATTACTATTTGCAGTTTGCAAAAAATTTACTCCATGCTTTTTATATAACAGTACAAAATAATGGTTTTGCTTATAAGCTTAATGACTCTGCTTGGTGGTATGAGGAAATAGCAAAACCAAATGTAACTACACCTTATATTTTAGATGGTCATATTTATGCAATTCAAGGTATCCAAAAATTATGGTTAACTACTAAAAGCGATTCTGCTTTATACTTATTTGAAAAAGGTATAAATGCATTAAAACTTAAGCTACCATCTTACAATGCAGGTAAAGGTGAAATATATTACGATGCCCATCAACACAAAGCAGATAAAAAATACCATAAAATACTTACCAACCAAATATATCAATTATGGCAAAGCACTAATGATAGTACCTTTTTACGTTATTATCAACAATGGATAAAACCTTCTAAAGTACCTTACGTAATTAGAATGTTGAAAGAAAAAAACATTTCAGGTTTGTTATTAATTGCTATGCTTAGTGCATTATTTTTTCCCATTCTGTACTTGGTAACAAATAAAATAGTTTTAAAAAAGTAATATTACCTGTTTAGTAATCTTGTATTTACAGTAGTTATACCAACTAACTCATCATGCCTTCCATTTACCGATTTATAATATACAAATACAGTATAATCATTTTCTGTTTCCCATAAATTTCCATCAGTAAGGGTAACATCTGCAATGGCATTTTCGTTGTTTTTATCTTTTGTAACGTATGTATAAGAGTAATAACCTTGCTTCATTAAAAAAGTTTTTTCATACCACCCTTCCTCTTCATTATACAATAATTTTGTAGAATCGTTTAGCTCACTATTAGTAAAATTGCTCATTATATACACATCTTTGCCTTCTATAGCTTTATTGTTTGGTGGTATAAAAGTAAAGTGTACATTGGCATAATCTGCCTGCCAAAAAGGATTGATATTTTCTGAACTTGAAATAAAATACCATCCATTAAAATCTTTAAAGTAAGCATACCTTAATTGAGAACGTGTTAAATCAGGTTTTAAAATAATTTCATTGGGTATAGTTAATTTATCAATACTATGCACTCGTTCTGTAGCTATTCTAAAACTTCTTAAATCTACCCATCGGTATTCTTTTCCTGCAGCAAATAAGCAATCTTGCTCTCCATTGTATTCTAAAACATTTCCTCTTATAAAAGCTGGTTTAATATTTCTTACCACATTATCCCATCGGTTATTTTGTAACACTACAACTTTTACTTGTTGCTGTGGGTTTATAGGGTTTAGTTGTGTAGCATTAACACTTACTTGTACACGCTGATAAGTTCTAAATAAAGAGTTATCATAAGGTTGTAGAACTTGTAACCCAATAGAAGCTTTATTATCTAAAACAAAGAATTTTTTTGTAAATGCAACCTTATTAATATCTCCATTTAAAAACACTTTTAATAAATAATTCCCACTTTTAGTTGGCACACTCCCTCTATCTGGCAACAATGCTTGATAATGAACATACTTGGTTTGAGCAATAGATGAGACTCTATATTGATTTAACCGGTTTTGAATAAACCCTTTAATATAATCAAAAGGGCTTAAATCTACTGGCTCCCAATTTTCATTGCAAAGCTGAAAAGTATAAGAGTAGTTTTTCACATATCCATCTAAATCATCAAAATGCAATTCTAACAAATCTGATGAGCCTAAATTGATAATAGGTAAGCTCATTTGGTTGTTTTGCTGGTATAATTGTACAGTTTTAATTTCAGGATAATAAATTGCATCGCTAAACTTTTCTTGTGCAAGAACAGCATAAAAAGTTATTAAAAAAAACAACATTAAAAATGGTTTCTTCATAATTAATAAAATCTTCTAAAAGTTGAAAGCGTAAATATCATTTATTATTTTTCAAGTTCCTAAAATTATGCCATAAACAAAATTCTTATACTAATCATATTATATTTACATACTTTTTAATTTTTATTTAAGTTTTACTTTTTGTAAACCCAAAATGCATTTTTGAATTTGAATGTACCTTTTTTTATAGCAAAGCGTTTAGCTATTAATAAAAAGCAATCTTTTTCTGCTTTTATCATTAAACTATCTATTGCTGCTACTGCTTTAAGTGTGGCTGCAATGATTATAACATCTGCTTTTGTTAATGGTTTTCAAGATACAGTCGCAAAAAAAGTATTTAGCTTTTGGGGTCACTTGAGAGTACAATATTACGAAACAAGCAAAGCTTTTATTTCCGAAGAAAATCCTATACCAAAAAGTATGGAGGTAGAGAATATTTTAAAGAAGAATAATCAAGTAAAGCATATTCAACCCTTTGCTACCAAAAGTGGTGTATTGGAAAAAAATAGAAATATTGAAGGTATTTTATTTAAAGGTATTGATGAAACTTATGATAGCAGTACTATTAAACCATTTATACTACAAGGCAATTGGCTGAATTTTAAGGATAGTTTATACAGTAAGGATATTATGATATCTAGTATCCTGGCCAATGAACTAAACATAAAACTGTACGACACTGTAAATGTATTTTTTGTATCTGCTAACGAGGGAGAATCTATTTACAGACCTGTAATTGTAAAATGTATTTACAAAACAGGAATTGAAGAATACGATAAAATTTTTGTTGTTGGCGATATTAAATTAATACGCAGATTAAGCAACTGGAATGAAGATGAAATTGGCGGATATGAAGTTATTTTAAAAGATTATCAGCAAATGAATGCTGTAAACAACAACCTAGATTTGCCTGTTATTTGGAATAGTAAAACTATTCAACAAATTTACCCTAATATTTTTGAATGGCTTCAAATTCAGGATTTAAACAAAAATGTAATGTTCATTATAATGAGTATTGTGGCTATCATTAATCTTATTACCTGTTTACTCATTTTAGTGCTTGAAAGAATAAAAATGATTGGAATTTTAAAAGCTGTTGGATATAGCAATAGCTCTATTCAAAAAATATTTCTATATCATGCAAGTATAATTGCTTTCATAGGAATAATAATAGGCTGTTTTGTTGGCATTGGCCTTTGCCTATTACAACAATATACTAGTTTTATAACCTTAGATGAAAGTAATTATTATGTATCTGTTGCTCCTGTAAAAATTATTTGGGGGCAAGTATTTGCAATTTGTGGGGCGGTACTGGTTATTTGTTTTGCTTCTCTATCATTACCTGTAATACTAGTTAAAAAAATTAACCCATTACAAGCAATACAGTTTAGATAAGGTTTTAACTTACACTACTGCCTTCTTTAATAACATTATCTGGATTAATAAAATGTAGTTTGCCATTATTATCTTCTGCCATTAAAATCATTCCATTACTTTCTATACCACGCATTTTTCTAGGTGCTAAATTACAAACAACAGTTACTTGCTTTTTAATAATTTCTTCTGGTGTAAAGTGCATGGCAATGCCAGAAACAATAGTTCTAACTTCACTTCCTAAATCAACTTCCAGTTTTAAAAGTTTATCAGCTTTTGCTACTTTTTCAGCAGTTTTAATAGTACCAATTCTTAAGTCAATTTTTGTAAAATCATCAAACTGTATTTCTGGTTTAAAATTTTTTAATTCAGCTTCAACATTTACTTCTTCGCTAGTAGCAACTTCCGTTTTACCCAACATTGCTTTTTGTTTTAATTTTTCTAATTGTTCATTAATTTCTTCGGCTTCAATTTTTCTGAATAATAATTGAGGTTCTCTTAAACTATACCCTACACTTAATAGTTTTACACTTCCTGCATTTTTCCATTCCAGCATTTTATCAACCACCTTCATCATATACAACATTTTTTTAGCAGTAAATGGTAAAAATGGATTAATTAAAATAGCAAGGTTAGCAGTTAATTGTAAACATAAATGCATACAATTATCAATTAATTGCTGATTGTTGGGTGTTTCATTTAAAGTTTTAGCAACAATCCAAGGTTCTTTTTTCTGCATATATTGATTTGCTTTTCTTGCTAAATCAATAACTTCAAATTGTGCTTCTCTAAATTTATATTGTTCTAATAATTGTTCAACAGAATTTTTTGTTTGTGCAATATCAATTATCAGTTGTTTATCTGTTTCATCAAGTAAGTTATTATGAAAAGCAGGTACTTTACCTCCGCATAATTTGTGCATTAACACAAAAGTTCTGTTTACGTAATTTCCAAAAATGCTAACTAATTCGCTATTATTAGCATCTTGAAAGCCTTTCCATGTAAACTCACTATCTTTCGTTTCTGGTGCAATGTTTGTTAAATAATAACGCAATACATCTGCCATACTTTCGCCACCATTTTCTTTTTTTATCCAACCGTTTATATAATCTTCCATTTCAATACTCCATCCTCTGCTTGTGCTCATTTTATCTCCTTCTAAATTCATAAACTCATTGCTTGGCACATTATCTGGCAAAATATTTCCATGAAGTTTTAACATAACCGGAAAAATGATTGCATGAAAAACAATATTATCTTTTCCAATAAAATGCACCAGTTTAGTATCGTTATTATACCAATAAGGTTTCCAATCCTTATCATTATCTAAAGCCCATTGTTTGGTGGCACTTATATAACCTATAGGTGCATCAAACCAAACGTACAACACTTTATTCTCTTCAGTTTTTACAGGCACTTTTACACCCCAATCTAAATCTCTTGTAACTGCTCTTGGCTGTAAACCTGCATCAATCCAACTTTTTACATTACCAACCACATTGGCTCTCCAATCTTCTTTATGTGTGTTTAAAACCCATTCTTTCAAAAATTCTTCGTGTTTATTTAAAGGTAAATACCAGTGGCTTGTAAGTTTTTTAATGGGTGCTTTTCCGCTTAAAGTAGATACAGGATTAATTAACTCTTCTGGACTTAAACTTTTACCACACTTCTCACATTGGTCGCCAAAAGCATTGTTGTAAGAGCAATTTGGGCAAGTGCCTTTAATAAATCTATCTGCTAAAAACATTTTAGCTTCATCATCATAATACTGCTCCGTTTCTTTAATTTCTAAATGTCCATTATTATTTAATTCTGTAAAAAATTCTTGTGCAGTGGTATGATGAATGGGAGATGAAGTTCTATGATAAATATCAAAACTTATTCCAAGATCTTTAAAATTTTGTTCAATAATAGGGTGATATTTATCTATAATTTCTCTTGCCGTAGTGCCCTCTTTTTTTGCCTGAATAGGAATGGCAGTGCCATGCTCATCGCTGCCACACACAAAAACAACTTCTCTGTTTTGTGCACGTAAATAACGTGTATATATATCTGCAGGTAAATAGGCACCAGCTAAATGCCCAATATGTTTTAATCCATTAGCATAAGGCAATGCACTTGTTATTAAATATCTGGTTGGATTGTTCATTATTATGTTACAAACTTTTAAATGCTATTAAACTTTTGTTGCGTCGCACAATTGTACTGTTAGTACATTATGCAACTAAAATTAAGTTCACAAAAATAAGCTTTCACTTGTCAAATTAAGTATTTAGCAGTATTGCTTTCAAATAAATTTCCAATATTATTGTAGGAGTTCTTTTATTTTATTTTCAAGGTCATAAGGCGATAAATCAATTCCAACAACCTTACCTTCTTTATTCAATAAATAGCTGTTTGGTATATAGCTTACTTTCCATTTATTGGCTATCAAACTATTTTCATCATATACCTGAATCCAATTTATTTTATCGGCCTTTATTGCCCTTTTCCATGCATTGGTATTATAATCAACAGATATAGCATAAATTTCAAAGCCTTTCAACTTATATTTATCGTAAAGTTTTTTTAGTTTTTTATTAGCTGCCCTACAAGGCCCACACCAGCTTGCCCAAAAGTCTATCAATACTATTTTCCCTTTTAGTGATGAAAGCTGAAGTGATTTTCCATTAACATCTGTTAAACGTATTTCAGGGCTATACATTCCAATATCTGGCTGTGCATTCAAGTTTAAACAAAACAAAAAAAGAAAAAGAACAATTAAATATTTTTTCATAATACAACAATAATAAAGCCATCAAAAGTGTTTTTAAACAACAAATTGATGGCTTAGTTTTTCAATTTAAGGCTAAATAATATAAAAATTAATCTACTTTTTTAGAGCAACAACTTTTTGATTCTGACTTACCATCTTTTGCACAATCTTTATGATCTTTATTGGCAGTAGCATCTTTTTTGCATTCTTGTTTAGCATTTTCATTTTTGCTGGCGTCTTTACTGCAACAAGATTTTGCAGTAGTAGTTGTGGCACTTACATTACTTTTTTGTTCAGTTGCTACAGCTTTTCTTTCATATTTACAACAACCAGGTAATTTACTATAAACTTCATCAGATGCTGTTTCATCTTGCGTATCATGACCAACTGCTGCTATTGCCTTCTGAATTTTTGCATTATTTAATTTTTCAGAATTGTATTTAACAGATAGCATTTGGGTTTCAGAACTCCAGGAAGCTGAAGTTACACCAAGACCTTTTAATGTTTTTTCTATTCTGCTTTTACACATACCACAATTACCCCAAACTTTAATTTCTTCAGAAACTTCTTTTTTGTCTTGAGCAAATGATGTAAACGAAAAAACTAAAAATGATAATAATAATAAGGAAGATTTCATATTTTATTTATTTAAAATTATTAATAAAGATAGCAATTTTATTGCCAATATTTATAGGATATTACAAATTAAAAACTAAGGGCTAATTTTCAGATTCTAAATTCTGAAAACACAATTTATAATATACGCTTTTTGATAAGAAATTGGAGGTTTAACAATATTATCAACTAAAAACCCTGTTGCTATTTTTGGTGAAATTATTTGATAGAAGGTAACAGCAGGCTGTGCTAAGTAAAATGGCTTCTTACAATCAATATTACTGTAGGTAGCATTGTGTAAATTATTTAATTTAACAACCTTATATTCCGATTTACAACAACTTTTATTTTTATTGAATTTTGATTTTACTTTACAGGCACAAGACTTATTTGGTGAAACATTAAAATCTATGGAACTTAGTTTTCCTTTACAAAAATGAAAATTAACAACCATTCCACTTGTAACAGTAAAATATAAAACTGCAATAATGGATACTATTAACTTTTTCATTAGTTGCAAAACTATTAATTTTAAATGAAATAAATAGCTAAAGTTTAATAAATATACAAAAGCAAAAAATAATATTTTTTTAAACCTTATAAATTGATTATCAGATGATTAAATCAATAATATTCAGTTTATTCTCTTTATCAACAATAGCTTCTATTTATTTTAATTTTAAAAGCAATAACACATTAAAAATGAATGATTTTCAGATAATTAAAGAAGAGGCTTATTTTGGTGCAGGCTGTTTTTGGTGTACCGAAGCTATTTTTCAACAAGTTAATGGTGTAATTAAAGTAGAAAGTGGATATAGTGGTGGAAATTTAGTAAACCCAACTTATGAAGATATTTGTAATAAAAATACCAACCACGCAGAGGTTGTAAAAATTACATTTAATTCAAAAATAATTACTTACGACGAGTTACTTGAAATTTTTTGGCAAACACATGACCCAACAACTCTAAATAAACAAGGTGCAGATATTGGCACACAATATAGAAGTATAATTTTTTTTACCAACACCATTCAAAAGCAAAAAGCAGAAGATTATAAAAATGCTTTAAATAAGAGTGGGGCTTTTGAAAAACCAATTGTTACAATTATAGAACCAATAAAAAAATTTTATCCTGCCGAAGCTTATCATCAAAATTATTATATTAATAATACTAGTAAAGGATATTGCCAATTTGTTATAAAACCCAAAATAGAAAAGTTTAAAAAGGTTTTTAAACAAAAACTAAAAGATAAAATAGAATAAATAAAGTGTATTAAAGAAAATAGTCGTAACCATTACAGTTACGACTATTTAATTCTATTAGAAAAGAAGTAATTATTTTACTTCAACTTCAGCACCAGCTTCTTTTAATTTAGCTACTAAGTCATCAGCTTCAGCTTTGCTTACACCTTCTTTAATTGGTTTTGGAGCACCATCCACTAAATCTTTAGCTTCTTTCAAACCTAAACCTGTTAACTCTTTTACAATTTTAACAACGTTTAATTTGCTTGCACCACCATTAACTAAAATTACATCAAATGCTGTTTTTTCTTCAACAGCAGCAGCACCGCCACCACCATCTGCAGAAACAACAACTGCTGCAGCAGCTGGTTCAATACCATACTCAGATTTTAATACATCTGCTAATTCTTGTACTTCTTTTACTGTTAAGCCTACTAATTGTTCAGCTAAGTTTTTTACGTCTGCCATATTTTTAAGTTTTAACCGCTTTCATCGTTTTATCTCCAGCGGAATGGTTAATAAATTTGCCTCATTTAAACCTCAGAGACATTGGTTATTTAATTTTTATTATTCTGCAACAGCAGCACCAGCTTGTTTTTCGTGGTGGTGCAATAAAGCAGCCAACACACGTTTTGCAGGAGATTGTAATAAACCAATTACTTCGCCAATAAGCTCATTTTTAGTTTTAATTTGAGTTAGAGCTTTTAATTGATTATCGCCACTGTAAACATCACCATTAATAAATGCAGCTTTTAATGTTGGTTTTTCGCCATTGCTTCCTTTACGGAAAGATGAAATGATAACAGCAGGTTCTTTTGGGTTTTCACTAAACATTAAAGCAGTAACATTATGTAGGCTTTCATAAACACCTGCATATTTTTCGCCATCTAAACTTTCTAATGCTTTTTTAATTAAAGTATTTTTTGCTACTTTCATTTCAACTTGTTTATCAAAACAAGCTTTACGTAATTTACCAACTTGTTCTACACTTAACGATTCAGTATCTGTAATGTAGAAGTTATTATATTGATTGAATTTTTCTTTTAAAACTTCAATCACTTGATTTTTTTGTTCTTTAGTCATAACTAAGTTTTATTATAAACCCATTTCATTTTATACTTTTAAAGTATAATCCACAGGCTTTAGTTAGATAATGATTTTGTGTCTAATGTAATACCAGGGCTCATTGTGCTAGCCATGCTTACTCCTTTTAAGTAAGTACCTTTAGCAGTAGCTGGTTTTAATTTTAATATAGCATTAATAAGTTCGGTACTATTTTCAGCTATTTTATCAGGAGCGAAAGAAACACGACCGATAGAAGCGTGAACAATACCTGTTTTATCTACTTTAAATGCAATTTTACCACCTTTAACTTCATTTACAGCAGCAGCAACATCGTTTGTTACAGTGCCGGTTTTAGGATTTGGCATTAAGTTACGAGGACCTAATACTTTACCTAATTTACCAATTTTAGGCATTACAGAAGGGGTAGCAACAATTACATCAATATCTGTCCAACCACCTTCAATTTTTGCAATAAACTCATCTAATCCTACAAAATCAGCACCCGCATTTTTTGCATCTGCTTCTTTATCTGGAGTACATAAAACCAACACACGTTTTGTTTTACCAGTACCATGTGGTAAGGAAACTGTACCACGTACTTGTTGATCTGCTTTTTTAGGATCTACTCCTAAACGAATATGTAAATCAACTGAACTATCAAATTTTGTGCAATTAATTTCTTTTACTAGTGTTGAAGCCTCTTTAAGGGAATAAACTTTGTTTTTATCCACCTTTGTATTGGCTACTTTTCTTTTTTTAGTCAATGACATTTTAATTTATTTTAATGGTGAATAATTTAATTTTCCCAAGGTGCGTTACCTTCTACTGTTAAACCTAAGCTACGTGCTGTACCTGCAACCATTTTCATAGCACTTTCTTTAGTAAAGCAGTTCAAATCTGGCATTTTGTCTAAAGCAATGGCTTCAATTTGTTGCCAATTTACTTTACCCACTTTTACACGGTTACTTTCTTTACTTCCTTTTTGAACTTTTGCTACTTCCATTAACTGAATTGATGCTGGTGCAGTTTTAATAACAAAGTCGAAAGACTTATCTGCATATACTGTAATTAAAACAGGAACAACTTTTCCCATTTTATCTTGAGTTCTTGCATTAAATTGTTTGCAGAACTCCATAATGTTTACACCCTTAGAACCAAGGGCTGGACCTACTGGAGGTGCAGGATTGGCTTGACCACCTTTTACCTGCAACTTCACAAATCCGGAGATTTCTTTTGCCATTTTTTTAGATTTAATTGGTAATAACGTTCATCATTTGATGAACTCCCATATCGCAATTATTCATTGCTTTCAATCATTCTTATTTAAAAAGATCTTTTTGGGAGTGCAAAAGTAAGTGTATTTATTGAAATAATAGAAATAATTTTAAAAATACACTTAAGATAGCTGATTTTAAGATTATTAGTGCCCAGGACAGGATTTGAACCTGCACGTTCTTTCGAACACCACCACCTCAAAGTGGCTTGTCTACCAATTTCAACACCTGGGCAATGTAAAGGTGCAAATGTATTAAGTGAAAATAAATTATTTACATCTAACCAAATAAAATAATAATCTATTCTAAATATTACCATACTTTTTCTTTTTACTAATTAATAACCCTATTACATTATTATAACTACTTAACCCTTTGCTTTGCCTATTGGCTTTTAAATATTGGTTATAAATAGCTGAAAAGGTTGGAGATATATTATTTGCTTTTGCCAGAAAAAATTTTCGTATATCTTTTAAATCATTTTGAACCAAGGTATCCAGCTCCCATTTATGGGTATTGGTTTCATTCATCATTAATAACTCAATTGCTGCATACCTATATAAATCTAAATAAACTGAGTACTTAAAATACGGATTGTTACTTTGGCTACAAGATAAATAACCTACAAAATTTGCTTCATCCTCTGCTGCATATCCTAATTGGTGAGCAATTTCGTGGCAAACAATATAAGGTGCTAATACTTTGGGTACATCTACACTTAATTGAGCCTCGGCAGTAAAAGGATTATAATATCCTACAAACCCTATATAATGTCCATATTTGCTGAATATACTTTTTTTAACAGAAGCTTTTTTATAGTTAAGTAAATTATTTTTCATTCTTAAGCTATCGTGTAGTAAAATACTTTCTTCTATTATATTTTCGAAAGAAGGTTGTGGTAATTCATTTCTGCCAATTGCTGGTCGTATAGTATTTAATTTTTGAACTAAATCACAAACCAGGCTTTCTACATCTTCTTTAGTGTAATCATTTTTTGGTATGTTTAGTTGATGGGTAACGCCAATTCTATAATAATTCATTCCCCAAAGAATTTGAAAAAAAATAATTAGCCAAAGAGCTTTTTTAGCTGTTTGTAAAATGTATTTAAAAAAATCTTTTCTTCTTTCTTTTGAAAATAGTATTGCAAAAAATTTAATACCCTGTACTAATAAATAACCTACTAAAATTATATATAAAACATCACCAATGCTAAAACTTACACTACCTGAAATACTACGTAAAATATAACTTATGTATAGATAAATTCCATTGCTATAATACTTTTCAATTACAGTGGGGAAGAAACTAATTAGGTAGATGCACAATAAAATAATTAAAGGTGTAAGCCATTCTTTATAAAATATTTTTAATAAATTAACTTGCTTATTATGCACTTTAAAAAATTTGCTATAATTATTTACAATTAAGATTCAATTATAAAAAAAATCCGATTATTTTCATAATCGGATTTCAAAAAATATTAATTGGTTATAAAACCTTTACTAATTCTGTAAATAGCAAAGTTAATTTTGGCTCTGCTTCTTTTGCTGCTTGTAAAACTTCTTCGTGTGTAATTACATTGTTTTCTTCTCTAATACCTAAATCTGTTACTACACTTACTGCAAAAACTTTCATTCCGCAATGTACCGCTGCTATGTTTTCTTGTACAGTACTCATGCCAACCACATCGCTTCCACTAATTTTAATTAATCTATACTCTGCATGAGTTTCAAAGGTTGGGCCAGTTACTGCAGTGTAAACACCCTCGTGTACTAAAATATTATTTGCAGTAGCAATGGATTTTGCTTTTTGTAGAATTGCCTTATTGTAAGGCTCACTCATATCTGGAAAACGAGTACCCAACTCTTCTTCATTTCTTCCAATTAACGGATTGGTTGTAAAAAAACTAATGTGATCGTTAATTAACATTAAATCTCCTACTTTATAATTTGGGTTAACTGCACCAGCAGCATTTGATAATAATAAATTTTCAACGCCTAACATCTTCATCACCCTAACTGGGTACACTACTTGTTGTGCAGAGTAGCCTTCGTAAAAATGAAATCTACCACTCATAACAATTACTTTGGTGCCTCCAAGTTCTCCAAAAATAAGTTTACCGCCATGCCCTTTTACTGTGCTAACAGGAAAGTGAGGAATGTCGGTATATGGAATTGCTACATCTGTTTTTATTACAGAAGCTAAATTACCTAAACCGCTTCCTAAAACAATTGCAGTAGTTGCTTGTGCATTTACTTTACTTTTTATGTAATTAACAGTTTCATTTAATTGTTGCATTAAATTGCTCATATAAAATATTATTAAGTCTGCAAATATATACTTGTGCTAATTAGGTACAAGAATTGTGTATATGTTTAACTAATTTTTCTTAATACTTTGTTTTATCAAGTTTATTACTCCATTCATTAAAAATTTCTAAGGCAAATTCTCTGCCTAATGGCTCAATAGGAATTTTTCTTTCGGTAAGTGGTAAAGTTATTTCATGGTAAATCATTGAGTCGTCGAATCCAATATTAGCAGCATCTTGCCTTGTATTAGCATAAAAGACTTTAGATGGTCTTGCCCAATAAATTGCCCCCATACACATGGGACATGGTTCGCAAGAAGTATAAATTTCGCAGCCATCTAACTGAAAAGTTCCTAAGTTTTTACATGCATCTCTAATAGCAGTAACCTCAGCATGTGCAGTTGGGTCATTGGTTCCTGTTACTTTATTCCAACCTCGTCCAATTATTTTTCCATCCTTCACAATAACACAACCAAAAGGACCACCATCATTATTCTTCATACCATTTTCAGAAAGTTTAATGGCTTCCTTCATAAACTCTAATCTATCACTCATTTGCATAAAAATTTATTTACAAAGTTGATAAAGATAGGAATTTGATTAACTAAAATGAATAAAAAATTAATTGTTAATTTAGTTTTAAGTTTTAAGAAAATAAATTAAACAAAATGATACACTGGAATGATTTTGAAAAAATTGATATAAGAACTGGTACCATTATAAGTGCTACCAATTTTGTTGAAGCAAAAAAGCCTGCCTATAAATTAACCATTGACTTTGGTGAATTTGGAATAAAAAAATCATCGGCACAAATAACTAATTTATATGAGTTAGAAATGTTGGTTGGCAAACAAATTTTAGCAGTTGTAAATTTTCCTCCCAAACAAATCGCAAATTATATAAGTGAGTGTTTGGTTTTGGGAGTTTACGACAGCAACCATCAGGTTATTTTATTACAGCCTGATAGGCAAGTTGCCAATGGAATGAAAGTTGGTTAAGAGTAACTATTTTTTTAGTATTGAACCAATTCCTTTTCCAATTCTTTGAACAGCTTCTATACTTTTATTTAAAGGTTCAGAGGAAAAATCATTGAATTGGTCGTTAATAATTTCTTCAACAAATTGTTGAGGGTAAATAATTATTCTGCTATTATTGGAAAAATATTTTTCTAATTTTACTGGCAAACTTTCTAATACGTTAATATAAGAAGTTGCACTTTTTCGAGCAGAAATTAATATAAATAAATCTGTTGAGAGAATATTCCGAGACAAAACTAAAAAGTCTTCCCAATCTTCAAATTCTATAAACTGAAAAGCTATATTTAATTTGAATTTCTTTTGCGTTTTTTCTATCGCTTTATAGGTAGCTTTATTGCAATATATTTGAATTGGAATACTCAACTCTTGTGCAAGTTTTGAAATTTTTGTTACCCAAATAGAAAATCCGTTTTCGTGTTCAGCTAAAGGAGGTGCAACAATTACAATTCTTTTTTGTAGTACCAATGGTTGAGCTATTTGACAGATAAAAATTGATTTATTAGAGTTGTTGATGATATTATCTGTTTTATCTCCTAAAAATTTATCAAAGAAACCTATTCGTTCTGACCATTGTAAAATAATTATATCTGCCATTATTTCTTTTGAAATTCTATTAATTCCGCTAGAATCGTTATGATCTAAAGTAGTAATAATTTTTACTTTTGTTTCAGATGCAGATGCTTGTTTTACAAATTCTTCCAGTTTGTTTCTTGCTTTAATTAAATTAGCTTCTGCTTCATTGTTATCTGACACAACAGATAACATAGATATAGGATGATAGGATTTTTTCTCTTTAATTAATCCAGAAAATTCTAAGAGTTTATCAATATTAGAAAAGTTTGAAATGGGTAATAGAATATGTTCATTCTCTACCCCATTGGGTTTAACTATATTACTTGCATCTTCATCTGTTTCAATTAATATTTTTTTAGCAGCTTTTTCAGTAGCAAATGAGGCAACAATACAAGTAATAAGAATAAGAATAATAGTACCATTTAAAATGTTTTCATCTAAAATACCTGCTTTAAAGCCTACTAAAATTACTGCTAAAGTAGCAGCAGCATGTGCCCCACTTAATCCAAAAATTAATTGCCGTTGAGCTTTAGAATATTTAAAAATAAGTTGCGTGAATAATGCTGCAAACCATTTGCTGAATAAAGCAACCACCGATAATGTAGCTGCCACAATTATTGCAGTTGGCCCTTTTAATAATACACTTACATCTACCAACATTCCTACACTTATTAAAAAGAAAGGTATAAAAAGTGAATTACCAATAAACTCAATTCTGTTCATTAAGGCCGAAGAGTGAGGTATTAATTTATTTAATGCCAGCCCAGCCACAAAGGCACCAATTATTGGTTCAACACCAGCAACCTCGGCCAAAAAAGCAGCAAAAAAAACAACTGAAAGAACAAAAATATAATGAGAGTGTTTTTCGCTTTCTAATTTTCTGAAGAACCATTTTGCAATACGTGGTACTAATAAAAACATAATGGCAGAAAATATACTTAATGAAACACCCAACTTTATCCAAAATTCATTGTTTAAGCTACCTTGTGCATTACCCATAATTACAGCCAAAATAATTAGCACTGCAGTATCTGTTAAAATAGTACCACCAACAGTTATAGCCACTGCCTGGTTTTTTGAAACACCAAACTTGCTAACTATTGGATAGGCTACCAAAGTATGTGTTGCAAACATACTTGCAGTAAGTAAACTTGTATTAAAATTATATCCTAAAAAATAATAACAAACAGGAAAGCCAATGGAAAGTGGAATAATAAATGTAAAAAAACCAAAGAGCAAACTTTTGTTTTTGTTGGCTTTAAACTCATTCAAATCTAATTCTAAGCCAGCAATAAACATAATGTATAATAAGCCAATGGTAGAAAATAAATCAATAGCAGAGTTTTTGGCTAAAATATTAAATCCATGAGGACCAATTACAACACCTGCTATAATTAACCCAATTATACCTGGAATGTTAATTTTTTTTAATAACAATGGAGATAATAAAATAATTAACAGTATTAATGAAAAAACTAAAACTGGATTTTTCAATGGTATTTCTATTTCTGACATGAAGTGTTGGAAAAATTCAATCATAGCTTACATTTTATAAATTATAGAGAATGAAAAAACGAATCATCCACTCTTACAATAATACAAAAAATTTTAAAGCAACCTTAAATAAGTCATTAACTATTGGTTAAAGAAAAGTTTCATGAAACAATCTTCATGAACTGTTTCCAAACTTTATATTTGTTTTATACTTTCATCTCGTATATAATGTAAAGCGTGTGGTTTGATTATAATTTATACTATCATAAATTGGGAGCCTAACAAACTAAAAGTATAGCTTATAAAACTTTTTGCAACTCTCCTTATTAAATGCTATTACTTTACAACAATTATTTTATTTACTTCAATTCGTATAATTTTACCAGCAGCAAAAAAGCAATATGCAGGAACTGTATTATACATACTACGAAAGTCCCATTGGCCTGATTAGAATTGGTGGTACCGATAACTTTATTGCAGAATTAGTTTTTATTGACAACAAAGATCAAATTAAACATGGCGAACCTGGCTTGAGTGATTTGATGCATGTTTGTACTGAACAATTAATTGAATTTTTTGCAGGAAAAAGAAAACAATTTAATGTCCCCATTCATCAAGAAGGAACAGCTTTTCAAGGAAATGTTTGGAGTGAATTAATTCATATACCTTTTGGTAGTACCATTAGTTATTTAGATTTAGCTAAAAAAATTGGAGACGCAAAAGCAACAAGAGCAGTAGCTGCAGCCAATGGCAAAAACAATATTGCTATTATTGTGCCTTGTCACAGAGTAATTGGTAGCGATAAAAGCCTAACAGGTTATGCTGGTGGTATGTGGCGAAAAAAATGGTTATTACAACATGAATTTAGAATAAAAAACGGCATACAGGTTTTATTCAACTAATAGTACTTTTTCATTTTTCTTCTTTACTATTTGTTAAATATTTCTATTTATCAAAAAATCATTGAATATTATTTTTTTCTTCCTAAATTTAACCAACAATTTAAACTTTACAACTATGAAGAAAACATTTTTACCCATCTTATTACTCTCTGCTTTATTTGTAAATCAATCTAGTGCTCAAAGTAATAAAGCATATGCTATTACTGCTGAAACTAAAGGAAATTATAATTGGACAGCAATAAGAGAAATTGATTTAAATAATGGTAACGTTATTAGAACTTTATACAGTAATTCCAATAAGCCTAAAGTAAGTTATGAGTTTATTAATAACGATTGGCAAGCAAACAGAGTAAATATACAAAGCATGTCTCCTACGGTAAATGGCGTTGCTGCTGCTGCTTTTGATGAAAAAAATAATCGTTTATATTTTACGCCAATGTGGGGTACCGATTTACGTTATGTAGATTTAAACACAACAGAAATGAACGTTGTAGTTAATGGCGATGCAAGATTTTCTACAGGCAAAAGAGTGGATGAAAGCAATGTAATTACAAGAATGGTAATTGCTGCAGATGGCAATGGTTATGCACTCACAAACGATGCAAACCAACTAATTCAATTTACTACTGATAAAAATCCTACAATCACTAATTTAGGAGCATTAGTAGATAGCAAAAAAAATAATGGTATTAGTGTTCATACTCAATGCACAAGTTGGGGTGGCGATTTAATAGCAGATGTTTATGGAAACTTATACTTAATTACTTTTAGAAACCATATTTTTAAAATTAATCCAACTTCAAAAATTGCAGAACATATAGGTACCATTAAAGGATTACCAGAAAACTTTACAACCAATGGTGCAGCAATAGATGCTAATGGAGAGGTGTTTATTTCTAGTGCTATACAAACAAATAATTACTACAAAGTAAACTTATCTACCTTAAATGCTTCTGTAATAGTAAAAGAAGGCAACGAAACTGTTTACAATGCATCTGACTTAGCAAATAGTAATTTGGCTTACAGAAATACAAGAAACAATATTGTACCAACAACAGTAAAAAATAATGGCATTGCAATTTATCCTAACCCGGTTGTAAATAAAACTTTTGCAATTCAGTTCGAAAAATTGCCTGCAGGTAATTATGGAGTTGAAATAACTGATGTAAACGGTAAAAGAATTTTAAATAAAACAATTAATATTATTGGTTTACAAAACGAAAAAATTAACCTACCAAGGGCTTCAGCATCTGGTTTATATTTTGTAAAAATCACCAATACTGCCGGTAAAGCTATATTTACCGGTAAAATTGTAGTTGAATAAATTTTCATTAGCCATATTTAATTTATTAAACCTATCAACGATAAATGCCACCTTTATAAGGGTGGCATTTTTTCATTGAACCTTGGATTTTAAAATACTATCAATTCATAATTGTTTCGTCTAAAACATTTTTACTAACTGATAATTCTTTGTTTTGAATCATACGGTAAATAGTACTCTTACCTATGTCAAGCTTCTTAGCAACCTTTAATACATCGCACTGATAAAGGTCCAAATAATATTGTATTAATTTAACATTAAATTCTTTTAAAGTAGCATCTTTTATGGCAAAATTCTCCATTACATTTTGTACAACAATATTCAAATGCTCAGGTAATATTTCTTTATCTTCTGCCATTACTGTTGCAAGCTCAATTACTGATTTTAGCTCACGAATATTTCCAGGAAAACTATGATTTAATAATTTCTTTTTTGCCTCTGTAGTTAATACTTTAGAGGGTATTTTGTTTTCTTTACAAAATTGCTCCATATAAAATTTTGCAATCATCAACACATCATTTTCTCTTTCTCTTAAAGGTGGCAAATTAATTGGCAAGCCTAAAAGCCTATAATACAAATCTTCTCTAAAATTACCATTTTTAACTTCATCTAATAAGTTTTTATGAGTAGCAACAATTATTCTTACATCAAATTTTATAATTTCGTTACTCCCTACTCTACTAAGTTCTCTTTCTTGTAAAGCCCTTAATAATTTAGATTGCATATTCATATCCATCTCACCAATTTCATCTAAAAATAAAGTTCCCTTATTGGCTTCTTCAAATTTTCCAATTCTTCTTACAGCAGCACCTGTAAAAGCCCCTTTTTCGTGTCCAAAAAGTTCACTTTCTAAAAGCTCCTTGGGTATAGCTGCAACGTTAATAGCAACAAAGGATTTATTTCTTCTATCTGAATTGTAATGAATGCATTTAGCTGCAACTTCTTTACCTGTACCTGTTTCGCCAGTTAAGGATACTGTAATATTGTTTTTAACAGCTTTTTCCATTAAATTAAAAACTCTCTTAATGGCAATACTGTTTCCTATAATAGTTTTTGCAAAGTCATATTTTTTGGCAACTTCTTCTTTTAAAACTTCGATTTCCTTTTTAAGATCTGCATTTTCTCTTAAATGTTGAATGCTATTCCAAAGCCTGTCTTTGGTATCTTCATCTTTTACAATATAATCATAAGCACCTTTCTTAAGTAAGTTAATAGCAACTTTCACATCTTCCTGACCAGATATTACAATTACTCTAGTTTCGGGGCTTAGCTCCTTAATTTTATCTAAAACATCTTCTCCTGTTGCATCTGGTAAGGAATAATCTAATGAAACTACATCAGGTTTTTCGTGCAGGGCAGCAATAAAAGTTTTAGATGACTCAAATTTTTTAATCTGATAATCAGGGTTTAAGCTCAAAGTGTACGATAACATTGAACTGTACCATAAATCATCTTCTACGATGAATATTTTGAAGGAACGTGGTTCTTTCATAAAATGAGATATTGGATATACTTCTATAAACGCAAAACTTTTCTCAAAATTGTATAAATGGAAATTTTATGGGAAATATTTTCCCAAATAAAGAATTTTCCATTTTTGAAATAGATACAAGAAATGTTACCTTAATTAAAATTTTTAACTTTAATAGTGTACAAAAAGTACTGCTTACATTTGCAAAATATGCAAGAAGTAAAAGATATTGAACAACCAATAGATGAGTTATACGAACGTAGAACTTTTATTATTGACAAAGGGCAAGAGCCTCTTAGAATAGATAAATGGCTGCAAATAAGAACAGAAGGAAGTACCAGAAACAAAATTCAGCAAGCAATAGATAATGGGTTTGTAACTGTAAACAACCAAAAAATAAAAAGTAATTATAAAGTAAAACCTTTGGATGAAATATTGGTTTTAAGCTACCTTAATCCAGAATACTCGGAGCTTAAAATTGAAAATATTCCACTAAATATTGTGTATGAAGATGAGGATGTACTGGTGATTAATAAACCTTCCAATATGGTTGTGCATCCTGGCGTTGGCAACCATACAGGTACATTATTAAATGGTGTTGCTTACCACTTGTTACAACAAAACCCTTCTTTAAATGAAGAAGAACTACCACGATATGGTTTGGTACATAGAATTGATAAAAATACAACCGGCTTAATTGTTTTGGCTAAAAACGGAATGGCAGCAGCACATTTAGCTAAGCAGTTTTTTAACCATACGGTAAAAAGAAATTATGTTGCATTGGTTTGGGGTAATTTGGAAGCGAATGAAGGAACAATTAATACGCATATTGCAAGGCATAAACAATATAGAAAAATGTTTGATGCTTACCCAGATGGAGAAATAGGTAAAAATGCCATTACACATTATAAAGTAATAGAAAGAATGAACTATGTTACTTTAGTAAGTTGCCAGTTAGAAACAGGGCGAACACACCAAATTAGAGTGCACATGAAATTTATTGGCCATACTTTATTTAATGATTGGGAGTATGGAGGAGATAAAATTTTAAAAGGCACCATTTTTACCAAATACAAACAATTTGTAGATAATTGTTTTGCTATTTGCCCTAGGTGTGCCTTACATGCTAAAACATTGGGCTTTATACACCCAACTACACAAAAAGAAATGTTTTTTGAAGCGGAACTTCCTGAAGATATGAAAAACGTAATTAGCAAATGGAGAGGCTATGTTGGAAACAAACAATTAGACTAATACTTGTGCCCTAACTTACTTAAATAATAACTGTAGCATTACAATAAAAGATTATCAATTAATCTTACTTCGCCAATAAATGCTGCAATTAGTACAACTAATTTTACCCCTTCTTTATATTCTGCAATAGGTTGTAAATTTTGAGCATTACAAATGCTTATATAATCAATTTTCAAAAAACCATTCTTTAGTAATTCTTCTTCTGCCCTCTTGATTAAGCCATTAAAAGGCAATCTTTCAAAATTATTTTTCATGTACAGTAAGTTATTATAAATAGCTGCAGCCTTAGTTCTTTCTTCTTCTGTTAGTCTTCTATTTCTACTGCTCATGGCTAATCCATTTTCTTCTCTTATGGTAGGTACCATAACTAATTTAAGTTTGTTTTGCCAATTCATTAACTCAACCAATTTTGATACAACCATACATTGTTGATAATCTTTTTGACCTAAAAACAATATAGTGGGTTTAACCATTAGCAGCAATCTTTCCACTACATTACATACACCTTGAAAATGACCTTTTCTGTATTTACCTTCCAAAATTTCTTCCAAATAACTCAATTCATAATGTTTTAAGTTATCAATCCCATCCGAATAAATTTCATTTACAGACGGGAGAAAAATGATATCACAACCAGCTTTTTCTAATAAAAAAATATCGTTTTCAATGGTAATAGGATATTTTTCAAAATCGTTTTTATCATTGAACTGTGTAGGGTTTACAAATATGCTTGCTACTGTTATTGCACATTGTTGTTTGCTTTCTTCTATCAAAGCTATATGTCCATTATGCAAAGCTCCCATTGTTGGCACAAAACCAATATTTATATTGTTAGTATAATATTTTTTTAGCGTATTTTCAAGTATTGCTGCAGTTTTACAAATAACCATTTTAAAGCATATTATTTATTACAAAAAGAAGAACAAAACTAAGTATATGCTATTACTTTCCACCTTCTTAATTCAAAAGCAAAATATTGTATAAACAATATTATTTTAGCTTTTTTATAAAGTATTAATAGCTAAAGGTATTGTAACATTGCAAAGAACTATTTATTGATAAATTGAGTGTACAAAATAACATATTATCATCACCAATAGAATATCTAAAAGGAGTTGGACCTTTAAGAGCCGATTGGTTGAAAAAAGAATTGAATATTTTTACCTTCAACGATTTATTGCATCTTTTCCCATACAGGCATATTGATAAAAGTACCATCACCGCTATTAATAATATTGAAACAAATGCAGAATATATACAGGTTGTTGGAAAGCTTACCAACTTACAAATAATTGGCGAAAGGAAAGGGAAAAGGCTTACTGCAACTTTAAAAGATGAAACAGGAAGTATTGAGTTAGTTTGGTTTCAGGGAATTAGTTGGATTCAAAAAATTTTAACAGAAGGAAGTATCTATTTGGTTTTTGGAAAACTCTCCTACTTTAACAACACTCCACAAATCATTCATGCAGAAATTGAATTGTACGTACCACTACAAAATAATGAGAGAAAATATTTTGAACCAGTTTATCCATCAACAGAAAAACTAAAAGCCAAAGGTCTTAATGGCAGACAAATTGCCAAACTTACGTTTGCATTATGGCAACAAATTACCATTGAAAGTATTCCAGAAAATATTCCAGAAAACATTTTAACCGAATTAAATTTATTAAATAGATATAAAGCATATAAATCTATTCATTATCCTGCAAACAAAATAGAATACAACCAAGCTTTAAACAGATTAAAGTTTGAAGAATTTTTTATAGCACAGGTAAGATTAAACTTAGTTAAAATACAAAGGCACCAATGTAGCAAAGGAGTAATATTTGAAAAAGTAGGTGCATTATTCAATAATTTTTACAGCAACCACTTACCTTTTGAATTAACCAATGCACAAAAAAATGTATTAAAACAAATTAGACAAGATGCTGCCAAAGGCCATCAAATGAATCGTTTATTACAAGGCGATGTTGGAAGTGGAAAAACAATTGTAGCATTACTTAGTATGTTATTAGCAGCAGATAATGGTTATCAAAGTTGTTTAATGGCACCAACAGAAATTTTAGCTATGCAGCACTACAATAGTTTAAACAGCTTATTACAACCAATGAATATATCTGTAAGTTTATTAACAGGTAGTACAAAAGCCAAAGAAAGAAAAGCAATTTTAACCGATTTACAAGAAGGAAAAATAAAATTTATTGTAGGTACGCATGCCTTAATTGAAGAGAATGTTCAGTTTAACAATTTAGGATTTGCAGTTGTTGATGAGCAACATCGCTTTGGAGTTGCACAACGTGCTGCACTTTGGAAAAAGTCTGTTATACCACCTCACATTTTGGTAATGACTGCAACACCCATACCCAGAACATTAGCTATGACAGCTTATGGCGACTTAGATTATAGTATTATAGATGAATTGCCCAAAGGAAGACAAGCTATAACAACTGTGCACAGAAATGAAATGCAAAGAATGAAAGTGATGGAGTTTATTAGAGACGAAGTAACAAAAGGAAGACAAGCATACATTATCTATCCATTAATTGAAGAAAGTGAGAAATTAAGTTATGAAGATTTGATGCAAGGCTATCAGGAAACCAAAAGTTATTTTCCTGAACCAAAATATTCCATCAGTGTTTTACATGGTAAAATGCCTATTGCACAAAAAGAAACAAATATGCAGAGATTTGTAGAAGGAACCACTCAAATAATGGTTAGTACTACTGTAATAGAGGTAGGCGTAAATGTACCAAATGCAACTGTAATGGTTATTGAAAGTGCCGAAAAATTTGGATTATCTCAGTTACATCAACTAAGAGGTAGAGTTGGAAGAGGTAGTGAAAAAAGTTTTTGTATTTTATTAACAGGTAACAAAGTAAGCACAGAAGCCTTAGAACGTATCCATACAATGTGTACTACTAGTAATGGTTTTATAATTGCAGAAAAAGATTTAGAATTAAGAGGCCCAGGAGATGTAGATGGCGTAAGACAAAGTGGTGCTTTAAACTTTAAACTTGCATCTATTGTAAATGATAGAGAATTATTAGAAAAGGCAAAACAAATGGCCGAAAAAGTATTAACAGATGATGTGGAATTAAAATTGGCAAATAATTTGCCATTAAAAAATTATTTAAACCAACAAAAAGGCAAAACCAATTGGAGTAAAATTTCCTAACTAAGTAAATACTAAAAAGTCGTTAAGGAAATTGGTATAAGGTTTATATGTATTTTTACCACAATTGATAAAGTAAAGTTTGGATATTATTTTTAAACAGGAAATAATAAATTTTAAGAATTGAAGCTATTTTGTAAGATATTATTTATAGTAGTACTTAATTGTATCACAACCCTTTTATATGCTCAAAATTATCTAGAGTTTGTAGAAAATAAAGGGCAATGGGATAACAAAATAAACTATAAAGGAGAAATAGCAAACGGTGCCATTGCATTGCAAAAAACTGGTTATCGTTTTATGTTACATAATAACGATGATTTAAATAACCGTTCTGCCTACTTTCATGGTCATACACAACCATCTCAAAATAAAAATAAAGAGCAAGAAAATTTTATTGTAAGGTCTCATGTATATGAGGTTAAGTTTTTAAATGCCAATTCAAACCCTACAATCATACCAGAAAAGCAAATTGAAAGTTATAATAACTATTATATAGATAATGATAAAAGCAAATGGGCATCTGGTTGTAAAATATATAATACAATTACCTATAAAAATATTTATCCAAACATTGATGTTAGATATTATACCAACGAAAATAATTTAAAATACGATTTTATTGTAAGAGAAGGAGGTAATGTAAACGATATTATTTTATATTTTGAAGGGGCTGATAAATTAAAAATTAAAAAAGGAAACCTCATCATCCAAACATCTGTTCAAGATGTAAAAGAAATGGCTCCATACAGTTATGTTATAAATAATAAAGGCAAAGAAGAGGTTAAATGCAGCTTTGATTTACGAGGAAATATTGTGCGTTTTAAAATTCACGAACCAATTGATAAAAATGCAACTTTAGTAATTGACCCCACTTTAATTTTCTCTACTTTTACTGGTAGCACAGCAGATAATTGGGGCTATACTGCAACCTACGATGGTAGTGGAAATTTTTATGCAGGAGGAATTGTTTTATCTACTGGTTTCCCTGTTAGCAATGGTGCTTTCCAATCAACTTATCAAGGAGGTATAAATACAGGTGAGGGCTCTGGTTTTGATGTAGGAATTATGAAATTTAATTCAACAGGCTCTAACAGAATTTATGCTACTTATTTAGGAGGCAGTTCTTCTAACGAACAACCTCATAGTTTAGTAGTAGATAAAAACAATAATTTAATTGTTGCAGGTAGAACTAGTAGTGTAAATACTTTCCCTACTACTTTACCAACTTTTGGTGCAGGTGGTGGTTGGGATATTTTTCTAACAAAATTTAATGCAACTGGTACAGCAGTAATTAATAGTATAAGAATTGGTGGCACTGGAAATGATGGTGTAAACATTAAACCAAAATACCCAACAGGTTCAGGAAATGGTGCAATTACTATTAGAAGAAATTATGGAGATGATGCAAGAAGTGAAGTAATTGTTGACCAAAACGATAATATATATTTAGCAAGTTGTACACAATCTGCAGATTATCCTACAACTGTTGGTGCAGCCCAAACAGTTGGTGGTAGTACCCCCAATGGTGGAATTTATCAAGATGGTGTTATTATCAAAACTTCGCCAGATTTAAGCTCTGTATTTTTTAGTACTTTATTTGGTGGCAATGGAGATGATGCTGCTTTTGTATTAGCTCTTAATCCATCTAATAACAATATTTATTTTGCAGGAGGTACTGCAAGTACAGATTTGCTAGGCGATAAAACCAATGTACTTTTTAGTTCTAATCAAGGTGGTGGCAGTAATGTGGATGGCTTTGTTTCTATTTTAAAAAATGATGGCTCACAGTTTATTAAAACAACTTATATGGGTACCAATGGAATTGATATAGTTTTTGGTATTCAGTTTGATAAGTTTAGCTACCCTTATATAATGGGTATTACAACGGGCAACTGGCCTGTAATTGCAGCAAACTATAGCCAAACAAATGGTAAGCAATTTATTTCAAAACTTCAACCCGATTTATCTGGTTTTATTTTTTCAACAAAATTTGGTACTAATCAAAGTAGTCCTAATATTTCTCCTGTTGCTTTTTTAGTGGATCGGTGTGAAAATATTTATGTTTCTGGCTGGGGTGGTGGCATTAATGGAGACCCTTCTGCCAATTATGTACCTAACCAATCAACTGTAGGTTTACCTGTAACTGCAGATGCTATAAAATCTAACAGCGATGGTAGCGATTTATACTTTTTTGTGTTAGAAAAAAATGCACAAAGTTTATTATATGGTAGTTTTTTTGGACAAAATGATAATGCTGCTTCTATTGGCGAACATGTAGATGGTGGAACGAGCAGGTTTGATAGAAATGGCGTAATTTATCAATCGGTTTGTGCCAATTGTGGCGGTGGTGCTACTTTTCCTACTACACCTGGTACTTGGTCTCCTAACAATGGTACAGGTGGGCAACGTTGTAATTTAGCTGCCATTAAAATAGCATTTAATTTTGCTGGTGTAGGCAGTTCTGTTCAATCATCTGTTAATGGTGTTAAAGATACTTCTGGTTGTGTGCCTTTAACAGTAACTTTTAAAGATACAATTGCTAATGCCACTAAATATATTTGGAGTTTTGGAGATGGCAGCCCAGATGCTACAACTACCACACCAATTGTGCAGCATTTATATACAGCTATTGGAGATTATAATGTTAGATTGGTTTCTATAGATTCTAATACTTGCAATATTGCAGACACATCTTATACAATTTTAAGAGTAAGAAATGATGATGCCTTTCCTAGCTTTACAGTAACCCGTTTACTACCCTGTACAAGTTTAAATTATAGTTTTACCAATACTTCCAACTTTCCAAGTGGAAAGCCTTTTAAAAGTAATAGTTTTACTTGGGATTTTGGTGATGGTACAACACAAACAGCAGGTGGGCAAACAGTAACGCATTCTTATGCTGCCGCTGGTACTTATAATGTAAAGCTAATTTTAAACGATACTAACTATTGTAATTCTCCAGATACTGCCTTTGAAAGTTTAAAAGTTGCACCTTTAGTTGTAGCAAAGTTTGAAACAAACACTGCAGGTTGTATGCCTTACAATGCAACATTTAAAAACACATCAACAGCTGGAACTGATTTTATTTGGGATTTTGGTGATGGCTCACCTATTTCAACTGCTACAAATCCAACGCATAATTATACTACTGCTGGTAATTTTACAATTAAATTAAAAGCCATAGATAATGGTACTTGTAATAAAATAGATAGCACTTCATTTACTATAACTGTTAGCCCAAATCCTAATTCATCCTTCGACTTTAATCCTAAACCTCCTCAAATAAATACACCAGTTACGTTTATCAATAATTCTGTTGGTGGCAATAAATACTCTTGGCATTTTGGCGATGGAGATAGCTTGGTTACTAATAATATAAACGCTAGTGTTTTACACCAATATAATGAAACAAAATTATTTAATGCTTGTTTAATAGTGAGCAATAGCTATAATTGTAAAGATACAAGCTGCAACCCTATTCAGGCAAGAGTAGTGCCAAAAGTAGGCGTTCCAAATGCATTTACACCAAATGGCGATGGTATAAATGATAAAATATTTGTGCAAGGATTTGGCATCCAAAAAATGACTTGGAGAATTTATAATCGTTGGGGGAAATTGCTTTTTACAGGCATTAGTTTAGGTAGAGGTTGGGATGGCAAATTTAATGGTGAAATACAGCCACAAGATGTTTACAACTATGTGCTTGATGTAAAGTTTAGCGATGGTACAACACAGGTTATAAAAGGCGATTTTACTTTATTAAAATAATCTTTGAGGTTCAATTAAATGTCTAAATATTTTAAAATATTATTTTTTCTTTTTACAACATTTGTTGTACAAAAATCTCATGCTCAGGATTTACATTTTTCTCAATACTTTAATGCCCCATTACTTATAAATCCTGCCAATACTGGCTTTAATCCAGACTTTGATTATAGAGTTGGAGGTAATTATCGCAACCAATGGTCATCTATATCTAACAACCCATATAAAACTATGAGTATTTGGGCAGATGCACAATTGTTTACCGAAAGATTTGATGAATCATGGGTAGGTGTTGGAGGTGCATTTTTACAAGATGTCGCAGGTTCGGGTAATTTAACTTCTACAAGAGCTTATGCATCTATTGCCTACCATCAAATGTTAGGTTATAATGGTTTATTAAGTGCAGGCTTTAATATTGGATTTACACAAAAAAGAATAGACTTATCCAAACTTACTTTTAACAATCAATGGAATGGTAATTTTTTTGATATCAGTATTCCTTCTAACGAACCTTTTGTATATAGTTCAACATCTTACTTTAATTTACAAGCAGGTTTAAATTATGCTTTGTTTGTAAATGATAATGTTTATTTAAGCACAGGAATTAGTGTAAGTAATATTAATAAACCCAACGAATCTTTCTTTAATAAAAATAATATTAATACAAAAGTTAATTCACGTTATACATTTTTTGCAGATGCTACAATTAGGGTAAATAATGTTTGGATTTTAAACCCCAATTTTTATTATAGCACCATTGGTACTGCCAAAGAAATTGTTTTAGGAGGAACATTACAAAGAGATTTAAGTGCCGAAAATAATGGCAGTTTGCAATTTTTATTAGGAGGTTACTATAGATTAAGTGATGCAATGGTACCTGTGATAGGTTTTGATGTAAAAAATTTTAAAGTAACTTTTAGTTACGATGCTACATCCTCTTCTCTTAAAAATTACAATCAAAGTAGGGGTGCTTACGAAGTATCTATTGTAAAAAGTGGCTTATATAAAGGAAAAGATAAAAATATAAAATGCCCAAGAGTTAGATTTTAAAGCTATTCAATGTCTATCCACAATTATTCTTTACAAAAAACTAGTGCTTTCACTTGCTAAAAGTTAGTAAAAGTACGAAGCCTAAAAGTATATTTTCCTTGCTCATTTTCAGTAAACTGAATGTCTAAAAAAGAGAAGTTTTGCTCTTGTTTTGGGAATAAACTGTGTATATGTTTGCATAGTCAATTTGATACAATGGTTTACCCGTTTTTAATTCAAATATCCAGAAAAACCAAAGTAGTATAAAGAAAACAAACAACAACAACAATATCCGATACCTAAGAAAACAGAAACCTACGTATTAAAAAAGACAACATAAATCCAAGGATCTAAGAAAAGCTGAACCCGTTTTTAAAAAATCCAAAGTGTGAAAAACCAAGGTACTTGTAGCCTAAATTACAAGAGAAAAAAAACAATATTCTAAAAAGAAAGACAGAAAATGTCCAACATTCCTGAGAAACAAAAAGACTCAGGTTGAATTTGAACCAGGGTCTGATACTTATCAGACCTTTTTTTATTTTAAAAACTGATTATACTATCTAGGTTTAGATTTAAAGCTCCACTCAATTATAAACTTTGCTACAATTTCGTTTTGCTCGTTAATACCAATAGATGTGCAAGTAATTGGGGTTGCATTATTATAAGCTATAGCTTTTTCAATTGCCTCTTCTATGGCCAGCCCATCCTTACAAATAAAAGAAATTTTCCCAACTGCTTTTTTGTAAAAAAAAGATTCCATTTTAATTACTAGCATACTTACTTTAGGTTTTCTTTTATAAATATTACCAAATGCAAGTAAACCAGTACTAAGCTCGGCAGCCATGCTTAACACGGCAAAATAAATTGAATTAAATGGGTTCTGGTTAATCCACTTGTAATTTACAGTTGTAATAGATTTTTCATTACTAAATTCTTTCAGTTTAATTCCACTAAAAAATACCATTGGTAGTTTAGTAAGTAAAAATAAATTTAACTTTAATCTGTTGCTACATACTTTTTTAAATGCAGTAAAATGTATATTCACAAATCAATTTTTGCTTAAAATGAACTAAAATAAAGTAGTTTATATTACAGGTTGTTTAGGTATTAACTTTGCAGGTACACCAATCAAACTTGTGCCATCAATAACACAATCTTTAACCACACAAGCAGAAGCTCCAATATTGATATAATTACCTAAATTAATTGGGCCAAGAACCACTGCATTAGCACCTAAAGTACATTCATTCCCAATTTTCAACTCACCTAGTTTACAACCTTCTCTTGCACCAATTATATTACCACCTGTTAAGGTTAAATTTTTACCTATATCTGCAAATGCAGAAATAACAATACCTACAGATGGATGTAAAACCAATAACCCTCCCCTAATATCAGCTTTATAATGAATATCTATATTAGAATATGCTTGAATTAAATTAAACAACGGAATTAAAATAATTCGCATTACACTATATGCTTTTCCAAAAGTTAAATACAAGCCCCTTTCTAACCTATATAAAAAAACTCCCCAAAAAAGTCGGCTAAGCCATATATGTATAATTCTAATTTTATACTTTCCCAACATTCGTTGTACATCTTGTATAAAATAAGAAAATTGTTGAATCATTGTATTGGTATATGTACCAAAAATAAAGTAATTACTATTTATACTTTGATTTATGGTTTATAAAATTTATACATTATACAGTTTATCCACAAATAATAAATAATGGGTACAAAAGGCACTTGTACACTTTGCATAAACAACCGATTTTGCACTTTGTTAAGAAAATAAAAAACAATATTTGTTATTCATAAGTTTATTATTCTATGCATCAACATAAAATGAAGCTATTAATTATTTTAGCTATTGTAGGTATAGCTCTTACTGGCAATGCCCAATTCACAAAAATTAATACCGATTCTGATATTGCTTATAAAATGGCTAAAGAATATTGGCAAAAAGAGCAATACAGCCTTGCCTATCCAATTTTTAAAAATATTTATACTCAAGATAACTATAATAGCAATTTAAAAGAACATATAAAAACCGAATCAAAATTTTACTTTATTATTTGCGGATTACAGCTTAACGATCCAACCATTGAAACTTTAGCAGTTGATTTTATTACTTTAGAAGCCAATGCTCAAAAGGTAGGCATTGTAAGTTTTTATTTAGGCGAATATTATTACAGAAAAAAAGATTTCAATACAGCTAATAATTATTTTGAGAAAGCAAGCATAGAAAACCTAACCAACCAACAAATAGCCCAAATGAAATTTCATCAGGCTTATGGTTATTTTACCACTCAAAATTTTGTAAAAGCTAAACCTTTATTTAATTCAATTAGGCAACTTACAGAAAGCCCAAATTATATAGATGCAAATTATTACTACGGCTTTATAATGTTTTTTGAAAAGAAATATAAAGAAGCATTAGAAAGCTTTAAACTAGTTGAAAAAACAGAAACCTATCAAAACATAGTGCCATTTTATATTGCCGAGATTTATTATTTTGCTGGAGAAAGAGACAAGGCTATTGAATATGCTAAAACTGCACTACAAAAAGGAAATCAGTATTATAAATTAGAATTAACACAACTTATTGGGCACTCTTTGTTTGAGAAAAGAATGTACAAAGAGGCACTACCCTACTTAGAAGAATATGTAACAAAATCTAAAAAAGTAAGAAGAGAAGATTTATACGAATTAGCATACTGTTATTACGAAGCTGGTAAATGGAATAAAGCTATTGATGGTTTTAAACAATTAGGTGGTAAAGAAGATTCTTTAGCTCAAAACAGCATGTATCTTTTAGCTGATGCCTATTTAAAAATTGACGATAAAGTTGGAGCAAGAAATGCTTTTTTATTTTGTGCAACCAACAGTAGTAACGCTGTACAAAAAGAGGTATCGCAGTTTAATTATGCTAAGCTTAGTTACGAGCAAGGCTATTTAGATATTGCCCATAAAGAAATAAAATCTTTTCTAAAAACATACCCAAAATCTGTTTATTTAAACGAAGCAAAAGAACTACAGATAGCCATTTTGGCAAATACAAGTAATTACAGAGAAGCAATGGCTTTAATAGATTCTCTGCCGCAACAAAGTGAAAATATTCAAAAAATTTACCCTAAAATTTTATATGGCAGAGCTGTAGAAAATATTAACGACCAACAGTTAGTTGTAGCTAATGAATTATTATCAAAACTTTTACAAGTACCATTTAATGCAAATTATATCCAATATACTTATTTCTGGAAAGGAGAAATTGCTTATAGAAATGGCAACACCAATGAAGCTCTAGATTATTTTACTTTATATTTAAAAAACCCTCAAACAAACGAAGAAATAAATACTAATAATGCCCGTTACAATGCTGCATATTGTTTTTTAAAGAAAGAAAATTATACCGCAGCCTTAGAGTTATTTCAAAAAGTAGTTCTAAATGTTTCTGCTTCCTCTTCTCTCCTCATTCAAGATGCTTATATAAGAAGTGCTGATTGTTTTTTTATGTTAAAAAACTACAACCAGGCTTTAAAAATGTATGAAGTAGTAATTGAGCAAAATTTAAGCCAGGCAGATTATGCCTTATACCAAAAAGCAATTATTGCAGGTGCCAATAATAAGTTTACAGAAAAAATAAATTTACTACAAAGTATAGCAATAAGATATCCAAATTCTCCATTAATAACAGAAGCTTATTTAGAAGTAGCTAACACTTATTTGGCAGAAGAAAAATGGGCAGATGCTATTCCATATTTAGATAAAGTAATTAAAGATAAAAATGCAACTGCCTTTCATCCTCAAGCATACTTAAATAATGGTATTGCATATTTTAACTTAACAAAATATGCCAATGCATTAGAGCTGTTCAAAACATTGGTTATAAAATATCCAAATTCTCCAGAAAGTGATGGAGCCATAGAATATATTAGAAAAATATTTATTGAAGACCAAAAACCAGGAGAGTTTATATCCTTTATGAGAGAAAATGGTAAACCAGTTTCTTATAACGAAGAAGACTCTTTAACCTTTAAAGCAGCATTAATAAAGTACGAGGCAAGAGAGTTTGAAAATGCAATAAGGGGCTTTGCAGAATATTTATCTAAGTTTCCTGATGGAAGGTACAATATAGAAGCCAATTATTTTTCTGCAGAAATAAATGTATCTAAAAAAGATTATGAAAAAGCTTTGCCTTTTTATATTGCCGTTGCTGCAAAAGCACCAAATATTTATGCAGAACGTAGTGCATTGCAATGTGCCAGAATATATTATTTCGACAAAAAAGATTATCTCAATGCCGAAAAATATTTTACTCAGGTTAAAAGCCTTACAATGCAACAAGAAAATAAGTTAGAAGCAATGCGTGGCTTATTACGTTGCCAGTATAAACAATTAAAATGGGCAGAAGCATTACCAAATGCACAGGAATTGTTAAAAGAAAAAGGAATTGCAGCCGATGATAAAATGATGGCAAATATGATTGTAGCCAAAAACCATCAAATCAACAATAACTTACAAGAAGCAATCTCTGCATATAAATTAGTGATACAAATTGCTACATCTGAATTTAGTGCAGAAGCTCAATACAGAATTGCAGAAATATATTTATTACAAAACAAATTAAACGATGCTGAAAAAGCAGCTTTTGATGTGATTAAAAAATATGGCTCGTATGAGTATTGGGTTACCAAAAGCTATCTTCTTTTAGGAGACATTTACTTTATTCAAAAAGATTATTTTAATGCAGAAGCTACCTTTAAAAGTATTGCAGAAAATGCAACTATTACAGAGTTAAAACAAGAAGCTGAACAAAAATTAGCTAAAGTAATTGAAGAAAAAAATAAAACCAATAAAGTAGAACAACCATAAATATCTATTATGCAAAAAATTAAAAATATTTGTTTTATTGCACTTTCTTTTGTTTTGCTTTTAGGCAATAGTGCCTATGCACAAAAAAGAAATACTAAAAAAATCAATAAAAAAACTACAACCAAAAAAGTAGTTACCAAAAAACAAACAGCAGCCACATCTAAACCAATAAAACCCATTACTACCGAAACACCTAAAAAAGTAAATGAAGATACCACCAAGCCAGATGTAGTAATTATTTATGCAGCTTTTAAACCTTCTTTAAGAAATGCAGCTAAAATAAATTTTACTGCAGCATCACCTGTTTTAGATAGTTCAAAAATATCGTTGAAATATAATGTGCCTGCCCAAAACCTATTTTTCTCTTACCAACCAGTACCTCTAAAACCCCTAGCATTGTTTGTAGATTCTACAAATCAATGGGTAAATAATCAGTATGTTAAGGTAGGTTACGGTGGATACAATACCCCATATATTGAAACAGGCTTAAGCTTTGGTAATGGCAAATCAAAACTTACCAGTATTTATGCTATGCATACTTCTTCAAAAGGCAGTATGCCCTTTCAACAATTTGGTAAAACTAATTTAAATATTGTTGGAAATTATATTGTTAATAATGCCCATGAGTTAGTTGGCAGCCTTTATTATAAAAACAACACCCAATACCAATATGGCTATCAACCCAATACTTTAGTTTTTACCAAAAAAGATTTAAAGCAACAATTTAACAGTATTGGAGTTGTTGCAACCTATAAACGTAAAATGCCAAATCAATATGGTATTACTTATGCACCAACCTTACATATCAACTATTTTTTTGACGCCAAGAAAGCAGGTGAATTTAATTTAATTGCAGAGATGCCAGTTACTAAAACCTTTAAAGAAAACTTTAAGTTAAATGTGGGATTAACTGCAGATATTACAGCATATAAAGACAATATAAAAACTTTAAATAATAATTTAATTTTCTTAAATGCTGGTGTACAATACAAATTAAATAAGGTAAAATTTAATATTGGCTTACAACCTGCCTTTGATAATAAGCAAGTAAATCTTTTACCAAATATTACAGCAGAAGCAAAACTTAAAAACGATAAATTTATTTTAGTTGCAGGCTTTACCGGAAAGTTCATTAAAAATAATTACAACCATTTGTCTAGCTATAACCCTTGGATGGATCAGCCTACATTTCTTGCCAATACAAGAGTCTTAGAAGTTAGTGCAGGCTTTAAAGGATCTGCTGGCCAGCATTTTACTTACAATGCAAGTGTTGGTTACTTGGGCTTTAAAAACATGCCTTTATTCGTAAACAATACCATTGATGAAAAATCTTTTGTAATGATGAATGATGCTAACCTTCAAGCCATTAAAATTGCTGGAGAAGTTGGTTATCAAATTCAAGAAAAATTTTCTTTCTTGGCAGGAACAAGCATCTATCAGTTTACAGAAAGTGCCAATAAATATGCTTATGGCATTTTACCAATAGAAATAAATGGAAGTTTAAAATGGAAAGTATTAAAAGATTTATTAGTAAAAACGGATGTTTTTATTTGGGAAGGTCCTAAATATTTATCCAAAAATAATAGTACCGAAAAACTAAGTGCTGCTATAGACATCAATATTGGTGCAGAATACAGCATAATACCTAAATTAAATTTATGGTTACAGTTTAATAATTTATTTAATAATAAATACGAACGTTGGAACCGTTATGAAGTTTTAGGTTTGAATGTATTGGCAGGTGTTGTATATTCGTTTAGATAAACCAAGTGAATGTACCCTTATATTTATAAATATTTTATTTTAAATAAAAAATTAAGCTTACCAGGTATTGGGTGTTTAATTATTGAAAATTGCAAAGCAACTTTTAATGACAATAAAAATGCTATTTTACCTCCCAATCCTACAATTAATTTTTCAACAACAACAACATTAGCCGATAAATCTTTTTACCATTTTTTAGCAACTGAATTACATATAGAAGAAGTAGATGCAATAAAAAATTTTCACGATTTTTCTTATCAATTACAAAATGGTATTAATAAAGCTAATGGTATAGTTTTACCTGGTATTGGCACAATAAAAAAACACCCCTCTGGCAGTTTAGAATTTGAAACTGAGGTGGACGCCAATCAGTATTTATCCGAAATAAATCTTTCTGGTAATAAAAAGAAAACAACTGCTGCAATTGTAGCAGAGCAGCAACATATTTTTACACCTCCAATTATTGATGAGGTTAATTCTGAAGATGGTAATAACAGTACACAAAAACAAACCAAAGACTATTGGTGGATATTTGCTATTTTACTAGCTTTAATAGGTATTGTAGCTATTTACTATAAATTATTTTAGGTACTAATCTATTTTATTAAATTGTAGAGTAATTAAAAATGCTACAAAAGAATTATTATAAAATTCTTCAAGTATCGCCTCAATGCACCCAGGAAGAAATAAAAAAAGCATATAGAAAACTGGCACTACAGTTTCATCCTGATATTAACCATAAAACAACACAAATTTTTAACGAAATAAAAGAAGCTTATGAAGTTTTAGGTAATGCAACAAGTAGGTCAAAATACAATACTACCTTTTTTTATTATTTGGTAGAAGATAAAAATGTAAACATCCATTCCATAGTACAGCAAACATATCAGCTAACAAGCTTCATACAATCTGGTAATAGATTTACTATGGATTATGAAATGATTGCCACTTATATTCAACATATTTTACAACCGCTACAAGTTAATTTAATTCAAACCACAGCAGAAAAAGACAAGTACCAACAAATAGAAAACAATCTGTATCTTACAGCAGCAGCTCTACCATTTCATCAATATCAAAAAGTATATACTTTATTAAGTAATGTATTTCCTAATAAAATAAACCTGTATAATAAACTATTAAAACAAAAAAAACAAAACTGGTTAGGAGAGAAATATGCCATACTCATTGCAATTACAATGACGATTATGTTATGTTTTATTATTGCATATTTATCTTAATTGTTATTTAATAATTAATTTTGGTTAATTCAATATAAGTAAACTATTTATATTTTAAGTTTTAAATCTAGTTCAATCAATGCAAAACAAACAACCAACAATAATAAGTATAGTTATGGGTAGCGATAGCGACTTAACTGTAATGCAAGCTGCAGCAAGTTTTTTACAACAATTAAACATAGCTTTTGAATTAACTATTGTTTCGGCTCATAGAACGCCGCAACGTTTAATGAGTTATGCTGCAACAGCAAAACAAAGAGGCATACAAGTAATTATTGCAGGTGCAGGTGGTGCAGCCCATTTACCTGGTATGATTGCAAGTATTACCACTTTACCTGTAATTGGTGTGCCTATAAAAAGCTCAAACTCTATAGATGGATGGGATTCTATCCTATCCATACTTCAAATGCCTAATGGTGTACCAGTTGCAACTGTAGCTCTAAATGCTGCAAAAAATGCAGCTATTTTAGCAGCCCAAATAATTGCACTACAAAATAAAAATATTGCAGAAGCTTTAGAACATTTTAAACAAACTATGCAAGCAGAAGTAGAAAATAAAATTGCAGAAACTGCTAAAATTTGGAATAACGAATTTGATAAAAGAAAGTAAATTAGTAACCCATAAATTCTTTTCATTAGTTACAATTCAATAGAAATATTCTTACTTAACTTAGCAAAACTATGTCAGCAGAAATAAAAGTAGCCATTGCAGATGACCACCTAATTTTTAGAAAAGGAGTTATTATGTGTTTAAGACCTTATAGTAATATTAAGTTTGTATTAGAAGCAAGTAACGGTGAGGAATTACTAAAAAATATAGAAGAAGCCAATCCAAATGTAGTTTTAATGGATTTAAGAATGCCAGTTAAGGATGGTATTGAAGCAACAAAATATATAAACAAACATTACCCTAAAATAGCAGTGCTCATTTTAACCATGCACGATGAAGAAAAGTTTGTAACACACTTAATGGAAAATGGAGCTAATGGTTATTTACTAAAAAATGCCGACCCATTAGAAATAAAAAAAGCAATTTTAGAAGTTGCCACTAAAGGCTATTATTTAAATAATTATGTAAACAGAATATTATTAAAAAGAGCTCACAATAAATCAAAAAGTATAACAATTAATGCCAACCCCGATGAAATTTCTGAAAAAGAAAGAGAAGTTTTAAGATATATATGCATGGAGTTTACCAGTCAGCAAATTGGCGATAAAATGAATATAAGTGCCAGAACTGTTGAAACCATAAAAGAAAGATTAATGGAACGTTTTGGGGCAAAAAATACTGCAGGCTTAGTTTTTTATGCAGTAAAAAATGATTTGGTAGAATAAGTATTTTGTACGCTAAAGCATGGCGAACACCTACTAAATTTTATTTACTACGAAACTGCATTATTAAATTTTCTTTTAAAAATTTAATCTTATTATTTAAACACTAATCCTAAGCCTTTTAGTTAGATTAATATCAACTTACAATATTTTATTAAATTATTTCATTTGGTATTCAAAATAAAAAAGTAAGCACTGTATAACAATATTTATAACTATTTATAAATTTTGAAGAGGTAAAGCATCAATTGAAAAAAACTTTGAGAGCAATTGTAATGCATTCTTACAAACGCATCCTTCCTTTATCTAAAATTGCTTTAACAAAACTGCAACACCATTTATACCTTATAAATACCCAAATTACCATTTAATACTTTGTTGTTTAGTATATACGGTTATTTTTGTTACGCTAAATATTAATTCCTATATCTTTAAAAAACATTTCTTTAACTTCTAACAAATAAACAAGATTAATAAAATTGATAAATTAAAAAATATATGGTTTTATTTTATTTTATTGCTGCAATAATAGGTTGGCATATTGGAATATATGGTTTGTTCAAAAAAGCAGGTATAGAAGCATGGAAAGCATTTATTCCATTTTACAACACCTGGCTAATTGTAAACAAATGTAACATAAGTAAGAAATGGTTTTGGCTACAATTAATACCAATAGCAGGACAATTTATTACCATTTGGATTACAATAATTTTTCTGATGCATTTTGGAAAAATAAATTTAATTCATCATACTTTATTTGTTTTAGTACCCTTTGCTTATTTACCTTACATTGGTTTTGATAAAGAAACAAAATGGGGCGGTTCTGAAGTTTTTAAAAGATATAAAAAGCCAATATCAAGAGAGTGGATTGATGCTGCAGTTTTTGCAATTGTAGCTGCAACAATCATTAGAACCTTTATTTTTGAAGCCTATGTTATTCCATCGGGTAGTATGGAAAAAACTTTATTGGTTAACGACTTTTTATTTGTAAACAAAATGGCTTATGGGCCAAAAGTTCCTCAAACTCCATTAAGTTTTCCTTTTGTTCATAATTTAATGCCTGGCTCTCAAAAGCCATCATATTTAAAATGGATACAGCTAGGTTACAAAAGAGTTCCAGGCTATGATAATTTACATAGAAACGATGTTGTTGTTTTTAATTTTCCCGAAGGAGATACAATTATTAATTTGCCAGAGTATGGGTCGTTAGTTACTTATTATTCTTTAGTAAGACAATATGGAAGAGATGCAGTTTGGAATAGATTTGAAAACGATATTATTGTTCACCCTGCCGATAAAACAGATAATTATATTAAACGTTGTGTAGCTGTTGCAGGAGATACTTTAGAAGTAAAAGATGGCATAGTGTATATTAATAAAGTGAAACAACCCATTCCAAAATTTGCACAAAGAACCTTTATAGTAAATGCTACAAAAGCAGGCTTAAATTTTGATGATTTAAAATCAAACTATAACATTGATATAAGAACAGATCAATATTATTTGGCTTATCAAGATTCTATCAATGCCTCTTTTGCTAGAACAGGAATGGCTGAAATAATTATGACTGAAGAAGATGCTGCAAAAATAAAACAATTAAAAGGAGTTACTAAAGTAGAACCTGCAATAGAACAATACGATGCATTTGCAGCACAAGCTTATTATTTTCCTTTCGATTCTGTACATCATCATTTTTCAAGAGATAATTATGGCCCAATTTATATACCTAAAGCTGGTGCAAAAATTGATTTAAACACAAATACACTATCTCTATATTACAGAGCCATTACAAGCTACGAAGGCCATACTCTTCAAGTAAATGGCAATGAAATTTTAGTAGATGGGAAACCTACTACCACCTATACTTTTAAATACAATTATTATTGGATGATGGGTGACAATAGGCATAATAGCCAAGATAGCAGATTTTGGGGTTTTGTACCGGAAACTCAAATTGTAGGTAGAGCATCCTTAATATGGTTTAGTTGGGATAAAGGCCCTAGATGGAAAAGATTATTTAATATCATAAAATAGTCTTATCTTTCCTATCAGATAAGCTTTTATATATTTCTTTAATAGCTTATTAATTAAAAAGAATAATGTATGTCCGTAGCTAAATTCAGTATTGAAATAGATGAATTTAAAAGTATAGAAGAACTAGATGCAGCCGATGTAAAACTTTTACAATTGGCTCAAAAAATAGCCGAAAATGCTTATGCACCTTATTCAAACTTTTATGTGGGTGCAGTAGCAATGTTAAACAATAACCAAATAATAACAGGTACCAATCAAGAAAATGCTTCTTACCCTGTAGGTACTTGTGCCGAAAGAGTTTTATTAGCTATTGCAGCTACAAGCTTTCCCAATATTCCATTAAAAACTATGGCTATTAGTTATTTGAATAAAAATGGATTGAACAACCACCCTATTTCACCATGTGGTATGTGCAGGCAGTATTTATTAGAGTATGAACAAAGAGTAAAACAACCTATAAGATTAATTTTAGGTGGCCAAGTAGGTAAAGTTTATATTATTAAAAGTGTTGCAGATTTATTGCCACTTAATTTTAGTGCAGATGATTTTAAAAAATGATTTTTTAATTTTTTAAATCAAAACAACATGCTTACTTCATTATTTATTGTAGATGATGACCCTATTACAGTAAAAATTTGTGAAATGGTTATCAAAAATACAGAGTTTGCTAGTGCTGTAACTCATTTTGAGAATGGCCAAAAGTGTATCAACTTCTTTTCTAATTATTTTGAAAAGAACCTAGATAAAAGTAAAAATGTTGTAATGCCTGAATTAATTTTATTAGACTTAAACATGCCTGTATTAGATGGGTGGGGTTTTTTAGACCATTATGAAAGAAAATACGCTAATAGGCTTACAGAAACAAAGATTGCTATTTTAACCTCTAGTATTAACCCACAAGATTTTATGAAAGCACAACAATATAGCAATATTATTGATTTTATTTACAAACCCTTATTAACTAATATTGTTGAAGAACTAAAAGAACATGAAGCATTAAAAATGTACTTTAGTTAATACAATCTATATTCAATTTTACTCTCATTTTTTACTATGAATTGGTTGCTTTTGATTTTAGCAGGAATAGCAGAAGTTAGTTTTACTTTTTGTTTAGGTAAAGCAAAACAAGCAACAGGCATGGAACAAATTATTTGGTATGTAGGCTTTTTTATTGCCCTTATTATAAGCATGCTCTTATTAATGAAAGCAATTGAAACCATAGCAATTGGTACTGCCTATGCAGTATGGACAGGTATTGGGGCAGTTGGTACAGTACTAATTGGTATTTTTGTTTTTAAAGAGCCAACAAATTTTTGGAGATTATTTTTTTTAATGCTACTTATATCTTCAATTATTGGACTAAAAGTGGTAGCTACAAAAAATTAAAAAAAAAGATACTATATCAATTACAAGGCTTTAAATTCAAACCCTTGTTTGCTATACAACTCCAGTATTTTAGGTAAAGTATAACTCAATCTTTCCCATGCTTTATCACTATCATGAAAAACAATTATACTTCCATTTTCGGTATTATTGGTAACATTAATAAAGCACTGTTCGCCTGAAATATTGGTATCAAAATCTCCACTTAATACATCCCACATAATTATTTGAAATGGGTTGTTAGAATTTTTAATTAATTTATTTGCTTGTGCTCGTTTAATTCTACCATATGGTGGTCTAAAAAGGTTTGATTTTATTTGTAAGGCAGCAGTTTGAATATTGTGGATATATTTTTCTGTTTTGGTTTGCCAGCCATTCAAATGGTGTTGTGTGTGATTACCTACTGAATGGCCTTCGTTTATTATTTGATGATAGAGTGCTGGAAAGTGAACTACATTTTTGCCTATACAAAAAAATGTTGCTTTGGCTTTGTATTGCTTTAATAAATCTAATACAAATGGTGTTACCGTTGGGTTTGGGCCATCATCAAAACTTAGGTATATTACTTTTTCTTCTCTGCTTTTATTCCAAATAAAAGTTGGATACAATGCTTTTAACCACCAATATGTTTTAGCTAAATACATGTATCTGTATTAAATAATTATTGTTTATATTTAAAAAGTAAAAATAAATTCAATTTATTGTTCATCTAAAATATTGGCAAGTTGTGTTAATTCGGTTTGTTTATACAAATTAGAAGTTGTATTAAAACATTTGCCTGTTTCATCTAATAATACTTGTATAATTCTTTTGTTTGAAATAGGCTTAAAATAAGCTGGCACAGGCGGTACAGAAATTCTTTTAAAATAATTATCTATATCCTGATGGCCGTATGCTTGCCCATTCACTCCATCTACATAAAATAATATTTTATCTTGTGGGCTAGTTTTGCTTTTATCTAAATCAAGATCTTTATGATAAAAAGCTAATATCATTTGTTTAGGAATATTTATAATTTTTGCATTGATATCTAATTTATCGCAAACAATTTGATATAAAATTCCATTAGAAATTGCATTGCCCTTTTTACTTTCTAAAGCTTTATGTATAAAAAATTCATCTACATTATTATAGTTTACCTCCCCTCCTTTTAAGTTGTAATAATTGTAAATAATACTACTTAATACATTGGCTTGTTCTAAAGGTGTTAAATAATTATTCAGCTCAAGCCAAACGTTTCTTCTAATTTTTTCAATATCCTGTAAAACAGGGGTTGTGTGTAAATCTGGGTATTGATACTTAGCAACCAGTAATGCACCAGTTAATAAATCGGCATAGGCACTATCTCGCCAATCAATAAAACTTTGTTTTAAATCGGTAAAATGAAGACTGTGAATAAGCATTTCAATTCTGCTTTGCACAGCTTCGCTAAGGGTATTTTCCCAAAGATTTTCTAAGTTTGGTATAATGTCTTTTCCAAAGCCTATAATCCTGTTAGAAACGGTACTATATACTTCTTCATCAGGATCATCAATCAATGTAAACAATGCATTAATTTCTTTGGTTTCAAGCATAGGTGCTATTTTTAGTTCATGAAAATCATTTTAAACAATAGCGTTTAAGTGATGAATAATCATAAACACAATTCAAACTACGATAATTCTAACTAATTAATAAAACAGAAGTATTCCACCACTGTGGAAATGTTGGCAAAAAAGCATACAATAATTATTGAGATTATATGTTACAACCTACAAATTTTAGGCAATTACAATGGTTTTATTAATTTTGCAACAAATTATTTAATAATGAAGAGAATAAACTTTGTAATAACACTACTTGCTATTAGTGTATTTAGTATGGCACAACCACCAGAAGGTAAAGCAAATAAGGGTGATAGCTATGGCGAAAATTTTAAATATACAACTATAATAAATGCTGCAAATTTGCCAGAGAAATTAGAAAATAAAGAAAGTTTAGAAGGAGTTTTTAAGGCAAAGGTTTTAGAAGTTTGCCCTAAAAAAGGATGTTGGCTAAAATTAGAAATAAATGATAATACCACTGCTTTTGTAAAAATGAAAGATTATGCTTTCTTTTTACCAGTAGCAGTAGAAGGTAAGTATATTTTGCTAAATGGTGTGGCTTCCATAAAAACTACATCGGTAGAAGAGTTAAAGCATTATGCTGAAGATGCCAAAAAAACACAACAAGAGATAGATGCTATTACAAAACCAAAAAAGGAAATTAATTTGTTAGCAAGTGGTATAATAGTAGCTGATTAATTCATGTAATTAAAAAAAATGAAGAGGTTGAATAATAATCAGCCTCTTTTTTTGTTGGTAACCTGCAGAAAGTTTTTGCTGTTTTCAACATTACTACATAAAAAAAAAATATTATGTAGGTTTGTTACAAATCATTTATACCATGAGTTTTGATACTATTATAGATTTTATTGAGCCTATCAATATGTATGAATTATCTAACGATGAAGGCTTTAAAGAAAATCAATTAGGTAACCATGTTGTTGTATTTGAAAGTTTTATACCTGATTTAACTAACATAGATATTGTAATAATTGGCTGTAATGAAATTAGAGGTGCCGGAACAGATAATTTACCTCTTAATTCAGTTAATTTTATTCGTTCTCAATTTTATAGTTTATATCATTGGCACAAAGATGTTCATCTTGCTGATTTAGGAAATATTAAAATAGGTACAACTATTCAAGATACCTATGCTGCATTAAAAACTGTAGTAAGAGAATTAATTAATAATAATAAAAAAGTAATTATTCTTGGAGGTAGCCACGATGTAACTACAGCACAATATGGAGCTTATTCGGCTTTAAATAAAATAATAGAAGTAACCAATATTGATGCTACTATAGATTTAGACATTGAAAGCAACTTATTAAGTAATTATTTTTTAATGGAAATGCTTTGCGGCAGCCCTAATTTTATCAAACACTATAACCACATTGGGTTTCAAAGTTATTTAGTACATCCTACCATGTTAGAAACAATTGATAAATTAAGGTTTGATTGTTTTAGAGTAGGAAAAGTAAAAGAGAATATTGAAGAAATGGAACCTGTAATAAGAAATAGCAATATGGTAAGTTTTGATATTGCTTCTATTCAAAATGCTTATGCACCTTACAATAAAGTTTCTCCCAATGGATTTACAGGAGAGGAAGCTTGTACCCTTATGCAGTTTGCAGGTTTAAGTAATAATGTTAGTACAGTTGGTATTTATGGATTTAATAATGCTAAAGAAGATGTTCATAATTTAACTGCTAAACAAATAAGCCAAATGTTATGGTATTTTATGGATGGTGTTTATAAGAGCAAACATGAATCGGCCATTGAGCACTCACAAAATTTTAATGAATTTCATTTATTTCTTGCAGGCGAACCTGCCTCCTTTTTACAAAGCAAAAGAACAGGAAGATGGTGGATGCAATTGCCAGATGGAAAATATATTGCTTGCAGCCAGTCAGATTATATTTTAGCTGCATCCGAAGAATTGCCTGAACGATGGTTAAGAGCCATTGAACGTAGCTAAATTATTTTATACATATTTTCCTGTATAACTCTCCTTACACTTTTTTAGTTGAGAAGGTGTGCCTGCAAATACAAGATTTCCACCACCATCACCAGCTTCTGGGCCAAGATCAATTACCCAATCTGCACATTTAATTACATCTGTATTATGCTCAATAATAATTAAGGAATGGCCTTGCTCAATTAATGCATTAAAAGAGGCAAGTAATTTTTTTATATCATGAAAATGAAGGCCAGTAGTAGGTTCATCAAAAATAAAAAGTATATTACCATGCCCCTTTCCTCTTCCTAAAAATGAAGCTAATTTTACACGCTGTGCTTCTCCACCAGATAATGTGCTTGAGCTTTGTCCTAATTTAATATATCCTAATCCTACCTCTTGCAAAGGTTGTAATGCTTTAGCTACTTGTTTTCCATCTTTTACTGTTTCAAAATAAAGTATAGCTTCCTCTACACTCATTTGTAACACATCATCAATGTTTTTATTATTAATCAAAACTTCTAACACTTCCTCCTTAAATCTTTTTCCATTACACACTTCACAAGTTAAATGCACATCTGCTAAAAATTGCATTTCAATAATTTGTTCTCCTTCTCCTTTACAGGTATCACATCTGCCTCCATCTACATTAAATGAAAAATGTTTGGGTTGAAAGCCTCTTATTTTAGATAATGGTTGGTTCGAAAATAATGTTCTAATAGCATCATAAGCTTTTATATAAGTAACAGGGTTGCTTCTTGATGATTTGCCAATTGGATTTTGATCAATCATTTCTATTTGAGAAACTACATCTATACTGCCTTTAATGCATTTATGCAGGCCTGGCATTTCTGCAAACTCTCCTTTAATTTTTTGTAAAGCAGGATATAAAATTTGTTTTACCAAAGTAGTTTTACCACTACCACTTACACCTGTTACCACACATATTACATTTAAAGGAAAATCTACAGTAATATTTTTTAAGTTATTCTGCCTTGCTCCTTCAATTGTTATTTTGTCAAAAAATTTTCTTTCCTTTTGGTTAAAATTAATTTGAAGTTCTTTACTTAAATATTTACCAGTTAATGAGTTTTTATTTTTAATTAACTCATGGTAATTACCTGCTGCTACAACTTCTCCACCAAGATGGGCAGCTAATGGCCCCATATCAATTATATAATCAGCCTCTCTCATCATCATTTCATCATGTTCTACTACAACAACTGTATTTCCTAGTTTTTTTAAGTGTTGTAAAACTTTAATCAGTTTTTCTGTATCTCTATTATGTAAACCAATACTAGGCTCATCTAGTATATATAAAGAGTCGGTAAGATTAGAGCCTAAGCTTCTTGTTAACTGTATTCTTTGGCTTTCTCCCCCACTTAAACTGTTTGCTAATCTGTTTAAAGTTAAGTAACCCAATCCTACATCAATTAAAGTTTGTAAACGCTGGTGTAGTTCCAATAAAACTCTTTGTGCAACTTTGCTTTCATTGGCAGATAATTCTAAATCATTAAACCATACTTTTAAATCTTTTGCTTGCATTTCGCAAAGCTCTCCAATATGCATATGGTTAATTTTAATATACAATGCTTCTGGCCTTAACCTATATCCTTTACAATGCCTGCATTTTGTTCTACCTCTATACCTGCTAAGCATAACTCTATAATGAACTTTATATAAGTTTGCTTCTACTTCTTTAAAAAAATCATCAATACCAAGTGCTTTTCCAAAACCTTTCCATAGTTGTTCATATTGTTCATTAGTTAAATCTACCACAGGTTTATGAATAGGAAATCCAACTGCATTTTTTATAAACTGTTCTTTCCACCAAATCATTTTCTCTCCCTTCCAAGGTGCAACTGCACCATCAAAAACGCTTAGCATTTTATCTGGTATTACTAAGTTTTCATCAATATCTAAAGTTTGCCCAAAGCCTTCGCAAACAGTACAGGCACCATAGGAGTTATTGTAAGAAAATAAATTTTGCGATGGCTCTTCAAACCTCATTCCATCTAACTCAAACCTATTATTAAATTGGTAATTTTTGTTTGTATTAGTAACCACATTAACAATTCCATCTCCCTCATAAAAGGCTGTAGAAATACTATCTGTTAATCGGTGTATATCTTCTTCTTCAAATTCTTCACAAACAATTCTATCAATTAATACTTGAAAATTTGAGGCAGTTTTTTCTTTAAATGTTTTATTATCCAGCTCCAATAATGCTTCAATCTTTAATATTTCTGGCTCTGTTGTGGTAGAATTGTTATTCATAGCAACTCTTGTAAAACCCTTTTGTAGCAATATGTTTAACTCTTCTCTTGTATTTCTTTTTGCATGTTGTTTAAATGGTACAATAATAAAAACTTTAGTGCCTTTATTAAGTTGCTGAATAACATTTAATACATCTGCCACATCCTGTTTCTTTACTATGTCATTACTAATTGGGCTAACAGTTTTACCAATATTTGCATACAATAGTTTCAAATAATCATACATTTCTGTCATGCTGCCAACAGTACTTCTTGGAGTACGTGTTATAACTTTTTGTTCAATTGCTATAGCAGGACATAAGCCATTAATATAATCCACATCTGGTTTTGCCATACGTTCCATAAACTGCCTTGCATAAGAGCTTAAACTCTCTGCATAACGCCTCTGCCCTTCTGCAAACAAAGTATCAATTGTAAGCGATGATTTGCCACTGCCACTAACGCCAGTTACCACAATTAATTTATTTCTTGGAATAGTTACAGAAACATTTTTTAAATTATGCATCCTTGCACCATGAATATATATATCCTGCAAAGATTTATGTGTACTGGCATTCTCTTTGCTTATGGTTGTGGCTTTATTCATACAATCAAAATAACAATTTTATTTTCAAAACAATGTAATGGGTTACACCGAAATATTTTTTAATGTATAGTTATCAGGTGTAGCCAACAATGTAGCACTGTATGTGTCACACCCTTCCTCTGTTTTTTCTCTATTTAACTTTTAATAGTAAGAAAATTTTGGTAATAATTACAAATAAAAAAGCAGAGATACTTTTTACATATCTCTGCCTTCATTACTTAAAATATTTTTTAACTGCAACCCATACTGTTGCCACAGTTTAAGCATTTATAGCAAGTGCCACTTCTTACAGTAATGTGCATACATACATTACAAGCAGGTGCATCGCTTTGCATATTTTTTGCAGCTGCATTAACTGCATCTATGCCGGCTTCTGCTTTTACAGTTGCTGTTGAGGTTACTTGGTGTTTGTGATTTTTTGGAGAAGCTGTTATTCTAACACTACTCAACTCCTGTTGTTCGTTAAATTCATCATCATTACCTAAGTTTCCAATTTCTGGTTTATCTAAAACATGCACTAAATCTGTTCTGCCTAAATATTCATAAGCCAATGCTCTAAATACAAAGTCAACTAAAGAGGTAGTAGTTTTAATGTTTGGATGATCTACCATTCCTGCTGGTTCAAACCTTGTAAACACAAATTTTTCTACAAATTCTTCTAAAGGCACACCAAACTGTAAACCAACCGATACAGCAATGGCAAAGCAGTTCATTAAGCTTCTAACTGTTGATCCTTCTTTAGCCAAGTCAATAAATATTTCCCCTAAAGTGCCATCCCCATATTCTCCTGTTCTTAAGAAAATAACTTGTCCATTAATTTTTGCTTTTTGTGTAAAGCCTCTTCTTTTTGCTGGTAAAGATTTCCTTTCAACTATTCTAGAAAGTTGGCGTTTTAAAGTTGTATCGGTAGAGGCATTCATTCTTTTAGTAACCTCTTCTAATAAATCTTCTACAGATAGTTTAGAAAGATCTACAATATTAGAAGCTTCGTTAACCATTAATTCTTCTTTATTGTCTTCTTGTGTTGTTTCTGTAGTAGTATCTACTTTTTTCTTTTTGTCTGATTTAGTACTTAACGGTTGCGATAACTTACTTCCATCTCTATATAAAGCGTTTGCTTTTAAACCAAGTTCCCAGCTTAGTTTATAGCATTCTGCAATTTCTTCTACAGTTGCTTCGTGTGGTAAATTAATTGTTTTTGAAATTGCTCCACTTAAAAATGGTTGGCAGGCTGCCATCATTTTAATATGTCCATGTGCATGTATATAACGAACTCCTTTTTTACCACATTTACTAGCACAATCAAAAACAGGTAAATGCTCTTCTTTTAAATATGGTGCTCCTTCTACAGTCATTGTGCCACATACATAATCATTAGCAGCATCTATTTCTTCATCGCTAAAACCTAAAGCTTCTAATAAGCTAAAGCTCCAGTCGTTATATTGTTCTTCTGTAAATCCTAATCGTTGTAAACAAGCTTCTCCTAAAATAAATTTATTGAATACAAAACCAATTTCGAAAGCCGATTTTGCAGCAGTATTTAGTTTATTAACTTCATCGGTTGTAAATCCTTTTGCAATTAATATTTGAGGATTAATAAAAGGTGCTCCTTCAAAACTTGCAGCACCGACTGCATATTTTTCAATTGCATCTATTTGGTTTTGTGTATATCCTAAATTTTTTAAAGCATTAGGAACAGCACCATTAATTATTTTAAAATATCCACCGCCGCTAAGTTTTTTAAATTTAACCAAAGCAAAATCTGGCTCTACACCAGTGGTATCACAATCCATTACTAAACCGATAGTTCCTGTAGGTGCTATTACTGTGGTTTGAGCATTTCTATAACCATATTTTTCGCCCATTTGTACTGCATCATCCCAGGCTTTTGTTGCAGCTTTCAATAAATCATCGGGACAATATTTTGCATTAATGCCAATTGGTTTTACACTAAGCCCTTCATAAGCTTCATTAGCATCGTAAGCTGCTGCACGGTGGTTACGCATTACTCGTAACATATCTACCCTATTTTCTTCGTAACGAGGAAAGGTGCCTAAAAACGAAGCCATCTCTGCCGATGTTTTATAAGTAACACCAGTCATAACTGCACTTAAAGAACCTGCAATAGCTCTTGCTGGTTCACTATCATAAGCAATACCACTAAGCATTAAAATAGTTCCAAGGTTTGCAAAGCCAAGGCCTAATGTTCTATAATCGTAACTTAATTGGGCTACTTCTTTACTTGGAAACTGAGCCATTAATACAGAGATTTCCAAAACAACTGTCCATAACCTGCTTATATATTCTACCCCTTCAATATCTATTTTATTGGTTTGTTCATCAAAGAATTTTCTTAAATTTATAGAGGCTAAATTACATGCAGTATTATCTAAAAACATGTATTCGCTACAAGGGTTGCTTGCATTAATTCTTCCACCTTGTGGGCAAGTATGCCATTCGTTAATTGTAGTATCGTATTGTGTTCCTGGGTCTGCACAATGCCATGCAGCATAAGCAATTTGGTTCCATACTTCTTTAGCAGGAATTTTTTTCATCACCCTGCCATCTGTTCTTGCTTTTAATTCCCAATCTCCGCCTTCTTCTAATACTTTAAAAAATTCGTTAGGTATTCTTAATGAGTTATTAGAGTTTTGGCCTGCTACTGTAGAGTAAGCTTCTCCTTCATAGCTATTGTCATATCCAGCAGCAACCAAAGCAGCTACTTTCTTTTCTTCTTCTACCTTCCAGTTAATAAATTCCATCACTTCCGGATGATCTAAATCTAAACAAACCATTTTAGCTGCTCTACGGGTTGTACCTCCACTTTTTATGGCTCCAGCAGATCTATCTCCAATTTTTAAAAAACTCATTAAACCACTAGAAGTACCACCACCACTTAATTTTTCTCCACTACCACGTATTTGAGAAAAATTAGTTCCAACGCCAGAACCATATTTAAAAATTCTTGCTTCTCTAATCCATAAATCCATAATACCACCATCATTCACTAAATCATCATTAACACTTAAAATAAAACAAGCATGTGGTTGTGGGCGTTCGTATGCATTGGTAGATTTTTTTAATTGTCCGTCCACTGCATCAACATAGTAGTGACCTTGTGGCTTACCTGTAATTCCATAACTTTCATGTAAACCAGTATTAAACCATTGCGGACTATTAGGAACACAACTTTGATTTAATATACTATAAACTAATTCTTCGTAAAAAATTTGTGCATCTTCTGAGGTTTCAAAATAATCGTATCGTTCTCCCCAAACTTTCCAACAGTTTGCCATACGATGGGCAACCTGTTTTACACTTGTTTCTCTACCCAAAGTGCCATCTTGTTGTGGAACACCTGCCTTTCTAAAATACTTTTGTGCAAGAATATCTGTAGCTATTTGGCTCCATTGCTTAGGAACTTCTACATTATTCATCTCAAAAACTACTTCTCCATTAGGATTTTTAATTACACTGGTACGATAGTCGTATTCAAACAGATCGTATGGGCTTATACCATCTTGTGTGAATTTACGGCTGAACTGAAGACGTTTGGTTTTTTTGTTGTTAGCCATTTGTGATAGAATTTATGGGTGGTTAATGATGTTTTATAAATTTTGCCTTTCTAAACAAAAAAGTTTAGTGGTTAACGAAAATATTTGTTGCACTTCAATTTTCCGTACCTATAAAATCCACAGGTTGTGGAAAAGGAATGTTAATTTTTTGGTAACTCAAAGCCACTTTGAGTTTGCTAAGTTTTTAACATTTGAGGTAGAATAACTTAAAAAATATTTATGGAAAATTCATCTATTTCTCATAATAAAGCATATTGGAACAAATTACTTTGTTTATATAATTGTTATTAAACCAGTTAATTAAATTTATTCTTCTTAAAAGTTAATTTTATAGCATTTATTGTATATTTTTAACCAAACTTGGAATAAGCAATACTTTTTTGCATTTTTGCAATACCATTTATTTAACTAATTGCATGAAGCAGGATTTATACAATACATTCAGAAAAAATAAATTACAAAGAAAAAAATCTTTTACTGTACTTATCGACCCTGATAAAGTAAATGAACAATCTTTAGATAAGCTTGTAATGCTTGCAGTGGATGCCAAAGTGGACTATTTTTTTGTGGGTGGATCGTTGGTTATATCCAATCATTTAGATGATTGTATAAAGCAATTAAAAGCAAAATGTTCTATTCCTGTTGTACTTTTTCCTGGTTCACCTTCTCAAGTTAGTAAGTATGCCGATGCTCTTTTATATCTTTCTTTAATTTCTGGACGTAATCCGGAATTGTTAATTGGCCAGCATGTTGTTAGTGCTCCTTTTGTTAAAAAAAGTGGGTTAGAGATTATGCCAACTGGTTATATGGTTATTGATGGTGGAGCTCCTACAACAGTTTCGTATATTTCAAATGCCACACCCATACCTTCTGATAAAAATGATATTGCAGTTTGTACAGCTATGGCTGGTGAAATGCTTGGCATGAAATTAATTTATATGGATGCTGGTAGTGGTGCTAAACGCCCAATTACTGAATCTATGATTGAAAAAGTGGCAAGCAACATTGAATCTCCTTTAATTATTGGTGGCGGAATTATTGATGCAGAAAAAGCGTATAGAAATTGTAGTGCAGGTGCCGATGTTATTGTTGTAGGAAATGCAATAGAAAAAGACACTTCACTTATAAAAGAAATTGCTGCTGCTGTGCATAGTAATTCTGTTACTATATAATCAATTCTTTAAAGCAAATTTTGTAACAAAACCTTAACGCTAAAAAGTATGTTGTAGCACTAATTGTGTTGTCTATATAGGTATTATAAACCTATTAAATTAAATTCTATGACACAGTTTATCTTAAACATACCTACTGAAAAAGTGCAACAGTTTTTAATTACAATGACTGCAACAGGTTTTGCTAATACCATAAAAAATGTATTAAAAGAAAAAAATTACAACAGTTTTAATCTACTACCATTAAATAACGATTTGCGTAAACAACATCCTTATTTTGATTCAGATTTTTTTGCAAACGATGTTTTTTATTAATCCATATTTTTTATATTAATTGAATTAAAAATTGTAAAAACAAATTCTTACAATTTGAATATTATCTTTGCCCTGTATGGATATACAGTGCACAGAACAAGAGTTATGTATTTTAAAAAAAATTACAAATGCCACTAGTCAATTAAATACAAAAAGTTATTTAATTGGTGGATTTGTACGAGATAAAATTATTGGAAGACCTACCAAAGACGCAGATATTGTTTGTTTAAATAATGGTATTGAATTAGCACACTTAACAGCTACATTTTTTAAACCTACCCCCAATGTAGCTTACTTTAAAACATTTGGTACAGCACAGTTAAAAATTAACCTTCATACAAATTCATCTAAAAACAATTCTACAAGTTTTGAAATAGAATTTGCTAGTGCTAGAAAAGAAAGCTACACTATTGAAAGTAGAAAACCAAAAGTAGCAACAGGCACTTTAGAAGATGACCAAAACAGAAGAGATTTTACTATTAATGCTTTAGCAATTAGCTTAAATACAGAAGATTTTGGGAAATTAATTGACCCATTTAATGGATTATTACATATAGAGCAAGGTATTATTAAAACACCATTAGAACCATCCAAAACATTTAGCGATGACCCATTAAGAATGATGAGGGCTATACGATTTGCTACACAATTAAACTTTACAATTGTACCCGAAGCTTTTGAGGCAATTATTGCCAATGCCAATCGTATTAAAATAGTTTCGCAAGAAAGAATTACAGATGAATTAAATAAAATAATGTTGAGCAAAAAGCCATCTATTGGCTGGCACTTATTAAGCAAATCTGGTTTGTTAGAAATAATTTTTCCGCAAATGATGGCTTTACATGGAACAGAATATGTAGATAATAAAGGGCATAAAGATAATTTTTATCACACCTTACAAGTACTTGATAATATTTGTGAACACACACAAGATTTATGGCTTAGATGGGCTGCATTGCTACATGATATTGGAAAGCCTGCAACTAAAAAATTTGAAGATGGTTTAGGCTGGACATTTCACTCTCATGAGATTGTTGGTGCAAAAATGGTTCCTAAAATTTTCAACCAATTAAAACTTCCATTAAATGAAAAAATGAGGTTTGTAAAAAAATTAGTAGCACTGCATTTGAGGCCAATTTCTTTAACAAAAGAAAATATTACCGATAGTGCCATTAGAAGATTATTGTACGATGCAGGAGAAGATATTGATGCTTTAATGCTTTTGTGTAATGCAGATATAACGAGTAAAAACAAGCAAAAAGTAGAAAAATATTTAAACAATTTTAAGCTTGTTGAAGAACGCATGAAAGAAGTAGAAGCTAAAGATAATATACGTAATTGGCAACCTCCTATAAGTGGAGAGCATATTATGCAAACCTTTGCTTTAACTCCATCTAAAGAAGTTGGCATTATTAAAGACGCTATAAAAGAAGCTATTTTAGATGGTAAAATTGAAAATAATTATGCTGCTGCATACCAATTTATGTTGCTAAAAGCAAGCGAATTAAACCTGCATCCAAAGCAATAACTAGTTTTTTATTATTAGCAAATTTGTTTAAAAATTTTCAACTTATATTTACAAACAAACCAAACACATGGCAGTTTTAAAATTTAGAATTTATTTAGAAGAAGACGATGCTGTTTATAGAGATATTGCAATAAAACATACCCAAACTTTTGAACTTCTTCATTTTACTATTCTAAAAGCTTTTGAATTTGATAGTAAACACGCTGCAACTTTTTACAGAAGTAATGACAATTGGCAAAGGGGTAGAGAAATAACTTTTGAAAAATATGATAAAGAATATGCTGCACCTCCCTTATTTATGCAAGAAGTTCCAATAGGCAATGAAATAAAAAATACCAATCAAAAATTTATTTATGAATACGATTTTACCAAAGGTTGGATATTTTTAGTTGAACTAATAAGCGTAAATAAAGAAGAAAAAACTAAAGAGGAGTATCCTTTAATAACTCGTAAAGAAGGATTAGGCCCTCAACAATATGGCACCAAAAGCCTTTTAGGCGATAAGTTTTCTGATATTGAAGAGAGATATGATTTAACCGAAACAGCAGAAGGTTTTGGCAACGAAGGAGATAGTGAAGATTCGGAAAACGAAATGAATGAAGATGCAATGGATAATGATAATGAAGAATTATAACCCGTTATAAAACATCAATAATATTGATTGTAATTTTAACTTATTAATATAACGTGCAGCTTAAAAATACTGTAATTATAATTTGTGGCCCTACAGCAATTGGTAAAACAAAATTAGCCATTGAAATTGCTTTACACTTACAAACAAAAATAATTTCTGCCGATAGCAGACAATGCTTTAAAGAGTTAAATATTGGTGTTGCAAAACCAAGTTTATACGAATTAAATTTAGTAGAGCATTTTTTTATTAACTCTAATTCAATAAAGGAAGATACCAATGCAGTCAGTTTTGAAACTTATGCTTTAAAAAAAGTTAATGCAATATTTCAATCTACAAATTATGCTGTAATGGTTGGTGGAACTGGTTTATATATAAAAGCCTTTTGCGAAGGATTAGATGAAATTCCTGCAATACCAACAGAATTGAGAAATGATATTTATACAAATTATAAAGCCAATGGCTTAACATGGCTTCAAAAACAACTACAAGCAAAAGATAAAAACTTTTGGGAAATTGCAGAACAACAAAATCCCCAACGTTTAATGAGAGCATTAGAAGTAGTTGAATTTACTGGAAAATCTATTAATGAATTTAGAAAACGTAAACAACAAACCAGAGATTTTAATATAATTAAAATTGGATTAGAAACAGAAAGAGAAAAATTGTATAGCAATATTAATAATCGTGTAGATGAAATGATACAAATGGGCTTAGTAGAGGAAGTAAAAAATTTATTACCTTTTGCTAATTATAATGCTTTGCAAACAGTAGGCTATAAAGAAATATTTGATTATTTAAATGGAAATTGTTCATTAGATTTTGCAATAGAAAGTATTAAACAACACACCAGAAACTACGCTAAAAGGCAAATTACCTGGTTTAAAAAAGATAAAGATATTAAATGGTTTAACCAAAATGAATATAATGAAATTATAGCTTATATAAATGCAGTTAAACCTTAGAAGGTTTTGATTTAACTCTATGTATAATACTCATTATTAACCCAACAACCATTATAATAACTCCTAACCATAACAATTTTATCATCGGAAATTCTAAAACTTTTAAAGTAAGTAAAGATGTTAATGAATCATTTTCTTTAACACCAATTTCAATTTTACCTGTTTTTGCATCTATAACTTTATTAAAACTCAATATTAAATTTTGAGCTAATACTGTATCATATATTAATCTTACTTCGTTGGTTGATTTAATGGCTAAACCAGGTGCTGCAATATATTTACCTCCTTCTTTACTTATAACCTCCATATCTAAAAATATACCTGTTTCGTTAGCTTGTAACAAATGCTTTTTAGAATCAGGATTTATGTTAGCCTTTTTCATTACAATAAAGCCATTGTTAAAATAGGCGGTATCTCCTGCATTTATTTCTGTATTTCTAAATGTTGTTGTATCATTCTCTCTTTCATCATCTTTAAATGAAGTGATATAAACAAAGATATCTTTGGTTAAAAAATGTTTTGCATCAGGATTAGGAGAAAAACCATCCCCTTTATTATTTTTTATGATATTAGGGTAAACTTTAAATCCTTTACTACCATTTTTGGGAGAAAAGTCAATTTCATAATATCGTTTTCTATCGCTACTATCAAACTTATCTCCTGTATAAGTAACCATGTACTTATGCATATCTGTTTTAATACCTTTAAAAAGTGTAGTATTTTCAGCTGGGTCTTCTTGTGCTGTTTTCTTAAATACTGCAATTCCTGTTTTGTTCCAACTAATTATTTTTTTCTTTCCACTCGAAATTAATATACCTAAAATTATTAACCCAAATCCAAGATGTGCAACACTACCTCCAGCCGATTTTAATTTTCCTTTTAAAACAAAAGATATATAACTAATATTACCAACTATTGCATATACTGAAGAGAATACAGCCAAATGTATTGCAATCATAAAACCAATTCCTTTGGCTGAATAATGCACTTTACCAACAAAAATAATTAGCAATGCAACGATTAAGGAAATGAAAACAGGTAGCCAGAATTTTTTGCCAATAAATGATTTGGGTGTGTTTTTATATTTTAAAAACTGAACAGCACCAGTTAACAACCCTATAATAATAGCAACAAATACCTGAATTTGATTGTGTGTAAACTCTGCATCATCTGGCTGTGCAAAAGCGTTTTTAAATATTTTTTGCAAAAACCTAAAATGTTCTACAGTTCTATTAAATGCAGGTAATGAGGTAATGGATATGATTACAAAACCAGATAAACACAAAACCAACGAGCCAACAAACATCCAAAATTCACGGCTCCAAGTGTGCTCTTCTTTTTTAATAGAAGGTATTGTTTTGTATTGTTTTAAGAATAACCAAGCTGCCGGTAATAAAAAAACTAGAATAAATAAAAGCAATTGCCAATTCATTCCTAAATCAGTAAAAGCATGTACAGACGCATCTCCTAAAATACCACTTCTTGTTAAAAAAGTAGAGTATAAAATAAAAACAAAAGAGATAATGTAAAAGAAATAAGTTGCTCTTAAACTATAACCACTATGTTTATAAATTAAATTGGTGTGTAAACCAGCAACTAAAGTAAGCCAAGGAACCAATGATGCATTTTCAACAGGATCCCAAGCCCAATAACCTCCAAAATTTAAACTTTCATAAGCCCACATGGCACCTAACATAATACCTAAACCAAGTGCTGCTGCTGAAAAAGATGCCCAAGGCAATGCAGGTTTTATCCAATCGTGTTTTTTGCTCATTAATCCTGCAAAAGCAAATGCAAAAGGTATTAGTACAGATGCAAATCCTAAAAACAATATAGGTGGATGAATAACCATCCAATAATTTTGTAACAATGCATTTAAGCCATTGCCATCTTTTACAAATTCTAAATAATTAGCATTGGCAAAAATGGGTGCATCCATTTCATTTCTTAATAATGCAAACGGATTGCTACCTACTTTATGGCCAAAGAAATATATACCTAAAGTCATTGTAGCTAAACAAAATTGGGCAAAACTTACCACAGTCATTACACCAGCTTCCCAATCTTTCGCTTTCCAAATTAAAATCCATCCTAATACACAATGCCAAAAACTCCAAAGTAAAAAACTTCCTTCTTGTCCTTCCCAAAAACAACTTAATAAATACTCTAACTGTAATTGTTTATCGCTGTGTTGCCAAGCGTATTTATATTCAAATAAATGATGAGAGATGATATAATATAATAAAACAAAAACAGCCAATACCGAAATTGACTCTAATAAAAAAGCAATACGTGCAAACTTTAACCAGCTCTTTTTTACCTCTAAAATATTTTGCTTACTGGCAAAGTAAAATGCAAAAGTTGCTACTAAGGATGCTACTAAAGAAAGTACAATAAAAAAATGCCCTATTTGTCCTGGTAAAAGATGCTCTCCAATATATTTCATTCAAAGTGGTTGTTAGTTTTAATTAAATAGCTTACAAAAAACTCAAATTATTTAGTTGTAACGTCTAAATTTTTTTGAGCAGCTTCCATATCATCTTTGTATTTACTAGGACATTTTACAAGTATTCCGTCTTTTTTTCTTATTTCAAAAACATTATTTTCCATTTTACCTTTTAAAACTACTCTTTCACTTTTTTCCATATCATAAGGTTTTTCATAATAGTAGGCTACTTTCATTCTATCGCCTAAAGAGTCTATAGCTTCAAAAGTTAAATAATTAGGATTTTTTACAGGGTCGTAATATAAAGTTGCAGTATCTAGTTTTGCAATAACGGTAACAATTTTACCTTGTTTTTCTTTGGCAGATTGAATAGTTTCGTAGGTAGTAACATTGCCCATAAAACCAAGTAAAACAGCAATGGCTGCAGCAATGCAAACCAACATAACAACATGTATTTTCTTCATGTTCTAATTTTTTGCAAATTTAAGTTAACTGATTTACTAATTAAGGATTAAAAAACCAAAAAGAATGTGAAATACACATTGGAAGTTCTTAAATTAAACTCACCTTCTCTAACTTATTACTTATTTATTTTTACCACAATATCATTAAAACCACCTTTGTGTAGGCAATAATATAAAACCTCGTGTTGATTATTTTGTAATAACTCATCAACAGCTTTTACAACCCCATAAGGCAATTTACTTACCCAATCATAAATAATATAGTCGTTAAACTGAATGACACCTCCATTTTTTACCTTTTTTAAAAGCACTTCTATATCTTTTTTTACACTTTCATAATCATGCCCTGCATCTAAATAAACATAATCAAAAAAATTATCCGAAAAGGTATTTAACACATCCCACGATAATCCTTTTTTAGTATAGAAAATACCTTGTTCAATCTCTTTATTGAATTGTTGTTTTATATAATCTTCATGCGATAGTTTATTTTTTTCAAATGTATTTCTTCCCCAAAATTCTTCGCCTTGGTAATAATCTATTGCGTAAAATTTACTTGGATTTGCAACATCTATTATTTCCCTGCTAAATTCGCCATACGCCACTCCCACTTCTGCTATAACCATTTGTTTAGGAAGAAATGGTAATACTGCATTTCTATTAGGCAATAGTTTACAATTAGTAAAAACATGCATTGGTAATGTTAAACCCTGTGTTATAAATTTTCTTTTATCTTTAATTAATTCATATCCTAATTTATTTACAAAAGATTTTAATAATTTTTCTAAAAACATAGAAATTAAATATGGTTGAAGTAAAATGTAAATATCTATTTATTTAAACAAATTGTAGCATAAAAAAAGCCTACAGAGAATCTGTAAGCTATTTTTTGTGATCCCGCTGGGACTCGAACCCAGGGCCCATACATTAAAAGTGTATTGCTCTACCAACTGAGCTACGGAATCTACCTTTCTTAATTGGGAGTGCAAAAATAGTGTTCTGAATGTTGTAACCAAATTTTTCTTTAAAAATTCAACAACTAATTTATAAATAATTGTTGATAACTCCGTAGTTATTAGTATTAATATCATTAAAGAAAATTTCTACACTTCTACTTCTTTTTTATTATTGTACTTAATTTGCTGTATAGAATAGCAGCCTTAACATAATAATTCCTGATTTTGATAATAACAAAAAAATGCTGCTATTACATTCGCCATCTTATAAATATACTCATTGCAACAAAATTTTAATATAGTTATTGTTGGTAATCCTAACAGCGGAAAAAGTACCTTATTTAATACATTAACAGGGCTAAATCAAAAAACAGGCAACTTTCCTGGTGTTACTGTTGATAAAAAATCGGGTAAAATAGAATTAAGAAATGATATACATGCCAACCTTATAGATTTGCCAGGCACCTACTCATTATACCCAAGAAGAGCAGACGAGTGGGTAGCTTATAAAGTTTTAATGAATGCCGATGAATACATTAAACCAGATGTTGTTTTATTGGTAGTAGATGCTAGTAACCTTAAGCGAAATTTATTGTTTTGTAGCCAAATACTAGATACAAAAACACCAGTTGTAATAGCATTAACCATGAACGATTTGGCTGCTAAAAAAGGTATTAAAATAGATATTGAAGGCTTACAAACAGATTTAGGTGTACCAGTGGTAGAAGTTAATCCAAGAAAGAGCAAGGGTACTAATGAACTGAAAAAAATTTTGCTACTATTAACTAAACAAGCACCTGTAAACAACAGAGATTTTATAGATAATAAAACCTTAGCACCACAAAGTATTGAAGCTATACAAGCCCTGCAACCCAATATTAATACTTATACTGCAATTCATTATTTAATAAATTACCAACAGTTAAATGTAGATAATTCATTTAAACAGCAAACTGCAACTATCATACAATCTACCAACTTTAATGCAACTAAAGTGCAGGCAGAGGAAGTATTACAACGATACCAACGTATAAGAGGCTTAATGCAAAAAAATGTTTTTGCCCCCGACCCCGCAGAAAAAAAATTAATAACAGATAAGTTAGATAATGTTTTACTTCATCGTAAATGGGGATATTTAATTTTATTGGCAGTGCTGTTTATTCTTTTTCAAAGTATATTTTGGTTAGCTCAATACCCAATGAATTTAATTGAATCTTCTTTTGCAAGTATAACAAGTTTCTTTAATCATATTTTACCGTCAACTTGGTACACCGATTTATTCATTAATGGAATTATTGCAGGGCTAGGTGGAATAGTAATTTTTGTTCCACAAATTATGATTTTGTTTGGTTTAATAACTATTTTAGAAGATACCGGCTACATGGCAAGAATTAGTTTTTTAAGCGATAAACTAATGCGTAAAGTTGGATTAAATGGAAAAAGTGTAATGCCAATGATTAGTGGTTTGGCTTGTGCAGTGCCAGCCATTATGAGTACAAGAAATATTGAAAATAGAAAAGAAAGGCTACTGACTATTTTAGTTACACCTTTAATGAGTTGTAGTGCAAGATTACCTGTTTATACTATATTAATTGCTTTAGCAATTCCGGAAAAATACTACTTTGGTTTTTTAAGTTTACAAGGTTTAGTAATGATGGCATTGTATTTATTTGGCACTTTTATGGCATTGTTGGTAAGCTTTGTTATGAAGTGGTTCATTAAAATAAACGAGAAAAGCTTTTTTATTTTAGAACTACCAATTTATCGTAATCCAAGATGGAAAAATGTTGGATTAACAATGATTGAAAAATCTAAAATATTTGTGGTAGAAGCAGGTAAGGTAATAATGGTAATTAGCTTACTATTATGGTTTTTAAGCAGCTATGGCCCTGGAGATGAAATGAAAAAAATTGATTTGCATTATGAACAATTAATTTTACAAAACCCAACACAATCCGATTCTTTGCAAAAAATTGCCTCCACCGAAAAATTAGAACACTCTTATGCAGGGTTATTAGGTAAAAAAATAGAACCAATTATAAAACCAATTGGTTATGATTGGAAAATTGGTATAGCCTTAATTACTTCATTTGCAGCAAGAGAAGTATTTGTAGGTACAATGGCAACTTTATATAGTGTGGAAGAAAGCGACGACTCATCCTTAAGAGAAAAAATGCAAGCTGCCACCCATAGAAATGGCACTAAAGTTTATACCCTTGCAACAGCATTATCTTTAATGATGTTTTATGTGCTTGCTATGCAATGTATGAGTACTTTAGCTATTGTTAAAAGAGAAACTAGAACCTGGAAGTGGCCAATTTTTCAGTTTGTATATATGACGCTTTTAGCTTACTCTATGAGTTGGGTTGTGTACGAAATTTTTAAATAAACTCCACCCCTTCTAACACTTTTAAATCAGTTTCTTTTTTCCTGGCTTCTACTTCATATTTATTAAACTCGTAACTCATATTAAAAGTTTCAAAAAGATAGGATAAAATAAACCTTATAAATCCTTTTTGCTGATATTGCCTTACATGAGCCACTTCGTGCCTTAACCATCTTCTGTTACTTAAAAACTCTTCTCTGGTTACATTATGTAAATGAATAGTATTACCAAAAACTATAGCCATTTGAGAAGCTTTCATGTTATATGCAGCCATTTTAGCCCACAATGATTTTTCTTTAATCTTCACAACCATGGTTAACAATTTACCTTATAAAAAACTTAGTATAGAAATACTTTTACAATTATAATAAAAATACTTTAAAAAAATTATGAATTTAATTTTAAATTAATCTATTAATAAAAAAAAATTGATTTAAACTGAAAGAATAAATCCAATCAAACCATATTTCTACCATCAACAAACTATCAAAACCACTTATCATTAACACATTATTTTTAGTAGTTACATTTTTTTACATTTGTAGGTCATGAAAAAGAAGCTTGTAAATTATTGGCTGTTTCAATTAGGAGGATGGCTACTTTATGCCCTTTCAATGGTATTCTTCTCTTACCTATTTAGAAACAATATGGATGGTATTTTTTGGAAAAGAATATTATTATTTGTTTTTATGGGTGTTGCATTTACACATGTATTACGCTTTTGTATTCATCAATTTAAATTAATGCCACCCATACATGGCAGTAAATGGATAAACTTTTTTATACTAGTAATATTTATTTGTATAGCCAATAGTTTTGTTAGCAGTGCCTTAATTCAATACCTTGGTTGGTACAGAAAAGAGTTTAATGGAACCATTGGTAAACGATTTATTTTTACTTTGTTCGACTCGTCTCCTATTTTATTAGTATGGACAAGTATTTATTATGTATGGCACTATGTGGAAGATGCAAGAAGAACAGAAATAGATAAAATAAAATTAGAAAGTGTAGTAAAAGAACTAGAGTTAAAAACTATTAAAAGCCATATTAATCCGCATTTTATTTTTAATGCTTTAAATAGCATTAGGGCATTGGTTGATGAAAATCCTATACGTGCAAGAGAAGCAGTTACCCAATTAAGCAATTTGCTTAGAAGTAGTATGCAAACAGATAAAGCAGAAACTACATCTTTAGAAAAAGAACTGGATATTGTAAAAGATTATTTAGCATTAGAACATATAAGATTTGAAGACAGACTACAAGTTGAATATGAAATAGATGAAGATACTTTAGATCAACAAATTCCACCAATGATGCTTCAAACCTTAATTGAAAATGCAATTAAACATGGAATAGGTAAATCAAAAGAAGGTGGGTTAATTAAAATTATTTCTCGATTTATTGAAAACCATCATGAGCTTATAGTGCATAATACAGGCTTAATTGGAAATGATTACCAACAGGATGGATTTGGTATTTCTAGTACTAAAAACAGGCTGGCATTGCTTTTTGGCAAAAATGCATCCTTTAATTTAACAGATGATAAAATAACCAATAAAGTAATAGCTACAATCCAACTACCAATTTCATAAAACAATATCAAATTATTTAATTTATTAAAATAAAAGTATGGCAATAAAATCAATAATTATAGATGATGAAAGACTTGCAAGAACAGAGTTAAAAAAATTATTACAAGAACATAAAGATATTGAAATTATAGACGAAGCAGCAAATGTAGATGATGGAATAATGAAAATTGAAACTCTTAGCCCCGATTTAATTTTTTTAGATATTCAAATGCCAGGCAAATCTGGATTTGATTTATTAGCAGAAGTTGAAAAAGCCCCCAGAGTAATTTTTACTACTGCCTTTGATGAATATGCAATTAAAGCTTTTGAGGTAAATGCTTTAGACTATTTATTAAAGCCTATTGAGCCAAAAAGATTAAGCGATGCCATTCAAAAATTACAATACGAAATTCAAAAAGAAAAATCTGGTTTATTAAATGGCCGTGGACCTTTAACAGAAGAAGACCAGGTTTTTGTAAAAGATGGTGAAAGGTGTTGGTTTGTAAAATTGCATGAAATAAGATTATTTGAGAGTGTTGGCAATTATGCAAAAGTATTTTTTAGTACTAACAAGCCATTAATATTAAAATCTTTAAACGCTTTAGAAGAAAGACTTGATGAAAGAACTTTTTTTAGAGCAAACAGAAAACATATTATTAACTTACGTTGGATAGAAAAAATTGAACCTTATTTTAATGGTGGCTTGTTGGTTGAACTAAAAGGAGGAGAGAAAATAGAAGTAAGCCGCAGACAAACTGTGAAGTTTAAAGAAATGATGAGTTTATAGTTCTAGTTATTCTATTAAACTATACTGTAAAGTGTTGAATTCTTCAACGATAAAAAATTTACCTTACCTAAATATAATTAATACAGCTAGGGCATTTATTTAAAAATATTATCCATATTTCTACAAACCCTATCTTATAAATATTAATAAAGAATTATTCAATCTATCTAATTAAATTATCAAACCAAAAAACAAGCTTCAAAAACATTTAAAAAAATATGTAAAGTAGTTGCCACAACTTTAATAAATGTAGAACAAACAACTTATTTTGCAATATGCAAATACAGTACAATTTATCTTTAAAACCTTATAACACTTTTGGAATAAATGTTATTGCTAAATTATTTGCTGCCTTCAACTCTGTTCAACAATTAATTGAACTACTAGAAAACAATACAGATACTACTTTAATTATTGGTGGTGGTAGTAATATTTTATTTACTAAAAATTTTGATGGGCTTGTTTTAAAAAATGAATTAAAGGGAATAGAGTTGATATGTGAAGACGATGAACACTATTATATTAAAGTAGCTGCAGGAGAAGTATGGCATCAATTTGTTTTATACTGTATTCATAATAATTATAATGGTATAGAAAACTTAAGCTTAATACCAGGTAATGTAGGGGCAAGCCCAATGCAAAATATTGGAGCCTACGGTGTAGAAATAAAAGATACTTTTTATGAGTTAGAAGCTTTACATATACAAGAAAAAACAATTGTAAAATTTAATAACAGTGATTGTGCATTTGGTTATAGAGAAAGTATTTTTAAAGGTAAATTCAAAAACCAATTCATCATTCTTAATGTTACTTTTAAACTTCATAAAAAAAATATATTTAACCACAGCTATGGTGCTATACAACAAGAGTTAGATAAAATGAAAGTAACAGCATTAAGTGCTAAAGCAATATCCGATGCAGTTATTTCTATTCGTAGTACAAAACTACCAAACCCAGCAATAATTGGCAATGCAGGTAGTTTTTTTAAAAACCCAGTAATAGCCAAAACACAATACCACAAACTATTACAGCAATTCCCAAAATTACCAGGTTATAACGATAAAGATGATACAATAAAAATTCCTGCTGCATGGTTAATAGAATTTTGTGGTTGGAAAGGCTTTAGAAAAAATGATGTTGGTTGCCATACCAATCAGGCATTGGTATTAGTAAATTATGGAAATGCAACAGGGCTTGAAATATACAATTTGAGCCAAGATATAATTAATGATGTTTACAATAAATTTAGTATTTTATTACAGAGAGAAGTAAATATTATTTAATAACTTTCTTAACATATTATTGCATTTTGTGAAAACAAAAGACATTTTAAAACAATTTTGTATAATTAGCTTTGCTAAATAAAATTAATATCATGGCAGAAACAGTAGTTCAATTAAGAGGAGTAAATATTTATCAGGGCAACAGCCTTATTTTACAAGATGTAAACTTTACTATAGAAAGTGGCGAATTTGTTTATCTTGTTGGCAAAACAGGTACAGGAAAAAGTAGCTTATTAAAAACATTATATGGCGAGCTGCCCTTAAAAGAAGGAAGTTGTAATGTGGTAGGCTTTGATTTAAAAGATATGAACTGGAAAAAAGTACCATTTTTAAGAAGAAACTTAGGAGTTGTTTTTCAAGACTTTCAATTAATGACAGATAGAAATGTACATGAAAATTTAAAATTTGTATTAAAAGCTACTGGTTGGAAAGATGAGAAATTAATAGAAGAAAAAATAAATGATGTTTTAAATAAAGTAGGTTTAAGAAGTAAGGGTTTTAAAATGCCTTATGAAATGAGTGGAGGAGAACAACAAAGAGTAGATATTGCAAGGGCTTTATTAAACTCGCCAAAATTAATTTTAGCAGATGAACCTACTGGAAATTTAGACCCAGAAACAAGTGATGAAATAATGCAATTATTATTTCAAATTACCAAAGATTATGGTACAGCTATCATAATGGCAACACACGATTTTATTGTGATAAACAGGTATCCTAGCAGAATGTTAACAACGGATAGAAGTAGAGTTATTGATACCACTGTTGCTGCAACAATGCACTCCTAGTTTTCAAAAGGTTAAATGCCATTCCATGTAGCAGGATTATCTCTCCAATCTAATAAAACATTTTGCAACTCTGCATTTACTAACTGCTTCTCAATAGCAAGGTCAATTAAATTAGTATAGTTGGTTAAAGATATATGCTGTAAATTATTTTCTTCAAATAATTGAACAGCCTCAGAAAATTGATAGGTAAAAATAGAAACTATACCTACCACTTCTAACCCTTGGTTTCTTAAAACATTAACAACTTGCATACTACTTTTACCGGTAGATATTAAATCTTCAATAACCAATACCTTTTGCCCTTTTTCATAAAATCCCTCTATTTGATTGCCTAAGCCATGCTCTTTAGGTTTGGGACGAACATATATATAAGGTAATTTTAATTGATCTGCAGCCATTGCACCCCAAGCAATACCTGCTGTTGCTACACCTGCAAGCAATTCTATATCTTCAAATTTTTCAAAAATAATATTACACATTTCACTCTTTACAAAATCTCTAATAAACGGAAAAGATAAAACCTTTCTATTATCGCAATAAATGGGACTTTTCCAGCCACTGGCCCAGGTAAATGGTGCATTAGGGCTTAATTGTATAGCTTGTACTTGTAAAAGTTTTTCTGCAACAGCTTTTTCATTTGTCATGCTGCAAAGATAAACTAGGAAAGCTAATATTTACATCTATAAGCATACAGATAATGAATTATTGAAAAGTTATTCTACAAACTATTAAATAAATTTCATTCAATTAATGTAGATTGCAACAACATGAAAGAAAAGAAAAAAATAATTGCAGCCGGTGGTTTAGTATCCAATAATAATGGTGATTTACTATTAATATATAGAAAAAAGAAATGGGATTTACCAAAAGGAAAATTTGAAGAAGGAGAAAGTATAGAACAATGTGCTATTAGAGAAGTACAAGAAGAAACCGGTTTACAGAATGTAGCTATAACTAATTTTGTGGGTAAAACCTATCATGAGTATTATGAGAAATGGATTAGCCAACATGTAATAAAAGAAACCTGGTGGTATGCCATGCAAATAACAACAAACGAACCATTTTTACCACAAGTAGAAGAGGATATTGAAGAAGTAATTTGGGCCGATGAAAATAAAATAAATCAATGTTTAACTAATAGTTTTTCCAATATAAAAAGTATAATTATACAATGGAAAGAACAAAAAAATAAATCTTAATTTACCCTATTAACACATTATAAGTACTTAAAGTTTGGTTTACTTAATTACAATGCTACATTTGCAGCCATTTTAAAAATTGATTCATCATTAATGATTTTTTTATTTAATGGTGCTATAAAATTCTAAACTATTATGTCATTAAAAGCAGGAATTGTTGGTTTACCCAATGTAGGAAAAAGTACTTTATTTAATGCTGTAAGTAATAGTGCAAAAGCACAGGCAAGTAATTATAGATTTTGTACAATTGAACCCAATACTGGTTTAGTAGATGTGCCAGATTATAGGCTATCTAAACTAGCAGAATTGGTAAAGCCAAACAGAATTGTACCCACTCAATTAGAAATTGTAGATATTGCTGGCTTAGTACGTGGTGCAAGTAAAGGAGAAGGATTAGGCAATAAATTTTTAGCAAATATTAGAGAGGTAGATGCTATTATTCATGTTATTCGTTGTTTTGAAGATGAAAATGTTTTAAGAGAGGAAGGAGCTATTAACCCTGTTGGTGATAAAGAAATAATTGATATTGAATTACAGTTAAAAGATTTAGAAAGTGTAGAAAAGAAAATACAAAGAGTTGAAAAACTTTCGAGAACAGATGTTAAAATGAAGGCTGAATATGATGTACTGATGCAATGTAAACTGCATTTAGAAAAAGGTAATAGTATAAGAAGCTTAGGTTTAAGCAAAGAAGAAAGAGTAGCCATATCCGATTTATTTTTGCTAACTGAAAAACAAGTGCTATATGTGGCTAATGTAGATGAAGCAAGTATGCACACGGGCAATAAGTATTCTGAAGCATTAAAAATAAATGCAAAGGCCGAAGGAGCAGATGTAATTGTAATGTGCAATAATATTGAAGCACAAATTGCCGAAATGGAAGCTGAAGAGGACAAACAAATGTTTATGGAAGAATACGGTATGAAAGAGCCTGCTTTAGATAGGTTAATTCAAACTACTTATAAAATATTAAACCTTTATACTTACTTTACTGCTGGTGTACAAGAAGTAAGAGCTTGGACCATTCACCAAGGGTGGAAAGCCCCACAAGCAGCAAGTGTAATACATACCGATTTTGAAAAAGGTTTCATTAAAGCAGAAGTTATTGCTTACGATGATTTTGTAAAATATGGCAACGAAGCTGCTGCTAGAGAAAATGGCAGATTAAGAATTGAAGGAAAAGAATATATTGTACAAGATGGCGATGTAATGCACTTTAGATTTAATGTGTAATTTTTTTATTTAGTATGGCAACAGTAAGCCTACTAACACAAATTAATTTTTCATTTTCATCGGTAATTTTTATATCCCATACATGAGTAGTTGCCCCTAAATGCAAGGGCTTTGCTGTTGCAGTAACTATACCACTTTTTACACTACGAATATGATTGGCATTTATTTCTAAGCCTACACATAGTTGCTTTTCTGTATTAATTACTAAGGCAGAGGCAACGCTACCAACAGTTTCGGCCAATGTAGCACTTGCACCACCATGTAATAAGCCATAGGGTTGATGCGTTTTTGTATTAACAGGCATGGTAGCTTTCAAAAAGTCGGCACCAATTTCAATAAATTGAATATCTAGAAATTCTCCCATGGTATTCTTACCCCAATGTGCAAAATCCTTAATAGCAATTTGTTTATTATACCAAATCATAGCAATGAAAATAAAAGAGAATTATTTTTTTAAACTATTAATAACTGCTTCAGGTAAAAACGGCGATGCATCACCTCCATTTTTTAGTATATCTCTTACAATAGTAGATGCAACAGAAGTATATTTGGGTTCGCCAGTTAAAAATATGGTTTCTATCGTTCTATCTAAAGTTCTGTTAGCATCGGCAATGGTTTTTTCGTATTCAAAATCGCTTACATAACGTATGCCTCTTAAAATAAACCTGGCGTTAATTTTTTTACAATATTCAATGGTTAAGCCTTGAAAAATAACACTCTCAATTTTAGGCTCATTATTAAAAATATCTTTAAACCAAACCAATCGTTGCTCTGCAGTAAACATTGGCTTTTTGGCAGCATTTTCTCCTATCCCAATATAAATTTTATCAAACAATGGTAATGCTCTATTAATTATATCAACATGCCCTAATGTAACAGGGTCAAATGTTCCAGGAAAAAGACAAATTCTACTACTCATAAGTTTACATATAAAAATTTTGAACTCTCTATAATTAATTTTCTCGGTTGGCTAACAAATATAAAACAGCCATCCTAACTGCTACCCCATTTTCTACCTGATTTAAGATGATTGAGGAACTTCCATCTGCAATATCACTATCTAATTCTACCCCTCTATTTATTGGACCAGGATGCATAATTGTTATTTCTTTATTTAAACTGTCTATCAGTTTTTTTGAAATTCCATAGGATAAATTATACTCTCTCAACGAAGAAAATAGAGGCTGATTTTGTCGTTCTAACTGTATTCTTAATACATTGGCCACATTACACCATTGTAAGGCATTTTTAATATTGTATTCA
>Ga0268298_10000192_pt1 | contig 78014 bp, 65 predicted proteins | sample WWTPWeurt_MetaG_FD_194462 | JGI IMG/M metagenome (GOLD analysis project Ga0268298, IMG submission 194462) | Activated sludge microbial communities from WWTP in Nijmegen, Gelderland, Netherland - WWTP Weurt | ecosystem: Engineered > WWTP > Aerobic digester > Activated sludge | place...
TGGCTAGGCGCCGCAGTTGGCAACCTCGGCAGCGATAGCCGAAGCTATCGCGAGGATGAGCAACAACGCCAGGAGCGCAAAGACAAGCTTTCATGTTTCGTTAATTGCGAAGCAGACCACTAGCGGTAAGCGTGGACGGTATCGACCAGGACCGTCACGTTTTCCGGAGGGGTGAATTGGGAAATGCCGTGGCCCAGGTTGAAGACATGGCCGGTGTTGCCGGCACCGAAGCTGTCGAGAACCTTGCGCGCCTCGGCGGCGACCACGGCGGGGGAGGCGAAAAGCACGTTGGGGTCCAGATTGCCCTGCAGCGCCACCCGGTCACCGACCCGCCGGCGGGCTTCCCCGATGTTCAGGGTCCAGTCGAGGCCGACGGCGTCACAGCCGATGTCGGCGATGCTTTCCAGCCACAGACCGCCATTCTTGGTGAAGACGATGCAGGGCACCCGCTCCCCGTCCTTTTCCCGCTTCAGACCGGCGACGATGCGCTGCATGTAGGCGAGGGAGAATTCGCGGTAGGCGGCGGCCGACAGGGAACCACCCCAGGTGTCGAAAACCATCACCGCCTGGGCGCCGCTGTCGATCTGGGCGTTGAGGTAGGCGGTCACCGTGTCGGCGGTAACGGAAAGGATGCGGTGCAGCAGGTCCGGCCGGTCATAGAGCATGGTCTTGATGCGGCGGAAATCGCTGGAACCGCCGCCTTCGACCATGTAGCAGGCCAGGGTGTAGGGGCTGCCGGAAAAGCCGATGAGGGGAACCGAATTGTCCAGGGCGCGGCGGATTTCGCTCACTGCATCCATGACGTAGCGCAGGTGGTCATAGGGGTCCGGCGCCGAAAGGTCATTGATCGCCCATTCCTCCCGCAGGGGGCGCTCGAACTTGGGCCCTTCGCCTTCCTCGAAATAGAGGCCGAGGCCCATGGCATCGGGAATGGTGAGGATGTCGGAAAACAGGATGGCGGCGTCGAGGTCGTAGCGGGCCAGGGGTTGCAGGGTCACCTCGCAGGCCAGGGAAGGCGTCTTGCACAGATTGAGGAAGTTGCCCGCCCGCTTTCTCGTCTCGCAATACTCCGGCAGGTAGCGGCCGGCCTGACGCATGAGCCAGAGGGGAACGCGGTCTGTAGGCTCCTTCAGGAGGGCGCGCAGGAAATTGTCATTGCGGGGTCGGGTCACGATGGCCTCGCCGAAAGTCGAAAGACGCGAATTATCCGCCTTTCGGCCCCGCCGGTCACTTGCGCCAGAAGGCGGGGGTGAAGACCACGAGGAGGGTGAAGATTTCCAGCCGCCCAAGGAGCATGGCAAAGGTGCAGACCCAGGTTTGGGCGTCGCTCAGCACTTCATAAGTAGTCGAGGGCCCTACCTGGCCGAGGCCGGGGCCGGTGTTATTGACACTGGCGACGACGGCGGTGAAGGCTGTGACGATGTCCAGTCCCGTGAACGCAAGAATCAGGGTCATCGAGACAATGCTCACCATGTACATGAAGCCGAAGGCCAGCACGGCGAACAGAATGCTCTGGGGCGCGACCTGGCCGCCCACCCGCACGTTGTATACCGCAGCGGGGTGCATGGCCCGCAGCAGTTCCCGATAGACCTGCTTGTAGAGCAAGAGCGCACGGATCATCTTGATGCCTCCCCCCGTGGACCCGGCACTGGTGGCGAAGCTGGACAGGAATAGCATCCACAGGGGTGCAAAGATGGGCCACTGGGCAAAATCGACGCTGGCGTAGCCGGTGGTGGTGGCGATGGAAACCAGGTTGAAGGCGGCGTGGCGCAGGGCTGTGCCCAGATCGGGATAGGCGCCAGCCTTCCAGATGTAGAGAGCCACCATCAGAACACTCGCTAGCACCACGGCCAAGTACCATCCGGCCTCCGGGTCGCCAAGGTAGGGCCGTAGCGAGCGCCCGTTGACCGCAAGGAAATGGGTGGCGAAGTTGATCCCTGCCAGGAGCATGAAAAAGATGGCCACCGCCTCGATGGCCGTGGAATCGAAGTGGCCAAAGCTGGCGTCGTGGGTCGAGAAGCCCCCCAGGCCCATGGTAGAGAATGCGTGGCAGACGGCGTCAAACCAGCTCATTCCGGCCAGGCGGTATCCCAGGATGCAGGCCGCCGAGATGCCCAGATAGACGAGCCACAAGCCCTTGGCGGTTTCGGCGATGCGCGGGGTCATCTTGGCGTCCTTCATCGGTCCGGGCGTCTCGGCCTTGAACATCTGCCTTCCGCCGATGCCCAGCAGGGGCAGGATGGCCACCGCAAGAACGATGAGGCCCATGCCTCCGACCCAGACCAGTTGGTGGCGCCAGAGGTTGATAGACGGAGGCAGGGCATCGAGGCCCGAAAAAACCGTGGAGCCGGTGGTGGTCAGGCCCGATACCGCCTCGAAATAGGCATCGGTGAAGCTCGCCCCTATCTGGATCATGAAGGGAATGCAGGCGAAGACGGGCAGGACAGTCCATACCAACACGACCATCAGGAAACCGTCGCGCACGGTGAGCTCGCGCTTCACGCTGCGGTGGCGGTACCAGAGCAAGGCACCGCATAGCAGAGTCAGGGCGAAGGACTCGTCGTAGGCGCCCTGGGCACCGTCGTCCACCACGTAGGACAGGCCCAGCGGGAGCAGCATGGTCAGCCCGAAGAGCATGACGATCATGCCCAGGGCTTTGAAGACGGGGGCGAAACGCTCCACGGCGGCGCTCTCAGAAGAAGTGGAATCGGACCTGGAAGAGTTGCTCGACCTTCTTCACCAGGCTCTTGCGGGTACAGAAGACGATGACGTGGTCTTCCGGCTGGATCACCGTATCGTGGTGGGCGATTTCCACCTCGCCGTAGCGGGTCACGGCAGTCCAGTCGTCGGTGCGGCCGACGATCACCGGTTGGTCGAAGTTGCGCACCAGGGCCGCGATGGTGACGCCGTGGGGCCATTCGATTTCGTCGATACGTCGGCCAACGACCTTGGAGGTGCGGGCATCGCCGTGGGCGACCAGTTCCAGGGCCTCGGCAGCGCCGCGACGCAGAGGATGAACCTCGGCCACGTCCCCCTGGCGCACGTGGGCCAGGAGGGTGCCGATGGACACCTGGGCGGGGGAAATGCCGATATCGATGGGACCGCCTTCGATCATTTCGGCGTAGGCGCGACGATTGATCAGCGCCACCACCCGCTTGCAGCCCAGGCGCTTGGCCAGGCTGCCGGCCATGATGTTGTCTTCGTCGTCGTTGGTGAGGGCGAGGAAGAGGTCCATTTCGGCGATGTTCTCCTGCTCCAGCAGCTCTTCGTCGGTGGCGTCGCCCAGCAGGACCAGGGTTTCGCTCACTTCGTTGGCGATGGCCTCGGCGCGGCCGGCGTTGCCTTCGATGATCTTGATTTCGTAGCGTTTTTCCAGACGCTGGGCGAGGCGCAGGCCCACGTTGCCGCCGCCGGCGATCATGATGCGCACCACCGGATTGACCAGGCGGCGCAGTTCGCGCAGGACGTTGCGAATGTTCTCCGCGGCGGCCAGCAGGAACACCTCGTCGCCGGCCTCGATCACCGTCCCCCCTTCCGGAATCACCGCCTGATCGCGGCGGAAGATGGCGGCGATGCGGGCGTCGGCGTCTACCGGCAGGTGATCCCGCATCTCCCGGATGGGCTTGCCCACCAGAAGCCCGCCTTCGTAGGCCCGCACGGCGACCAGACTGACCCGGCCACGGGCGAATTCCAGCACCTGCAGGGCCTCGGGAAACTCGATCAGGCGCCGGATGTAGTCGGTGATGATCTGCTCCGGGCAGATGGCGAAATCGACGGCGAAATTCTCCGGCGTGAGCAAGGCCTCGTCTTCCAGAAAGTCCCGCGAGCGCAGGCGGGCGATGCGGGTAGGAATCTTGAACACGCTGTGGGCCAGCTTGCACGCCACCAGGTTGGTCTGGTCGTTCTGGGTGACGGCAATAAGAAGGTCGGCGTCTTCCGCTCCCGCGTTTTTCAGAACCGAGGGCAGCGCCGCGCTGCCGCAGACGGTGCGCAGATCGAGGCGGTCCTGAAGGTGGTGCAGGCGGGCGGCGTCGGTGTCCACCACCGTGATGTCGTTTTCTTCGGAAACCAGGCCTTCCGCCACACTGGCCCCGACCTGCCCCGCCCCGAGAATGATGACGCGCATGTTTGCCGCCCCCGTCAGTCTTCCGCCCTGCGACCCAGAGCCACCCCGAGCTGCTTCAGCTTGCGGTAAAGGTGGGTCCGCTCCAGGCCGGACTTGTCGGCCAGCTTGGTCATATTGCCCCCTTCCAGGCGAAGGTGGTGCTCGAAATAGATTTTCTCGAAGGCATCCCGCGCCTCCCGCAGGGGCTGGTCGAGGAGCGGCAGCAGGGAGGCCACGGTGGCATCCGCTTCCTCCTGGGGACGCAGCCGGGCGACGTCGTCGGAGACGATTTCATCGTCCAGGGTGGTCAGGGCAAGATTGCGCACCAGGGTATAGAGCTCTGACCAGCCGCCGTCGCCGGCGCCCTTCCAGGGCTGGGTGCGCAGGGCGTTGAGGGCGCTGCTGGCCAGGCGGCGGGCGGGGACCTCGCCACGCTCGATGAAGTGGGTGAGCAGCAGGCCGGCGATTTCCGGTACGTCGTCGGCGTGGCCGGCCAGGCTGGGCATGGCCACCCAGATTTCGCCCAGGCGGGCGATGAGCTTGCCGTCCCAGCCCGCCTCCCCCAGGGCCGACAGGGGGCGGCTGCTGGCGGCGACCAGGAGCAGGTTGAGCTTTTCCAGACGATCCAGGGTGAAGCTCAGGTTCATCTGCTGCAGTTTGCCCAGGGCCGACAGGTCGGGGACGAAGATCACCCCGCCCCCCGCTTTTTCCAGGGCTTCCTGGGACACCGCCGCGGTCAGGGAGGAGAGATCGAGCCAGGGGGCCCGGGGGGGTTGCAGGGTGCGGGCGCAGATTTCCGCCATGCCGCCGCTCGCCCCCTTGAGCAGTATGACCGAAGCCTTGCCGGCGGCCTGCTCGAGGCGGCGCTTGAACTCCTTCATGAAGCTGGTGCGGGCAAAGGCTTCCAGGGTCAGGTGGGGGCGCTGTACCGGTCCGGCGTGCTTGAGGGCCTTTTGCACGGTCGTCAGGAGCTTTTGCAGGGCGATGGGTTTTTCCAGGAAGTCAAAGGCGCCGAAGCGGGTCGCCTCGACCGCCGAATCGATAGTGCCGTGGCCCGACATCATCACCACCGGCATGCTGAGCTGGCCCCCGGCGTGCCACTCCTTGAGGAGGGAAATGCCGTCCGTGTCCGGCATCCAGATGTCGAGGAGGACGAGGTCGGGCCGCAGTTCCTCGCGCACCCGGCGGGCGGCGCCGGCATTTTCCGCCAGACGGACGTCGTAGCCTTCATCGATAAGGATTTCCGAGAGCAGCTCCCGGATACCCACCTCGTCGTCAACGACCAGAATGATTGCCATGTTTTCCTTCCTCCTCCCGTACCAGGGGCAGGCGTATTTCGATGCACGCGCCACCCTCCGGTGAATTGCCGATATCGATGTGTCCGTGGTGCTCGTCGACGATCTTCTTGACGATGGGCAGCCCCAAACCCGTGCCGCGAGCCTTGGTCGTGACATAGGGCTCGAAGATGCGGGGCAGCAGTTCGGCCGGGAATCCCGGCCCGTTGTCGGCCACCCGCAGGCGAGCGTGGCGGCCGTCCCGCGCCGTGCTTACCGTGATCTCCGCCCCCGCGCGCCCCTCCAGAGCGTCTTCGCCATTGCGCAGCAGATTGTGGATGATCTGGCGCAACTGGGTGGCGTCGCCGAGAACCGGCGGAAGATCACCGGCCAAGTCCGGCACGATACGCGCTCCCGAGGTTTCGTACAGCCCCAGAACCTCGCCGATCAGGCCGTTGATATCCAGGGGAGCGACCTCCGGAGCCGGTAGGCGGGCGTAGTCGCGGAAGTCATCGACCATGCGCTTCATGGCCTGGACCTGGTTGATGATGGTTTGGGTGCTGCGCCGGAGCATGTCCGCGTCGCCGTTCATGAGCTTGTCGGCCAGCTTGAGTTGCAGGCGCTCGGCGGAAAGCTGGATGGGTGTCAGGGGATTCTTGATTTCGTGGGCCAGGCGCCGCGCCACTTCGCCCCAGGCCGCGCTGCGCTGAGCGGCGATGAGCCGCGTCACGTCGTCGAAGACCACCACCTCGCCGCCGCCGCTGGCTTCCGGGAGGTGCGTACCGCGCAGCAAGAGGACCTGGGGCATGCCGTTGGGGCGTTCCATCTCCAGTTGCCCCTGCCACTCGCCTTCCGTCCCGGGGGCCAGATGGCCCTGGATCGCGGCGGCCAGGGCCGCCTGGCGGGGCCACTCGGGAAGGGGAAGCCCGACCAGGCCCTGGAAATCATCGCTCAGGATGGTCAGGGCTCCCTCGTTCACCGTACGCAGGGTGAAGCCGCGGTCGAAGACCAGCACCCCCGCCGAGAGGTTGGCCAGGATCGATTCCAGGTAGCCCCGGGCGGACTCCAGTTCGGTGCGGTGCCGCTCCGCCTCGCGGCGGGCCTCGTCCAACTGGCGGGTCATGCGGCTGAAGGATTGGGTGAGGACACCGAGTTCGTCGCGGCTATACACGGCCTGGCGCGGCGAGAAATCCCCCTGGGCCACCGCCTGGGTGCCCTCGGCCAGGATGGAAAGCGGCGCCGAGAGGCGGCGAGCCATGACGAAGGCCAGGGCAAAGGCGGAAAACAGGCCCAGCAGCACGGTGAGCGTCAGGGTCAGGGCGTAGATGCGGGTCAGCCCTTCCCGCGCCAGTTGCAGTTCCTGGTAGTCGCGATAGACGGCCTGGACCGCCTCGGCGTTCTGGGCCAGGGCCGGCGGCACCGGGTGGATCAACTGCAGGATGCGGCGATCCTCGTACACCGCCCGGGCCGCGACGGGGACGAGTACGCGCAACGTCATGCGGCCCTCCTCCAGGTCCACCGAGGTGACGGCGAAGGCGCTGCGGGCCTGCTTGAGCTGGGTCTGGCTGGGCAGTGAAGGCAGGAGCCCGGTACCCAGCTCCGAATTGGCGCTGGCCAGCAACTGGCCGCCGGCGGAGAAAAGCGCCGCCGACTGGGCGCCGCTTTGTTCCAGCAGGCGCAGCAGGGCGGAGCGGCGGCCCGACTCCGGCAGTTCGGACAGCTCCAGGGCCATGTTGCGCGCCTTGTCGGACAACTCGGCGAGGAGGGAGTCCAAGGCGCTGCGCCCGAGATTGAGGCCTGATTCGAGTGCCTTTTCCACCCGCACGTCGAACCAGCTTTCGATGGAGCGGGTGACGAACTGAACCGACACGCCATAGACCAGGGCTCCGGGCAGCACCGCCACGGCACCGAACATGAGCATGAGGCGAAGCTTCAGGCGGGCCCCGAAGACCTGCCGGCGGTAGTCGCGCCACAGGACGGTCAATTGCCAGCCCACCAGACCGACCATGGCCAGGGCCAGGACGACGTTGAAGGCGATGAGCAGGGGATAGTGGCGGGTGAACAGCGCGGTGTCTGCCGCCGTGCTGATCAGAAGCAGGAACCAGACGATGGCGCCGACGGTCCCGGCCAGGGCCCCGCCGACGGCGATGAGCCGCTTGGTCTTCACCGGGTTTCCGCCGCAGGCAGGGGCGGCGGCACGACAGTCCAGGTCTTCCAGTCGGAAGTCAGGGTCCAGTCCTTATTGCCCAGGGCGGCAATCTGGAAAGGTTTGGGCAGTTGCGTGGTATCGAGCCTCAGGCGCAAGGCGCCCTGGTAGGTTTCACCGACCCGGGGCGCCTCTTTGTCCGGCTTGTCGCCGGGTCGCTCGATCACGACCCAATTGCGCAGCCGCGAGAGCATGCGCAGGGCCTCCGAGAGGGTCTCCACCGATTGATGCAGGGCGCCGGTGGAAAGACGGTACTGGCGCGTCAGGGCGTGGTAGGAGAGACGGACGGTCTGGCTGCGACTGACCAGTTTTTCGTCCAGCCAGTACCAGCGCGGCCGGATCAGTTCGAAATCGGCGACGAAGTGCAGGACGACCCCTTTGGCAACGGCTTCTTCCAGCCGCGGACTGATCTCGAAATTGAACTCGGCACTGAGGGCGTAGCCGTCCTCGACGGGGACGAGTTGGGGATTGAGCACCTCGACCTCGGCCCCGTGCAACCAGGCGCACCAGCCCAGGCAGATGACGGCCAGCAGGAGCCGCCAGGGATCAGGGCAATTTTTCGAGGAGGCAGTAGTAGAAGCCATCGTGGTCGTCGCAGGGCAGCCATTGTTCTTCGTGACCTCGCCGGGCCGACGCCTGCCGGGCCAGAAAGGCTTCCACCTGCGCCCCGTTCTCCTCGGGAAAGATGGAACAGGTCGCATACAGCAGTTTACCGCCCGGCTTGACGACCCGCCACAGGGCGTCGAGCAGATGCGCCTGGGTGGCGGCAAAGCGGGCCACATCGCTTTCCCGCCGCAGCCACTTGGCGTCCGGGTGACGCCGCACCACACCGCTGGCCGTACAGGGCACGTCGGCCAGGACGGCGTCGAAGGGCAGCCCGTCCCACCAGGCCTCGGGTCGGGCCGCGTCGGCCACCTGCACCCGGGCGCGCAGCCCGAGTCGGGCCAGGGTGGATTCCACGCGGCGACAGCGGGCCGGCTTCAGGTCCAGGGCCAGGAGATCCAGGTCGGCCCGTTCCAGGAGATGCGCCGCCTTGCCCCCGGGTGCGGCGCAAGCGTCCAGAACCCGGCTGCCCGGCGCCGGGTCGAGCAGGGCCGCCGCCCGCTGGGCCCCCGGATCCTGCACCGAGGCCCGGCCCGCGGCAAAATGCGGCAGGCGCTCGACGGGAACGGGCTTATCTAGAATCAGCCCCGCCTCGCCCCAGGGGCGCGAGACGATGTCCCGGGCCAGAAGCTCGGCGGCGTAAGCGGCGACGGTCCCGCGGCGCAGATTGACCCGCAACGCCATGGGGGGCGGCCGGTTGCCGGCGACCACGATGCTCTCCCACTTTTCCGGATAGGCCTGCCGCAGGCGATCGAGCCACCAGGGGGGGTGCCGTCCGGTCGCAGTGTCGTCCGCATCCGCCGCGGCGAGCAGCGCCTCGCGCTCGCGTTGAAAACTGCGCAGCACCGCATTGACCAGGGCCTTGCGGCGCCCCCCCGCCAGGGCGCCGGCGGCATTCACGGCCTGATCGACGGTGGTGTGAGCCGATTCGGGGCGGGACTCCAGGCGGTGCAGCGCCATCAGCAGCAGGGCGCGCACTTCCTCTTCGGCCAGAGGCCGGTCCAGCAGTCGCCCAAGCAGGAAGTCGCCCCGACCGTACTGGCGCAGGCTGCTGTATACAAAGTCCTGGACGGCGGGACGGGCCCCGGCGTCGATCCAGGCCGGCAAACCCTCGGCCAGACTGCGCCCCGCCAGCACCTCCGCCACCACTCGAGCCGCCGCATGCAACCCATAGGCCAGGGAGTTCGGTTCCAGCGCGGGAACAGCAGGGGAGCGGGGTGACATGGGGTCGATTATCGCACGCGGCCCGAGGGCCGCCGCCGCTCCGCCCCCGGCGCGCTTTCCGGGATAATCCCCGCCATGCTCAAGCATCCATCCGGCTCCCCCGCCGCCAGCCACAACCCGCAGCCGGGTCGCCCAGGCGAGGCGCCCGGACCCGGCGGCGCCGGACGCACCCCCTGGCGTGCCTTCCTCGCCGCATTCGCCCTCGCCCCCCTCCTCCTGCTTCCCAACCCGGCAGCGGCATGGAACTCCGCCGGGCATCGCCTGGTGGCGAGCCTGGCCTGGTCGCAACTCGATCCCGTCGTCAGGGAGCGGGTCGCCGCCCTCCTTGCGGCCCATCCCGACTCCGGCCGCTGGACCGCCAAAGGCGCTGACCCGGCGACCGCCTTCATCGAGTGTTCCACCTGGCCCGACGACATCCGCCGCGACCCGCGCTTCCACGACAGCGGCGCCGACCCCACCCCCCTGCTGCCCGGATTTCCGGACATGGATCGCCACGGCAATTGGCACTATGTGGACCGCGCTGCCGACGGACATCCCCTGGGGGGAGAACTCGACCGTCAGATTGACCGTCTGGCCCGGCAACTGGCCGACCCGGCCACCCCCACGACGCTGCGCAGCTACGCTCTCCCCTGGATCGTCCATCTGGTCGCCGACGCGCATCAGCCCTTGCACGCCGGGGTGCGCGACGACGACGGCGGCAATCGGGTGGATGTCCACGACCCTACCCACCCGCGCCTGCCGGTCATGTCCCTGCATGCGTGGTGGGACGACCTGCCCGGCCCCCCCTGGTTGCGGGGAAAGCGCCTCGAAGCGACGGCGCGGCGCCTGGCGGAGCGTCACTCCGCCCCCGTGCGCCAGGGCTCCCCCGGGGAGTGGATCGGCGAATCCCGCGCCCTGGCGGCCAGCCTTGCCTACCCCGCGGAGGGAGACAGTCCGGCGCTTCTCGATGCCGCCTTCCGCGACCAGGCCCGGCGGATCGCCGGCGAGCGCCTGCTGGCTGCCGGACATCGCCTCGCCCGATTCCTCAATGGACTCCTGGGGGACGTTTCACGTGAAACGGGGGCGACCCGCTCGCGGCCGGCGTTGCCTGAACCCCGGACTCCTTGAGCCGGCCCATCAGGCTTGGCCACCCGGGCTAGAATGCCGCCATGCAGGGACTCCACCTCACCGCCGATCTCCTCGACTGCCGTTGCCCCCCCGCGCTGCTGCTCGACGCCGCGGGGCTGGAGTGCTTCGCCGTCGAAGCCTGTGGCCGGCACGGCCTGAGCGTGGTGGGCGCGCATTTCCATCAGTTTCGCGACGGCGATGGCCGCGCGGCGGGTGTCACCGGCACCGTGGTGCTGGCCGAATCCCATTTTGCCCTGCACACCTGGCCGGAAATCGCCGGGGTCACCCTGGATGTGTACGTCTGCAACTTCAGCGCCGACAACAGTCAGCGCGCGCGGGGCCTGTTTGCAGAAGCCATTGCGACCTTTGCCCCGGATCGCCTGGAGACGCGGGAAGTGCAGCGGGGCGTGGGCGTCTGGTCGGAACGCGAGCGCAAGGAAGCCCGGGACGGTGCCCCCTGCCCGCCCTCCCTCCCCCACACCCGCAACGCGGGCGAGGCAGGATAGGGGTCAGCCCGGGAGGGGAGTCGGGTTTCCCGCCAGAAACTGAGCGGCCGACAAGCGCTTGCCGCCGGCCTTCTGCAATTCCGAGAGCAGCAGGGCGCCTTCGCCGCAGGCGACCAGAATCCCCTGCCTGCCCGCCGCAAGCACGGTGCCGGGCAGCCCTTGCCCCTCAGCGGGCTGGGCCGTCCAGATCTTGCAGGGCAGCCCCCCGACCATGGCCTGCACCCCGGGAAAGGGATTGAAGGCCCGCACCCGGCGATCGAGTTCGGCCGCGGCAAGGTTCCAGTCGAGAACCGCTTCCGCCTTGTCGATCTTGGCCGCATAGCTCACCCCCTCGGTGGGCTGGGGCGTGGCGGGCAAAGGCATGCGCCTCAGCGCGTCGACGATGAGGTCCGCCCCCAAGGCCGCCAAGCGGTCGTGCAGTTCGCCGGCGGTTTCCCCACTGCCGATGCGCGTCGCCCCGGAAAGAAGCACCGGCCCGGTATCGAGACCTGCCTCCATCTGCATGATGCACACCCCGGTCTCCGCATCCCCGGCCAGGAGCGCCCGCTGGATGGGCGCAGCGCCGCGCCAGCGGGGCAGCAGCGAAGCGTGAATGTTGAGGCAGCCCAGGCGAGGCAGGTCGAGGACGGCCTGGGGCAGGATCAAGCCGTAGGCGGCCACGACCATGAGATCGGCCCCCACCGCGGCAATGCGCCCCCGGGCCTCTTCGTCCCGCAGGCTGGCAGGCTGAAAAACCTCCAGGCCGTGCGCCAGGGCCACCCGCTTCACCGCCGAAGGCGTCAGAACCATGCCCCGCCCGGCAGGCCGGTCGGGCTGGGTCAGGACGAGGGGAACCGCATGCCCGGCGGCAAGGAGCGCCTGCAAGGCCCGCGCGGCAAATTCCGGCGTTCCGGCAAAAACGAGCTTCATCAGGCGGTGATGCGTGCCTGCTTGGCAAGCTTGCTGCGAATGCGCGTCTGCTTCAGTTGGGAAAGGTAATCGACGAAGACCTTGCCTTGCAGATGGTCGAGTTCGTGCTGGATGCACACCGCCAGGAGGCCCTCGGCCACCCGGGTCTGCTCCTGCCCTTCCAGATCCATGTAGCGCACGGTGACGGTTTCCGCCCGCTCGACCCTGTCGTAGATGCCGGGTACCGAAAGGCAGCCTTCCTCGCCTTCCTGGATGCCGTTGCAGTCGAGGATACGGGGGTTGATGAGCACCAGGAGCTGGTTCTTTTCCTCGGAGACGTCGATCACCACGAGTTGCCGATGCACATCCACCTGAGTGGCAGCCAGCCCGATCCCCGGGGCCTCGTACATGGTTTCGGCCATATCCCGCGCCAGGGCGCGGACGGAATCGTCAATCCGCTCAATGGGCGCAGCGCTTTTTTTCAGCCGCGGGTCGGGGTAACGCAAAATGGGTAACAACGCCATAGGAAAACACCAAGAAAAGCTTGCCGGCTTAAGTAATTATGTGCAGAATCTAAAGCACTTCCGAGATACGGAACGGCTTTGGCGGTGAGACAGTGATCCCGGCCGCCCGTTCCGCCGGCAATGAGGGTACCGACGATGCTACGCATTATATCCGCGCTCATCCTGGCCGTGACGACCGCCTGCGCCGTCGCCGCCGACGCCGTCCAGCTGCTGGACAATCCCCCCGACCGGCACGTGGTGGTCAAGGGGGACACGCTTTGGGGCATCTCCGGCAAGTTCCTCAAGGAACCCTGGCGCTGGCCCGAAGTCTGGCGCCTCAACAAGGCCGAGATCAAGAATCCCCATCTCATCTACCCGGGGGACATCGTCGTCCTGGACCTCTCCGGCGGCAATCCCCGCCTGCGCGTCGCGCGGCCGGTCAAGGTGCAGCCGACGGTGTATTCGGAGGATTCCCGCCAGGCGATTCCCAGCATTCCGCCCCACGTCATCGAGCCTTTCATCTCCCAGCCCCTGATCGTCGATCCCGACGGTCTCGACAGCGCGCCGCGCATCGTCGCCACCCAGGAAGACCGGGTCTTCGTCGGCAACGGGGATACGGCGTTCGTTTCTTCCATTCCCGGCGTCGATCAAGTCACCTGGCACGTCTATCGCCCGGTGAAGCCCTTGAAGGATCCGGACACCAAGGAAATTCTGGGCCACGAGGCCTTCTTCCTGGGCAACGCCAAACTGGTCCAGCCCAGTCAGCCGGGCCAGCCGGCGGTCATCAGCATCCTGCAGGCCAAGGAAGAAATCGGCCGTGGCGACCGGCTGGTTGCCGCTCCCCTGCCCACCCTCGCCTCCTACATGCCCCACAGCCCCGGGCAGCCCGTCGAGGGCAAGATTCTTTCCATCTACTCCGGGGTTCAGGAATCCGGCCCCCTGTCGGTGATTGCCATCAACCGCGGCAAGCGCGAAGGCCTTGAGCTCGGCCATGTCGTCGCCCTCTACCGCAAGCGCGTCTCCCAGGGTTACGACGACAACGACCGCCGTGTCGATACGCCCATTCCGGACGAACGCTACGGTCTGGCTTTCGTCTTCCGCACCTTCGAGCGCATTTCCTACGCCCTGGTGATGGAAAGCGGCAAGCCGGTCATCGTCGGCGACGCCATCCGCAACCCGTGAGCGATCCCTCGGGGCTGGCCGCCTGGCTGCGGCTGACCCTGATCTCCGGCCTCGGCGGCGAGAGTCAGCGCAAGCTCCTCGCCGCTTTTGGTTTGCCGGAGGCCGTCTTTGCCGCCGGCCGCCTCGCCGTCCGCGCCGTTGTGGGCGACCGGGCCGACCTGCTCTTCGACACCGACGTCGGCGCCGCCGTGGAGCAAGCGCTCACCTGGGCAGCGACCCCCGGCCACCGCATCGTCACCCTGGCCGACGCGGATTACCCCCCGGCCCTGCTCACCATTCCCGACCCTCCCAGCCTCCTCTACCTGCGCGGCGACCCCGCCCTGGCGGGTCGGGCGGGAATCGCCATCGTCGGCAGCCGCAACGCAACCGCCGCGGGAATCCGCACCGCCGAATCCTTCGCTCAGGCCTTGGCCGAGCAGGGCCTGAGCGTCACCAGCGGCCTCGCCCTGGGCATCGACGCGGCCGCCCACCGGGGCGCCCTGGCCGGTCGGGGCGCCACCGTGGCGGTCATCGGCACCGGCATCGACCGCATCTATCCCGCCCGCAACAAGGAACTGGCCCTGGCCATTGCGGACCGGGGCGCCATCGTTTCCGAATTTCCCCTCGGCACCCCGGCCCTGGCGGCCAATTTCCCCCGCCGCAACCGCATCATCGCCGGGCTTTCCCGAGGCGTCCTGGTGGTCGAGGCCGCGCTTCAGAGCGGTTCCCTCATCACCGCCCGGCTGGCGGCGGAGCAGGGACGGGAGGTCTTCGCCATCCCCGGGTCCATCCATTCCCCGGTGGCCCGAGGCTGCCATCGACTCATCCGGGAAGGCGCGAAACTGGTCGAAACCGCTCAGGACATCCTGGAAGAGCTGCACTTCGGCGGGGCGTCTTCACCCTCCCTCGCCCCCTCCCCGGAGGGCAGCGCATCCCCCCTCCTGGCCGCCCTGGGCCATGACCCCTGCAGCCTCGACGAATTGGCCGAGAGGACCGGCCTTCCCGCCGACCGGCTGCTGCCCGAACTCCTCGACCTGGAACTGACTGGCCGCATCGCCCCTCTGCCCGGCGGTCTATACCAGCGCCTGCCGGGGTAGGCTCTCTTCACCCCCCACGCGCCGCACTCGACGCGCACTCGACGCGCACTCGACGCGCACTCGACGCGCACTCGACGCGCACTCGACGCGCACCCGAAGCGGTCCCGGGGAGCGGTCCCGGGGATTGCCCCGCCGCGCCCGGCGGCCTATGCTGGCGGCAATGCCCCGCCGCAGGAGCCCGCCATGCCCACCCCGTGCTGCATCGTCGCCCTGGACCAGGGCACCACCAGTTCCCGCGCCATCGTCTTCGACCGCGAGAGCCACATCCTGGCCGTCGCCCAGCGCGAATTCACCCAGCACTTCCCCCGCCCCGGCTGGGTCGAGCACGACGCCGAGGAAATCTGGCGCACCCAGGCCGCCGTGGCCGAGGAAGCCCTTTCCCGGGCTGGATTGGGGGCTGGCGATGTGGCCGCCGTGGGCATCGCCAACCAGCGCGAGACCACGATCCTGTGGGAGCGGACCAGTGGCCGGCCCCTGGCGCCAGCCATCGTGTGGCAGGACCGGCGCACCGCCGAGGCCTGCCGCCGTCTGCGCGACGAGGGCCTGAGCGAGGTCGTGGCCGCACGGACGGGCCTGGTCCTCGACCCGTATTTCTCCGCCACCAAACTCGCCTGGCTCCTCGACACCCTACCGGGAGCCCGCGCCCGGGCCGAAGCCGGCGAACTCTGCTTTGGCACCGTAGACACCTGGCTGGCCTATCGCCTGACCGGCGGGCAGGTGCACGCCACCGACGCCAGCAACGCCTCCCGCACCCTGCTTTTCGATCTGCACCGGGGAGCCTGGGACGAGGAGCTCCAGAGCCACCTCGCCATCCCCGCCGCCGTGCTTCCCCAAGTGGTCGACACCGGGGCCCTTCTCGGGCCGATCACCACCCTGCCGGCCCTGGCCGGCGTTCCCCTCGCCGCCGGGGTCGGCGACCAGCAGGGCGCCCTGGCGGGACAAGCCTGTTTTACCCCGGGCCTGGCCAAGAACACCTACGGCACCGGCTGCTTCCTGCTCGTCAATACCGGTTCTGCGGCTCCCCGTTCCCGCCACGGCCTCCTCACCACTGTGGCTTCTCGGCAAAAGGGAGTGCTCACTTATGCCTTGGAGGGAAGCGCTTTTGTCGGGGGCGCCGCGGTGCAGTGGCTGCGGGACGGCCTGGGCATCATCGCCGCCTCGTCCGAAGTCGAGGCCCTGGCAGCCTCGGTGCCCGACAGCGGCGACGTGGTCTTCGTCCCCGCCTTCGCCGGCCTGGGGGCACCCCACTGGGACGCCGACGCCCGGGGAACCCTGGTCGGCCTCACCCGGGGCAGCACCCGCGCCCACATCGCCCGGGCCACCCTGGAGGCCATTGCTTTCCAGGTCGCCGACCTGGCCGATGCCGTGGCCGCCGATTGCGGCACTCCCCTGGCCGAATTGCGCGTCGATGGCGGAGCGGCGGCCAACGACCTGCTCCTCCAGATCCAGGCCGACCTCCTGCAACGCCCGGTCGTGCGGCCCCGGGTCATCGAGACCACCGCTCTGGGGGCGGCCTACTTCGCCGGCGTGGCCAGCGGATTCTGGCCCGACCTGGCCAGCGTGGCCGAACACTGGCAAATCGACCGGCGCTTCGAGCCCGGCATCCCGCCAGCGGAAGCCCGACGAAGACGCGACCGCTGGAACGAGGCGTTGGATCGCGCCAAAGGCTGGGCCCGGCCATGAAGCGGGGGCTCATGCTTGCCGCCCTGGAGGACGGGCGCACCTGGGATCTCCTGGTCATCGGCGGCGGCGCCACCGGTCTGGGCATCGCCGTGGACGCCGCCGCCCGCGGCTACGCGGTGGCCCTGGCGGAGGGCGAGGACTTCGCCAAGGGCACTTCCAGCCGTTCGACCAAGCTGGTCCACGGTGGCGTGCGCTACCTGCAACAGGGCAACGTGGCCCTGGTCATGGATGCCCTGCGGGAGCGTGGCCTGCTGCGCCGCAACGCGCCTCACCTGGTGCATGACCTGGCCTTCGTGGTGCCCAGTTACGAATGGTGGGAATCCCCCTTCTACGGCATCGGCCTCAAGGTCTATGACCTCCTGGCAGGCGAATACGGCTTCGGCTCCTCCAGTCACCTCTCGGAGGAAGACGTGCGGGCGGCCATCCCCACCATCGAGACCGAGGGCCTGCGCGGCGGCACCCGCTATTTCGACGGCCAGTTCGACGACGCCCGCCTCGCCATCCACCTGGCCCTCACCGCGGCGGACCGGGGCGCGGTTGTAGTCAACTACTGCCCGGCCGTGGCGCTCGAAAAGGACGGTGCCGGCCGGGTGTGCGGAGCCCGCCTCCTCGACCGGGAAAGCGGGCGCGATTTCACCGTGCGCGCCCGGGCGGTCATCAACGCCACCGGCCCCTTCGCCGACGGCCTGCGCCGTCTGGACCGGCCCGACGCCGCGCCGGTCATCGCCCCCAGCCAGGGCAGCCATATCGTCCTCGACCGCGACTTCCTCCCCGGCAATAGCGCCATCATGGTGCCCCACACCGACGACGGCCGGGTCATGTTCGCCATCCCCTGGCACCACCGGGTCATCGTCGGCACCACCGACGTGCCGGTCAGCGGCGTTGCCGCCGAACCCGTCCCCACCCGGGCCGAAATCGATTTCATCCTCGACACCGCCAACCGTTATCTGACGCGGGACGCCGGCTACGCCGACATCCGCGCCGCCTTCGCCGGCATCCGCCCTCTCGTCAAGGCCGGCGAAGGCAGCGGCACGGCGGGTCTGTCCCGCGACCACAGCATCCTGATTGACCCCCACTCCGGCCTGCTCACCGTAGCCGGCGGCAAGTGGACCACCACCCGCCACATGGCCGAGGACACCGTCGATCTGGCCGCCACCCTGGCCGCCTTGCCCCAGCGCCCCTGCCCCACCCGCGACCTGCCCCTGCACGGCCACGACCCGGACGCCCGCCGCCACGGTCGCCTCGCCCCCTACGGCAGCGACGCGCCGGAACTCCTCCGCCTGGAAGCCGAACAGCCGGAACTGGCGCGGCCCCTGGTGCCGCAATTGCCCGCCACCGGCGCCGAAGTCGTCTGGGCCTGCCGCTGCGAAATGGCCCGCAGCGTGGATGACGTTCTGGCCCGCCGCACCCGCAGCCTCCTCTTCGACGCCCGCGCCGCCCAGGCCGCGGCCCCCGCCGTCGCCCGCCTGCTGGCCGCCGAACTGGGCCGCGACGCCGCCTGGGAAGACGCCCAGGTCGCAGCCTTCTCTGCCCTCGCAGCGGGCTACCTCGCCCCCGGCTCCTGAAGCTCCCCGCCCGCCGGCAAAGGGTTTTGCCGGGGAAATCCGGCTTGCCAAGGCTCTTCCTCGGCACTTATCATGCCCCGCACTCCACAGGGAACAGCATGGGCAAAAAACTAATCATCGCCGAAAAGCCCTCGGTCGCCGGCGACATCGCCAAGGCGCTGGGCGGCTTCACCAAGCACGACGACTACTACGAAAGCGAGTCCCACGTGCTGACTTCGGCCGTCGGTCACCTGCTGGAACTGGCCTGCCCGGAGGAATTCGAGGTCAAGCGCGGCAAGTGGTCCTTCGCCCACCTGCCTGTGATCCCGCCCCACTTCGCGCTATCTCCCATCGACAAGACCAAGTCCCGGCTCCAGGTGGTGACCCGGCTGATCAAACGCAAGGACGTGGACGGCCTGATCAACGCCTGCGACGCGGGGCGCGAAGGCGAGCTGATCTTCAATTACATCGCCCAGCACGCCAAGGCCGGCAAACCGGTGCAGCGCCTGTGGCTCCAGTCCATGACCCAGGGCTCCATCCGCGACGGCTTCGCGCGCCTGCGCAGCGGCCACGAGATGCGCGGCCTGGCCGACGCTGCCGTCTGCCGTTCCGAATCCGACTGGCTGGTGGGTATCAACGGCACCCGGGCGATGACCGCCTTCAATTCCAAGACCGGCGGCTTCCACCTGACCACCGTCGGCCGGGTACAGACGCCGACGCTCGCCATCGTCGTGGAACGGGAAAAGAAAATCCGCGAATTCAAGGCCCGCCCCTACTGGGAGGTGGAGGCCGAATTCGCCGCCAAGGCCGGCACCTACGGCGGCAAGTGGTTCGACGAAGGCTTCAAGGGCAAGGACGAGGACGAACACGCCCGTGCCGACCGCCTGTGGGAGGAAGCCAAGGCCGCGGCCATCCGCGCCGCCACCGAGGGCAAGCCCGGAGAGGTGACGGAAGAGGCCAAGCCTGAAACCCGCCTCTCGCCACTGCTCTTCGATTTGACGAGCCTTCAGCGCGAAGCGAACGCTCGCTTCGGCTTCTCGGCCAAGACGACGCTGTCCATCGCCCAGGCCCTCTACGAGAAGCACAAGGTCCTCACCTACCCGCGAACCGATTCCCGGGCGCTCCCCGAGGATTACCTGGGCACGGTGAAGGCCACCCTCACCATGCTCACCGGCGAAGGCGTCGGCAAGGGTCACGACGAGGTGCTGCTGGCCAAATATTCGCCCTTCGCCCACCAGATCCTGGCCCGCAACTGGGTGATCCCCAACAAGCGCATCTTCAACAACGCCAAGATCAGCGACCACTTCGCCATCATCCCCACCCCCCAGGCGCCCAAGCACCTCAACGAGATCGAGCAGAAGCTCTACGACTTCGTGGTGCGCCGCTTCCTGTCGGTCTTCTTCCCGGCCGCCGAATACCTGGTCACCACCCGCATCACCCGCGTCGCCAGCCATCCCTTCAAAACCGAGGGCAAGGTGCTGGTCAATCCGGGCTGGCTCGCCGTGCATGGTAAGGAAGCTCAGGAAGGCGAGGAAGGCAATCTGGTGAAGGTGGACGCCGGCGAAAAGGTCCACACTGAAGAAGTCACGGTCAAGGCCAACACCACCAAGCCGCCCCCCCGCTACTCGGAAGCCACCCTGCTCTCCGCCATGGAAGGCGCCGGCAAGATGGTGGACGACGAGGAGCTCAAGGCCGCCATGGCCGGCCGCGGCCTGGGCACGCCGGCCACCCGGGCTCAGATCATCGAAAACCTCATCGGCGAGCAATACATGCACCGGGAAGGCCGCGAGCTGATCCCCACCGCCAAGGCCTTCTCCCTGATGACCCTGCTCACCGGCCTGGGGGTCAACGAACTCACCCAGCCGGAACTGACCGGCGACTGGGAATGGAAGCTGGGCCGTATCGAGAAGGGCGACTTCACCCGCGACGAGTTCATGCGGGAAATCGCCGAAATGACCCGCCACATCGTCGAGCGGGCCAAAACCTACGACAGCGACACCATCCCCGGCGACTTCGGCCTCCTCAAGGCCCCCTGCCCCCGCTGCGGCGGCCTGATTCGCGAGACCTACAAGAAATTCCAGTGCAGCGACTGCGACTACGGCCTGTGGAAAATCGTCGCCGGCCGGCAGTTCGAGCCGGAAGAAATCGAGACCCTGATCACCGCACGGCAGATCGGCCCCCTCACCGGCTTCCGCAACAAGATGGGCCGCGCCTTCGCCGCCGCCATCAAGTTGAACGACAAGAACGAGCCCGAATTCGACTTCGGCCAGGACCGCGCCAGCGAGGAAGGCGAAGCCGAGGCCGTCGATTTCTCCGGCCAGGAAGCCCTGGGCAAGTGTCCCAAGTGCGGCGCCGGCGTCTTCGACCATGGCAACGCCTATGTCTGCGAAAAGTCCGTCGGCCCGGCCAAGACCTGCGACTTCCGCTCCGGCAAGATCATCCTGCAGCAGCCGGTTGAGGCCACCCAGATGCAGAAGCTCCTGGCTACCGGCCGGACCGATCTCCTGAAGGAATTCGTCTCCAACCGCACCCGGCGCAAATTTTCTGCCTACCTGGTGGTCCAGGCCGGCAAGGTCGGCTTCGAGTTCGAGAAAAAGACCCCGGCCAAAAAACCTGCGGCCAAGAAGAAAACCGAAGCCTGAGTTCTTCGCCCGCGCCCGCAGCGTTCCACGTGAAACTCTCCGCGGCGCTGCGGCGCCCCTGACCCCCCTCCCCGCCCGGCGATATGCGTTCCCTATCGCCCCCATAGCGGCAATTCCTTGGACGCGCCGGCAGGGGCCGCCTACCTTGAAGCACCTACACCAGGTTTTTCAAGGAGAGAGTCATGAGCAACGCAAACAAGTGCCCCTTAGCGGGCACGCACGGCGCCCGGGCGACCCAGGGCGTGCAATCCAACCGGGACTGGTGGCCGAAGCAGCTGAACCTCAACATCCTGCACCAGCGCGCTCCAGCCTCCAACCCGCTGGGCGCCGACTTCGACTACGCCGCCGAATTCAAGAAGCTGGACTACGCCGCCCTCAAGCGCGACCTCGTCGCCCTGATGACCGATTCCCAGCCCTGGTGGCCCGCCGACTGGGGCCATTACGGCGGCCTCTTCATCCGCATGGCCTGGCACAGCGCCGGCACCTACCGCACGGCCGACGGCCGAGGCGGCGGCGGCACCGGCAACCAGCGCTTCGCCCCGGTCAATAGCTGGCCGGACAACGGCAACCTGGACAAGGCCCGGCGCCTGCTCTGGCCCCTCAAGCAAAAGTACGGCAGCAAAATCTCCTGGGCCGACCTCTTCATCCTGGCCGGCAACGTGGCGCTGGAGTCTATGGGCTTCAAGACCTTCGGCTTCGGCGGCGGACGCGCCGACATCTGGCAGCCGGAAGAAGATATCTACTGGGGCAAGGAATCCACCTGGCTCGGCGACGAGCGCTACCGCGGCGAGCGCCAATTGGAGAACCCCCTGGCCGCCGTCCAGATGGGCCTGATCTACGTGAACCCCCAAGGGCCGAACGGCAATCCGGACCCTGTGGCCTCCGGCCGCGACGTGCGCGAAACCTTCGCCCGCATGGCCATGAACGACGAAGAGACCGTCGCCCTGGTGGCCGGCGGCCACACCTTCGGCAAGGCCCACGGCGCCGGCGACGCGGCCCTGGTCGGCCCCGAGCCCGAAGGCGCCCCCATCGAAGCCCAGGGCCTGGGCTGGATCAGCACGCACAAGAGCGGCAAGGGCGGCGACGCCATCACCAGCGGCATCGAAGGCGCCTGGAAGCCCAACCCGACCACCTGGGACAACGGCTACTTCGACACCCTCTTCGGCTACGAATGGGAACTCAGCAAGAGCCCCGCCGGCGCCCACCAGTGGGTGGCCAAGAACGTCAAACCGGAGCACATGATTCCCGATGCCCACGACCCGGCCAAAAAACACCCGCCCATGATGACCACGGCCGACCTCAGCCTGCGTTTCGACCCCCTCTACGAGCCCATCGCCCGCCGCTTCCATAAAGACCCGGCCGCCTTCGCCGACGCCTTCGCCCGCGCCTGGTACAAGCTCACCCACCGCGACATGGGGCCCAAGGCCCGCTACCTCGGCCCCGAAGTGCCCGCTGAAGACCTCCTCTGGCAAGACCCGCTGCCCGCCGTCGACCACCCGCTGATCAGCGCGGCCGACGTCGCCGCCCTGAAAGCCCAGGTGCTCGCCTCCGGGCTCAGCATCAGCGAACTGGTCGCCACCGCCTGGGCTTCCGCTGCCACCTACCGCGGTTCGGACATGCGGGGCGGCGCCAACGGCGCCCGCGTCCGCCTCGCCCCGCAAAAGGACTGGGAAGCCAACGACCCCGCCCGGCTGGCCAAGGTACTCGCCACCCTGGCGGGCATCCGCGAAGCCTTCAACGGCGCCCAGACCGGCGGCAAGCAGGTCAGCCTGGCCGACCTCATCGTGCTGGCCGGCAACGCCGCCGTCGAAGCCGCCGCCCGGGCTGCCGGCAACCCGGTCGAGCTGCCCTTCACCCCCGGCCGCACCGACGCCACCCAGGAACAGACCGACGTCAATTCCTTCGCCGTCCTCGAACCCCAGGCCGACGGCTTCCGCAACTACGCCAAACAGGCCTACAGCGTCAGCGCCGAAGAACTGCTCATCGACAAGGCCCAGCTCCTCACCCTGAGCGCGCCGGAGATGACCATCCTCGTCGGCGGCCTGCGCGTCCTCGGCGCCAACAGCGGCGGCTCCCGCCACGGCGTCTTCACCCGCCGGCCCCAGGTGCTCAGCAACGACTTCTTCACCCACCTGCTGGACATGGGCACCACGTGGCACCCCACCACCCCCGCCGCCGACACCTTCGAAGGCCGCGACCGCCACAGCGGCCAGGTCAAATGGACCGCCACCCGGGTAGACCTCGTCTTCGGCTCCAACTCCCAACTCCGCGCCCTGGCCGAGGTGTACGCCCAGGACGACGCCCAGGAGAAGTTCGTCCGCGACTTCGCGGCGGCTTGGACCAAGGTGATGAATCTGGATCGGTTTGATGTGAGGTGAGGGCTTGGGACACTCCCCTCCCCTTCAAGGGGGTGAGCGCGGAGTTTCGCAGAGCATTGCTCTGCGCCGTCCGAACGGGCTGGCTGCGCAAAGCCAGCCCTGGATGGGCTGGGGTGGGGATGGGGTCCCCGTGCCACGCACGCCCGGTGCGGAAGCGGTATCAACCAACCCCGTCACCCCGCCCCTGCCGCCCGAACAATCTGCGCCGCAATAAACCGGGCGAAGCCGGTCACATCATCATCCACGCTCGTCGATTCGAGGCCGCTCATGTATTCATGCCGATCATCGACGCGGATGACCGTCCACGGATAGCCCCCCGCCGCCAGCAGGACATTCATCGTGAAGCGGGCGATCCGCCCGTTTCCATCCATGTAAGGATGTATAAAGCCGAAGAGCCAGTGCCCGAGAACCGCCCGCGCAAACGGGTCCGCCTCGGCCGCCAGGCATTCGCGCAGCGCCTCCATGCCATCGAGCAGGTGGTCGTGGGGCGGTGGCGTGTGCAGGGAACCTCGCAGATAAACGCCATGACGGCGATAGCCCACCAGGTCAGCCACCTCGAGCATGCCCGCATCGACCGCAGGCCCAAACAGCTTCTGATACCACCCCTGATGCCGGGAGGTGAAAAGTTGTGCCGCAAGGCCGGGCTTGGCACTGCGCTGCTCATACACCGCCACGGCGGCGTCTCGTACCAACTCGAAGGCATCCAAGTAGCCCTTGGCGGCCATCGCCGCCACCTGACGTTGATCGGCCGCATCGCTGATCGGATCCCACCCCTCATCTGCCACCTTGCGAATGAGTTCGGGCGTCACCCGGTAGCGCTCGATGGACAGCGAATGATAGGCATCCTGCGTGCGGATCGCCTGTACGCGGCGCAGGTAATCGGCCGGGCTCACGTCGACGATGCCCCCCTCCGGCCGGCAGGCGGCCACTGCCTCCCGGTGCTGTGCCCACAGGGCGCGCACACGGGCGTAGAGCGGCGAGCGCCCCGGCTGCCCAAGCGCAAAGATTGGCGCTTCCGCAAACGGCGTTTCGTCGGCCTTGATGTGGATGCCAAGCCCGAGAAGCTGCTGCTGCACCGCATCCGCGAAATCGCCCCGGTTCACCTGCCGATACGCCGACAACGCGCGGGCAAGCCCGGTGCGATTGACGTTGGCCAGCGCAGCCAGCGCACCCGGATCCTGCACCTGGGCCATGACGATCTGCATTTCCCGCCCATAGGCCGTGAAATGCCGTGGCGGCAGATTGACCAGGCAAAGCGGAAGGCTCATGCAACGCAAACCCTGCAGTTCAACCGCCTGTCCAGCCCCCGGAAAGGCCGATCTGCCCGGGAACATGGCGATCGTATGGCCAAAGGCAAGCTCCTGTACCTGGCTCAGATTCGACTGCAACACCACGTTCACCGTCTTGGGAATCACCGTGTACTGGGCATGCCGCAACAGCGAATGCTCCGCCGTCAGACAGTAACCCGCGCCGAAACGCTCGCCGAGATAACGGGCCAGGTACTCCCAGAAATTGGCGAAAAACGGGGTCGAATCGCCTACTTCGGCCGTCGGGTCGGAAACGAAATACCAGCCCTTGAGAATTTCCCGCAGGTAGCCGGATTGCAGCAGCAGCACACGATTGGCGTTGCTCAACTGATGGCCACGCACCACGCCCCGGTCCGCTCCCAGAACACCGCGCAATTCTTCCAGCGCGCGGGCCAGCTTTTGCCGCGGAGTCAGTCGCGGTCGCGCCATGCATCACCCTGTCTTATTGAAATAAATCACCATGTTTTCGTTAAATTAATTTACATGCTTAACTTGCGTTAATCAACATGTTTTGCTTTAACGAAAGCGCCACCGTGCCCGCCAGAGCGGCCTCATCCGCCCCCGCGGCCTGGAGCCCGGGAGCTGCCGCGGGTAGGCCTCACGCGGCTCGTTGCCGCGGGCGAACTTCCTCGGCGATCAACTCGCCGGCTTCGCTCTCTGCCCGCTTCAGATCAAACGAGCTTTGCAGGTTGAGCCAGAACTGCGCCGTCGTGTCGAAGTAGCGAGCCAGGCGCAGGGCCGTGTCCGGGGTCACCGCACGCCGTTCGCGCACGATGTCGTTGATCCGCGGCGCCGGCACGTGCAGCGCCATCGCCAGAGCATTGGCGCTCATCCCCAGGGGGACGAGATACTCCTCCCGGAGAATTTCGCCGGGGTGAATCGGTCGCATGTTGTTGCTTGCCATCTGCCGCCTCGCGTTCAGTGATAATCCACGATCTCGACATTCACCGGCCCGTTGTCGGTCCACACGAAGCACACGCGCCACTGATCGTTGATGCGAATGCTGTGCTGGCCTGCCCGGTCACCGCTCAGCCCTTCCAGGCGATTGCCCGGGGGCGAGCGCAAATCCCGCAACTCCAGCGCATCGTCCAGCATTTGTAACTTGCGCTGGGCGACGCTCTCGATATTGCGAAACCGCCTCGGGCTGCCCCCTTCATAAATTGCCTGAGTATCGGAGCAGCGGAATGACCGTATCGTCATGGACGAATGCTATAACGCACCCCATTAAACGTCAAGCGATAACCGCAGGGCGATTGCCTCTCGGTTTTCTCGCTTGAGTGATCCGAGGGAGGCGCCACTGCCGGAGCGGCCAGGTCAAGTAGACCACCAGGCCGGACCTCACTTTCGGCTCGAACTCCCAGTTCCCCGCCCCAGCCGATGTCTACGCCGAGGACGATGCGAAGGAGAACGTCGTCCGCAGCGACTTCGCGCGGGCCTGGACCAAGGTGATGAATCTGGATCGCTATGAGGTGAGGTAAGCGCCACACTCCAAGGTACCCGGATGTCCAGATCGAACACCCCCTCACCTCCCCCCTCACTCTGTAGTACCCTACCCCCCCCTTCAGCAGTCGGAAGTCGGTTTTTGTATGGCACAGGCGTTGCCGCGATCGAGTTTCACCAGTTCCCGGCTGGTGCGCGTGCTGGCCGAGATGGCGGTGGCGGAGGTTGGCGAGGGGCGGCCGAGCGTGGCGGAGCGCCTGGGGCAGTGGCTGGACTTTACGGATTCCATCGCCCTTTCCGGCGCCCTGGCAGGCGGCGGCAACCTGCGCGGAGCCCCGCCAGGGGCCGGTGTCGAGACCCTGCGGGCGGACTTTGCCCGGGTGCGAAATTTCCTGGCGGAATCCATCGTCAATGACGGAGTGCTCAATCCGGGCCCGGCCCGGGTAAAATTACCCACCCCGGCGTTGGATGCCGCCGCCGAAAATGCGGCGGATTTCGACCCCTATCACCGGTATGTCCTCGCCCACCAGCGGGACATGGGCAGCAGCATCGCCCCCCTGCGCGCCCATGCGCGGGCAGCGCTGGCGGGTCGGTCCCCTTCCCTCAAACAGCTCGCCGACCTGGATGCGGTGCTGGAGCAGGCCCTGGGCACCCGCGAGCGCAACCTGCTGGCGACGATTCCCCTGCTGCTGTCCAAGCGCTTCGCGCACTTGCACGCAGCGCACGTGGCGGCCCTGGGCGGGGGGGAAGACGATGTGCAGCGCTGGCTGCAGCCGGGGGGCTGGCTCACTGCCTTTGCCCAGGACCTGCGGGCGGTGCTGCTGGCGGAACTGGAATTGCGCATGGCGCCCGTGGCCGGGTTGATCGAGGCGCTTGGCAATGAGGAAGTGACGCTGTAATGAACAAGAAACTCTGTTGGACGGCCTTTTTTGCGGGCCTGGCCGCGGTGGCCTGGGTGGGCGCCGGTTACGTGGGTGCCAGCCCCCTGGCCCTGGTCATGACGGCCGCCATCGGCGCCGTGTATGTGGTCGGCGCCTCGGAACTGCGCCGTTTCGACCAGGCCACGGCATCGCTCACTCGCGCCCTGGCCGATCTGCCCGACACTCTGCCCGACCTGGGTGACTGGATCGCCCGCCTCCACCCCTCCCTGCAAAACGCCGTGCGCCTGCGCGTCGAGGGCGAGCGGGTCGGCCTGCCCGGCCCGGCGGTGACGCCCTATCTCGTGGGCCTGCTGGTGCTGCTGGGCATGCTCGGCACCTTCCTCGGCATGGTCGTCACCCTGAACGGCGCCGTCCTGGCCCTGGAAAGCACCACCGACCTGCACACCATCCGCGCCGCCCTGGCCGCGCCGGTTAAGGGCCTGGGGCTGGCCTTCGGCACCTCGGTGGCCGGCGTGGCGGCCTCCGCCATGCTGGGGCTGATCTCCTCCCTGTGCCGCCGGGAGCGGCTGTTGGCCGGGCAGATGCTCGATACCCGCATCGCCACCACCCTGCGCGCCTTCTCCCTCACCCACCAGCGGCAGGAGACCTTCAAGGCCCTGCAAGGCCAGGCCCAGGCCCTCCCGGCCGTGGTGGAACAGCTGCAGGCCCTGATGGCGCAGATGGAAGCCCACCACCGCACCCTCGGCGAACGCCTGCTGGCCGGGCAGGAAGGCTTCTACGCCGAAACCCGGGGCGCCTACGGCGAACTGGCGGCCTCGGTGGATCGCTCCCTCAACGCCAGCCTCACCACCAGCGCCCGCCTCGCCGGCCAGACCATCCAGCCCGTGGTGGAAGCCACCATGGCCGGCATCGCCCGCGAAACTGCCGCCCTGCACGCCGGCGTAGCGGCCACCGTGCAGACCCAGCTCGACGGCGTGGCCCAGCGCTTCGCCGCCACTGCCGCCACGGTAACTGAAGGCTGGCAGGCCGCCCTGGGCCACCACCAGCAAACCTGCGAACGGCTGGCGGCGAGCACGGAAACGGCCTTGGCGAACTACGCCGCCACCTTCGAGCAGCGCACCGCCGCGCTGCTGGCCAGCGTGGAAGCCGCCCACGGTACCCGCCAGAGCGAGCTGGCTGCCACTACGGCCGCCCTGGCCAAGGACACCGCGGCCCTGCACGACACCCTGGCGGCCACCGCCGAAGCCCGCTTCGCCGCCCTGGCCGAGCGCTTCAACACCACCGCCGCAGGCGTGGCCCAAACCTGGAACGCCGCCCTGGCCAAACACGAAGGCACCAGCGACCGGGTGGCCGCCGAGTGGCAGGCCGCCCTCGCCGGCTTTGCCGAAACCTTCGCCCAGCGCTCCGAAGCCCTGCTCGCCACCGTGGGCGAGGCCCACACCGCCCTGCGGGGCGAACTGGCCGCCGGCGACCGGGAACGCCAGACCGCCCTGGCGACGGCCCTGGAGGCCATGGCTGCCGGCCTGCGCCAGGAATGGCAGGCGGCAGGCGCCCAGACCCTCGCTCAGCAAGAGGCCATCTGCGCCACCCTGCGGGAAACGGCGGCCTCCATCAGCGCCGACACCCGGGCCCAGGCCAGCGGCACCATAGCCGAAGTGTCGCGCCTGATGCAGACGGCAGCAGAGGCTCCCAAGGCCGCCGCCGAGGTCATCGGCCAGCTGCGCCAGGAGCTTTCCGCCAGCATCGCCCGGGACAACACCCTGCTGGCAGAACGCAGCCGCATCATGGAAACCCTGGGCGCCCTGCTGGATGCCATCAACCACGCGTCCACCGAGCAACGGGGCGCCATCGACGCCCTGGTGGCTTCCGCCGCCACCCTGCTGGAGCGTGCCGGCGGCCGGCTGGAAGAGCGGCTGGAGGCCGAATCGGCGCGGCTCGATACGGTGGCGGCCCAAGTCACCGGCAGCGCCGCCGAGGTGGCCAGCCTGGGCGAGGCCTTCGGCCTGGCGGTGGAGCGCTTCAGCGACAGCAACACCCAGCTCATGACCGCCCTGGAACGCATCGAAGGCGCCCTGGGCAAGACCCTCGCCCGCAGCGACGACCAGCTCGCCTACTACGTGGCCCAGGCGCGGGAGATCATCGACCTCAGCATCCTCTCGCAAAAGCGCATGGTGGATGACCTGCAACAGCTCTCCGGCCAGCAACCGGCCCTCGCCGCCGCGGCCTGACCATGGACCACAGCGAGAGCATCGAGCACACAACGCCCGTCTGGGCGGTCTTCGGCGACCTCATGGCGGGCTTGCTGGGGGCGTTCGTCATCATCCTGGTGGGGGTGCTCGGCGTGCAGCTGGACCTGGTGAGCAGCCTGGAAGCCGAGGTCAAGAAACGGCAGGTGGAAGAACAGCGCCGCCAGGCCCTGGAAAAGGCCCTGGCCATTCCCCTGGCTTCGGGCCGGGTGACCTTCGCCGACGGCCGCATCGGCATCAGCGGCAGCGTGCTCTTCGCCCTCAATTCGGACCAGCTGCAACCCGAGGGGCGGCAGCTCCTGAAGAGTCTGGCGGCGCCGCTGGCCGCCTACCTGGGCGCCCGGGACGAAATGCTGATGGTGAGCGGCTTCACCGACGACCGCCCGGTGCTGGGCAACAACCGGCAGTTCGCCGACAACCTGGAACTCTCGGCCCAGCGCGCCCTGACCGTGGCGCGGGCGCTGATCGAGGCCGGCCTGCCCGCCGATGCCGTCTTCGCCGCCGCCTTCGGCCCCCAGCAGCCGGTGGCCTCCAACGACGATGCTGCCGGCCGGGCCAGGAACCGGCGGGTGGAAATGGCGCCGGTGCCGAAAACGGCCAGGGCCAAGCCGGAAGTCTGATGGCCGGCCCCGGGCAAGGCACCACCGTGGCTTCCGCCGAACTGCTAGAGGCCCTGCGGGCCAGCGGCGCCGCCGGCCGGGAGCCGGTCCGGTTCCGCTTTATCGAAGCCCTGGCCCGGCGCGCTGAAGGCCAGACCGGGGAAGCGCGGCGGGTGATCGACGAGAAGTTGGTTCGGGCGGCCATCGCCCTGGGCGAACGCTGCGCTGGCGCACCGTCGGCGGAACGCGCCAGTGCAGCACCTGCACCGCCCAGCCCCCTGGCCGAACTCCTCGCCCACATCCGCGACCACGCCGCGCCCGAAGCGCCGAGCGATCCCCACCACGCCCCCGCCAATGCCGCGCCCCGGGGCGAGTTGAAGTCGGTGGCCTACTTTCAGCGCACCTGGTCGCAGATGAGCGTCGATCAGCAACTGGCCGAGGCCCTGGCCCGGGTGCCCGAGAACGCCGGCCCCTTCAATCCTCAACTTCTGGCCATGCGCGCCCTGCAACGGGTACGGGACATCGCCCCGGACGCCCTGCGCCACTGGCTCACCTACATGGATGCCCTGATCTGGCTGGAACAGGCCCTGGGCGCCGAGCGGCCCGGGGCGGGAAGGCGCGAAAAAAGGGGCGGTGGCGGCAAGTCCCGCTGAGGCCTCCCGGCCCGGGTTTCGCGCCCGGGCGACACAGCGCGTCCTGGTGCCGCGATACGGCTGTGCCGGCAGCAGCCGTCAGCAGTTGCCCTTCTTGGCCTGCCCCGGCGGGCAGAAGCCGCCATCCCGATGGGGAACGCCCTTGCCCCGGCCGGTGTAATAGCGCTCGCCGCGGGGTCCGTCGTGACGCCGCCAGTAGTCGGGATCGCGCCACTCGTGGCCATCCCAGTAATACCCCCGGTCGTTGCGCGAGCCGAAGGTGATGGACACCCCCGGCGCATCGACGCGCACCGATCCGACGTTGACGTTGATATCCACCGCCTGGGCGAGGGACGGCAGGACGGCAAGGGCCGTGATGAGCAAGGCTTGGCGCATGGATGGCTCCAGAAATTGCGGGAAAGTGGTGAACACAATAGCGCCGCCGCGCGCGAAGCACCAAGCCCCGCTGGGCTTTCCCCTACCGGGCGGTCCGTTCCACGTGAAACACCGCCCGGCAGAGGGGCGCAGCGCGACCCGTTGACCAGGGAAGCCCCCTACCGTACCGCGGTCGCCCCCGGCAGCTTGCAGCCCAGCACCGCCGCCCGCACGGCGTCGATGGCTTGCGGCCGGGGAAAGGTCACCCGCCACACCAGTCCTACCCGGCGGGAAGGCGCGCTGCCCCCGAAGGGCAGCACCTTGACCAGGGATTCCCGCCCCTCCAGGGGGTCGGCCGCCGTGCTGGGCATGACCGCAACCCCTGCGCCGCTGGCCACCATGTGGCGGATGGTCTCCAGGGAACTGCCTTCGAGGGAGTGTTCCAGGGCGTCCGGCCCGTTGAGTTTGGGGCAGGATTCGAGCACCTGGTCGCGGAAACAGTTGCCCTGGCCGAGAAGGAGGAGGTCCTGGCCGTCGAGTTCGTCCGCCGCCACCGCCTCGCGCCGGGACCACGGGTGGGCGGCGGGAACGACGACGCGGAAGGGTTCGTCGTACACCGCTTGCGCCACCAGTCCCGGCTCTTCGATGGGCAGGGCGATGACGATGACGTCCAGTTCGCCCGCCTTGAGCGCCGGAATGAGGTTGCCGGTGAAATCCTCCTTGAGGAAGAGCGGCATGGCCGGCGCGCAGCGGTGCAGGGCGGGAATGAGCGGCGGCAGCAGGTAGGGGGCGATGGTGTAGATGACCCCCAGGCGCAGGGGGCCGCTCAGGGGGTCGCGACCCTGCTTGGCGATTTCCTCCAGCTTGACGCTTTCGTCGAGCACCCGCCGGGCCTGGGCCACCACCCGCTCGCCCAGGGGGGTGATGCGCACCTCGGAGGCATTGCGCTCGAAGAGGGCGCCGCCCAATTGGCCCTCGACCTTCTTGATGGCCACCGAAAGGGTGGGCTGGCTGACGTGGCAAGTGTCCGCCGCCTTGCCGAAGTGGCGCTCCCGGGCCAGGGCGACGATGTAACGCATTTCGGTGAGGGTCATGGCGTGTGTTCCAGTCGTTCCAGCTCGGCGGGGCTCAGCCAGGCCCAGGCGCCGGGAGCCAGGTCCGTCGGCAGGGCAAGGCCACCGATCGCCTCCCGGTGCAGGGCCGTGACCCGGTTGCCCACCGCGGCCACCATGCGCTTGACCTGGTGGTACTTGCCCTGGGTGAGGGTGAGGCGCAGGGTGTGGGGGGCCAGCATGACCGCCCCGGCCGCGGCCACCGGCTGCGGGTCGTCATCGAGGACGACGCCGGCCAGCAGCGCGGCGATCTGCGTCGCGCCCAGAGGGTCGGCCGTGGTGGCGCAATACACCTTGGGCAGCTTCTTGCGCGGCGAGGAAAGGCGGTGGTTGAGGGCGCCATCGTCGGTGAGGATGAGCAGCCCCGTGGTGTCTTCGTCCAGGCGTCCCACCGGCTGCACGCCCCGCTCCCGCAGCGGGCGGGGCAGGAGTTCGAGCACCGAAGGGTGGTGCTTGGGCTTGCGCGAACATTCATGGCCAACCGGCTTGTGCAGCATGAGCACGGCGCGCTCCTGCCAGGGCCACTCGACGCCATCGACGCTGAAGATCAGATCGGGGGCTGGGGGAATTTCGGCGAAGGGATCGTCGCAGGCCTGCCCCGCCACCCTTACCCGACCGTGGCGGACCAGGGCGCGGCACTCCTTGCGGGTCCCGAAACCCTGGCGCTGAAGGAGTCGCTCAAGCTGCATGGGGCGATGCTAACATCCGGGCATGAAATTCGAACATCTCATCGCCATCAACGACCCGGGGAATCCCCTCATCGCCTCCCTCGACCGCTTCCAGGTCTGGGCCGGCCTGCTGGCCCGGGTGGAAGACCCGCGCCCCTTCCTGCCGGGACTGGAATCCTGCACCATCGTCGAACGCTCCCCCGCTGGCCTCAAACGCCGCCTGAATTTCGGCGCCGCAGTCATCGAGGATCGGGTGACCCTGGAAGAAGCCTCCTGGGTGCGCTTCGACATTCTTCCCGGCCCGGCCCACGCCGGCGGCAGGCTCACCATCACCCTGGAAGAGCCGCAGCCCGGCTACCTCTTCCTGCGCTTCGCCTACGTCACCAGCTTCGCTGCCGCCCAGGGGTCGGAGGACAAGGCCTACGTGGAATACGTCAAATCCGCTTACCACCAGTCGGACCTGGACTGCGTGCGCCTGATCCGCATCCTGGCAGCGGGCGGAACGCCGCAGTAGCTCCGGGCTACGCGACGCCCTGGCTAGCCAGGTAGTCCTCGTAGCCGCCCAGGTAGTCGACGACGGTCCCGTCGCCCTTGACCTCGAAGACCCGGGTAGAAAGCGAAGACACGAACTCCCGGTCGTGGGAGACGAAGACCAGGGTGCCCGGGAATTTCTCCAGGCCGCTGTTCAAGGCCTCGATGGATTCCATGTCCAGGTGGTTGGTGGGCTCGTCCATGAGGAGCACGTTGCCCCGTTGCAGCATGAGCTTGCCGAAGAGCATGCGGCCCTGTTCGCCGCCGGAGATGACCTTCACCGGCTTCTTCACCTCGTCGCCGGAGAAGAGGAGCCGCCCCAGGGTGCCGCGGATCAGGGTTTCCACGTCGCCGCCCTCCCCCGCCGAATCCCGGGCGTCGGCGGCGATCCAGTCGGTGAGGCTGATGTCGGACTGGAAGAGGGCCGAATGGTCCTGGGCGTAGTAGCCGGGCTTGGCCTTCTCGGCCCACTTCAGGGTGCCGAACTGGGGCTGCACTTCACCCATCAGGAGCTTCAGCAGCGTGGTCTTGCCGACGCCGTTCTCGCCGATGATGGCGATTTTCTCGCCGGCATGGATGGTGAAGCTGAGGTTGTTGAAGACCTTGCGCGCACTGCCCGGGTAGGCGAAGGAGAGGTTTTCCACCTCCACGGCCTGGCGGTGCAGCTTTTCCTTCTCGTCGTATTCGAAGCGGATCCAGGGGTACTGGCGGGATGAAGGCTTGACGTCCTCCGGCTTCAGCTTGTCGATGAGCTTCAAACGGCTGGTGGCCTGCTTGGCCTTGGAGGCGTTGGCCGAGAAGCGGCGCACGAAGGTCTGCAATTCGGCGATGCGCTCCTTGGCCTTGGCGTTGGCGGCGGACTGGCGCTCCCGGGCCTGGGTGGCAGCCTCCATGAAGTCGTCGTAGTTGCCGGGGTAGACCGTGATCCTGCCGTAGTCCAGGTCGGCCATGTGGGTGCACACCTGGTTGAGGAAGTGGCGGTCGTGGGAAATGATGACCATGGTCGATTCCCGGGCGTTGAGCACGTCTTCCAGCCAGCGGATGGTGTTGATGTCCAGGTTGTTGGTGGGTTCGTCCAGGAGCAGGATGTCCGGATTGGAGAACAGGGCCTGGCAGAGCAGCACCCGCAGTTTCCAGCCCGGCGCCACCTGGCTCATGGGGCCGTCGTGCTGGGCGGTGGGAATGCCCACCCCGAGGAGCAGTTCGCCGGCCCGGGCCTCGGCGGTGTAGCCGCCGTACTCGGCAAAGTGGTGTTCCAGGTCGGCAGCCTTCATGTAGTCGTCTTCGCTGGCCTCCGGGTTGGCGTAGATGGCGTCCCGCTCCTGCATGGCGGCCCACATTTCTTCGTGGCCCATCATCACCACGTCGAGCACCCGCACGTCTTCGTAGGCGAACTGGTCCTGGCGCAGATAGGCCATGCGCTCGTGCTTTTCCTTGGAAACGTTGCCGGCGGAAGGCTCCAGGGCCCCGCACAGGATTTTCATGAAGGTGGATTTGCCGGCCCCATTGGCGCCGATGAGGCCGTAACGGTAACCGTCGCCGAATTTGACGTTGACGTTCTCGAACAGGGGCTTGGCCCCGAACTGCATGGTGATGTTGGCTGCGACCAGCATGGTGATTCTCGCTTCTGGAGGGGAGGCCCGGCGGCGCCGGCAGGGGGGCGAATTGTACCTGCTTTCAAGGACATGCCGGGCCTCGGGTAGAATGGGCGTCCCCTGTCCCAAGGCACCCGCAATGGCTCACCCACGCCCCGAAGAACTGGCCGAACGACCGGCCTTCCATGTTTCCGGCTGGGTCGTCCTCATGGTCTGGCTTGCCGTCGCCGGCGGGCTCGGCTGGCGCTTCCTCGGCGAACTGCTCGCCACCGGCCAGCCTCCGTTCCGGCTGCTCATCGCCCTGCCCCTGCTCTTCATCGCCGCCAAGGGATTCATCGTCCTCGAACCCAACATCGCGGCGGTCCTGACCTTTTTCGGCAAGTACGCGGGAACCCTCCGCAACGACGGATTCTTCTGGTTCAACCCCCTCTGCCATCGCCAGAAAATCTCGCTGCGAGTGGCCAACCTCAATACCCCGACCCTCAAGGTCAACGACAAGGCGGGCAACCCCATCGAAGTCGCGGCGGTCATCGCCTGGCGGGTGGCCGATACCGCCAAGGCCGCCTTTCAGGTGGAAAACTACGCCGCCTTCGTCGTCATCCAAAGCGAATCCGCGGTTCGCGCGGTAGCGAGCACTCGCTACTACGATGACGACGCCCAGGGGGCGAACTCCCTGCGCGGCGACCTGGAGGCGGTCGCCGAACGCCTGGGAAGAACCATCCAGGAGCACGTGGACATCGCCGGCCTGGAAGTGATCGAAGCCAAGATCGCCCACCTGGCCTACGCGCCGGAAATCGCCAGCGCCATGCTGCGCCGCCAGCAGGCCGAGGCCGTCATCGCCGCCCGGCAGCGCATCGTCGAAGGGGCGGTGGGCATAGTGCGTCAGGCCCTGGACGAATTGGCCCGAGCCCAGGTCGTCACCCTCGATCCAGAAGACCGGGTCCGCCTGGTGACCAATCTCCTCACCGTCCTGGTGTCCGAGAGCGAGACCCAGCCCGTGCTCTCGGTCAACCGCGACTGAGCGCCCGTGAACATTTCCTTCGCCCCCGCTCGTCACGCCCAACCGGGGTTTCCAGGATAATTCAGACGCTCTCAATGCCCAGGAGAAAGTCATGAGCGACAAGAACCGCATCGCCGTCGTCGAAGACAACGCCCCCCAGCGCATGATCCTCATCCGCCTGCTGGAAGGGGAATACGCGGTGGCGGAATTCGCCAACGGCGAAGCCTTCCTCGCCGCCCCGGCGGAGTTCGACGCCGTGCTCCTCGACATCGAGATGCCCGGCCTCAGCGGCTACGACACCTGCCGCCGCCTGCGCGAGGGAGGCAGCGAGGTGCCGGTGATTTTCGTCTCGGCCCACGACACCGCACCGGAGCGGCTCGCCGCCTACGAAGCCGGCGGCGACGACTTCATCACCAAGCCCATCACCGCGGCCGAACTGCGTCACAAGGTCGCCGCCGTGGTGCAGCAGCGGCAGCGCCTCAAGGATCTGGCCGCCCAATCGGCCTTCGCTTCCCAGGCAGCGTTTTCCGCCATGAGCACCATGGGCGACCTGGGGGTGGTGATCGAATTCCTCCGCCAGGGGGCCAGCGCCGACACCCACGACGCCCTCGCCCGCCGGCTCTCCGAGGCCATGGCCGCCTGGGGTCTGCGGGGTGCCGTCCAGGTGCGCGGCAACGGCGAACCCGTGACCGTGTCCACCGAAGGCGAGCTTTCGCCCCTGCAAACCTCGGTCCTCGACACCATGCGCAACATGGGCCGCATTTTTGAATTCGGCTCCCGCGCCGCGGTCAATTACGCCCATGTTTCCCTGCTGGTGAACAACCTGCCCACGGAAGACCCGGACAAGGTGGGTCGCCTGCGGGACCATCTGGCGGTTCTGGCCGAAAGCGCCGACATTCGCGTGCAGGGCATGGACGCCGCCAACGAGCGTGACCTGCAAAAGGTCGGCATCGCCGGCTCCCTGGCCGAACTGCGCGGCGCCCTGACGCGCACCAATCAGCGTCTGGTAAGCAACCGCCTCGCCGGCCAGCGCCACATGATGGACCAACTGGAAAGCCTGGCCCGCACCCTGGCCAGCCTGGGTCTGTCTGAAATCCAGGAAAATTTCGTCGGCGACCTGGTGCGGGAAACCCTCGATTCCGCCCTGCAATTTTTCGACGAAGCCGCCCGGGGCGAGGACGAATTTTCCGAAGTGCTGGCCCGCCTGGAGCGCCTGGCAGCCTCCGACTACCGCCTGTGAATCTCGACCTGCCCTTTGACGCCCCCCTGCCCGACGTAGCGGAGGTCCCTCCCCCCTACGACGTCACCGGCCTGGGCCAGGTCTTCACGCCCGACGCGGTGGTGGAGGCCATGCTCGCCCTGCGTCGGCGCCAGGGCCGAACCCTGGAACCCTCGGCGGGCAACGGCGCCTTCTCCCGCCGCATCCCCGGCTGCGTCGCCGTCGAAGCCGACGCCCGCCACGCGCCCCCCGGGGCAATCGTCATGGATTTCTTTGCTTACCCCGAGAGTGAGCGCTTCCATACGGTGATCGGCAACCCCCCTTACGTGCGCTTCCAGGACATCGCCCCCGCAACCCGCAGCCGCCTCAGCAGCCGCTTTTTCGACGGCCGCTCCAACCTCTACCTCTTCTTTATCGAAAAGGCGGTGCGTCACCTGGAACCCGGCGGTGAACTCATCTTCATCACCCCCCGGGATTTCCTCAAGACCACCTCGGCCGTGGCCCTCAATCGCTGGCTGTATACCCAGGGCAGCATCACCGACGCCATCGACCTGGGCGACACCCCGGTGTTTTCCGGCGCCATGCCCAACTGCCTCATCTGGCGCTTCGAACGGGACGATTTCAGCCGCGGCACGCGCTACGCCGCCCTGCCTCGCCGCAGCGCCCTGGGCACAGCACTGGTAACGCTGCAATGGGAAGAGAGACTCTTCCAGGAAGTGAGCGGACACTTACACTTTGCTCGCGACCGCCACGCCCGCTGCCTGGGCGACCTGTTTTCGGTGCGGGTCGGCGCGGTTTCCGGCGCCGACGAGGTCTATACCGACCCCCGCGGCAATCGCGATTTCGTCTGTTCCCAGACCGCCGCCAGCGGCGCAACCCGGCGCATGATCTGGCAGGCCCCCGGCGGGCCAGGCCCCCACCCGGCGCTCCTGCCCCACAAGGCGCGCCTCATCGCCCGTCGCATCCGCGCCTTCGACGAGAGCAACTGGTGGCAATGGGGCCGCAGCTACCCGGAGACCGACGCCCCCCGCATCTACGTCAATGGCCGCACCCGGCGCGAGCAACCCTTCTTCCTCCACCCCTGCCCCCACTACGACGGCGCCATCCTCGCCCTCTTTCCCCATGACCCGGCGGCGGACCTCGCCGAACTCTGCCGCCAGTTGAACGCCCTCGATTGGGCCGCCCTGGGCTTCGTCTGCGACGGACGCTTCCTGTTCACCCAGCGCAGCCTGGAGAACGCCCCCCTGCCGGCCACCTTCGCCGCCCCCTGATGCCCCACGGTGTAAGATAGGCCTCCCAAGGCCGTACCCGAAATCCCATGGTTCCCCACCTCACCACCGCCCTGTCGGGCCCCCTGCTCGACCTGGAAAAACGCTTCCTCGACAACGCCAGCACCATCGAGCACTGGCTGCGGGGGCAGTGGCAGGACCACACCCCCCCCTTCTACGCCTCCTGCGACCTGCGTAACGCCGGTTTCAAGCTGGCGCCAGTGGATACCAACCTCTTCCCCGGCGGCTTCAACAACCTCAACCCGGCCTTCCTGCCCCTCTGCGTCCACGCGGCCATGGCGGCCATCGAAAAAATCTGCCCCGACGCCCGCGACCTGCTCCTCATCCCCGAGAACCACACGCGCAACGTCTACTATTTGCAGAACGTCGCCCGCCTGGCCCATCTGCTCTCCCTCACCGGCCTCACCGTACGGGTGGGCAGCCTGCTCCCGGAGATCACCGCCCCCACCCCCGTCGCCCTTCCCGACGGCGACAGCCTGCTCCTCGAACCCCTGCGCCGCAGCCCCCGCCGCCTGGGGCTGGAGGGCTTCGATCCCTGCGCCATCCTGCTCAACAACGACCTCTCGGCCGGCGTCCCGGATATCCTGCGCGACCTCAACGAGCAATTCGTCCTGCCGCCGCTCCACGCCGGCTGGGCCGTACGGCGCAAGTCCCACCACTTTGCGGCCTACGCCGAGGTCGCCACCGCCTTCGCCGAGCACATCGGCATCGATCCCTGGCGCATCAACCCCACCTTCGCCGTCTGCCGCAGCGTCAATTTCCACGAGCGCCAGGGCGAGGAATGCCTGGCCGCCCAGGTCGCCGCCGTCCTCGCCGAGGTGGGGGAAAAGTACCGCCAGTACGGCATCTCCGAAACACCCTACGTGGTGGTCAAGGCCGACGCCGGCACCTACGGCATGGGCGTCATGACCGTGCGCGACGCCGAGGAAGTGATCGGCCTCAACCGCAAGCAGCGCAACAAGATGAGCGTGGGCAAGGAAGGCCTGGAGGTCAGCGAAGTCCTCATCCAGGAAGGCGTCCCCACCGTCGAGACGGTGCACGACGCCGTGGCCGAGCCGGTGATCTACCTCATCGACCGCTACGTGGTCGGCGGTTTCTACCGCGTGCACAAGGCCCGCGGCAAGGACGAGAACCTCAACGCCCCGGGCATGCACTTCGAGCCCCTGGCCTTCGAGACCTCGTGCAGTCTGCCTCAGCCCGGCCGCAACCCGGACGACGCGCCCAACCGCTTCTACGCCTACGGCGTCGTCGCCCGCCTCGCCGCCCTGGCCGCAGCTGTGGAACTGGAGCGGACGGCGCCGGCCGAGGGCTGAGAGCCTGTGAAAATTCCGTTCGCCCCCGCCCGTCGTGCCCGAACGCTGCGCAGGCTCTGAGCCCTACGCCATGACCCTCCTTCCCCCCGCCCCGCCGGCCCGCCGGGGACCGCCCCTCCGGCTGGCCTTCATCGTCGATCCCCTGCCCAGCCTCAAGGCCTGGAAGGACACTTCCGTCGCCCTGATGCGGGCCGCCCAGGCGCGGGGCCATGCCGTGAGCGCCATCGACGCGGCGACCCTGGGCTGGGCAGTGCCCCGGGACGGCGACAGCGGTACGGTGCGGGGTGAAGCCATCGATCTGGTGCTTCAGGACGACGACTCAACCTGGTTCCGGGAGAGCGGGCGGGGCGAGCGCGCCCTCAAGGACTTCGACGCCGTGCTCATGCGTCAGGACCCCCCCATGGACGGCGAATACCTCGCCGCCACCTGGCTCCTGGAACGGGCCGAGGCCGAGGGCGCCCGCATCTTCAACTGCCCCCGCGCCCTGCGCGACCACAACGAAAAACTGGCCATCGCCGAATTTCCCCATCTGATTCCCCCCAGCCTGGTCACCAGCCAGAGCGCCGCCCTGCAGGCCTTCATCGACCGCGAGGGCGACGTCATCCTGAAGCCCCTGGACGGCATGGGCGGCACCGGGATCTTCCGCGTCGGGCGCAAGGACCCCAACCGCAACGTCATCCTGGAAACCGTCACCGCCCTGGGCCGACGCCGCGTCATGGCCCAGCGCTACCTGCCCGCCATCGCCGACGGCGACAAGCGCATCCTGCTCGTCGCCGGCCGGGCGGCGCCCTACGCCCTGGCCCGCTACCCCCGCGCCGGCGAAACCCGGGGCAATCTCGCCCTGGGCGGCACCGGCGTCGCCCGGGACCTGTCGGCCGGGGATCTGGCCATCGCCGCCGACCTGGGGCCTCGGCTCGCCGCACGGGGCCTTTTCCTCGTGGGCCTCGACGTCATCGGCGAGCACCTGAGCGAAATCAACGTCACCAGCCCCACCTGCATGGTCGAAATCCACGCCCAGACGGGTTTCGACGTGGCCGCTGCCACCCTCGCCGCCCTGGAGGACCAGTGCTGCGGCGCCTGAGCGCCCTGCCGCAGCTCGCCGTCCTGGCCGCACTCCTGGCCCTGCTCGCCGCCTGCGGCCGCACGCCGGTGCAGCAGCAGGAAGCCTACGTCTTCGGTACCCGGGTCGAAGTCCTCGTGGTGGCCGCCGAACCGGAGGCCGCCCGCAGCGCCATCGCCGCCGTCCTGCGCGAATTCGACCGTCTGCACCGCGCCTACCACGCCTGGCAGCCCTCGGAACTCACCGCCCTCAACCAGGCCATCGCCGCGGGCCAGGCCCACACCGTCACGCCCGAGCTGGCCGCCTTCATCCGCGAAGCCCAGGCCCTCGCCGCCCGGGGTGACCATCTCTTCGACCCCGGCATCGGCCGCCTCATCGCCCTGTGGGGCTTCCAGTCCGACGAATTCAAGGCCCAACTGCCCGATCCCGCCGCCCTCGCCGCCTGGCGCAAGGCACAACCCTCCATCGCCGACCTGCGGGTCGAGGGGACCACCGTGCGCAGCCGCAAGCGGGAAGTTGCCCTGGATTTCGGCGGCTACCTCAAGGGCGTCGCCCTCGACCGTGCCGCCACGCTCTTGCGGCAACAGGGCGTCACCAACGCCCTCATCAACATCGGCGGCAACATCCTCGCCCTGGGCAGCAAGGAAGGTCGCAAGTGGCGGGTCGGCATCCAGCACCCCCGCCAGCCCGGCCCCCTGGCCACCCTGGAACTGGACGACGGCGAGGCGATAGGCACCTCCGGCGACTACCAGCGCTTCTTCGAACTGGACGGCCAACGCTACGCCCACCTTCTCGACCCCCGCAGCGGCGCTCCGGCGGCCCACACCCAGGCCCTTACCGTGGTCATTCCCGGCGGCGCCCGTGCTGGCACCCTTTCCGACGCCGCCTCGAAACCGCTCTTCATCGCCGGCCCGCACGACTGGCAGGACGCCGCGCGGCGCCTGGGCATCACCCAGGCCATCCGCATCGACGCCGACGGCCGCATCGCCGTCACCGCCGCCCTGCACCGCCGCCTCAACTTTCTCGGTCCCGCGCCGGACCTGGACATCGTGCCGTGAGCACGCAGGAAGACCTGGACCACGCCGTACGCCGCGCCGTGGGCATCGCCGCCCTGCGCCGCCTGCGCCGCCTGATCAACGAAGAGCGCCGGGAAGAGGCGGAGAATCGCCTGCTCGCCCGCCGCATCGCCTGGGGCCTCGCCGCCGCCGCGGCCGTCGCGGCGCTCTGGCTGATCAGCCGCGCGCTGCATTGACCCGGCTTGGCCCGGCACAGCTTCACCCCCGCATCCCCCCGGGAACGGAACCCGGAATTCGTCCGGGACTTCGACGCCGGCGCCCTTGCGTTGACTTCGGCCCGATGCCGGGCGTATACGTCCCCGAAAGCACAGAGGGGAGGCCCGCGGCGCGGGGACGATAACAATGATTGGGGGAATGTCACTGCGGCGGCCCAGCTTCGCCAACAGCCTGGTCTTGCGCATCGGGCTCCTGCTTTCTCTCGCCCTGGCCGTGTTCGCTGCCGGCAGCTACCGCCTCATTTTCCAGCCCGCCGTACGCGGTCTCGCCCAGGCTCAGATGGGCCTGGTGTCGGAACAACTGGAGGCCCGTGCCGGGCGCCTGTTCGAGACCGTCGAGGTCAGTCTGCGCATCAGCCGCGACTGGGCGGCGGCCGAGAGCAACCTCGATCCCTCCCTGCAGGAGTTTCTCAAGTTCTTCCAGCCGCGCATCGCCAATCACCGGGAAATCTCCTCGGTCATCCTGGCCGACGAGACGGGCCGCGAGATGTTCCTGGTCCGCCTGGGGGACGGCCGCTGGATCACCCGCCTGTCCGATCCGGCCCGCTGGGGCCGGCAGAGTTTCTGGGTCACCTGGGGCAGCGACGGGCGCATGGAGAAGGAGGAAGCGCGGGAGACGGATTACGATCCGCGCACCCGGCCCTGGTTCCGGGGCGCCCTGGAACAGGCCCGCGACGGAAGCATCTTCTGGACCGCCCCCTACACCTTCTACACCACCCGGGAGCCGGGCATCACCGCGGCGATGCAGTTCACCGACGCCCGCGGCCGGCGCTACGTCATCGCCCACGACGTGGGGCTGCTCAAGCTGTCCGAGTTCACCACTTCGCTCACCGTCGGCCATTCCGGCAAGGCCGGCTTTTTCCTGGCCGACGGCCGCCTGGTGGCGCTGCCGCGGGATCCGCGCTTCGCGTCGCCGGAAGAGCGCAAGCTGCACGTCCTCAAGCCGCCAGAAGAACTCGGTCTCAAGGACATCGCCGCAGCCCTGCGGGTGACTTCCGGCGCCTTGCGGCCGGGACTCCACGAATTCCCCTTCGACGATCAGCCCTGGTACGCCCTCTATCACCCCATCGCCGCCGGCAATCACCAGCTCTGGCTGGGCGTCTTCGCGGAGGAGGCCGAGTTCCTCCCCAGCCGCCGCAGCGACCTGGCCCTCCTGGGCGCCGTGGCGCTCCTCGCGCTGCTGGCCGGCATTTTCGTCGCCATCCGGCTGGGGCGGCAGTTTGGCGCCCCCCTCGATCACCTGGCCCGGGAGGCCGAGCGCATCGGCCGCATGGACCTCGCAGCGCCGGTCGCCACCGCCGCCCCCTGGCGCGAGGTCCGGCAGCTGGCCGGCGCCCAGGAGACCATGCGCCAGCGCCTGCACGAGGCGACCCAGTGTCTGGACGAGGCCAATACCGCCCTGGAAGCCAAGGTGGAAGAGCGCACCCGGCAACTGGAAGACAGCCGCCGCAAGGCCCTGGAGAGCGAATCCTTCTTCCGCGCCATTTTCGACAATGCCGCCATCGGCATTTCCAACCTCAGCCCCGACCTGCACCGCCAGCGCGTCAACCGCGCCTTCGCCGAATTCAGCGGCTACTCCAGCGAGGAACTGCTCGCCGGAACGGGGCTCGACCTGCTGGCCCCGGAGGAAAAGGAGCGCGTCCTCGCCGCCTACCGCGAACTGGCCGCAGGCCAATCGCCGCGCTTTCGCACCGAGGCCCGCTTCGTCCATAAGGAAGGCCATTCCCTGTGGGCCGACATCCAACTCACCACCATCCGCGACGCCCAGGGCGGGGTGAGCTCGCTGCTGGCGACCATCCTCGACGTCACCGACCGGCGCATCGTCGAGGAGGAGCTGGCCCGCCAGTTCGCCCTGGTGCAGGCCCTGCTCGACACCATCCCCAATCCCATTTTCTACAAGGGCGCCCACACCCGCTTCCTGGGGTGCAACGCGGCCTACGAAGAGGCCTTCGGCGTGGACCGGCACCGCTTCGTGGGCCGTCGCGTGCTCGACCTCGACTACCTGCCCGAAGCCGACCGCATCGCCTACCAGGCCGAGGACGAAGCCATCATCGCCTCCTGCGGGCGCGTGGCGCGGGAGGTGCGCATGGTCCTGGCCGACGGGGAGCCCCACGACACCCTGTATTCGGTCACCGGCTTCCGCAATCCCGATGGTTCCCCCGGCGGCCTCATCGGCCTCATCGTCGATATCACCGAGCTGAAAAACGCCGAGCGCGAAGCCCGCGCCGCCCGGGCCGAAGCCGAAGCCGCCGCGGCCGCCAAGGCGGACTTCCTGGCCAATATGAGCCACGAAATCCGCACCCCCATGAATGCCATCGTGGGCATGACCCATCTGGCCCAGCAGACCAGCCTCACCCCCCGCCAGCGCAATTACCTGGACAAGGTGGACGCCGCCGCCAAGGGCCTGCTGGGCATCATCAACGACATCCTCGACTTCTCCAAAATCGAGGCGGGCATGATGCGCCTGGAGCAGGCCGACTTCGACCTGGAGGAAGTCCTGGGACGCATCGCCGACCTCTCGGTGCTGAAAGCCCGCGACAAGGGCCTGGAACTCCTCTTCGACGTGGCTCCCGACGTTCCCCGCCGCCTGCGCGGCGATTCCCTGCGCCTGGGCCAGGTGCTGGTCAATCTGGTGGGGAACGCCCTCAAATTCACCCAGCGGGGCGAAATCACGGTGAGCGTGAGCCTTGCCGCCCGCGAAGCCACCGGCTTCCACCTGCAATTCGCCGTCAGTGACACCGGCGTCGGCATCGGGCCGGAGGAAATCGGGCGCCTGTTCACCGCCTTCTCCCAGGCCGATACCTCGACCACCCGCCGCTACGGCGGCACCGGCCTGGGCCTCTCCATCTGCAAGCGCATCGTCACGCTCATGGACGGTGAAATCGGCGTCGAGAGCGCCCCCGGCCTGGGCAGCCGCTTCCACTTCGACGCCCGCTTCGCCCTGCCCCAGAGCGCGGAGGCCGTGGCGGCCCGGGAAATGGCTGCCCCAACCGATCTTGCGGTCCTGGTCGTCGATGACAACAGCGCGGCCCGGGAGGTCTTCCTGCACATGCTCTCCGGCCTGGGCCTCAACGCCCGGGCCGTCGCCTCCGGCCCCGAAGCCCTGGACGAACTCGCCCGGGCGGCCGAAGCCGGCGCCCCCTACGGGCTTCTGCTTTCCGACTGGCAGATGCCCGGCCTGGATGGCGTCGAGACCGTGCGCCGCCTGCGCCAGGCCCCGACCGCCGCCGCGACGCCGGCCATCGTCATGACCACCGCCTACGACCGGGACGAACTGGCCGAAGCCGTGCGCGACCTGGATGTGGGGGCCGTGTTGCCCAAGCCGGTCACCGCTTCGGCCCTGTGGGACGGCATCGCCCTGGCCCTGCACGCCGAAGGCCGTTCGCCGGCCGTCATCGGCCCCGGGCGCGCCTTGCCCCGCGAGGTGGACCTGGATGGCCTCACGGTGCTGCTGGTCGAGGACCACGAAGTCAATCGCGAACTGGCCGAGGAAATCCTCGCCCAGGCTGGGGTGCGGGTCGAGTCGGCGGAGAACGGGGTCGCCGCCGTCGAGCGCCTGCGCAGCGGCGCCCGCTTCGACGCGGTGCTCATGGACTGCCACATGCCGGTGATGGACGGCTTCGAGGCCACCCGCCTGTTGCGGGCCGAGCCCCGCTTCGCCACCCTGCCTATCCTGGCCATGACCGCCGGCGCCCTGGCCAGCGACCGGGAACGCTGCCTCGCCTGCGGCATGAACGACTACATCCCCAAGCCGGTGGATGTGGCCGAGCTCTACCGCAAACTGGCCCACTGGACGGGCCGCGGGCCTGCCCTGGCGGAGGGGGAGGCCCTGACCATCGCCCTCACGCCCACCCCGCCGGGGGCGCAAGCCATCGATGCCGCTGCCGCCCTGTCCCGCCTGGGCGGCAACGCCCGCCTCTACCGCCATCTGCTGGAGCGCTTTGCCGCCCAACAGCCCGGCTGCCTGGACGAGGCCCGCGCAGCGCTCGCCCGGCGGGATGGCGCCGCGGCCCACCGCTGCATCCACACCCTCAAGGGTCTGGCCGGCAATATCGGCGCCCACGGCCTGGAAGCCGCGGCCGGCGTCTGGCTGAGTGCCACCGACCCCTGCGACGCCCCGGCGCAAGCCGCCCTGGGCGGCCTGCAGGAGGAACTGGAGCGCACCCTCGCCGCGCTGCCCGGCTTGCTGGACGGCGGTCAGCCCCCCCCCTCCGGGAACGGCAAGGCCGAACCCCCCCTGGACCCCGCCGCCCTCGCACGTCTGAGCGAACTGCTGGCCGCCGACGACGCCGAGGCCCTGCGTCTCTTCGAGGAAATCCTGCCCGCCCTGCGCAACGCCGCTGGCGACAGGTTCGCGGACGCGCTGCACCAGGCCATTACACGCTATGATTTCGACCAAGCCAATAACATGCTGCAGCAGCTTGGGCCAGGGAGCCAGCAAGGGGGACCGCAATGAAGAGCAGCCTGATGAACAAGCAGACCGTGCTGGTGGTGGACGACACGCCGGAAAATATCGACGTGCTGAGCGAAATCCTGGCCGACGAGTACCGCATCAAGGTGGCCAACAACGGCGAGAAGGCGCTCAAGATCGTCTATTCCGACGACCCTCCCGACCTCATCCTGCTCGACATCATGATGCCCGACCTGTCGGGCCACGAAATCTGCCGCCGCCTCAAGGCCAATCCCGACCGCCGCGGCATTCCCGTCATTTTCGTGACCGCCATGAGCACCGTCGAGGACGAACAGCTCGGCCTCTCCATCGGCGCCGTGGACTACATCACCAAGCCCATCAGCCCCCCTATCGTGCGGGCCCGGGTGCGCACCCATCTGGCCCTCTACGACCAGACCCGGGAACTGGAGCGCATGGTGCGCCAGCGCACCGACGAACTGATCACCACGCGGCAGCAGATCATCCGCCGCCTGGGGCGTGCCGCCGAATTCAAGGACAACGAAACCGGCAACCACGTGGTGCGCATGGCCCACTACGCCCGCCTCATCGCCGAAGCCTACGGCCTGGGCCCGGAAGCCACCAGCACCATCTTCCACACCGCCCCCATGCACGACGTGGGCAAGATCGGCATCCCCGATTCCATCCTGCTCAAGCCGGGCAAGCTGGACGCCGGCGAGTGGAAGGTCATGCAGCAGCACCCCCTGATGGGGGCTGAAATCATCGGCAAGCACGACAGCGACCTCCTGGCCACCGCCCGCACCATCGCCCTCACCCACCACGAGCGCTGGGACGGCAACGGTTACCCGCAACGCCTCGCCGGCGAGGCCATCCCGCTGGAGGGCCGCATCGTCGCCATCGCCGATGTCTTCGATGCCCTCATCTCGGTCCGTTCCTACAAACCCGCCTACCCCATCGAGCAGGCCATGCGCATCATGGAGGAAGAGGACGGCCGCCAGTTCGACCCCGCCCTCATGGCCGCCTTCCGCAAGGCCTTCCCGGAAATCCACCGCATCATGGACGTCTACGCCGACGACAAGGGCGTCCTCACCGACCTGGAACTCATGGGTGTCATGAAGTAGGCCCGGCCATGAGCGAACTCTGGCTCATCCTGGGGCTCTGCGTCGTCTTCATCGCCGGCGCCGCCCTGCCCCTCCTGAAAGACCGGCAGGAAATCAAAGTCCCCAGGAAGGAAACCCTGCGGGACTGGCGCAAGCCTGACGCCTGAACTCCCGCATCCCCCGAACGGCCCGGCGCCCGGTCGTCAGGCCTGCCCTGCGGCCTGCCGCGCCCGGGCACTGTGCAGTTTCTGGTAGCTGTCGATCAGGCGCTGGTGCCGGTCGAGTCCTTCCAGTTTCATGCTGGTCGGCGTCAGGCCGTGGAAGCGCACGCTGCCGTCCACTGAACCGAGTACCGCATCCATCCGAGGATCGCCGAACAGGCGGCGGAAATTGGCCTCGTAGTCGGCCAGTTCCAGTTCGTCGTCGAGCAGCACCGCCAGCGCCGCGTTCAGGGCCTGGTAGAAGAGGCCCCGCTCGACAGTGTTCTCGTTGTATTGCAGGTAGGCTTCGACCTGCTCCCTTGCCGCTGCGAAGTCCTGCAAGGCGAGGTTGATGAGCAGTTTCAGTTCCAGAATCGTCAGTTGGCCCCAGACGGTGTTCTCGTCGAATTCGACGCCGATCAGGGTGATGATGTCGGTGTAGTCGTCGAGTTCGCTCTCCTCCAGGCGCCGCAGCAGCGCTTCCAGGGCCTCATCGTCGAGGCGGTGCAGGTTCAGGATGTCCTCGCGGAAGGCCAGCGCCTTGTTGGTGTTGTCCCAGATCAGGTCGTCCACGGCATAGATTTCCGAGTACCCCGGCACCAGAATGCGGCAGGCAATGGCGCCGAGCTGGTCGTAGACCGCCATGTAAACTTCCTTGCCCATGCCTGCGAGGATGCCGAACAAGGTGGCGGCTTCATCGGCATTCGAATTCTCGCCCTGGCCGGAAAAATCCCATGGGACGAACTCGTAGTCGGCCCGGGCGCTGAAGAAGCGCCAGGACACGACGCCGCTGGAGTCGATGAAGTGTTCGACGAAGTTGTTCGGCTCGCTGACGGCCTGGCTCTCGAAGGTCGGCCGCGGCAGGTCATTGAGGCCTTCGAAGCTGCGCCCCTGCAAGAGCTCGGTCAGGCTGCGCTCCAGGGCCACTTCCAGGCTGGGGTGGGCGCCAAAGGAGGCGAACACGCCGCCGGTGCGCGGGTTCATCAGGGTCACGCACATCACCGGGAAGCGGCCGCCCAGGGAGGCGTCCTTGACCAGCACCGGGAAGCCCTGTCGTTCCAGCGCCTCGATGCCGGCCAGAATGCCCGGGTATTGGGCCAGCACGGCCGCCGGCACGTCGGGCAGGGCGATTTCGCCTTCGATGATCTCGCGCTTGACCGCCCGCTCGAAGATTTCCGACAGGCATTGCACCTGGGCCTCGGACAGCGTGTTGCCGGCGCTCATGCCGTTGCTGAGGAAGAGGTTGTCGATGAGGTTGGTGGGGAAATACACCGTCTCGCCGTCCGACTGGCGCACGTAGGGTAGCGCGCAGAGGCCGCGCGCGGTCTTGCCGGAGTTGGTGTCGTAGAGGTGCGAAGCGCGCAACTCGCCGTCCGGGTCGTAGAGGGCCCGGCAGTGGTCGTCGAGCAGGCCGGCCGGCAGCGCATCCTTGCGGCCAGGCTTGAACCAGCGCTCGTTGGGGTAATGCACGAAGGCCGCGTTGGCGATGTCCTCGCCCCAGAACTGGTCGTTGTAAAAATGGTTGCAGCTGAGGCGCTCGATGTATTCCCCCAGGGCCGAGGCCAGCGCGCTTTCCTTGCTGGCGCCCTTGCCGTTGGTGAAGCACATGGGCGAGTGGGCGTCGCGGATGTGCAGGGACCAGACATTGGGCACCAGGTTGCGCCAGGAGGCGATTTCGATCTTGATGCCCAGGCTGGCGAGAAAGCCCGACATGTTGGCGATGGTCTGCTCCAGGGGCAGGTCCTTGCCGGCGATATAGGTCTGCGCGGCCGCATGGGGATTCAGCGCCAGCAGGGCCTGGGCGTCGGCGTCCAGGTTTTCGACTTCCTCGATGATGAACTCGGGCCCGGTCTGGACGACCTTCTTGACGGTACAGCGGTCGATCGAGCGCAATATGCCCAGCCGGTCCCGGGCCGAAATGTCCGGCGGCAGCTCGACCTGAATCTTGAGGGTCTGCTTGTAGCGGTTTTCCGGATCGACGATGTTGTTCTGCGACAGGCGGATATGCTCCGTCGGAATGTTGCGCGTGTCGCAGTAGAGCTTGACGAAGTAGGCCGCGCACAAAGCCGACGAGGCCAGGAAATAATCGAAGGGCCCGGGCGCCGAGCCATCGCCCTTGTAGCGGATGGGCTGATCAGCGATGACCGTGAAGTCGTCGAATTTGGCTTCCTGGCGAAGCTTGTCGAGAAAGTTGACCTTGATTTCCATGGGGCAAATCCAAGTAGGGTGGGCAAAAACCGGCCGGCAGCCATTTTCTCCCGCTTCGGTGATGCCGGGGCTCGGCGGGGACAGGGCTGCGCACACCCGGGATCAGCGTTTGACGGCCGCCCCGTGAAGACAGGGTTCAGAACGGACAGGCCGAACTCCGCTGGGAGCGGGCTCGCAAGGACAATCCCTTCAGCCAGGCCTTGAGTTGTTTGGCATCGGCGGCGGCAGCCAATTGTTCGTGCAAGGCCGCGATGTGGCGACGGCAGGTCGCCATGTCCTGCTGCAAAATCGGGATCAGCCCCTTGGGGTCGAGCGGTGCGAAAGGGTCCAGGCCAAACTCGAACATGAGTTCCTCCTCGACGCGCTCGATTTCCATATCCAGCTCCTGCAGCTGCCCCTTGAGTATCTTGACGTAGTGCTTGAGCCGCTCGGGCCGGATGGCGTTCAGATGGGCCTGGTCGATATGTTCCAGCTCGAGCTGAAGCTCCAGCAGTTGCAGCAGGTTGCCGCTTTCGTAGGCCGTATTGGCCCGCTGCATCAGCGCCGTCTTGCGCGCCTTCTCGTCCGGGTCGCTTTCCCGGTCCGGGTGGAGGCTGCTGGCAAGCTTGCGGTAAACCTCGCGGATGGACTGGCTGAGCTGCTTCTCTTCCGCCTCCTGGCGCGCGGCCTGAGCCTCCTCCCGACGGGACTTCCTGCGGGGGGCCTCGCTCTCCTGGTATTTCGCCTGTCGGGCATGAAACTCGCTCTCGACGCGCTTCATGATGTCCTCCGCAGAGCTCATGTCCACATCGTTCCCCAGGTCCATGCCCAGCATGCTCTCCAGCAGGACCTTCACACCCTCCTGTCTGGCGGCCTCATCTTCATCGAAATCCGACCGGCTGTGCCTGTTGTACAGTTCCTTGAGATCGCCATCCTCCCGGTGGATGAGCAGGGTCTCGGTCAAATCCACGATCAGGGCCGCCAATTTGCGCTTCTCGCCTTGAGTCGTTCCCTTTCTGCCGTGGGCGTCGTCGAGGGCCTGGGCCAGTTGCCACTGGCGGTCCAGGCATTGCTGCTGCAACGGGACGAGATCGCTGCCGTACTTCTGGCGGAAGAGCGGCAGGATGGTCTCCCACTCCTTCAGCCGGGCACGGCGTGCGTCGAGCTTCTTGATCAGCCCATTGAAGGCCTTCTGGTCCTTGCTCAAGGGCGCCGTGCCGCTGGGCACGATCTGGGCGGAGGGGGTGGGATTGTGGCCGAAGAGGGGCATGGCGGGTGTAGCGTGGAAGGGCGAGCTTCAGCGCCCGTGGTTGGCGAGAACGACGCGAAGCGTCGCTGTTACCGCTCCCCCCCGCGCACGGGCGAGGAGCGGAAATGAAGGGAGCGGGTATGGAGAGCTCCTGCCCCTGACGACACGCCCTACCGGTGCAGTGTGGCGTGCTGTTGTCAGTGTCAGATATCGATCCGCGCATTCAGCGCATTCGATTCGATGAAGGCCCTGCGCGGTTCCACAAGTTCGCCCATCAGGGTAGTGAAGATTTCGTCGGCGGCGATAGCGTCGTCGATCTGCACCTTGAGGAGGCGGCGCACCTTGGGATCCATGGTGGTTTCCCACAACTGCTCGGGGTTCATTTCGCCCAGGCCTTTGTAGCGCTGCTTGGCGATGCCGCGTTCGACTTCGTTCAACAGCCACTTCATGGCTTCGGCGAAACTCGCCACGGCCTGCTTCTTCTCGCCCCGGGCGATGACGGCGCCGTTGCCAAACAGGCCGGCCAGTACTTCCGCCGTGCGGCGCAATTGCAGGTAGTCGCCGGAGAGCAGCAGGTCTTCGTCGATGAGGCCGACCTTGAGGTTGCCGTGGTGCATCTTTTCCACACGCAGGGTCCAGCGTTCCTGGATGTCGTCGAATCTGGGCACGATGCGGGTGCCGCCGTCCACGTGCTGGCCGACCAGGCGGGCGCTGTCCTGGGCGCTGGTTTCGCTGGAGAGGTCGAGCTTCAGATTGTGCTGGACCAGGGCCTGCAGCACTTCCGGATTGATGAGATGCGAGAGGCGCTCGATGACTGCTTCGGTGAGCAGCCAGGAACGGGCCAGTTCTTCCAGGGCCGGGCCGCTGACCAGCGCGGCACCATTGCCGGGGGTGAGGTTGGCGTCATCGAGGGCCAGTTGCAGGAGAAACTGGTTGTACTCGTGGTCGTCCTTCAAGTAGCGCTCGGTCTTGCCGTGCTTGACCTTGTAGAGGGGCGGCTGGGCGATGTAGATGTGGCCGCGCTCGACGAGCTCAGGCATCTGGCGGTAGAAAAGCGTGAGCAGCAGGGTGCGGATGTGGGCGCCGTCGACGTCCGCGTCGGTCATGATGATGATGCGGTGGTAGCGCAGCTTTTCCGGCTTGAATTCGTCCTTGCCGATGCCGGTGCCCAGGGCAGTGATGAGGGTGGCGATCTGCTCGCTGGAAATGAGTTTGTCGAAGCGGGCCTTTTCCACATTGAGCACCTTGCCGCGGAGCGGCAGGATGGCCTGGAACTTGCGGTCGCGGCCCTGCTTGGCGGAGCCGCCGGCGGAGTCTCCCTCGACGATGTACATCTCGCACAGCGCCGGGTCCTTCTCCTGGCAGTCGGCCAGTTTGCCGGGCAGCCCGACGCCGTCGAGGACGCCCTTCCTGCGGGTCATTTCCCGGGCGCGGCGGGCGGCTTCCCGGGCGCGGGAGGCTTCGACGATCTTGCCGGTGATGAGTTTGGCGTCCGCCGGGCGCTCCAGGAGGAAGTCCGCGAGCTTCTGGGCCACCACTTCTTCCACCGCAGGGCGGGCTTCGGAGGACACCAGCTTCATCTTGGTCTGCGAGGCGAACTTGGGGTCGGGCATCTTGACCGACAGCACGCAGGCCAGGCCTTCGCGCATGTCGTCACCGGTGATTTCCACCTTGGCCTTCTTGGCGATCTCGTTTTCTTCGATGTACTTGTTGATCACCCGGGTCATGGCCGCCCGCAGGCCGGTCAGGTGGGTGCCGCCGTCGGATTGGGGGATGTTGTTGGTGAAGCAGAGCACCTGCTCCTGGTAGGAGTCGTTCCACTGCATGGCCACTTCGACGCCGATGGTGATGCCGGTTTCGGCGGCACCCTGGCCGACCTTGGCGTCTCCCGTCGAGTAGAAGATGTTGGGGTGCAGGACCGACTTGGTGCGGTTGATGTATTCGACGAAGCTCTTGACGCCGCCGGCGAAGGCAAAGAGTTCCTCCTTGCCGATGCGCTGATCGACCAGCTTGATGCTGACGCCGTTGTTGAGGAAGGAGAGTTCCCGCAGGCGCTTGGCCAGGATTTCGTAATGGAATTCGATATGGCCGAAGATGGTGTCGTCGGCGAGGAAGTGCACTTCGGTCCCGCGCTTTTCGGTGTCGCCCAGGACTTTGAGGGGGGAGACTTCCACACCGTCGCGGGTTTCGAGGACGCGGTCCACGGGGACGCCGCGCTCGAATTCCATGAAATGTTTCTTGCCATCGCGCCGGATGGTGAGGCGCAAAAACTTGGACAGGGCATTGACGCAGGAGACGCCCACGCCGTGCAGACCGCCGGAAACCTTGTAGGAATTCTGGTTGAACTTGCCGCCGGCGTGCAGCTCGGTGAGGGCAATTTCCGCCGCCGAACGCTTGGGCTCGTGCTTGTCGTCCATCTTGACGCCGGTGGGAATGCCGCGGCCGTTGTCGACGACGCTGATGGAATTGTCCGGGTGGATGGTAACGATGATGTCGTCGCAATGGCCGGCCAGGGCTTCGTCGATGGAGTTGTCGACGACTTCGAAGACCAGGTGGTGCAGGCCGGTCCCGTCCGAGGTGTCGCCGATGTACATCCCCGGGCGTTTCCTCACCGCTTCCAGGCCTTCGAGGATCTGGATGCTGGCTTCGCCGTAGGCGGGGGCTGCGTCGCCTTCCGGCGGACTCGGGTGGGTGTTTTCTTCGGTCATTGCTTGTGTTCCACGTGAAACGGCATTTCTAAACGGCACAAGGGCCGGGCATTTGCCCGGCCCGGGGATTCTACGGCCGCGCCTCAGATACGCATCGGCATGACAACATACTTGAAGCGCTCGTTGCCGGGCACGGTGATGAGGGCACTGGAGCCCCCGTCGTTGAAGCTCCACACGACTTCGTCGCTGTGACCATTGTTGAGCACATCGACCAGGTAGCCCACGTTGAAGCCCACATCGAGGGCGTCGCCGCTGTACTGCACCTCGATTTCCTCCTGCGCTTCTTCCTGTTCGGCGTTGGCGGCGACCAGCTTCAGGGTGTTTTCGGCCAAAACCACCCGGATGCCGCGGAACTTTTCGTTGGTCAGGATGGCCGCGCGGTTCATGGCCTGCAGCAGGGTCTGGCGGCCAGCCGTCATGTGGTTCTTCAGGGTCTGGGGGACGACCCGTTCGTAATCGGGGAACTTGCCGTCGATCAGTTTGGAGACAAGGACCACCGAACCGAAGGCGAAACGCACCTGATTGGACGCCAGGGTCAGGGTCAGGGGCTCGTCGTTGTCGGCCAGCAGTCGATTGAGTTCCAGCACCGTCTTCCTGGGCAGGATCATTTCCTGACGAGGCAATTCGCTGTCGATTTCGACGCTGGCGTAGGCCAGGCGATGGCCGTCGGTGGCCACGGCCCGCAGTTCCTTCCCATCGGCAAGGAGCAGGAGACCGTTGAGGTAATAGCGCACGTCCTGGGCCGCCATGGCGTACTGCGTCTTGGCCAGCAATTGGCGGAAAGCCTTCTGGGTCAATTGGAACTGGCGGGTGTCGCCCTCGGTGAGGGTCATGCGCGGAAAATCGTCCGCCGGCAGCGTCTGCAGACTGAAGCGGCTCTTGCCGGCCCGCACCTGGAGACGCTTGTCTTCCAGCACCAGGCTCACATCCACGTTATCCGGCAGGGAACGCAGAATGTCCTGCAATTTGCGTGCTGCGACGGTGATGGCGCCTTCCCCCTCCCCGCCGGCCCCTTCGGTCGTCGTGGTGATCTGGATCTCGATATCGGTCGCCAAGAGAGTCAGCCGGTCGCCGCGTTTTTCCAGCAACACATTGGACAGGATCGGCAGGGTATGCCGTCTTTCGACAATGCCGGAAACCGACTGCAAAGGAACCAGCAGGGTGTCTCTTTGGGTTTTGATAAGAACCATAAATCAAATTCCTATAATGACTAAGTCAGAAACAACTCTGGGGATAAAGAAACAATTACCTATAAAAACAGTGCATTAAATCGGCTTTTTGGCTCTTGGAAACCCACTGGTAAAGCTGTGGGTGAAAAGGGGACAAGTTATCCACAAGGCGCCGCGCAGCGAGTTGCCCCCATTCTGACTACAGGTTTCCCCCAGGCAATGCACAGCTTCAACCCTTCAGAACCTGCACCAGGACGTGCAGGTCGTGGTTGAGTTCGTTGTCCTTGACTTTCAGGCCGTCGATAGTCTTGACGGCGTGGATGACCGTGGTGTGGTCGCGGCCTCCGAAGGCATCGCCGATTTCCGGAAAGCTGTGGCTGGTCACCTCGCGGCACAGCCACATGGCTACCTGGCGCGGGCGGGCGATGGCCCGGGTGCGCTTCTTGGAGAACAGGTCGGCTACCTTGATCTTGTAATAGTCGGCCACGGTCTTCTGAATATTCTCGATGCCCACGTTGCGCACCGATCCGATCAGATCCTTCAAGGCCTCCTTGGCCAGATCCAGAGCGATGGCCCGACCGTGGAAGGACGAATAGGCCAGCACTTTCTTGAGCGCCCCTTCCAGTTCTCGCACATTGGAGCGCAGATGCTTGGCAATGAAGAAAGCAACCTCGTCATTGAGCTGGATGCCTTCTGCCAAGGCTTTCTTCTTGAGGATGGCGACCCGCATTTCCAGTTCAGGCGGTTCGATCTGCACCGTGAGGCCCCAGTCGAAGCGGGTCACCAGGCGGTCGTCGAGGCCGTTGATGTCCTTGGGGTAGGTGTCACAGGTGATGATGATCTGCTTTCTGGCCTCGATGAGGGCGTTGAACAGAAAGAAGAACTCCTCCTGGGAGCGGTTCTTGCCATTGAAGAACTGCACGTCGTCGAGGAGCAGCACGTCCAGGCTGCGGTACTGGCGCTTGAAGCTGTCGAAGGATTTCTGCTGGTAGGCCCGCACCACGTCCGAGTAATAATCTTCGGCGTGGACATAGCGCACCACGCGCTCCGGGTTGTCGCTCAGGATGGCATTGCCGATGGCGTGGATGAGGTGCGTTTTGCCCAAGCCCGCGCCACCGTAGATGAAGAGCGGGTTGTAGGCGCCGCCGGGGTTGCCCGCTACCTGTTGAGCCGCGGCCCGGGCAAGGTCGTTGGCCTTGCCGACCACCAGGTTGTCGAAGGTGAAACCGGCGATAAGGCGGGTCTTGTCGTAGGCGGAAGGCCGGTTGGCAGCTTTTTTGCCTGCGGCTCCATCGCCGGCGTGGGACGATGAGGCGGGTGCCGGGGCGGCTGCCCCCCCGGCTTCCGCCTCCGCACGCGCCTTGCCCCCCGCGACGGACAGCCCGATGCTGACCGGGACGGAGAAAAAACTGCGGCAGTGATCCTCGATCTGGGTCAGATAGCGATCCCGCACCCACTTCAGGATGAAGGTGTTGGGCGCCAACAGACGCAGCCCCTCCTGGGGCGCTTCTTCACCCTCCAGACGCAGCGGTCTGATCCAGGTGTTGAACTGCTGAGCCGGCAATTCCTGTTCGAAACGCAGCAGGCAGGATTCCCAGAAACCGGACATTGCCGAAAAGACTCCTCCCCACCCCTCATGGAAATTCCGGGGGCGGTGTATTCGAATGGGTGCAGATGGGTGGATTGGTGCAACAAAATTGGCGGCTCCCGGGCCGCCAGATCAAGGCCGATTCTACCCCGCCGCGTAGAAGTTATCCACAGCCGGCAAGAAAATTTTGCCTTGACATGGCAGGGCGAAACAGGATGTAATTCGCCGTTTTTCTCTAGCCAGCAAGGAATCAGCATGAAACGCACGTATCAGCCCTCCGTCGTGCGCCGCAAGCGCACCCACGGCTTCCTGGTCCGCATGCGCACCAAGGGCGGCCGCAAGGTCATCGCCGCCCGCCGCGCCAAGGGCCGCCAGCGTCTGGGCGTTTGAGCACTGCTGCCGCGGCCTTGTCCGCCGGCACCTTTCCGCGACGCTATCGCTTAACCAAAACGGATGAGTATTCATCCGTTTTTGGTTTCAGGAAGGCGATTCGCGGCACGCTCTTCATGGTGCATTACCTTCCCCGCGGCGAGACGGCTTGTGACGCCCGACTCGGATTGGTGGTCGGGCGCAAGCTGGTTAAATCGGCGGTGGGTCGCAATCGCATCAAACGTGTCCTGCGCGAGCAGTTTCGCCTGCGGCGGGCGGGGCTTCCCAAGGTGGATGTGATCTTTCGCCTCATCGCCAAACCGGGCCGCATCGACGGCCGGGTGATTGCGGCGGAAGCTGTCGAACTCCTGGGGCGGCTTGCCCGGCGGGCTGCGGGTACGCCGTGAAGACGCTCCTCATCGCGCTCCTGCGGGGCTATCAGTATGCCCTCAGCCCCTGGCTGGGGCGTCGTTGCCGCTTTTGCCCGAGTTGCTCGCAATACGCCATCGAAGCCGTGCGAAAATACGGCGCCGCCCGGGGCGGCTGGCTGAGCGCGCGACGGGTCTGCCGCTGCCATCCCTGGCATCCGGGCGGGTACGATCCCGTCCCCTGAACACTTTTTTCGACATGGGTTGTACATGGACACTCGGCGACTGATCCTGGCCATCATCTTTTTTGTTTCCAGCCTGATGCTTTGGGAGAACTGGCAGAAGTACAACCAGCCCCAGCCGGCCGCCGGGGCAGCCGCGCCCGCCGCGACGGGAACGTCCGCTGACGTGCCCAAGCCCAGCACGACGCTGGCCGCAGCCCCAGGCTCGGCGGCGCCCGTCGCCACGCCCGCCGCTGGCCCCGCTGCCGCGCCGGCGGGAGAAAGTTTCACCGTCGCCACCGACCTCGTGAAGGCGACCTTCTCCACCCAGGGCGGCGACCTGGTGGGCCTGGAACTGCTCAAGTACCGGGCCCACGGCGACAAGGGCAAGAATTTCGTCCTCTTCGAGTCGCAGCACCAGTATCTCGCCCAGAGTGGCCTGATCGGCGAGGGACTGCCCAACCACCGTACCGTCTTCAAGCGCGTCACGGGGCCCACGGAGCTTGCCGAGGGCGCCACCGAGCTCAAGGTGCGCTTCGAAGGCACGGGGCCGGAGGGGGTCAAGGTCGCCAAGACCTATACCCTGCGCCGGGCTTCGTACGCCGTGGATGTCGCTTGGGAAATCGAGAACGCCAGCGGCAAGGCCATCAGTCCCCACGCCTATTTCCAACTCCAGCGAGACGACGTCGCGCCCGAAGGTGAAACGAAGATGGTCTCGACGTTCACCGGCCCCGCCGTCTATACCGAGGCGGAGAAGTATCAGAAGATCGATTTTGGCGACGCCGCTTCCGGCAAGGCCAAACATGCCAAGACCGCTGACAACGGCTGGCTGGCCATGGTGCAGCACTATTTCGTTTCCGCCTGGGTTCCGGCCGAAAAGACACCCCGCGAATACTACATGCGCAAGGCCGAGGGCAGCGCCAACGTGGTTCAGGCCGGGCTCATCGTGCCGGTGGCCGAAGTCGCTCCGGGCGCCAAGGGGGGCGTTGGGGTGACGCTCTTTGCCGGTCCCCAGATTCAGGAAGCTCTCAAGAAAATCGCCCCGGGCCTCGATCTGGTCGTGGACTACGGCTGGCTGACGGTCATCGCCGCGCCCATTTTCTGGGCCCTGGAGGCCATCCACAAATTGGTGGGCAATTGGGGCTGGGCCATCGTCATTCTGACCATCCTCATCAAGGCGGCCTTTTACCCCCTCTCGGCCGCGTCCTACAAATCCATGGCCAAGATGCGGGTGCTCACCCCGCGCCTCATGCACTTGAAGGAGCGTTATGGCGACGATCGCCAGCGCCTCAACCAGGAGATGATGAAGCTTTACCAGACCGAGAAGGTCAATCCCCTGGGAGGCTGCTTGCCCATCCTGGTCCAGATTCCCGTCTTCATCGCCCTCTACTGGGTGCTCCTGGGCGCCGTCGAGATGCGCGACGCCCCCTGGATCCTCTGGATCACCGACCTGGCCTCTCAGGACCCGTTTTACATCCTGCCGGTCGTCATGGTGGTGACCATGCTCATCCAGACCAAGCTCAATCCCACTCCGCCGGACCCCATGCAGGCCAAGATCATGATGGCCATGCCCTTCATTTTCGGCGTCATGTTCTTCTGGTTCCCCGCCGGTCTGGTGCTCTACTGGGTGGTCAATAACATCCTGTCCATCGCCCAGCAGTGGCGCATCACCCAGGTCATCGAGGCGGGCGGCAAGGCCGCCAACGACGCCAAGGCCTGAGTTCGGCTGATCCGCCCCGCATGACCCGGCCGGCGCCCGCCGACCCCATCGCCGCCGTCGCCACCGCACCCGGGCGGGGCGGCATCGGCGTGGTGCGGGTGTCGGGCCCTGAGCTGCTGCCTCTGGTCGAGGCCGTCACCGGCCTGCGCCCGGCCCCCCGGCGCGCCTGCCACGCCCGCTTTATCGATGGCGAGGGGCGGGTCATCGACAGCGGCCTGGTGCTGCACTTTCCCGCCCCCCACTCCTATACCGGCGAGGACGTGGTCGAATTCCAGGGCCATGGCGGCCCCGTCGTCCTGCGCCTCGTCCTGGCCCGCTGCCTCGACCTGGGCGCCCGCCTTGCCCAACCGGGGGAATTCACCCGGCGGGCCTTCCTCAACGGCAAGCTCGACCTGGCCCAGGCCGAGGCCGTCGCCGACCTCATCGACGCCTCCACCGCCAGCGCGGCCCGCTCCGCAGTCCGCTCCCTGCAAGGCGAATTCTCCCGGGAAATCCACGCCCTGGCCGAAGGGCTGACGCAGCTGCGCGCCCTGGTCGAAGCGACCCTGGATTTTCCCGACGAGGACATCGACTTCCTGCGTGCGGCCGACGCGGCCGGTCGCCTGGCCGCGCTCCGGACCCGCCTCGCCCGGGTGCGCGCCCGGGCGGGCCAGGGCCGGCTTCTGCAGGCCGGGCTGCAGGTGGTCCTGGCGGGCCCGCCCAACGTGGGCAAATCCTCCCTCCTCAATCGACTGGCCGGCGACGACCTGGCCCTGGTGACGCCGGTGGCCGGCACGACTCGCGACGCCCTGCGCTCGTCGATTCAGGTGGAGGGCATTCCGCTGCATATCATCGATACCGCCGGCCTGCGGGAAACCGACGATGAAGTCGAACGCCTGGGTATTGCGCGCGCCTGGAAGGAAATCGAACGGGCCGACCTGGTGCTCGTGCTGCGCGACGCCAGCACCCCCGCAGGCGGCGACGAGGAAGTGTTGGCCCGCCTTCCCACCGGCGTGCCCCGCATCACGGTGCGCAACAAGATCGATCTCAGTGGCGAGCCCCCCGGGCGTCGGGAAGCCGACGGGGGGGTGATCCTCTCCCTCTCGGCCAGGAGCGGTGCCGGGGTAGACCTCCTGCACGACGAATTGCTGGCCGTGGCCGGGGGCCAACCGGCGGAAGACGTCTTCATCGCCAGGGAGCGGCACGTCCGCGCCCTGGCCGCCGCCGCCGATCATTGCGAGGCTGCCGCGGCCTGCCTCGCCGCGCCCCGCCCCGCCCTCGAACTGTTCGCCGAGGATTTGCGCCTGGCGCACAAGGCCCTGGGGGAAATCACTGGCGAGACCAGTCCCGACGACCTCCTGGGGGTTATCTTCGGGCGTTTTTGCATCGGCAAGTAGCCCGGTGGCCGGCGGCGCGTCGCCGCCCGGTCGGCGCGGATCAGCGTGGAGCGCCCAGGGTGATGTCCAGGCGCCGCTGCCGCGCTGCTGCGCCGGCCTCGTCCCCGGCCGCGCGCAGACGATCGCGGTCGAAGCTCAACCACGCAGCCAGGGGGCGAGCCCAGCCCTGCTGTCCTGCCGTCTCTATGGCATGGGCGATTCCCTGGGGCGAGAGGCGGCCGGCACGGAGGAGCGCCGCCGCCACCACCAGGCGCGACAGCGGATCGGCGACCGAAGGGAGTCCGTCGGATTGCAGGCTGCCCCGCAGCACTGCCGCCTGGTCCGGGGGAAGAAGCGCCGGATCTGCACCCGGATCCGACCCGGCGAGATAGGCCCCGTAGGCGCGGGACGCCGCGTCGGCGTCGGCAGCCAGCGGTGCGAAACCTGGGCAATCGCCCCCACCCAGACTCGCGAAGCGCAGCGCACAGGCCTTCAACTCCACCGCTGCGAGGGCGTTCGGGTTGCCGGTACGGGCCACGGCGCGGCGGGCCAGGGTCAATTCCTGCGTGGCGGCGCGGTCCCGCCCTTCCAGATAGGCCCGGGTGTAGGCGCTGAGGGCCTGGTGGGCGTCGGCCTGCCAGTCCGGCGCCACCGGCCCCCCGGCACAGGCCGCGAGGCCCAGGGCAAGCAGGGCAGTCAAAGGGAGCAAGGGCTTCACGGCAGCTTCAAGTCCCTTTCGCGGGCGAAGGGCCATTTGCGATTGACCTCCTCGACCAGGCCCGACACCCGCCGCAGGCTGGCCTCGACTTCGGCCCGCAGCACATCCAGATCCTCGCTCGCCCCCCGCGCGTTGCTGGCGATGCGCCCCACGTCGGCCAGGATGCGATCCAGCTTCTCCAGATTCGTCCGGGCTTCGCCCAGGACGGCCCGTAACTCGCCGGCCGTGCGCCGCGCCTCGTCGGCCAGGCCCTGGGGACCGTAAAGCTGGGTCTCGGTCTGGGCCAACAGGCGGTTGGTGCGCTCCAGGGCCTCGATCACCCGGCGGGCATCCCCCTCGCTGCCCAGAAGGCCGGTGAGCACCCCGTGGCGGCCGTTCATGGCTGCGGTCAGCGCCTGCACGTTGTCCAGGCTGCGGGCCAAGGAACCGTCCGCCGCCGACAGGTGCTCGAGTTGCTTGAGGAGCGCCTGCACACTCCCGAGAACCTGGGGAATGCGCTCGGCCACGTCGCCGATCAGGACGTCCCGGCGAGCGCCGTCGGCCAGGGGCGGGTCGTCGAGAACTCCGCTGAAGGCGCGCAGGCGGGTTCCTCCCACCAGCCCCCGCTCCAGAGTGAATACGGAAGAAGTGCGCAACCAGCGCGCATCCTTCACCGGAATCTCGACGTGGATGTGGGCCTTGGCGTCCTCTGCCAGCTCGACCCGACGCACGCGGCCGATGGGAAAACCGGAGAAGCTGAGGTCCATCCCCACCGCAACGCCCTCGGAATTGTCTGCCACCAGGACCAGGGACTGAGTCTCCTCGAAGACTCCCCGGGCGGTCATGACGAAGAAAGCGAAGACCCCCAGCACCGCAAGGGTGAGCGCCACAAGGAGCACCGCCTTGGCATGGGCGTGGGGGATGAGGGGAGGAGATTTGGCTGCGCTCATGCTGCAATGCTAATTGATTCTCAGCGCCAGGGAACAGCCTTCGATGAGCACCAGGAAAAGCAGCAGGCGGGCGATGGCCCGCACCTCGGCTGCGCCGCGTTCCAGCGGGGCGGTATCCGACAGCAGGGCCAGGGGCGAAAGGGCGACGGCCCCGGAAAAGAAAAGCAACTTGATCGCCAGGCCCGCCGCGGCCAGAGGAGAGAAGACCTGCCCCACCACCCGGGCGTAGCCCTCCAGAGCCCAGAAGGTCGCCCCGTGCAGGACCGGGTAAGCGACGACCAGGGTAGCCACGCTGCTGACGATGGCGAGAACCCATACTGCCAGGAAGTTTCCGACAAAGTAAGCGACCACTTCTCCTGTGGGCTGGCGGGCCGGTGTGGGGAGCGTTCTGAGCAGGCGCAGCAGGGTGGCGGGGATGGCCCGCAGGGCCACGAAGAGCGCCGCAGCCAAGGGAAGCAGTTCCATGACGTAAAGCCGGACCACCGCTTCCAGGGCCAGATGCGAGAGGCCGTAGCTCGCTGCCGTCACCGCGAAGACGTGGGTGAGCACGCCCCCCAGCAGGATGCTGGCGAGAAAGTAGCCGGGCAGGGTCTGCCAGGCCGCGGCGCACAGGGCCTGGGCGACGGCCCCCCGGGTGGCCGCGTCGTAGGCCCCCGGGGTGATCGAAGCGGCCAGGGTCAGCCCGGCGAAACGCTGGATGCGCGCTTGCCGCCGCAGCCAGTGGGCGACTCCGGAGTGGTCGGTAGCGGATTGCGTCGGGTGCATGGCCGTGGAGCGATCGGGTGTCGTGCGCGGGCTGGCGCTGATGGTCCGTTCCTCAGTGGCGCGTCGACAAAGCGCAGGTCAGGCATCCCGGCCAGCGCCCACGGAGCGCAGTCGCCCTGAGGGCGAGCGATTTGGATTGGCGCAGAGGTCCGGGGCACATGGCGTTCGGGGCAGCGAAAAGCGGTCGGCTGAGGTTTTCAGGATAATACAGCCCTGGGCGGCCCCCGGTGGATCGCGCAGCCCATCCCTCCGCCCATGCCCGAATTCCCCCTCGCCCCGCTCCTCTTCCTGCTGCCGGCCGCATTCCTGGCCGGGGCGGTGGATGCGGTCGTGGGTGGCGGCGGACTGATCCAGATTCCCGCCCTGTTCGCCGCCCTTCCCGGCGAGGCGCCGGCAACCCTGTTCGGCACCAACAAGGGGGCCAGCGTGGTGGGCACTTCCGGCGCCGCCTGGCGCTACGCCCGCCGTATCGTCATGCCCTGGCGCACCGTCCTGCCGGCGGCGGCCGTCGCCTTCGCCTTTTCCTACCTGGGGGCGATGGCGGTGGCCTGGTTGCCCCGGGAAGCCCTGCGGCCCCTGATCCTCGTGCTGCTGGTGGCCACGGCATTTCACGTGTGGCGCCGGCCGCAGCTGGGCGAAATCCACCAGCCGGCCCACCGGGGCGCCCGGGAGATCGCTCTGGCGGGCGCCCTCGGCGCAGTCATCGGCTTCTACGACGGATTTTTCGGACCCGGGACGGGCAGTTTCCTCATCTTTCTCTTCGTGCGCGGCTTCGGATTCGATTTCCTGCACGCCTCGGCCGCGGCCAAGGTCGTTAACGTGGCCACCAACCTCGCCGCCCTGGCCTACTTCGTACCCCACGGCCAGTGGATTCCCTTGCTGGCCCTGGCCATGGCCTTGTGCAACGGCGCCGGTTCCCTGCTCGGTTCCCGCCTTGCCCTGCGCCACGGCAGTGCCTTCGTGCGGCGGGCTTTTCTCGTCGTCGCCGGAGCCCTCATCGCCCGTTTCGCCTGGGATACCTTCGTGTGAAATCGGTCCTTGCCCAGGGGGGGCCATTCATTCAGAATCAGCCCTTCAACGAGTCAAATCCCAGGGAAATCATCATGCCTTTCGTCAAGACCCCCCTTTGCCGCGCCCTGTGCGTCCTCGGTTCCGTCGTCGCCCTAGCCGCCTGTCAGACCACTGGCAGCAGCAACCCCGCCGACGCCAACAACCCCTCCCCCACTGCGGGCAGCAGCACTTCGCAGCAGGCCAACGCCATGGCCGACAAGGCCATGTACAAACCCATCGAATACAGCAATGCCCACAAGAAGGGGCCGACGATCATCGTCATCCCGGGGGAAATCAAGAGCAGCAACGCCTCCTTCACCCAGAAATTCGGCCCCAACAACATCGCCGACTACGCCGAACTCGAACTCGGCAAAGCTAACTTCAAGGTGCTGGAGCGGGCCGACCTGGGCCCCCTGCTCAACGAATTCACCCTGGCCTACACCATGGGCAACCCTCAGGCCGCGCGCAAGGTGCTGCAGAAGGGCAAATTCAAGACCACCAAGTGGATTCTGAAATTCGACATCCTGAAGGCGGAACCCGTGGCCCAGGCCACCCAGGGCTTCGACGGTGCGGCCCTGGGGTCCGTCGTCGCCATCGCCGGGGGTTCCCGCGGATCGGCCGCCGCCGGGGTGGCGGTAGGATCGGTGAAGACCGAGGAATCCACCGGGGTGTGGATCATCGGCATGCGCTACAAGCTCATCAACGCCAACACCACCGAGCAGGTGGCCACCGGCTACAGCGAGGAAAAAATGGAGCTGGGCGCCAAGTCCACCTCGGTCCTGGGCTTCAAGCAGGGGGCTTCAGGGGGCCTGACTCTCGATACCCTGGTGCAGCGTCTGGTGCAGAAGAACGTCTACGAAATCGACGCCAAGCACAAGTAAGCGCTGGTGGGGCGGATCAGCCGCCCCGTCGGGCCTGATCGACGACGGCGGCGAAGGCCGCCGCGTCCTTGTAGCCCACGACCCGCAGGTTGGCCAGTTCGCGGCCGGCGGGGTCGAAGAAGATGATTCCCGGTGGACCGAACAGCCCGAAACGGGCCAGCAGCGCCTTGTCGGCGTCGGAATTGGCCGTCACGTCGGCCTGCAGCAGTTCGAAACCCTTCAGCCGCTCCCGCACTCCCGCATCGGCGAAGGTGAAGCGTTCCATCTCCTTGCATGAGACGCACCAGTCGGCATAAAAATCGAGCATCACAGGTTTTGCGGCAGCCTTGAGGCGGGCGTCAAGCTCGTCCACGGTGGCGACCCGCTGGAACGGCAGGTGGGGTGTTTCCGCCGCCACCGCCTGACCGCGCAGGCTGGCCAGGGGCTGCAGGGGGTCACGCCCGCCGGCCAGGGCTCCGACCAGCAGCGCCGCGCCGGTGAGCAGCATGACGATGCCGATGCCCTTCCAGAAGCGCTGCCAGCCCTTGGCCGTCGGCGGCAGCGGGTCGAGGGCGTGCAGGAAGATGGCCGGAATGATGAGCAGCACGGCCCAGGCCAGCATCTGCGCGGCTGCGGGGATGACCGGGCCCACCAGCCAGACGGCAGTGGCCAGCAGAACGACGCCGAAGGCCTTCTTCACCGCCTCCATCCAGGGGCCGGTGCGGGGCAGCAGGCTGCCGGCGGACAGCCCGACAGCGATGAGCGGAACCCCCATGCCCAGGGCCATGACGAAAAGTGCCGCGCCGCCCAGGACGGCGTCGCCGGTCTGGCCGATGTAGAGCAGCGCCCCGGCCAGGGGAGCCGCAACACAGGGGCCGACGATGAGAGCGGACAGGGCGCCCATCAAAAACACGCCGACCCCGCGGCCGCCCTGGAGGTGGCCCGCCTCCTGCGACAGCTTGCTTTGCAGGGCGGTGGGCAATTGCAGTTCGTAGAAGCCGAACATGGACAGCGAAAGCACCACAAAAACGGCGGCGAAGCTGCCCAGCACCCAGGGATTCTGCAGGGCGCTGGAGATCAGGGTGCCGCTGAGGCCGGCGGCGACCCCCGCGGCGGCGTAGGTCAGTGCCATGCCCAGGACGTAAGCCAGCGAAAGGGCGAAGCCCCGGGCGTGACTGGCCCGATGCCCCTGACCGGCGATGATGCCGGACAGGATGGGAATCATGGGGAAGACGCAGGGCGTCAGCGCCAAGCCCAGGCCGGCCACGAAGAAAAAGGCCAGGTTGCCCCAGAAACCCGCGTGCTTGAGGGCCTGGGCGATGCGGCCGGTTTCGCTGCCGGCGGCGGACTTGGGGGCCGGCGGCGCGTCCGGAGACGGCAGGGTGACCGCCAGGATGTGGCTTTGGGGCGGATAGCACACCCCCGCGTCGGCGCAGCCCTGGGAGGTGACCTTGAGGCGCAGGGGGAGCTCGCCGGGGGAACTGCGTTCCACCGGCACGGTGACAGCCACGGCGTCGTAATAGACCACCATGCGGCCGAAGGTCTCGTCTTCCTTCTCCTTGCCTGGGGGGAAGACCGGCGTGCCGGTGCGGGCGGCATCGTCCTCGACGCTGAAGCGGAACTTGTCGCGGTAGAGGTAGTAGCCCGGGGCGATGTGGAATTCGACCTCGATCGTGCGGCCATCCACGGCGCGCACGCTGGGCTTGAAGGCTACGGCGGGGTCGAGGAATTCCTCACCCGTCGCGGGCAGCGCCAGGAAGGCCAGCAGGAGGAGCAATAGACGCAGCATCATGATTCGACGGTCTCCGCCGCCAGCCAGTTCAGATAGGCCGGCAAACCGGAGGCAATGGGCAGGGCAATGATTTCGGGGACCTCGTAGGGATGCAGTCGACGCAGGGCCTCTTCCAGGGCCGGATAGCGGGCAGCGGTGGTCTTGATGAGCATGGGCACCTCCTCTGCCTCGTCTACGCGGCCCTGCCAGCGGTAGATGCTGTGGCAGGGGGCGAGGATATTGACGCAGGCGGCGAGGCGAGCCTCGACGATTTCCCGGGCGATGGCGGCGGCGCTGTCCCTATCGGGGCAATTGGTCAGGACGACAAGGTTCTGCATCGCGGAATTCTACTTGAGGAGCCTGCGGCGGGTGAGCTTGAGGGCGATGACGAAGGCGAGCCCTGCGGTGGCCAGCAGGATCATGGCGTGGAGCAGGGCGTCCGGCGGCGCCTGCCCGGCGAGCAGGGGGCGCACCAGGGCGACCCCCTGGGCCAGGGGCAGCGCCGTGCCGATGGCCGTCAGCCAGCCGGGCAACTGATCGGCAGGAAAGAAGACCCCGGAAATGAGGGTCATGGGCGTGATGAAGAGGGTGAAGTAATACATGAAGAAATCGTAGGACGGCGCCAGGGCGTTCCAGATCAGCCCCAGAGCGGCGAAGGCCAGGCCGGTGAGGACGACCGCCGGCAGCGCCCACAGGGCGATCCAGCCGTGGGCCAGTCCCAGGGCCGCGACGACGGCCAGGATAGCCGCGCCGGAAAAGAGCGATTTGGTCGCCGCCCAGAACAGTTCTCCGGCCACCACGTCGGCCAGGCTGCGCGGCGTGTTGAGGATGCCGTCCCAGGTCTTCTGCACGTGCATGCGCGAAAAGGCCGAATACAGCGCCTCGAAGGTGGCGGCGTTCATGGTCGAGGCGCACACCGTGCCGGCGGCCAGGAAGGCGACGTAGGGCTGCCCGTCGAGGGGCGGCAGCAGGGCGCCCAGGCCGTAGCCGAGGCCGAGCATATAGATCAGCGGGTCGGCCAGATTGCCCAGGATCGACGGGATGGCCAGCTTCCTCCAGACCAGGAAGTTGCGCCGCCAGACGGGAAGCCAGCCAATCAGGGAGGTGAGGTTCATGGGGGCGCTCCGCGAATTCGGCGAAGGAATCAATCGCGCAACTCCCGCCCGGTCAATTGGATGAACACGTCTTCCAGATTGGCGGCGCGGTGGATGTAGCGCAGTCCTGCCCGCCCCGCCAGGGCGGCGAGCAGGGCCTGCGCATCGCGGCAGTAAAAGAAAGCCGTTTCGCCGCTGGTCTCGACCCTGCCGGCCAGAGGCCGGTGGGCGGCGACGAAGCGGTCGAGGTCGCCCCCCGCCTCGTCGTAGACTTCGATCACCTGCGGCTCGACCCGGGCCTCGATGAGATCCCGCGGGCTGCCCTCTGCGATGGCGCGGCCCCGGTCCAGGATGAGCAGGCGGTCGCACAGGCGCTCCGCCTCGTCCATGAAGTGGGTGGTGAGGATGAGCGTCTTGCCGCGGGACTTGAGCTCTTTGAGGCGCTGCCAGATGAGGTGGCGTGCCTGGGGATCGAGTCCGGTGGTGGGCTCGTCGAGGAAGACGATGTCCGGGTCATTCACCAGCGCGCGGGCCAGGGTCAGGCGGCGCTTCATGCCGCCGGACAGGGTGGCGATGCGGGCATCGGCCTTGCCGGAAAGGCCCGCGAATTCGAGCAGACCGGGAATGCGAGCGCGGATCGTCGCGTCGTCTAGGGCGAAGTAGCGGCCGAAGACGAGCAGATTCTCGGCCGCGGTGAAATCCGGATCGAGATTGTCGAACTGGGGCACCACGCCGACCCGGGCCCGGGCCGTAGCGGCGGCGGCGGGAATCGAGTGCCCGCCCAGGTGGATGCTGCCGCCGTCCGGCGTCGCGAGTCCCAGGCACAGGCGCAGCGTCGTCGTCTTGCCCGCCCCGTTGGGGCCCAGCAGGCCGAAACAGCTGCCCCCTGCGACCCGGAAGGAGAGATCGTCTACCACCCGGGTCGTCGCGAAGCGCTTGCTGAGGTGGGCGACTTCCAGGGCAGGCGAGGCGGGAGGCGGAGAGGGCATGGGTACGGGGGGTGACGCGGAAAGTCATTCTATCCGAGGCTTGCGCTGGCCCTCATGAACCGTCGCCATGAAAAAGCGTCTATGATGAAAGTAATAGCCTTTTCGGGGGTCGGGATGTGCTGCCCGTAGACCGTCATCGATTGCTCGTCATTTTCGGCTGCCTGATCGCCAACGCCATCATGGTTGCCCTGGCCGGCTGGTTCGTCGGCCAGAGCCGGCAGTTGTACGAGCAACGGGCTGAGGCCCGTTCGCAGACCCTGGCCCTGGCCATCGATCAGGCGGTGACCAGCGCCGTGGACCGCATCGATCACAGCCTGCTGGCCATCACGGATGAGCTGGAGCACCAAGAGGCTTCCGGCGGCCTGGACGGACCCGCAGTCGATGCCCTGCTGCGCCGCCATGCGGAGCGGGTTCCGGTGGCGGCGGGAATCCGCGTCACGGACGCCGCCGGCCGGGTGATCCACGGTCCGGGGGTGGATGCAGCCCATCCGGTCAATCTGGCGGACCGCCCCTATTTCCAGACCCTGGCGGCGGATGCCAAAGCCGGCCTGGTCATGTCGCAGCCCATCTTCGGACGCATCCTGGGGCGCTGGGTAATCACCTTTTCCCGCCGCTACGAGGATTCTGCCGGTCGCTTCGCCGGCATCGCCTACGGCTCGGTTCCCCTGGGCGAAGTCGCCCGCCTGTTCACCGCCTTCGACGCGGGGCCCCGCGGCATCATCACCCTGCGCACCGCCGACCTCGGCTTTCTCGCCCGCCATCCCGATACGGGCGCGGCGGAAACCAGTCAGCCGGGGAACACCGTCGTATCGCCGGAACTGCGCCGCCTGGCGGAATCCGGCGTGACCGAAGCCACCTATCGCTCGCGGGTGGCGGTGGATGGCCTGGAGCGGGTCACCACCCTGCGCCGGCTCGACCGGGCGCCCTTGATGGTCACCGTCGGCGTGGCGGCGCAGGACTACCTGGGATCGTGGCAGGAGGAAGTCCGCCGCACCGGGCTGCTGGTCGGTGCCTTCGCCCTCTTCTCCGTCGTGGCGGCCGTGCTGCTCCTGCGCCTGGTCGAGCGCGTGGTCGCCGAGGCGGCGCGCAACCGCATGTTTCTGGAGAGCGCCAGCGACGGCATCACCATCCTCGACGAGCAGGGGCGGGTGGTGGAGGCCAATCGCCAGTTTGCCGCCATGCTGGACCGGACCCCGGAGGAAGTGGCGTCCATGAACGTGACGGACTGGAACGCCCAGTTCGACGCCGACACCCTGCTGAACGACATCCTGCCGCGCAATTTTGCCGCCGGGACCGACGTCACCATCGAGACCATCCACCGGCGCCGGGACGGCAGCCTGCAGGACGTGGAAATCAGCGTCACCTTCTTTCACCTGGACGGTCGCAACCTGGCCTACTGCGCCTCCCGCGACATCACCGAAAAGAAACGCCAGCAGAGGGCGCTGGAGGAAAGTGCCGGCCGGCTGCGGGAGAGCGAGGCCCGCTTGCACGCCATCATCGACGCCGAGCCGGAATGCGTGAAGGTGCTGACCCTGGACGGTCGCCTGGAGTCCATGAACCGGGCCGGGCTGGCCATGATCGAGGCCGAATCCCTGGAGCAGGTGCGCGGCTTCGACGTGACCCGACTGGTGCAGGCGCCGTACCGGCCCGCCTTTGCGGCCCTGGCCGGGAAAGTGGCCGAGGGCGAGAGCGGCCGCCTGGAATTCGAGATCACCGGCCTGAAGGGCACTCCCCGCTGGATGGAGACCCACATGGCCCCGTTGCGTGACGAGGCGGGATGCTGCACCGGGCTTCTCGGCGTCACCCGCGACATCACCGAGCGCAAGCGGGCCGAGGAGGGCTTGCGGCGGGCCGAGGCGATTTTCCGCAACACCCGGGAGGGCATCGTCCTCACCGATCTCAAGGGCACCATCGTGGCGGTCAATCCGGCCTTCACCGCCATTACCGGTTACAGCGCGGCCGAGGCCCAGGGCCGCAGCAACAGCCTGCTCAAATCCACCCACCACGACGCGGCCTTCTATCAGGCCATGTGGCATTCCCTGGCCGAGACCGGAAGCTGGCAGGGCGAGCTGTGGAATCGGCGCAAGGATGGCTCCGTGTACCCCGAGTGGCTGACCATCAGCACCGTTTTCGACGAAAAGGGTGAACCCACCAGTTACGTCGGCGTCTTTACCGACATCTCGCGCATCAAGGAATCCGAGGCGGAGATGGAATTCCTGGCCCACCATGACGTCCTCACCAGCCTGCCCAATCGGCTTCTGCTCCTGTCGCGCATCGAGCATGCCGTGGCCCACGGCGAACGCAGCGGCCGCGGCGGTGCGGTGCTCTTCATCGATCTGGACCGCTTCAAGCACGTCAATGACAGCCTCGGGCATCCGGTGGGGGACGAGGTCCTGCAAAAGGTTGCCCGGCGGCTGAAGAGCCGCCTGCGTGAATCCGATACCCTCGCCCGCCTGGGCGGCGATGAATTCGTCGTGCTCCTGGAAGCGCTGAATTCGCCGGAGGATGCGGCCAGCGTCGCCCAGCTCCTGGTGGATCACCTGCGCACCGCCATCGAGCTGGATTCCGGCCAGTCCGTCTATCTCGGCTGCAGCATCGGCATCAGCATGTATCCCGCCGACAGCCGGGATCCCCACGAACTGGTGCGCTACGCCGACGCGGCCCTCTATCACGTCAAGGATTCCGGCCGCGGCCACTATCACTTCTACACCGAGGCCCTGGGCCAGGAGGCCAGCCGCCATCTGGCCCTGGACGCGGCCCTGCGCCGGGCCCTCACGGCGGAGGAATTCACCCTCGACTACCAGCCCCTGGTCGATCTCTGCGACCGGCGCACGGTTGGCGTCGAGGCCCTGGTGCGCTGGCAACCCCCCGGCGAGCCGCGGGTGCCGCCCGACCGCTTCATTCCCCACGCCGAGGAAACCGGTCTCATCATGCCCCTGGGCGGCTGGGTGCTGCGCCGGGCCTGCGCCCAGGTCAGTGCCTGGCGCAAGGCGGGTTATGCCCTGGATACCCTGGCGGTCAATCTCTCGCCCGTGCAGTTGCGCAATCCCTGCCTGGTGGATGAGGTTGCGGCCGCCCTGGCCGAAACCGGCCTGCCCGCCGCCGTGCTGGAGCTCGAAATTACCGAGAACGCCCTGGTCGCCCTGGGGGACGAGGCCGAATCCCGGCTGGTGGCGCTCAAGGCCCTGGGGCTGCGCCTGGCCATCGACGACTTCGGCACCGGCTACTCGTCGCTGGCCTACCTCAAGCGCTTCCGGGTGGATAAGCTCAAGATCGACCGCAGCTTCGTGCGCGATGTTCCGGGAGAGGGGGCGGACGAGGAAATCGTCCGCACCATCGTCGCCATGGCCCGCAATCTTCATCTCGAAGTGCTGGCCGAAGGCGTTGAAACCGAGGCACAACGGGATTTCCTCGACGCCCTCGACTGCCGTCTGGCGCAGGGCTACTACTTCAGCCCGCCCCTCAACGCCGAGGCCCTGCAACGCTGGCTGACGCCGGCCCCGACCCCTGCCGAGGCCGATCCGCAACCCCAGTGACGTCCGGGGCCCCGCTGCGCGAGGCCCCGTCTCTTCCGGCCCTCAGTGCCGCCAGGCCCGGGTGACGATATCGCGGATGAGGTGCAGCCGACGGTGGAAGAAGTGGTCGGCGCCGGGCACCACCACCACCGGCAGGTCCAGGGGAAGAGCCCAGTCCAGCACGTTCTGGAGCGGCACCGTTTCATCCGCCGAGCCGTGGATGACGAGGGTGTCGTGGGGCACGGCTTCGGTGTCGTAGCGGCGGGTCCCTTCCACGAAGCCGGCCGCCGTACCGACCAGAACCAGGCGCTGGGCAGGATGGCCGGATTCGGCCAGGCGTCTGGCGACCCGGGTCTGGCAATAGGCGCCGAAGGAAAAGCCGGCCAGGGCCACCGCCAGGTCGCCGCAGCGGCACCGGGCGTCGTGCAGCACCGCCAGCAGGTCGTCGGTTTCGCCGACGCCCTCGTCGTGCTCCCCCTCGCTGCCGCCGACGCCTCTGAAGTTGGGGCGGAAGGCGGCGTAGCCCAGGCTGACGAAGGTGCGGGCCAGGGTGTAGGCCACCTTGTTGGTATTGGCACCGCCCCCGATGGGATGCGGGTGGGCCACCAGGGCGATGCCCCGCGGGGCATCGGGCTTCTCCATGATGACCTCGATGCGTCCGGCCGGGCCATCGACCAGGATTTTCTCTTCCACGACCTTCATATCTTGAGGCGCTCCACCACGCGGCCGTGGATCAGGTGTTCCTGGATGATTTCCTCCACATCTTCCTTATCCACGTAGGTGTACCAGACGGCCTCGGGGTAAACCACCATCACCGGGCCCTGGTCGCAGCGATCCAGGCAGCCGGCCTTGTTGATGCGCACCTTGCCCGGGCCCTTCAACTTCAGCTTGGCGACGCGGTCCTTCGCGTAGGTCTGCACCTCCGAAGCGCCGTGGGCATTGCAGCAGATCTCGCCGGGGTCGCGCTGGTTGCAGCAAAAAAAGACGTGATATTTGAAGTGGCTCATGGGGGCCTCCTGTGGGGGGCTCATTATGCGGGAAACCCCGGGTGACCGCTTACAGATGCCTCGCATCCCTTCTGCCCCGGACCTCTGAAACGTTTCCCCCGGTGCTAACCCGCCGGCGCCCCGGCCGGAGAACTCAGAGGCGTCGCCCGGAGAGCAGGATGAACGGCAGGGCCAGGAAGGGCCACAGGGTGGCGACCAGGCGGGTGAGCCCGTTGAAGTTGAGGAAGTGCCCCTGGCTCCATACGGCCAGGGCGGCGGCGGAATAGGGATTGGGTGGCGCCAGATTGACCAGTACGGTGGCCGCCATGAGGGCCATGGCGGAGACCATCTGGCGACCGATCTGGGGCAGCGGCAGGGTCAGGACCAGAAGGGCGGTGCCGACGGGAAGGCCCAGTTGAGCCCCGGGGGTGAACCAGGCCAGGGCCTCGCCGGGGCCGACCAGGATGGCTGCCGCCAAGGTGCGTACCACCAGTCCCAGCAGCAGGAGCGCAGCGGCCAGACCGTAGGCGATGCTCAGGCGCGCGGCGAGCAGGGCTGCCACCAGTCCAACGGCGAGCAGGTTGCAGGCGGTGACCGCCGCTTCGATCAGAATGAAGCTGGGCGCTGCAAAGGGGACTGCCCCCGGGAGACCGAGGGTATGCCGCAGGTCTCCCGCACCGAAGAGGAGGATTTCCGGCGAGAGGGGGATGAGCAGCCAGAGTGCCAGCAAGGTGAGGCCAAATTCGCTGTGCCTCAGCGACACGAACAGTCCTTGCTGCCAGTGCTTGATGCGGGTGAAGAGGCGGGGACCGCTCCGGGTGCCGAGCACCGCCCCCAGCAGCCCCCCCGCCGCGTTGCAGGCGAAGTCCACGTTGGACGGTACGCGAGAGGGCAGCCAGGTCTGGATGCACTCCAGGGCAAAGCTGAGGCTCGCGGCGATGAGCGTAGCCAGTACCGCTCCCGTCCAGCGGCCCGGCAGTCGGATCAGGGCGAGGGCACACAGAAATCCCAAGGGGATGTAGACGGCGACATTGGTCGCAAGGTCGAAAGCTGTCCAGTAGCGGGGCCAGCCCGCCTCAAGGAAGGCAAAGGCCGAAGCCCCCGTATCGCGCCAGCCGGAAAAGGGGTGGAGGCTGGCGTAAATGAGCAGTCCGCACCACGCCAGGGCGAGGTAGCGGGAAAGGACATCCGGGCTGCGAAAACTCATGTTCCGGGCTAGTCGAAGCGCACGCTCAGCGTCAGGCCGGCGCCGAAGTCCGGACTGGCGTCCGCAAAGCCTTTGACCAGATAAACCTGACCCTTGTAGCCCGGACCGAAACGCCATTCCGCGTACAGTGTGGCCTCGCTGACCGGGGAACCGCCGCCGGTCAGGGCCTGGCGGTAGTCGTAATAAGCACCGATTTCGGAATTTCCCCCAAACCTGTGTCCAATGCCCAGGGAGCCGAACCAGGGGTTGCGGTAATCGACGCCCTCGGGATCCTCTTTGTAGGTTCGGCCCAGGGTCACCGTGGCCCGGGCATCGCCCAGGGGTTGCAGGAGGTCGACCAGCAGCGAGTAATCGTTGCGCCCCGTCGTGATCAGATCGTTGCGCCGGGCCGCGGTGGCGAGCTTGGCCTTGAAGCCGAGGTCGGCCTGCAGTCCCTCGTCTCCCTGGTCGATGATCTCGTGGAGCACGGTTGCGGTGAGATCGCCGAAACCCTCCTGGGTCTGGCGGACGGGACTGAATCGGTCGCCGCCGGCGCTCGCCGTGCCCGTTGCGCGTACGTAGGGAAGATGAAGTTTCCACACCCAAGGCCCGGCCTGATGTTTGAAGATGAGGGGCAGCGTCCAGGCGGTCGAGCGCTCACGTTCGCCGTACTTGCCTTCGGCGTAGTCCAGATTGAGGCTCACGGTGGTCTGGCCGGATGCGCCCAGGGGTGCCAGTGCAAGGAGGGCAAACACCAGGCGCGCCGGGAGGAGGATAATGGAGGGAATAAAACGCAAGAAAAACATGTTTGCACAGCCAGGTCACGAGAATGGGCGCGGCGGGGGAGCCGCGGTTGAATAGTTCCAGGAGTCAGTCAAACAGGTTTGGGTCAATGCCGAGGCGCATCCGCGCCCGGATCGCGCGCGGTGAACCGCAGCCATGCCCCGAGCCATGGCGAGGGTGAGCGGCGCCGTACATTGTGCCGAACCGACGTGACTGACGCCTAGCCTGATGGACGTTGCGCTGTCGGTCAAGCGCAATGCTGGAGAGAGAAAATGGCCCGTATTGGCGCTCGCTTGCCCGATGACTTCAATCTGATTCGCTGGTTCTCGCTCACGACCCTGGCGTCGGTGGTCACCGTGAGTGCCGTTGCTGCGTGGGCGCTGGCCAGCTTTCTCACCGACCGGATGATCCGCCAGGACGCCGAGATCACCGCGGGCTTCGTCCGCAGCATCGTGGCGACGGAGAACGCCTACGACTTCTTCAGCGGCGCCACCGGCGCGGGCACCCAGCCCTTCCAGGATTTCCTCGGCCATGTGAATCGTATTCCCGGGGTGCTGCGCATCAACGTCTATTCGGCGGATCGACGCATGGTCTGGTCCAGCGACGCGGGCCTCATCGGCAAGCGTTTCGAGCGCAATGAAGAATTGGAGGAGGCGCTGGGGGCCGATCTGGTCGTCCATAGCGGCGTCGTCGACCCCGGCCATCTCGTCAAGTCGGAGCACCAGCACCTGGGCGACGGGCACAAGCAGTTCGTCGAGAGTTACGTGCCGATCTTCGACGTGCACGGACGCCGCATCGTGGGGGTCGTCGAACTGTACAAGGTGCCGGCAGACCTGTTCGAAACCCTTGCGGAGGGGCGCCGCCTGATCTGGCTGGCGGCGGTGGTAGCTGCGGCCTTTCTCTATGCAGCGCTATTCTGGATCGTCTGGCGCGCCCAGCGCATCATCGAAATTCAGGGCGACCGGCTGGTGGAATCGGAATCCCTCGCGGTGGTGGGCGAGATGGGGTCGGCCGTGGCCCACGGCCTGCGCAATCCCCTCGCTGCCATCCGCTCCTCAGCCGAACTCGCCCTGGAGAGCCCCCTCCCCGACCAGGCCCGGGAGTGCGCCCAGGATATCGTTGCCCAGGTCGATCGCCTCGAAGGCTGGGTGCGCCAATTGCTCACCTACGCCAAGCCGGCCCATGCGGCCCTGGGGCCGGTGGACCTCGCCACTCTGTTCTCCGAGGTGGCCGAGACCTACCGGCGCGATCTGGAGCGGCGTGGCATCCGCGTCAGCGTCGAGGCCGCCCCGGATCTGCCGACCGTGCGGGGCGACGGTGCCCTGCTGACCCAGATGCTGGGCAGCCTGGTGGTCAATGCCGGCGAAGCCATGACGGGTCCGGGTCACATCGTCCTGGCCGGCCACCGCCAGGGCGCGGAATGCATCGCGGAAGTGCGGGACGACGGCCCCGGCATCACCCCCGCCGAAGCCAGCCGCGTCTTCAAGCCCTTCTACACCACCAAGCCCAAGGGACTTGGTCTGGGGCTTCCCCTGGTGCGCCGCCTGGTCGAGCGCTTCGGCGGTGCGGTGGATCTGGAGAGCGTCCCCGGCAAGGGAACCCTCGTTCGCCTGCATCTGCCGGTCTGGGAGTAGATCATGGCCGCCGGAATCCTGATCATCGATGACGAAACCGTCCTCGCCAAGAACATCCGTCTCTACCTCGAGCGCTCCGGCTACGAGGTGCGCACCGCCGAAAGTGCCGAGGAAGGCGAACGCCTGATCGCCGAGTTCCGGCCCGATGTCATCCTGCTCGACTACCAGCTTCCCGGCCGTAACGGGCTCGAATTCCTCGCCATCCTGAAGAGCCTGGGCGGCGGCATTCCGGTCATCATGCTCACCGGCCAGGGGAGCGTCGATCTGGCGGTCGAGGCCATGAAGCTGGGGGCCGTCGATTTCCTCACCAAGCCCCTGGTGCTGAGCAAGTTGCGCCTGGCCATCGAAAAGGTGGTGGGCGGCCAACGTTCCGAAACCGCCCTCGCCTACTACCGCGAGCGGGATTTTCGCGGTCACGGTGTCGCGGCCCTCCTGGGCGAGTCCGCCGCCATGCAGAAGCTGCGCAATACCCTGGCCCGCCTGGGCGAGGCCGAAGCGGCCCTGGGGGACGACGAGCCCCCGGCAGTGCTCGTTTCCGGCGAAACCGGGACCGGGAAGGAACTGGTGGCCCGGGCTCTGCACCACGACGGACCCCGGGCCAAGGGGCCTTTCATCGAACTCAACTGCGGTTCGATCCCGGCCACCCTGCTCGAAGCCGAACTCTTCGGCCACGAGAAGGGCGCTTTCACCGACGCCCGGGAGCGCAAGATCGGCCTGGTCGAAGCGGCCGACGGCGGCACCCTGTTCCTGGACGAAATCGGCGACATGGAACCGGCGCTTCAGGTCAAGCTGCTGAAGCTTCTGGAGGAGAAGACCGTGCGGCGCCTGGGCAGCATCCGCGACCAGCGGGTCAATGTGCGCATCATCGCTGCAACGCACCAACCTCTGGAAAAATTGGTGGGGGAAGGGCGCTTCCGCTCCGACCTCTATTTCCGCCTGCGCATCGTCGAGCTGGCCGTCCCTCCCCTGCGGGAACGCGGCGAGGATGTGCTGCATCTGGCGCGGCACTTCCTCGCCCTGCACAGCACCCGCTATCGCAAGCCGGGGCTGGCCTTCGCTCCCGGCGCGGAGCGGGCCTTGCTCGCCTATGGCTGGCCCGGCAACGTGCGGGAACTGCGCAACGCCGTCGAACAGGCGGTCCTGCTCGCAGAGGGTCCGGTCATCGAGGCGGCCGGGCTCCCGTTTTGCGCCCTTCTGGGCGGAGAGCCGGCCCGGACCCCTGCGCCACCGCCTCCCGCCGCCCCCCTGACCCTGGCCGGTGGCAGCACCCTGGATCAGATCGAACGGGAAATGCTGTCCCAGGCGCTGGAGCGGAGCCATTGGAACGTCACCCACGCGGCCCGTCTCCTGGGCATTTCCCGCGATACCCTGCGCTACCGCATCGACAAGCACGGCCTTGGCCGCAAGGGCCAGGGGTTGCCCAACTAGTGGTCTGCTTCGCAATTAACGAAACATGAAAGCTTGTCTTTGCGCTCCTGGCGTTGTTGCTCATCCTCGCGATAGCTTCGGCTATCGCTGCCGAGGTTGCCAACTGCGGCGCCTAGCCAGAAACGCAAATCCGGCGCTTTCATCGTGTTCCGCCAATTACGAAGCAGACCACTAGTAGTCAGTCA
>Ga0268298_10000193_pt1 | contig 77991 bp, 62 predicted proteins | sample WWTPWeurt_MetaG_FD_194462 | JGI IMG/M metagenome (GOLD analysis project Ga0268298, IMG submission 194462) | Activated sludge microbial communities from WWTP in Nijmegen, Gelderland, Netherland - WWTP Weurt | ecosystem: Engineered > WWTP > Aerobic digester > Activated sludge | place...
TACCACGTTTCACGGGCGCAACACAGCCGCTTGGGGGAGCCCTTCCTCACTGCGGGCTTGCCCGCGCCGCCAGCCGCGCTTTTCACCGCTGCACCTCCCCTTTTGCCCGCGCCAGATCCGCGAGGGTCCCCAAAGGGGCCCAAAAGGGGCGACAGGGGTTCCAAATAGAGAAGCAAGGAAACAGAGGCAATGTTCCTGAAGAAAAAACCGTTCATTGGGGACGGCTTTCGGGGGCGCGGATCGTGATAAACTCCGAAAACATGTCGGAAACTCCCGAACGACCAGCCGAACCGTCGGAAACTCCCGCCACCGTTTCCGCAAAAACGCCCGAAAAGCAGGTGTCTCAACTGCCCATTGTCCTCGACGATTTGCTCGAGCTGTTCGCGAAGGAGCTTGTGGAAACGCAAGACCCGCAGGAACACGCGGGGCTGGCGGTGCGCATGGCGCTGCTTTTGTGGGACGGGCAGGGCAAGGCGGATGCGGCGGTGGCGCTTCTTTCGGACGTGCATCATCCGGTGGCGTCATCGCTGCGGCTCCAGGCTGCGCTGTCGGCGACCGGAGGGGACGCGGGGGCGTCGCTGCTGCCGAATCCGGCGGTGGATTTTGTGGTACGCCATGGCTCGGCAGACGACAAAAATGATTTGGGCGAGCTGCTTCTGTGGCGCGGGGAATGGGAACAGGCGGGCGGGCTTCTGTCAGAGGGGTCGTCGCCCCGGCTGTATGCGCTGCTGCTTTCGTCGCAAGGGCTTTATGCGCGAGCCAAGGACGCGCTGGCAGCAAGCGAAGAGGCAAAAGACCTGTTGTGGGCGGGGTGGCTGCACGCCCGGTCGGCAAAAAACGGCAAACAGGAGGGCGCGCCGTTTTTGAAACCGACGACGGTGCGCTCGTTCGGGGTGGATGTGTCGAGCAAGGTGTTGCAACTGAGGTGGAGCGACGCGGTGCTTGGGGCGGTTCCGCCGTATGGACCGTCGAGTTTTCCGCTGCTCAAAGAACGGTTCGCGTTGCTGGGGGGGGAAGAAGGGCTTGGGGGTTCAAATCCGTCGCTGGAGCTTGTGTATTCGGCGCTGGAACTTTCGACGTGCGCAACGCACGCTCAGGTGCTGGAGGACCCGCTCACGGATGTGCTGGTGAGCGCAGAACGAGCGGTCCATTTGCATCCGACGATGGCTTCGCAATTGGGCGCGTATGTGTTGGAACGGCGGGCGGCGGAACAATTGGAACGGGCGGGTCGGTTTCAAGAAGCGGCGCAGCATTTTGAACGACAGGCGGAGCGGTTGCTCGCGGAGCTGCCGCCTCCGGCGTCCGAGAGTGGTGCCGACGAGTGGACGCGGGCGGTGGCGCTGTCGCTTTTGTACCGCGCGGTGGACAGCTGGCTGCTCGCGATTCCGAACCACGGCGAGACGGCACGGACCAAAGCGTTGGAGCAGGCGACGCGGTTGCTTGGTTTGGGCGTGGTGGATGAAGTGTTGGCGTTGCGGCTTTCGGCGGAATTGTGGCAGGGAAGCGACCGACGGGCAGTGTGCGAGTGGCTGTGGTCGTGCGCGCAGGCTTGTCCACAGGCGCATCCCGAACGGCTGTCGCTGCTCGTTCACGCGGCGCGGGCGGCGGAAGCGATGAACGTGACGGGGCAAACCTTGTTGTTGCCGTCGTCGTCGTTGTTTGCGGAACAAGCGCCGATCCCAGTGCTGCTGACGCTGGCGCGGCATTTCAGACGGCGGGGCGATGTGGGGCCGCTGTTGTCTTTGTACCGCGCGTTGTCGGAACCTGCGGGATTGCGTCAACCAGACGGCTTGGCGTGGGCGAGCGTGTGCAGCTCGGTGGCGTTTTTGCTGGCTGCGCTGCTTCCGCAGGAACGCTGGCTGGAAGTGGGACAGAAGTCAGGCGAAACCTCGGGGAAAATGCGAGAGGCGCTCACGGGGCTGCAAGAATTGGCGGAGCCGCACGCGGAGGAACCGGGGGGCCTGGTGTTTTGGGTGGCGCGGGTGCTGTTTTTCCAACGGACGGCGCAAGAGGAGCCTCTGCTGGAGGCACTGGTTGCGTTGCTTCATCGGGTGCGGAATGAAAAGAACAAGCTGCGGGTGCTCAAGCAGCTTGCGCACCACGCGATGGAGGCTGGGGATTTTTCGCGCGCAGAGGCGAGCTATCAGGAAGTGCTGGAACGCGACCCGACGGATGTGGTTGCGATGCACGCGCTCGGACGGCTTTTGCAACAGCGCGGGGACATTCCGCAGGCGATGGAGCTTTTGCGGACGGCGGTCTCGGCAGCCGCGTCGCAGGGCGGAGAAGCCGGCGGGCAGCCGTCCACGATGGCGATGCTGACGCCGCACAACCTGGGCCTGTCGCAGGCGACGGTGCCGCTTTTGGCGCAAGGGGCGGCGCTGCTGTCGTGCGAGCTGGGCGCGCTGCTCGAGCAACAGGCGGCGCAAACCGGTCAGCACGCGCTGCTCGAGGAAGCACTTTCGGTGTATGAAGGCGCGCTTTCGCGGGATGCGCGCTGTCGTCCAGCGGTGCGGGCGCTGGTTGCGCTGTACGGCACGCTGGGACAGAAAGGACGGCAGCTTGCGGCGATGCGTCGGCTGTTGCCGCTTTTGCACGACGACGAGCAGCGGCTGAGGCTGTTGCTAGACATCGGTCAGCTTTCCGAGGAACAAGCCGCTGTGCTGGGGAAGGATGCGGGCGTTCCGCTGGTGGAACAGTCGATCGATGCGTACAGCGAGGCGTTGCAAATCGCGCCCGACCACGAGGCCGCGCTGTCCAGCTTGGTTCATTTGTGCGCGCAAGAACATCGGTACGGATTGATCGCGGAAACGCTGGAGCGCGCACCGAAGACGAAGCCGTTTTTGCTGATTTTGGCGGATTCGTACGAAAAACTCGGGCATCCAGAGGGCGTCGCCAAAACGCTGCGGGAGCTGTGGCCGCTGCTGGACCAGCCGGACGAGCAAATCGCGACGCTCGAACGGTTGACGGAACTGTACAAACGACTGGAACGGGCGGAAGACGAGCTGGATGCGTGGGACCGGCTGTGCCGCCTGGCCCCGAGCCATGTGCTCGGCCAGCTCCAGGTCGTTTTGCAGCTTGAACACCGGTTGGGTGGCGCGGGTCGGCACGCAGAGCAGGCGGAACTGCTGTCGCGGGCGATTGCGCAAGCCGAGTCGGATGGGGCCCAGAAGTCGGCCCAAGTCCCGGAAAAAACAGAAAAATCGGATCTGGTGCGGCAGGCCCTTCTGCGGCTGGGGCACGTGCTCGGGGAATTGCTGCAAAGGCCGACAGAAGCGATGGCGACGTTTGAAAAAGTGCTGGCGAAGTGGCCAGAGGAAAAAACGGCGCTCGCATCGCTGGCATCGCTGTACGGGCAGGCGGGGCGACAGGCGGATCAGCGGCGGACGCTGATGCTGCTCCTTCGATACGCGACGGGGCCAGCGGAAAAGTCGCGGAGTATGTTCCAACTCGGCGAGCTGTGCGAGAAGGCAGGGGATGTCGAGGAAGCGTACCGTTTGTTCGGAGAAGCGTTTTTTCTGGACCCGGCCAATCGGGGCGCGTTTACGGCCTACGAACGGGCTTGTTACAAGCGCCAGAAATGGCCCGAGACGCTGCAAATCTACGAAACGGCGTTGCGCCTGATTGAGACGCAGAAAACGCGCTCGTATCGGCCTGCGGACCTGCATTTGCGACGGGGACAAGTCCAACTGCAATACTTGCAAGATGTCGAGGCGGCGATTGCGAGTTATTGGAAGGCGCTGGAATCAGACGCCGAGAACGACGCGACGCAGGCGACGCTGGAACGGATTTACGGTGGCCTGAACCAGTGGAAAGAACTGCTGTCGGTCTATGAGCGACGGGCGCAGCTTGTGCGGGATGACAGCAAGCGGGTCGAAATTCTGCGTCGGGCGGCTCGGGTGGCAACGGCCAAACTGCGCGATGTAGCGGAAGCGGTGCGGTTTCGCGAAAAACTGCTGTCGGTCGATCCAACAGACGCCGATTCGCTCGACGAGCTGGAACGGCATTACGAAAGCAGCCGAGATTTTGAAAAACTCGTCGCGCTGCTGTCCACGCGAGTGACGTTGACGAACGACGAGACGCAAATGATGGCGCTGCACATGCGCATCGGTCTTTTGTGTGAAGAAGGTTTGCGCGATCACGACCGGGCGATTTCGGCGTATCGGCATGTCGTCGAGGCGCAACCCACGCATCGCGAGGCGCTCGACGCGATGGCGCGGCTCCTGGAGGCGAACGAACGCTGGGAAGAGCTGATCGAAGTCACCAAACGGCAAATTCGGCTGGTCACGGATCGGCAACACAAGGCGCTGCTCTTTTTCAAATGCGGTTCCGTCACCGAGGCGAAGTTCAACAAAGAAGACGAGGCGATTCGTTACTACGAAGCGGCGGTGCGCACGTCGGCGGCGTGTTTGCCTGCGCTGCACAGTTTGCGAGACATCTATGTGCGCAAAGAGGACTATCCGCACGTCACACAGACGCTGGAACTCGAGGCGAAGCTGTGGACCGAGCCGAAAGAGCAGGCCGGAATCCTGGCGCACATCGGGCAGATTTACCTTGACAAACTGAAAAAACCAGAACGCGCGATTGAGTATTACGAACGTGCGCTCAGCGTCGATAAAGACTGTTTGCCCGCCCACCGGGCACTGTTTCACGTCTATTACGAGCGCGGCGATTTCTACAGGACGTATCAAACGGGGCAGGTGTTGCTGCTGCGGGCCGCTCGGGAAGGCGAACCGGCGGAGCGGTCGGCGTTTCATGCGAAACGGGCGCATGCGGCGGCGAAAATCGGCGAATTGCGGGTGGCGTGCGAATCGGTCGCGTTGTCGCTCGAGATTTGGCCCGAAAATCTGTCGGCGCTGGCGCTTTTGTGTTCGCTGTGTTTGCAACCGAATCCGGGCGTGGACCTGTTCCCGACGTGTCGCGAATTGGAAAGGCAATTCAGGCGGCGCGAGCAGTCGCAACCGCTGGCGCTTTTGTTGTGTGCGCTTTCGGCGCTGGCCGAACGAGCGTCCGACAGCGAAACCGCCGAGGCGCATCTTGCCGAGGCGTTGCGTCTTTTGCCCGAAGACCCGCAGGTGGTCGAGTGGGTGGCTGGCGCCTATGTGCGTCTGGCGCGGTTTGAGGCTGCGGTCGCTTTGCTCCATCAATTTGTCGAACGGTTGCGGGCGTCTGGGCAGGCATCGGCGTTGCCTTCTTTGGCGCGGGCGGAACTTCTGCTTGCCGGGCTTCATTCCGAGGTGCTTGTACAGCCGGATGCGGCCATTCAATTGATGCGGCAGTGCCTCGCAACAGCGACGCGACCGGAGGCTTCCGCGCCACCTACGCTTGTGTACCGCGCGCGTTTTTTGCTGGCGCAGGAACTGTTCCAAATCGGTCGCTATTTGGATGCGCGAATGGAAATGGAGACGCTGCTTCAAGAAGTGCAGCCCGAGGGTTCGTCGGTCGTTTCGCCCATGATCCTGTGTCGGTATTTCGACTACCAAGGTCGCGTGCTCGAGGCGCTGGGAGACATGACCGCTGCGCAACAGTCCTATTTGAAAGCCATCGACTTGGATTCGACGTATGCGCCGCCGTTGCTCCAACTTGCGCGGTGGGGCGTGTTGACGGGCAATCCTGACCAGGCCGAGGCGCTTTTGCGCGATGCCATCGAGCGGACTGCCGAGCGTACAAGCTTCAGCCATTACGACGACCGCGCGTCCGAGGTGTTGTTGCGGCGAGGTTTGGCGCGCCTGCTTGCACACACAAACCCACAAGCTTCGGTAGCGGAATACGAACGGCTCGGCACGCTTGGCGCGGATGATTTTGTTCAACTTCCGCTTTGTTTCGATTTGGAGAGCCCGGCAGGGCCGCCGTTGGTTTGGAACGGGCTTTCGGATCGGGTGGCGTTGGCGGAAGTGCTTTTGCACGGCGTCGGCGACACGACCCGCGCGGAACAAGCCTTGACCGAGGTTTTCCGCCAAGATCTGCGTTGCGCCGAAGCACACGCGCTGCTCGTCGAGGTCTACGAAAAACGCAACGAGACCGTTCGCGCTCGACGGGTTCGCACGGTGTCGGCGATTTTGGGGTATTTGCCAGCGGAAAGACGGCTGCAACGCTCGGGCGGCTATCGCGGGACGCTGACCGAGGAACTTCGCCAAAGGTTGCTTCTGCCCGCCGCGCTGCGAGGTTCTGACGTGGCTGAACTCATGTTGGCGATGGTGCCGGGCCTGCTGCGGCTGTTTCCGCCCACGTGGCCGTGGCCATCTGAGCCCACGCCCGCGTTCCAAGTCCCCGACGCAGGTTTTGTCAGTGCGGTGTCCGAAACGCTGCGCCTGTTTGCGCTGGACGTAGAGGTGATGGTCGCACATGAGGTGCCAGGAGGCGCACAGGCCCTCGAGCTTTTGACGGGCCGCCGTGTGGCGCTTTTGGATCAGTCCGTGTTGGCGATGGACGACAGCGAACGGCGCTTTTTGTTGGGCCGCGTGCTGGACCCGTTGCGCGGTGGATACGCGACGCTTCTGCGTCTGTCTCCGAGTGAAGTTTTGCAGACGAACCGGCTGTTTTCGATGTTGCTCCAGCCTGTTTCTGAGCAGCCTTCCGATGCTCGCGAGTTTTTGCAGCTTCTGCCCAGACGTTCGCAGCAGGTGTTCGAGCGAGTTGCCCAAAAGCGCCCGACGCAGGCTTTTTCGGAAGTCATGGCGGGTTTTTCGGTGTGCGCGGATCGAGCCGGTTTGCTCGCAGTCGATGACCTGTGGACCGCCGTGCAACTTCTGGCCAAGCTGTCCGGGGATGATCCGACCGCGTTTTCGCCTGCCGGAACACCAGCCCGAGCACCAGACGGAGCGCAGCCCGGAGATTCAAGAACAGAGCGAACCGACGGTCGTTTGGCCTGGGTGCTCAGCCATGCCATCGGAGGGGCCGAACTGTTCACCTATTCCCTTTCCGAACCTTTCCATGAGCTGACACAGACGTTGAAAGAACCATCGCGCTTGTGATCTGCCCTGCGAAGCGGGTATCCTGGGGGCTCGACATGGCGGTGGTGGAAACGCAAGAGAGAGGCCGGACGGGATATGGGTGCCAAGTTCAGCGCTGAGCTCGCGGCTCAAGGCGGGGTTGTAAGCCTCAAGCTTCGCGGAGTTGTCGATGAAGACAACGAATTGGCGGCGCTAGAGGGGCAGCTTTCCGCTGGCACGACGGTTCTCGACCTTGCCGACATCGAGCGGATCAATTCGTGCGGCGTTCGCGACTGGGTGAACTGGCTGGGCCGAATCGAAAAGCTCGGCGCGCGGCTCGTGTTCGTGAATTGCTCGCCGTCCATCGTCGCGCAGATGAACTTGGTGCACAACTTCACCGCGAGCGGCATCGTCAAAAGCTTTTACGCGCCCTACTTTTGCCCGCGCTGTCAGAAGGAGCGGCTCCTCAAGCTGGAAACGCGCGAATTGGTCCACGATGTGCCGATTACGTCTGCGCCGTTGTGCCGCTGTGACGATTGCGACGGGCCGATGGACTTCGACGACATGGAGGAGTCCTATTTCGCGTTCATGAACAACCTGAAAAAGGTCCTGTCTGAACCGTCCACAGAGGAAATTCTCCAGGCCGTCGGACAAATGGCCGAAGGTGTCGCAAAGCAAAAAGTGCGCGGGAGCATCGTCGGAGCGACTCCGGCCACCGGGCCCGGCAACACGCCGTCTACACCCTCGACGCAGGCCCCGTCGTCTGTGTCTCCGGTGCACAAAACGCCAACCGGGCGTCCGTCGAACAGCGCCCTGCCCCTGGGCTCTTCGGGCAACCTTCCCAAAATTCCCGTGGACCTGCCGGCGGCCACAAGTGGAAACCACCGGCCCGTGTCCGCCGCGATCGCGCAAGCCACCGCTGCTGGCGTGGGTGCCGCTGCCGGTCCGATCGACAAGAACGCTGTCGTCTCAGGCGACGTAAAACAGCCTTCCACGACGCGCGCCATCTTGACCTGGGTCGGTGTCGCGCTGTTCTGCATCGTCGCCATCTTCGCGATGATCTACGTCATCGTAAAATAGCCCGCCCCATCGACCGTTCCCCCTCTTCCCCGATTCCCTTCCAAAAAACCCATCCCAACCCGACTCCACATTGCGGTTTTGAGCTCGTGCGGCTCAATTCGGGCAGGGAATCTGGGCGGTCAGGTCGGCGACTTTTCGGTGTTGGTTGGTGTCGGGATATTGCTTTTTGAGCGCGTTCACATACCGGCACGCCTCAGCCTTGTCTTGCGCCGTCGGTGGGTTGTGACGCAGAAGCGCGGCTTCGGCCATCAGCACCAGCGCATCATCGGCCAGCCGGGACTTGGGTTGTCGTTTCAAGAAACCCGCAAGCGACGCAATCGCTCGAGCCGGTTGCCGCAGGTCCTGCAAATAGATCTGCCCCAGCAGCAGCGCGCTTTCCGCCAGCAAATACAGGTTGTAGTGGCCGATGATGTACGAGCTTGTGTACGTGCGTTGCAGGCGTTCCAGCCGCTCCGCCGCTTCCGAAAACCGTTTCTGCGACCGGAGCAACTTTGCCGCCTGCACCAGCGCATCGTCCAAAAGCGGCCCTTTTGGGTAGCGTTTCGCCAGCTCGTCATAGCGGCGCAAGGCCTCGGCCCACTTGCTGTTGGTTTGACACCGCTCAGCCGACAAAAACCACGCGAAACTCGCGAGCGGCACATGGCGAGCGTGCGTCTTGGCGACCGCATCGAGCTCGGCCAAAAACGTCGGGTCGTCCTTGCGCCACCGCGCCATTGCACGCAGCGCGTCCTCAGCGGCGACTTCTTGCGGGTGCGAGCGAATCAAGTCTTGGCACAGCGCAAGTGCCTCGGGAAGCTGCGACAGGCGTTCGGCCAAAATCTCGGCGGCCCGAAACATCGAACGCGAGATTTTCGTCGGGTCGCGGCTCAACAACGCCACTTCCTGATACGCCTTCGCCGCCTCGGAATACCGTTCGTCTTGTTCGTAAAGCTGCGCAAGCCGAAACGCCGCAAGCCCGCAGTCATCCTTGATCCGCAGCGCCAGGCCCGCCAGGCCGGTTTGACAGTCCGTCACGATCTTTTGGTATTGCGCGATGGCTTCGCTGTGGTCCGGGCCTCGTTCGGCCCGTTGCGCGGAAACCATCGGCGCGGGCATCGGCGCAGGCTTTGCGCATCCCCCGAGCACCGCACACGCAGCGAAAACTAGGCCAAAAGTTCGCATAGCACCTGTCGCATCGTTTGAGCCGCCTGTTCGCACGCGGCGCGGTCTACATCCACATGCGTCACCAACCGCAAACGCCTGGGTCCAAACGGTGCGCACAACACACCGACGCGGGCCAGCCGCTCGACCACGACGGCTGCGGGAGGCAAAGGCGACAGCAAATCGACCAGCACAATGTTCGTTTGTGGCGAAACCAAAGAGACCGTCGGCACATCCGACAGAACCTCGGCCAGACGTTTGGCGTGTTCGTGGTCTTCTGCCAGCCGTTCGTATTGATGCGACAGCGCAAACAGACCCGCCGCCGCCAGCACGCCCGATTGACGCATCGATCCGCCGTACATCCGACGGAACCGCCGCGCTTTGTGGATCAGGTCTTTGGGTCCCGCCAGCACCGAACCGACCGGCGCGCCGAGCCCTTTGGACAAACAAACCGAAACCGTATCGAACGGGGCCGCGATCCGCGCGTCGGGCACACCCAACGCCACCGCCGCATTCCACAACCTGGCACCATCCAAATGAAGTGCCAGCCGAAGCCCGCGCGCAGCCTGGGTGACTTCATCCAGCAATTCGAGCGGCCAAATCGAACCGCCTCCTCGGTTGTGCGTGTTTTCCAGACACAGCAGCCGATTCGGAGGCGAACACTGGTCGGCGCGTTCGGGCTGATACGTCGCGGCCAGCTCGGCAGCCGAGAACGGACTCCCGTGTCCGACCGTGACAAGCTGCGCCCCGGCAAGCGCCGCCGCCGCCCCCGCTTCATACCATTTGATGTGTGCGCCCTCCTGACACAACACATCATCGCCCGGCTGCACATGACAGCGAATCGCGAGCTGGTTCGCCATCGTTCCCGACGGCACAAACACCGCCGCCTCTTTTTGCAGGCGCAGGCACACCACTTCTTCGAGTTTGCGAACCGTGGGGTCTTCGCCGAACAAATCGTCTCCCACTTCCGCCGTCGCCATCGCCGCACGCATTCCGGGCGTCGGACGGGTCACTGTATCTGAGCGCAGGTCGATGACTGCTTGCAACATGCGCCGAGCATACTCAAAAATAGCGCCACTTCGGAAAGGCTTGTCATGGTCGATCCTCGTCAGGCGCTGGATTTTGAGCGGCCTCTCATTGAGCTGGAAAACAAAATCGAAGAACTCAAACAACTGGCCGGTGGGGAGCTGCTCGCCGCCGAGATCAAAATTTTGGAGCGACGGGCCAGTCGCGTGCAAAAAGAGATCTACTCGAACCTGTCGCCGTGGCAAAAGGTGCAGCTTTCGCGGCATCCGCAAAGACCGTACACGCTGGATTACGTCGCTCGGCTGTGTACCGAATTTTTCGAGCTGCACGGAGACCGGGCTTTTGCCGATGACGAAGCTGTCGTCGGAGGTCTCGCACGGTTTTCGCCAGCTCAGGACCGGCCCGTGTTGGTGATCGGCCACCAAAAAGGCCGTGGCACCAAAGAAGCCATGCGGCGCAATTTCGGCATGCCCAGGCCCGAGGGATATCGAAAAGGGCGGCGGCTGTTGGAATTGGCGGCACGGATGAAATTGCCCATCGTCGCGTTCATCGACACGCCCGGCGCATTTCCCGGCATCGACGCGGAAGAACGCGGTCAGGCCGAGGCCATCGCCAAAAATCTCGAAATCATGGCCGGGCTCGCCGTGCCGTTTGTTGCGCTCGTGATTGGCGAAGGCGGTTCCGGCGGTGCGCTGGCGCTGGGCGTTTGCGACAGGCTGCTCATGCTCGAGTATGCGGTGTATTCCGTCATCTCACCTGAAGGCTGTGCGTCGATTTTGTGGAAAGACCAAAAAGCGGTCGAGGTCGCGGCCACGCAGCTCAAAATGACAGCGACCGATTTGAAAGAACTCGGTGTTACCGACGAGATTGTCCCCGAACCGATCGGTGGTGCCCATCGCGACCCCGACGAAGCCGCCCGACTGGCTGGCGAAGCGATTGCGCGGCACTTGGTGGAACTCTCGGCCCGGTCGCCGCAAGAAATCCTGGACGGTCGCTACGCCAAATATCGAGCGATGGGGACGTTTTCCGTGTCGGCGTCCTGATTGCGCGACGATCAAAACCGGCCAAACCGGTTTGCATCGGGCCGGTTTTACAGCGGCATCGATCGCAGCATCGTTCCGCCCAGACCGCCGACCCAGAAATCCGTGCCGCCTTTGACGCCTGCGATGGACTGCAACTGGTTGCGCGTCGTGCTCTCGAGGCCTGTCCACGCTGTGCCGTCAAACTTCCACAGCGTGCCCGCGCCACCGACCACCCAAACCGGGCTCGTCGGGCTTCCTCGCCACACACCCAGCAACGGCGCAGCGGACAAACCGGTCGTCACGGGACCCCAGAAAGCGCCGTCATGCCGATAAACTTCCCCATTGTCGCCAACCGCCCACACGTCGTTTGCAGCAGAGCCAAACACACTTCGAATATCAGAATTGGTAAACCGTATCGTTACGTTATGTGCCCCGGCATTTTCTGTTGATTTCATAACAAAGCGGTTTCCTGAAACAAACAGAAGATTCGTCGTGTCTTGGCGAAATCCCCACAAACCATGTGGCGTCACAACCCGCCCCGACGCATCAGGAATGCCTGCCGCTTTCCATTGCGTTCCATCTTGTACAATCAAACGGATTTCATTCGGGTTCGGACTCGTGGCTGCGATCCAAATGTTGGTGGGACTTGTTGCCCAAATCGCGCGACCATGGATGCCAATCGTTCCGGGCATCGACAGCGAGTTGCTCCAGGTTCCGCTGTAACGCAAGAACGTGCCGTTGTCTCCCGTTGCATAAATTTCTGTCGCGGATACGGCCCAAATAGAATTGATATTTTCTGTCGCACCACTGGTCACTTGCGACCATTTTGTTCCGTCATAATGGGCAAGATAGCCCCGATCTCCAACGGCCCAAATGTCATTTTGTGCAACAACCGCCATGCTTCGGATGTTGTTTTCAAAACCTTGTCGATTGCTGGTCCATTTGGTTCCGTCATAACGAATCAATTGACCGGAAGCGCCGCTGGCCCACAAATCTGTGCCGGATGTGCCGCGAATCGCAGATAGACCGAGCGACGTGCCTGCGGTTTGCACCGTCCACGTGCCTGCGTTGCCGCGCAAAAGTGCTCCGTTTGCTCCCACGGCCCAGGATTGGCCGGCTGTCGGGGAAAAGACGCTCGCTAGTGTTTCCGTTGTTCCCGAAACTTGAGCCGACCAAGCCGTTCCAGACAAACCCAGCACGGTCCCGTTGCTCCCGACGGCGACAGCGGACGTTGCATCGCCCCAAATTCCGTAGAGATTTTCAGCGGTGCCGCTGGTCATCGCAGTCCAGGTGGAACCGTCCGATTTGAGAATCGCACCTGCGTCCCCAACTGCGTACACTTCCGTACCCGAACGGCCCCATACGCCCGAAAGGTTCGTTGCAACACCGGACGTTTGCGCGCTCCAGGTGCCCGAGGTTCGTTTGCGGATGGTTCCTGCGTCGCCGACGGCCCACGCGGTGGGTCCACTGCCCCAAATGCCGACCAGTTTTTGTTGTGTGCCGCTGGTTTCTTGGGACCATTTTTTGCCATCCCACCTGAGCGCGACGCCTTTTGTGCCGACGGCGATCACTTCTTGCGCCGACGCGGCCCAGACGCCCGAAAGCGACTCGTTGGTTCCGCTCGGCGAGGTCGCCCATTTGCTTCCATCGTAGTGAAAGATCGTACCGGCGTCTCCGACGGCCCACACGTCATTTTGCGCCACCGCCCACAAGGCGCGGAATTGATTTCCTTGTGGCATCGGATTGGACCAGCAAAACGGTCCGGTGGTCTTGACAGTCACTTTCACTTCGTAGCGCCAGGGATTTCCAATGGGCGTCGTCACCGTGCCGGTGCTGACTCGGCATTGACCCGCATCATAGGCATCGACGGTGATCGAGAGGGTTCCGCTCGCTTCTTTCGGAAGTTTCAAGCCAAACCGCGTCAGTTTGCCGGTCACTTCCATCGGCGCTGCATTTTTCGCCGGATTTCCGTCGAGAGCAGTCGTCACGACCAGCTTGATTGCCGCGCTGCTGAGACCTTCAACTGTGACGGCGATCGCGTTTGCGTCCGGCTCAAGCTGGCCCGGATCGCCGCAGGAACCCAACGAAAACGGCATCGATCCGAGCGCCAGAAAAGCCATCGAGGTGAAAACAAGGCGACCAAGGGAATATGTTTTTGTTCTGCGCATGGTGGGCCTCGCTCAAAACTGTGGACTCAGGATGACGTCGCCGGGCTGGAAGGGTTCGGGTGGCGCGGGGAGCGGCTCTTTTTTGTTCGCCAAAGAAACGCCGACCGCCGTGCCCACTGCGCCAGCCACCACGACGCCGCCGATGATCGTCCAAAACCACCATTTTTTGTATACCGGCACTGGTGGCGGTACGTCCTCAGGCTTTGGTTTCGGTGGAGTCAGATCAAGCGGCTGTGCGACGGGAGATGTAGGTGGCGTCGTGGTCGGCTGCGGGTTCGTAACCGTGAGGTCGGGTTGCGCTGGCGTGGTTTCGAGCAAGGCCTGCGCCTGTTCGATGTATTTGTTGACGCGGCGCTCCGTCTCGGGGTCGATGTTCGGATCGGCTTTTTTGTATCGCTCGTAATACGAAATCGCTTCTTTCGGTCGTCCGAGCCGTTGCACCGTTCGACCGATGTTCAACAACAGCCAGGGCATTTGTCGTCGGGAATACGCGCCTTGAAAACCGGCGAGCGCCTCCTCGTAGCGACCTTCGTCATACAGTGCGAGCGCCTTTTGGTACGCGGTTCTGCATACATTGTCGCGAAGACAACCATCGTCCTTTTTCTTCGGTGCCGGACTTTGCGCAAGCGGCGAGGTGTCTGTTTGGGCGAAGGCACAGACGGGCATCCACGCGGCCAGCCAGGCGCCGAGAAAAATTCGGTTAGTCCACGATGCGAGGTTGCTCTTCATTGTTGTTTCTCGTCGGAGTCGACGTTGTGTTGGTTCCGGTTCCCGCCGAGTTTTGCGGATTCACGCGCGGTGGTTTTTTGGATGCCTTTTCCAGCGACTCTTTCCGGGTTTCATTTTCCGACAAACTCAATTTGAGCGGTTTTTCGGCATATCCGGGAAGCCGCAATTTTACGTCGCTGTCGCCAGCACCCGCGCTGAAATCCATTTCCAGCGGCGTTTTTCCAAGCACTTGTCCGTCGCTGACTCGGATCACTTGAGCTCCGGGTGGAGTCGATACGACTGACCAGTGGATGTGTCGCGGTTTGGGTGGTGGTGATGGCGGCGGTGGTGCAATTTGCGCCAAGTCCGGCGGCGCAATTTTGGGCGGTGCCACGACGACGGGTTGCGACGGCGCAGGTCGAAGCAACAGAACCGCAAGCACGCCGAGCAGCGTCGTCCCGCCCAAAAGCACCCCGAGGAGCAACATTTTCGGGGACTTTCCTTTTGGTGAAGCCTGTTCAGCAGAAAATCCCGTCGAAGAAGGCGTCGGAATGCCAATCGGTGTTTGAAGCGGGTTGCTGCCTGTCGGCGTATTGGTCTGGCCGACGAGCGCAGACATGGAAATCGCGGGCAGCATGGATGTCGGATGCCGGACGCTCAACTCTTCCAGCCGCGTCACCACTTGCTTCATCGACGGGCGTTCTTCGCGCTTTTTCGATAGCAACAAATGAACGAGATTCGCGATTTCGTCGGGAACGTGCGGAGCAAGGTCTTTCAGTTTGGGCGGTGGCTCGTAAATGTGCATCGCCAGCACTTCTCCCGAACCTCCGACGAACGGTGGCCGGCCCCCGATCATCTCGAAAAGCATCACGCCCAGTGAATACACGTCCGCGCGATCATCAATTTGTACGCCGCCTTTGCATTGTTCCGGGGCCATGTAGCGCGGCGTTCCCATCACCACATCCGTCGAGGTTTTGGGCTGGATCGAGTGCGGCGAACCCGGCGTGTTTGGCGCATCGGCCTCGACGACTTTCGCGATGCCAAAATCGAGCAACTTCACACGCTCTCGGCCAGGTATCTCGGACTCGGGATCGGGCACGAGCATGATGTTGTCGGGCTTCAAATCGCGGTGATACACGTTTTTCTCGTGGGCCGCACACAGCGCCGCCGCCACTTGCCGCGCCAGTCGCATGATCTCGGGCAAAGGCGGCATGCCTTTGCTTTTCTGTCGCTGGCTCAGCGTCTCGCCTTTCAAAAACTCCATGACGAGATACGCGGTCCCGTTCGAGAGCTGGCCGTAATCCGAGATCTGCACGACGCCGGGATGATCAATCAGGTTGACCGCGCGAGCTTCGTTAAAGAAACGGGCGCAAATGGCCTGGTCCTGCGCGTATTTCGGATGGAGGATTTTGATGGCGACCCGACGGCCAATAGGCTCTTGAATGGCCTCATAGACCGCCCCCATGCCCCCTTCGCCCAGTTTGCGAATGACCTGATATGTGCCAATACGATCGAGAGACACGTTGCGGCTCTTACCCAGCACTATACCGTCTTGCTCCCCGGTTGTCGCCCATGTTCTTGTAATGGAAATCACCTAAGTATTGAGAGGTGAAGACAACCAGATCCGCTTTGTGCGACTCGTCTCCTCCGATGGACTGTAGGTGTTTGTCGGTACACAACGGTCGCTGTGCGAACCATGCGATCCTGATAGGCTAGCCGGGCATGGGTTTTCGCTTTCAGTCGTGCCGACATGGCATTTGGTTCATCGCAGTGTCGGCCATCTTGGCGGCAGCGGTGCCAAGCGTCGAGGCTGGGCCCGAATTGCGCAGTCGAGAATGGGCGATCGACGGCTTTCGTCCTCCTCCGCGCTGGGAAGTGTCTTCTCCCGACAGGCCTAGCTATCCGCAGCTCGTTGCTCGGGCGATTCGCGGCGATGGTTCGGAGCGGGCCACGATCACACTGGTTGCGAAACGGGTGCCGCAGAACACAACCATCGCGGCGCTTGTGGCAGAAGCGCAAGCGGTCAAGACATGGCCCAACATCCAAAATGTGCGCGTGCAGCGATTGTCCACAACGGGCTGGACCGCCGGGTGGAAGGGCAACGCGCGTGTCCAGGTGGATGCAACGCTTGTGCCGAATGCCAAACAACGTCCCCAAACCCTCCGCCAATACTATTTTTTGAACGGTTCCGTCGCCTATGTGTTGACCCTGATTGCACCTGTCGAGCAAGCGACCGCTCGCATGCGAGATCTCGATGACACGGCGACCAGGCTTGTGCCCCTCGAGAACGCTGCTTCGGTGGACGCCAAGGCCAGCGCGCCAAAACCCGAGCCTGAGTCGGCAGCCGCGACGTTTCGATCCACGGATGGAATGGATTCACGAGATGGCGGGACCGCGTTCGACCTGACACAAGCCGAACGCTAGAAAATGACAGAGGTCCACAGGAAACCCTTGCGGTGAGTCGGCCCACATTGATAGCGTTTCGCGCATCATGAGCACGTCCCGTACCTTCTTTTCACTGGCCTTGGTCGCGCTTGTGGCTTTCTCCACCGGCTGCGACACGCTGCGTGCTCGGGCGCGCGCGCAAAAAGGCGTGGAAAAGTACCGCGACGGGGACATCGTTGAGGCAGCGCGCTTGTTTCGCGAAGCTGCGGAGATGGATCCCACTGTCCCCCCGATCTTGATCAACCGCGGCTTCACCCACTTGGCTCTCTATCAGCAAAATCCGCGCAGCAAAGAAGGACAAGAGGCCGCCAATATCGCGGTCGAGTCCTTCCGAAAGTACATGGATTTGCCGAAGATCAAGCCCGAGCAGAAACAGCGAGCGCGCGACTATTTGCTCCAGACGTTTGTGGATGCCAAAAAGTACGACGAGGCCGTCGAGTTTTTTAAGCCGCAAGTCGAACGCGAAGATCCCGACATCGAGGCGCTCACCATCTTGGGCAACATCGCCAAAAGCATCGGAAAGCTGGATGCGTGCCGAAGTTGGTTGGAGCGCCGCGTCAAAGCCAATCCCAAAGACACCGACGGATACGTTTCGTTGGCGATCATGACCTGGGACGAGCTGTGCGCGGATTCGCAGTGTCGAACGGCGATGGAAATGCGGCGAAATCATCTTCAAATGCCGTTTTCCGAGCGCATCGAAAAGGTCAACCAGGCGCTCGATCTGATCGAAACCGCTCGACAGCTTTCGCCAAAAGCACCGACGCCGGTCATTTACGCAAACCTGCTTTTGCGAGAACGGTCGTATGCGCAGCCGTCCGACGATTTGAAGCGGCTCGACCTTGAGGAAGCGCAAGCCTTGCTTCAGATTGCGCTCGCCATGCAGAAAGCGGCCACCGAGGCGAAAGCGCAGGAAAACGCAAAACCTGCGGAAGGCGCAACCTCTGCGGAAGGCGCAACCTCTGCGGAAGGCGCAAAGCTCTCCGATTCGACGAAGCCTGCGGAATCGGCCAAGCCTGCGGAATCGGCCAAGCCGACCGAAGCCGCCAAACCAGCGGAAGCCCCAAAACCTGATGCTGCGGAACCGGGGAAAACCGCCAAGCCGACCGAAGCGGCGAAGCCCGTGCCGCCTGTGGTCAAGCGAAAGCCAAAAAAAGCCGAGCCAGCCTCGGATTTGCCGCCTCCGGCTGACGCGCCCATGTTTGCCCCAAGTCCCGAAAAGAAGGAAGCGCCGCCCAAAGAAGAAGCTGCTCCTTCTGCGACGGAGAAGCAGTGATGTTTGATCGCTATGTACAAGACAAACGGCGGAAGCGCCCACTGCTGTATGCGGCCTTCGTCGTCTCGACGGTGATTGAGGCCGGTGCGCTGGTCTTTTTCATCATTTATTCGCTCATCCACGTCGAGGAAGTCCAGCCACCGCCGCTGACGGTGCAGTTTTTTGCGACCTCGACGCCGCCACCGCCGCCGCCGCCGCCGCCGAAGGCTTCCAGCAAGCCCAAGACACCGCCCAAAGTGATCAAACCGGTGGTGCAGCCGACGGAAGTGCCCAAGTTCATTCAGCCCAAGCTCGAGCCCGATCCTCCCGATGAGAAAGAATCGAGCGGTTCGTCCGAGGGTGTGCCTGGTGGCGTGGAAGGTGGTGTGGCTGGCGGCGTTGTAGGTGCTCCACCTCCACCGCCTCCCCCCAAAGAAGAACCCAAACCGCCGCCCAAGCCGAGAACCGTCCCGGCGTTTCGTTTGAAGGCCGACGCGCTGCACAATCCCAACCCGCGTCTGCCTGAGACCGTAAAAAGCCTCATGCGGAATGCTGGCATTGTGATGGGGACCTACAAGGTGTGCATCGCGCTAGACGGCTCGGTTTCCGCCGTCGAGGTGATGAGCGGAATTGCAGGTGCAGACGAAAGCATCGTTTCGGTGTTGAGGGGTTGGCGATACAAGCCGCAGCAACTGCCTGTGTGTACGGTGATTCAGTTTCAGTTCGACATTCAGTGATCCCACCGGGGGAGAGACCATGAGGTGCGGCGCTCCGTTGCAAGCCCGCACTGAAAGGTCTGTTTGGTCAACGTGAGATGAGTTTTTCGAGAAAACGCGAGAACGAGGAACAACATGGAACAGGGAATTAGTTTTAGCCCGAAGGCGATTTGGGACTCCACGTCCATCGTCGGTAAGGGCGTCATCATCATCTTGGCCATCATGGGGATTTACATGTTGGCCGTTGCCATCGAGCGATGGATCACTTTCTCGAGAGCCAAAGATCGCTCTTTGAAGTTTGTGTACGCGCTGCAAAAGAAGCTGGCGGATCGCGACATCAAGGCTGCGTTGAGCCTTTCTCAGGTCAAACCCCAGGGTCCCATTGCCATCGTGATCGAATCTGCGTTGCATGAATACATCGACGGTCTCCAAGCGATCAAAGCGGTTGGTCCTGATGAAATCGGCGATTTTGACCTACTCGATGCCGTCAATCGCGCCATCGACCGCGTAAAAGAGCGAGAAGTAGCCGACCTCAAGAAGGGTTTGGGTGGTCTTGCGACCATCGCGTCGTCAGCGCCCTTTGTCGGTTTGCTCGGAACCGTCGTCGGCATCATCAACGTGTTTGCTACCATGTCCACCAAAGGCGCGGGCGGCATCGCGGCAGTTGCGGGCGGTATCGGCGAGGCCCTTATCACAACGGCTTTCGGTTTGCTCGTCGCCATTCCGGCAGTCATGGTGTTCAACTTCTTCACCAACGCCATCGACGAGTTCGTGGTGGACATGAACGAAACGAGCAGCGAGCTTGTGGCGTTTATCCTGCGTGAGGGCCGTCGCGCCGCGTAGTTTTGCAAACGCGCAAGTTTGCCTGATAGCACAAAGGGCTCACCATGTCCGACTTGGATGAACTACTGAAAAATCCACCGAGGCTGCCAAAAAGAAAACACCATGGGCACGGACGCCCGGCGGTGAAAAATGCGTCGATTCGTTCGGAAATCAACGTGACGCCGCTCGTCGATGTTGTTTTGGTGCTCCTCATCATTTTTATGGTGGTCACGCCGATGATTACCCGAGGCATGCCTGTCGAGCAGCCGATGACGAAGCATCACGCCAAGAAAAACGACTCTGGGGAACAGATCGTCGTTTCGGTGACGTGTGAAGGCGGCAAAATGGGCGCGATTCACTGGGAATGTGCGCAGTCCAGGATGTATGTAGGTTCGGATTTGGCGACGGAAGAAACGCTCGGCGATCTGGTGCAGAAGGAATTGCGCAAAGGCTCAGGCGGTCGGGAAGTCCACGTCAAAGGCGACCGGCGGGCTGCATACGGAGCCGTTCGTCGCGCGATGGAACTCATCAATGCCGTCGGTGTGCCGCAGGTTCACTTGGGCTCGGAAGAGTACAAGGAAGGGAAATAGGCGATGGCGTTTTCAGCAGGTGGCAACAAAGGCCCGCGTTCAGACATCAACGTCACGCCGCTCATCGACGTGGTGCTGGTGCTGCTGATTGTGTTCATGGTCATGGTGCCCAAACTCTTGAACCAGACATCGATCGACGTTCCACCCAAGGCACCGCCGACCAACATGAATGAACCGCCGCCCTCGTCGGATCAGCTTGTTGCGACGGTCGCAGAAGATGGTCGCGTTGCCATCAACGGTGAGGCGATTCCCATTGATGGCCTTGCCGAAAAAGTGCGGACGCTCATTCAAAATCGCAGCAAGAAGATCATGTTCTTCAACCCAGACGATGCCGCGCCGTATGGGGATGTCGTCAAGGCGATGGACATCTGCCGAGGCGCAGGCGTAAAAACCATCGGCATCATGACGAAGTAGCTCCGTTCCCTACGTTTTCTTACCCTGTCTTACTTTTCCTCGACCGTCCATTTTCCCTGCCGTGTGGGCTTTTTGAGCGATTGCTCGAGCCGGGCCATGTATTCGGTTCGCGGAATGAGCGCGAAGCCCAACCGTTCGATGTGTGGATTCATCACCTGCCCGTCGATGAGATCGAAATTCCACAAGGCGAGCCGCCTGGACAAATGCACCATCGCCACTTTGCTGGCATCGTCGGCTTTGGCGAACATGGATTCGCCGAAAAACATGCCTCCCAACGACACGCCGTAAAGCCCGCCGACCAGCTCGTTGTCCTCATACGTTTCGACGGAATGCGCCAAGCCAGCGTCGTGAAGCGCGCAATACGCGGTCTGCATCTCGGGCAAAATCCATGTTCCGTTCTCGTGCCGACGAGGAATATGTGCACAAGCGGCGATCACCTGCGAAAACGCGGTGTCCATCCTGACCTCGAACTGGCGTCGATCGACGACTTTGCGGAGGCTGCGACCGACATGGACATTCGACGGTGCCACGACGGCCCTTTCCGGTGGCGCAAACCACAAAAGGGGCAAGTCCTCGCCAGGCCACGGAAAAATTCCCGAGGCGTAGGCCAAAATCAATCTCTGTCCCGAAAGGTCTCCACCGAGCGCCAAAATGCCTTCTCGCGTGGCCCAATGAACGGGCGGAAAACGAAGTTCCGAGGAAAGCCAAACGGGTGAACGTGCAGGCGGCAAGCGAGCCAAATGGTGCCGCGAGCCCAACAAAATGGCAAAAAAGTGGTTGGCGTTAGCGGGAACGGTGCGGGCTTGCGTGTTCGTTGCGCGGGGTGTGGGCTTGGTTCACGACGATTTTGCGACCGCCAAACTGCGTGCCGTGCAGTTCGGCGATGGCGCTTTCGGCCATTTTGGCGTCGGACAGCTCAACAAAAGCAAAGCCGCGCGGTCGTCCCGTCTCTCGGTCGGTGATGATTTTTACTTGGGTTACGGTGCGAGAGCCCGTTTGTTCAAAAAAATCCTGAATGTCCTGTTCTTTCGCTGCATAAGGCAAATTGCCAACATAAAGACGAGTTCCCATAGCCACTTCCCTTTCCAGCGCGGCATTGCGCACAAGGCTACCCAGTACGGGCATATGTTCATTCAGACGCCCATACGAGTTTCACCAGGAATAGGTTATGGAGATTTGACGATCTTGCCTAGCCGAAGGTGTGATCCTTGTCCCGATTCGCGACGGTGAAACGAATCGGGTTTCCGGGAGGATGTGCTCACATTCGTCGAAAAATGCGTGTGGTGCTCATTCAAATTGGGAAGAACCTAGCGCGATATTCTTTTCTGTTTTTCCAAAAACGACTTCCTTCTCGTCGCCGTTTTTTTCCTGCATAAGCAACCGCGTTAACTGCATCGTTTTGCCATCTACATGCAGTTCAATGCGTGTAAATACGCGACTTAACACAGTTTCAGGTTTTGGAAAGAGGACGAGCGCGGGCTGTTCTTTGGTTCCGGCGGTTTTGACCTCGTACTCGCCTTCAGCCTCTTTGAGTGAACCTTGGCCCAACCACAAACGAAGCTGCGAAAAAATCGCCTGCAGCGTCGGATTTTTGCTGGTGTCGATCACTTGCGGCGCACGCGTCCCCATTTTGAGCGTCACGATGTCTCCTCGAAGAAGCATCGTCGAGGGATCTGGTTTCAGGTATTCCCAGCGAAGTTTCGGCACCGGCCCTTTTTGATACAGAAAACGACCGTCGGAACTGACCTGCTGGCGAAACAGTTTGACGCGGCTGTGCTGCACAAAGGCAGCGCGCAACGAACGCATGTCCTTCTGCGCCGCATCGATTCGCGCCATAAGTTCTGTCGGAGACAGCGTCGGATCTGCGTGTCCCGTCTGTGCTGAGAGAAGGACCGCAAAACCCAGAAGACGAAAGCAGCGGCTAGCGTTGCGTCGCCACATAGTTCGCCAGCGCACGTGCCGAAGTAAATGCTTGTTTACCGACTTTTTCGTCCGGGATCGTCACGCGGTATGCACGCTCGATGGCGACGGAAAGCTCGAGCGCGTCGATCGAATCGAGTCCCAACCCTCCGCCAAAAAGGGGTGCGTCGTCCTCGATCTCGTCAGGAGATTTGTCGAGTTTGAGGCTGTCGATGAGAAGCTGTTTGATTTCGCGAACAAAGTTGTTTGTGTCCATGAGTTTCCTACGTGAGTAGACCGAATCTGAGCGAACAGCATTCGCTTGAGTAAAAAAGTCTAAAAGCCAGCCTCGGGGATTGCGTCGAGGCCACCGTCCACCGCGATCCATTCGCCTGTGATGTAACCCGCGCGGTCGTCTGCCAAAAAGGCAACAAGATCAGCGACTTCTTGCGCTGTGCCGGCGCGACCCATCGGAATGCTCGAAAGAAGGTCCGCACGAACAGCCTCGGTCAGGTGCGCGGTGAGCGCAGTTTCCACAAGACCCGCCGAGACACAGTTGCAAGTGATCTGAAACCGCGACAGTTCTTGCACCAGACTTTTCGAGAGCCCCAAAAGGCCCGCTTTGGCTGCGCCGTAAGCCGTTTGTCCCCGTCGGCCAAGCCGAGCCGTTGGTGAGCCGATGAACAAGATTCGCCCGTGTCTGGCCGCGATCATGCCTTTCATGACCGCCTGGGCCGATAGAAAAGCCCCGCGCAAATGCACGCCGACCACATCGTCGAAATCGAGTACGGGCATCATCATCGCGAGTTTGTCCCTGGCAAAACCCGCCGCGTGGACGAGAACCGAGACATTTTTCCCGTCCAAAAATCCGCCCGGTGCGGACAACGCGCGCCAATCCTCTGCGGCACTCGCATCGCATCGGATCGCGAGAAGAGAGATCCCATCCGTTGCAGCCTCGGCGACGGCCCGGGCCGCTTGGTTCTCATCGTGGGCGTAAGTCACTCCCACTGAAAAACCATCTGCAAAAAGCCTCCGCGCGATCGCCAGCCCGATGCCGCGCGTGCCTCCAGTCACCAATGCCAACTTCATAAAGCCGCGATATTACTCGGGCTGTTTGACGGGGCAAGAGCGACGCAGCCGAGCCACATAAAAACCGTCCGCGTTGTGCCGGTGTGGAAAGGTGCGAAACGAAAACGGCGCATGCTTTTCGCACAATGGCTGCGGGCCAGCTCGAAACAATGGGTCATCGGGTGACGGTGGCAGCGGGACAAAGTCGTGGTGACGGGCGCAAAACGCGGCGATTTGCTCGGGGCCTTCGGACAGAAACAAACTGCACACGGAATACACGAGCACACCAGACGGCGCGACCAAAGCTGCGGCTCGGTCGAGCAGTCGGGCTTGCAACGCCACGAGTTCGTCCAGTTTTGGCGTGCGCAAACGGGCTTCGGGATGACGCCGCAACACGCCCGAGCCGCTGCACGGCGCATCCAAAAGCACAGCCGCGTATTCGGATCGAATCGGCGCGCGTTCATCGAGCAAATCGCCGCACACAGGCCGAATGCCTTTGCAGCCCAGTCGGTGCGCATGGTCAGACAAAAGTTCCAGTTTGCGCGGAAGGATGTCCACTGCGTCGATTTCTCGCTCGTTGTGCAGCAGGGCCGCCAGGTGGCAGGTTTTCCCACCGACCCCAGCACACGCATCCAAAATCGGCCCCGGTGGCAACACGAGTGGTCCGCTTTCCGTCGGAGACAACAAAAACCGCGTTACCCACTGCGCCGAAAGATCCTGCGCGGTGAACAAACCTCGGCCATACGCAGGCCCGGCAAACGGATGGCCACCCACCAATTCCACGGCATCGGTTTGAATCGGGTGTTGCTTGGGCGGTTCACTGACCTCGCGTCTCAACGCTTCCAGCGCCTGTTCCAGCGAACCTTTTAACGGATTGAGGCGCAGCCAAGTCGAAGCCGGCTCATTCATCGCCTGAAAAAAAGCCTGGGCTTCGTCCATGTTGGGAAGTGCGGCGACAAACTGCGCAACCCAAAACCGAGGCAACCCGTGGTGGAGCGCCAACGCAGCCACGGCCTTGTTCACGTCGGAGCCCGATTTCAGCACTGGATACGGCGGCAAGGCCGGTTCGCCCTGTGTGGCGAGTTTTCTCAACACCGCGTTCACAAAGCCCGCTAGCGCGGCCCCACGGCGTTTTTTGACCGCTTGCACGACCGCATCCACTACGAAATGGGGTTGCGCTTTCATGAACAGCAATTGATACGCGCCCAGCCGCAGCAGCGTGTGCGCGGTCGGATCGAGCGCCTTCAAACCACGCGGCGTCTGAGCCGCCAGCGCCCGTTCGATGCGATGCCATTGACGCAACGTGCCGTAACAAAGCTCGGTTGCCAGCGCGCGTTCCGCGTCGGGCAGGTGGGTTTTGGCGAATTCGGCGGACAGCGCGAGGTTCGAGTACGCTCCATCCTCGACGCGAAGCAGCACGCGCAACGCGACATCGAGCGGGCGAGGCCGATGTGTTTGCGGTTCAGGTTCCGTGGCGGTCTGTGTGGGTGAAACGCGCACTTAGGGTTTCGGCTCGCACATGTGTTCGGGCCGCACGATTGCGTCAAACTCCGATTCCGTCAGCACGCCGAATGCCAGCGCGACCTGTTTCAGCGTCGTGCCTTCTTTGTGGGCCGTCTTGGCGATTTTTGCCGCCATGTCGTATCCCAATTTCGGTGCGAGCGAAGTCACCAGCATGAGCGACCGGTCCACAAGCTCTTTGATCCGAGCCTCGTCCGCCTCGATTCCGACGACGCAGTTGTCCACGAACGAATGGCACGCATCGGACAACAGCCGCACCGATTGCAGCGACGCATACGCCAGCACTGGCTTAAACACATTCAGTTCAAAATGCCCTTGCGCGCCCGCGAATGCGACGGCGGTATCATTTCCTACCACCTGCGCACACACCATCGTCATCGCTTCGCACTGCGTCGGGTTGACTTTGCCCGGCATGATCGAACTGCCAGGTTCGTTTTCCGGCAAACGCAGCTCCCCAAGCGCACAACGCGGACCCGATCCGAGCAAACGAATGTCATTCGCAACTTTGTTGAGCGCGACCGCCGTCGTCTTCAGCGCACCCGACAGTGCGACCACGGCATCATGCGCTGCCAACGCCGCAAACTTGTTCGGTGCCGTCACAAAGGGCAGGCCCGTAAGTTTCGCAATCTCGGCTGCGACCGAGGCGGCATAGAGCGGATGGCTGTTGAGTCCGGTGCCGACCGCCGTGCCTCCCGCCGCAAGTTCGTACATTGCGGGCAGGGTGGCCGTGATCGCCGAGTGAGTTCCTCGCACTTGCGCCGCATATCCCGAAAACGTCTGCCCCAGCGTCAGCGGCGTCGCGTCCATCAAATGCGTACGGCCAATTTTGACGATGTGCGCAAATTGACGGCTCTTTGCCTCGAGCGCCTCGGCCAAAAGAACGAGTGCTGGCAAAAGTCCGTTCACCACTCGATCCACGATCGCGACGTGCATCGCCGTCGGAAACGAGTCGTTCGTCGATTGCGACATGTTGACATGATCGTTTGGATGGACCGGCTTTTTGCTGCCAAGCACGCCGCCAAGCAGTTCACTCGCGCGGTTGCCGATCACTTCGTTCGCGTTCATGTTCGTTTGCGTGCCCGAGCCGGTTTGCCAGACGACGAGCGGGAAATGTTCGTCGAGTTTTCCGGCGATCACTTCATCCGCTGCCTGTTCGATCGCGGGCAGAAGTTTCGCGTCCAATTTTCCGAGCCGAACATTGACACGCGCAGCCGCCTTCTTGACGACGCCGAGCGCATAAATGAACTCGCGCGGAAAACGCTCGCCGCCGATGCGGAAATTTTGCAAAGACCGTTGCGTCTGAGCGCCAAAATAGCGATCCGACGGAACTTCAATGTCTCCGAAAGTATCTTTCTCGGTCCGTGTGGTTTTGGTCACGACAATCCCCCCTGTTGCAGCGCGTTCGTTACGGCACGCTGCGTCATTGCTTTGACAAGATGTGCTCGATATTCTGCGCTGGCCTCCAGCGACGACGTGAGATCGTCGGGGTGATAACAGAGTGCGTTGATTGCATCCGGCGCAAAACGGTTTGACAAAGCCGCTTCAGCCTCTTTCCAACGGAACACCGACGGCCCCGCGCCAGTCACACCGACACGCACCCCATCCGCAAACTGCGCCACCATCACACCCACGACGGCATATCGAGAAGCGTGGCTCGCAAACTTGGCATACGCAGCCCGACGAGGAATCTGAAAACAACAGGACTCGATGATTTCATCGGACGCAAGCGCGGTCTCAAAAATCCCGACGAAGAAATCGTCCGCAGCGATCGTTCGTCGGTCTGTTTTGATCGTCGCAGACAGAGCCAACACCGCAGCGGGGTAATCGGCTGCGGGATCGGCATGGGCGAGCGAACCGCCGAGCGTGCCTCGATTGCGAACCTGTGGATCGGCGATGCCGTCGGCCAATTTCGTCAGGCTAGGCACGCGCTTTTGCAGGTCCATCGACGCCGCGACTTCCGCGTGGGTGACACCTGCTCCGATTTCCACACGGTTTCCGTCGAAACGAATGCCCCGCAAAGACGCAATTCCAGACAGCGATATCAAATCGCTCGGTTGGGCCATGTCGAGTTTCAGGACCGGCAGAAGACTCTGACCGCCGCTGAGCAACTTTGCGGCCTCGCACTGCCCAAGAAGTTTCTTCGCCTCAGCCACAGTGGACGGACGATGGAATTGAAAATCACGCATGGTTGACTCCTTCGCGGTTCACTGGGCGGTTTTTGCAGCGGTGATGGCACGCCACACTTTTTCTGGCGTCGCTGGCATCGACAAATCCGTGACTCCAAGTGGTGCCAACGCATCCAAGATCGCGTTCATCACCGCCGGAGGACAACCGATCGCACCCACTTCCCCTACGCCCTTGGACCCGATCGGATTGTGCGCACACACTGTCGCATGGGTGCCTACCTTGAACGACGGCACATCGGACGCGCGAGGCATTCCGTAATTCAGGTACGACCCCGTGAGAAGCTGACCGCTGTCTTCGTCGTACACAGCCTCTTCATACAGCGCTTGGCCGATGCCTTGCACCAAACCGCCGTGCAATTGCCCATCGACGACGAGCGGGTTGACAATCACGCCAACATCATCGGCGGCGACCAGGTTCACGACCTCCACCACGCCCGTTTCCGGGTCCACTTCGACTTCGCACAGGTGGCAACCGGCGGGGAATGTGAAGTTTTTCGGGTCGTAAAAGGCCGTTTCTTCGAGCCCCGGTTCGATTTTGTCAATCGGATAATTGTGTGGAACATACGCGGCGAACGCGACCTCGCCGAGCGTCTTTTTCTGCGCGGTCCCCCTTACACGAAATTCACCGCAATGCCATTCCACGTCTGTTTCGGCCACTTGCAGAAGGTGCGCAGCGATGGTTTTTCCTTTTGCGATGATTTTGTCCGCAGCCTTGACGAGGGCCGACCCACCGACGGAAAGTGAACGAGAACCATACGTCCCCATCCCGAACGGAATTCTGTCGGTGTCGCCGTGAACAACATCCACGTTGTCAAACGGGACACCCAAATGGCCTGCGACAAGCTGCGCAAAGGTGGTTTCGTGTCCCTGCCCGTGGCTGTGCGAGCCGGTGAAAACCGAAACCGACCCGGTGGGATGAACACGCACAGTTGCCGCCTCGTACAGACCCGCACGAGCGCCGAGTTGGCCGACGAGCGCCGATGGTGCAATGCCACACGCTTCGACATATGTGCTGAAACCGATTCCGCGAAGTTTCCCACGACTTTTCGATGCTTCCCGTCGGGCGGCATATCCGTTGTAGTCGCCAACCGAAAGCGCCAAATCGAGTGTCGCGTCGTAATTTCCCGTGTCGTACTCGAGGGCAACTGGCGTTTTGTACGGAAATTCCCGGATGAAATTGCGCCGCCGGATTTCCAAACGGTCCATGCCCAGTTCTTTTGCTGCTTTGTCCACGAGTCGTTCCAACAAGTACGCAGCCTCGGGGCGACCCGCGCCGCGATAAGCATCGACGGGAACCGTGTTGGTGAATACCGCTTTCACTTCGACATAAATGGCTGGCGTCGTGTAACACCCAGCCATGAGCGTCGCCGAAAGATACGTCGGGATCGAAGGACCAAATGTGCTCAGGTATGCGCCCATGTTCGCTAGGTTGTGAACGCAAAGCCCCAAAAATGTTCCGTCTTTATCGACGGCCAGATGTGCTTTCATCACGGTGTCGCGGCCATGCGCATCCGACATAAACGACTCGGAACGCTCTGCCGTCCACTTGACAGGCCGCCCCACTTTTTTGCTGGCCCATGTGACGATCGCTTCCTCGGCGTAGTGGTAAATCTTGCTTCCAAAACCACCGCCGACATCCGGGGCCACGACCCGCAGCCGGTGTTCCGGGATGCCCAACACAAACGCAGCCATCAAAAGCCGAATCAGGTGGGGATTTTGGCTCGTCGTGTACAGCGTGTAGTGGTCGTTCGCTGCATCGTAATGGCCGAGGGCCGCGCGTGGTTCGATCGCATTCGGAATCAGCCGATTTTGCCGAACGGTCAGTTCCACGACTTTGTGGGCGCGATTCATGGCTGCTTTCACCGCAGTCTTGTCGCCCAAATCCCAATCGAAACAGACGTTGTTTTTCGCCTGATCCCACACCGTCTGAGCACCATCAGACAGAGCGGCTTGTATCGATGCGACTGCGGGCAGAATGTCGTAATCGACCTCGACCAGCATCGCGGCTTCGCGAGCTGCGGCCTTGCTCTCAGCGACGACGACGGCCACTTGATCTCCGACGCAACGCACGCGATCTAGAACGAGCATCGGGTGCGGAGGCTCGACCATGTTGGTCCCGTCTTTGCTTTTCACGAGCCAGCCACACGGAATCCCACCCACTTTGTCTGCGGCGACATCTTGCCCCGTGAACACACCGAGCACGCCCGGAGAAGCTTTGGCTGTTTCCGTCGAGATCGCCCGGATTGTCGCGTGCGCGTGCGGCGAACGAACCAACACCGCGTAGGCCTGATCCGGCAAAACCAAGTCATCTACGTAACGCCCGGCACCCGTCACAAAACGTCGATCCTCTCGTCGAGGAAGCGCGTCTCCAACCATTCGAGAATCCTGAGAGGCATTCGGTTTCATGCGCTTTTCTCCCGCATCGTGTCCCGGCAGGACAGGATGGCTTTCACGATGTTGTGGTAGCCGGTACACCGACAGAAATTGCCCTCCAACCACTCGCGAGTTTCGTGTTCATCGGCGAGCGGGCGCGTTTCGACCAATTCGACGGCGCTCATGATCATGCCGGGTGTGCAAAAGCCGCACTGCAACGCATGGTGTCGGTGAAAGGACTCCTGCATCGGGTGGAGTGTGCCCTTGTGTGCGAGACCCTCGATCGTTGTCACGGAGGTGCCCTCAGCCTCGACGGCAAGCATCGTGCAGCTTTTGACTGACTTGCCGTTGACGTGGACCACACACGCGCCGCAGTGGCTCGTGTCACAGCCGACGTGAGTTCCCGTCAATTGCAACTTTTCGCGCAAAAGTTCGACGAGGAGCGTGCGCGGCTCGACATCCACCGCAACCTGTTTTTGGTTCACCTGCATCGTGACCCGTTTCATGGTTCCTCCGACCTGTTTTGTGAGGGCGGCTCGCGCAGCGTCGGCGGTTGATCCGCCAAACGGGAAGGCAAGCTCGCAAAGCGCGGCGAGTATACAAAAGTGCAAATGTGCAAGGGCAGTCTTGACTTGCGTCGCTGTTCGTTGTCCGCTCACAGCTTTCCGCGAGTTTGTGATGCCAAAAGCTGCAAAAACCAGGGTTCTTGTGTACGCGCTTGCGGCGTGGTTTTCCGTCGAGGACTTGTCACGAATCCGTCGGTCTTACGGCGCGGACATCGCGGATGTTGGGATGCTTTCGCAGGCATCTTGGAAAATGGGGCTCAAGAAAGCCGGTGTGACGGTGTGGTCGCGACCGTTTCCATCGTCTGCCGTCAACGAGATTCGCGTCGAAGCCGTGTTTGATGTTTCCGCCGATATCCTGTTCGCGGTCCTCATCGATGTGGATACCTATGCAGAAATCATGCCTCCGACGGCTGTCGCACAACGCCTATCGGAAAAACCCAACGAACGGAGCTACTACATCGAAATCAATCCGGCGATGGTTTCCCGACGCTACTACTGCATGAACGTGTCCTTTTTCAAACCCGCGCCGGATCAATTCGTCACCGAGTGGCGCAGTTGGTTGCCTGGGTGCTCGCCGCGTTCAAATCGGCTCGTCCCGATGAGCGACAGCCACGGTCGATGGCATTTGTCGTCGCTGGGGCCTCGAAAAACAAGAGTTGAACTTCAGGCGCACATGGACCCGGGCGGCCAAATTCCGTCGTGGATGGTGAACCGGGCCACGCTCGGTCAAATCGCCGAGACGTTTTTTTATCTGTATCGCGCCGCACACCTTCCCCGATATGCCTCGCAGGATGCGCTCGTCGAGCAAAAATCGACCAACGCTACCGATTCTCGATCCAGCGCCACAAGTCCAATTGCCCGGTAAGGGACGCCCTGAACACAGCATTGTCGTCGGTGTTCAGCACCTTGCAGCGCGGCAAGGCATACGGGTCGCTGTCTCGAGACAATGGGCCGATCGCGTCCAAAAAAGCCGCCCGATAACCGACTTGTGCCGCGAGTTTCTGGTCGCGCTGGGAAACAGTTTTCCGTGTGCCATACGGGTACGCCAAAAGCGTCGCTTCTTGACCAAGTTCATCCGCGATTCTTTGCCGGGATGCATCCAATTCCAGAAAGGCGGCTTCTTCCGTCAGGTGGGCCAGCACAGGATGTGTGACAGTGTGGGACCCAATCAAAAAACCGTTCTGCACCAGGGCTTTTACATCATTCCATTTCATGAGCGGACGGCTCGGTTTGTACGTAGTGTGCGGTGGTAGTCCGTCCAAAAGCCCTGTGGTGACAAAAACGGCGGCTGAAAGACCTCGTTCGAGGAGCGCAGGCGCGGCAAAACGCAAAACATCTTCATATCCGTCGTCAAAGGTGAACGCAACCGCTCGATCCGGTAAGGTTCCACCGTCGAAAAACCAGGAAAGCAACTCCGACAGGGAAACCGGGTTGCATTCGCCACAAACGATCGAAAGCTGCTCTCGAAAACGCTCAGGTGTCACGGACCATTCGTCCGGCGGTTCGTCGCAAATTCCGTGGTAGCACAAGATGCGCGGCTTTTCGTCGGAGAGTCGTTTCTGAAAGCACCGAGCGACTGTTTTGCGTAGGGATGCTTTGACCTGCCTGCGGGCGGTTGCTGTGATCACGTTTTTCACTCGGCGGGGAGATCGTGTTCGTGTTTCCAAGACGCAATGGCGCAGCGCAACAGATAGAGCGGAATTCCCACGAAATATCGTCGCAATTTGTGAGGCTGCTGGTACACGATTGAAAGCCACTCGAGGCGCATCCGTCGAAAAAACAGTGGAGCGCGTTGTAGCATCCCTCCGAAGTAATCGAATTGCCCTCCGACGGCAAAAAACAGCGCGCTTGCTAGGCGTCGATCGCCCATGTGGCGATCAATCCACTCGACTTGACGCGGATTGCCCATTCCGACGACCACCACTTGCGGTCGAAGCCGCGCAAGCCTTTCGATCAGAGCCGGTTCCTCGTCGGTCGAAAAATATCCGTTCGCGTGGCCGACGAAGCGCACATGTGGAAATCGCTGCGCCCATACGTCAGCCGTTTTTTTCGCAACGCCGTCTCGGCCACCCAACAAAAAAACAGAAGTTCCCGTCGGAACCGCAGCCAAAAAACGAGGAACCAAATCGGTTCCGTTCAAGTTTTCAGGAAGCGGCTTTCCTCGGCAGAGCGCGGCCCACATGACACCCGCTCCGTCGGGCAGAACCAAGAAGTTCCGTTTCAGCAACCGCCGAAAAGAGGGCGTTTCCCAAGCCAGATTGAGTGTGGACATGTCGGGAAAGCACACACCGAGGCGTTCCCGCTGTCGCAAGGCCTGCAAGAGCAACGCGATGGCTTCCTCGGAATACAGGCGAGGAAAACGAACTCCCAAAACATCGACGGTGTTTGGCTCGCAGATGACTTCCGTCGCCTCGGGCCTTGCAGCGTTCTGTTCCGGCACCTGCGTCATGGAACGACCAAAACGTCTCCGCGCAGAAGGTGCAAGTTCATTTCTGGATGTTTTCCAGACAAAAGGGCTGAATAGGAAAGTGGAATTTTCCGAGGCTGATTGTTCGGAAGCGTTCGTCGAAGCAGAAAAAGGTTGTCCGTTTTTGCATACGGCGTAAATCCCCGCGAGAGGGCAATGGCGTCGAGCACGGTCACAAAATGTCCCGGCTGGTAGTGGCCCGGTTGCGACACTTCTCCGACGACGCTGATCCAATAGCTTTGAAATTCGTCAACCGCGATCGTCAGTGTTTGCATGTCGCTGGGTTGGGCGATGAAACGCTCAAGACCTGCGGCCAATTTGTTGCGGAGAGCCTTGGTCGTCAGGCCAGCGACGTGGACCTGACCCAGAAGTGGCACGGCAATGTGCCCATCAGGAAAAACCCGAACGCGACCCGATACATCGGGGTTTTTCCATTGTTTGATGTCGATGATGTCCCCAGGACCGACGGCGTATTCCACCTTTGTTGGGTCGGGCTCCGTCGAATAATCGTGACGCGGAACGTAGGGCAAACAGCTCGTAGCAAGCAAAAACAGCACGAGCCAAGCGGCAGATCGTCTGTGCAGCGACAAGGGAAGCATGAGACGGCGGATGCTATCACAAGCGTTGATGTGTCTAGGTTGGGTGGCAGCCTCATATAATCCAAGGCATGTCCCAGGCCAAAGTGCAGCCCTCTTTTGCAGAGACGATCCGACGACAGCAAACCCCGGTGCTTCATCGATATGCCGTGTCGGTATCCGGGCTCGATCCGGCGCACGACGGGCTGCGCATCGCACATCTGAGCGATCTGCATGTCGGATCGCTTACATCGCACCGTTTCATCCGAAATGCGATCGAAACAGCACTTTTGGAACAGCCAGATTTGGTCCTCATGACGGGCGATTTTGTGTGCTACAGCCCGAAATATGTGCCGCTGCTGGGAAACCTGGTTTCTGGCTTCGCAGTACCGACGGTGTGCGTGCTTGGAAATCACGACTATTGGACCGATGGGCACGGCGTCGCTGCACAGCTTGTGCACGAACAGTACACAGTGCTGCGCAACCAACACACCCGGCTTTCTGTCCGAGGCGCTCCACTCACGATTGTGGGCCTGGATGATGCCGTGACTCGGCAGCACGACGTGGCTCGGGCGTTTCAGGGAGTACATCCGCAAGACAGTCGCATTGTTCTTTCGCACGTCCCGTCGCTGGTGGTGCCCATTTCAGAGCGCGAGGGAGGTCTCGTCCTCGCGGGACACACACACGGCGGTCATGTTCAAATTCCCGGCCTCACCGACTTGGTGTTTCGCCGTTTGGGACAGGAGTACGTGCGAGGTTTCTATCGCGTCAAAAACACGTTGCTGTATGTAAATTCCGGCGTTGGCTCCAGTTCGGTCCCAATTCGAGCGGGAGCACCTGCCGAGGTCGCGATTCTCACGCTGAAAAGCGCCGGTGCGAGCTCAACGGGCGATGTCAGCCCGATGGAACAGCACCAACGTCCCTAGTTCCCATCCAGAAACAACTGCAACTAACGAGAGTTTCTGCAAAAAAAGCAGCTTTCAAAGAATAGTGGGTTGACAGATGCGGAGTGCCGTGGAAAATGCGGGGCGTCTCGCGGCTTTGATGTTCCCCAGCCTGCGCGAGTTGCGAACTTAAGACCCCATCGTCTAGCCGGCCTAGGACACCAGCCTTTCACGTTGGTAACACGGGTTCAACCCCCGTTGGGGTCGCCACAAAACAAAATGAAAACCTGCCCATGGAGTCGCAGTGGGCAGAAGTGTTCTGTTTTGTCTCTGATTGTGTTTAGTTGGTTGGATGCGTGACGGCGCGTGCTATTTTCGCGTGCTAGCAGCAACCCATGACTAGACGCGCACAAGTTTTTCCGAAGCTTTGCCGAAGGCGATTGGCCTGGTTGGTGTTTCTGCTGTTGTGTGTGCAGCGCCGGGTTGCGGATGCGCGGACGTTTGCCCAGCAGTTTGAGCGAATCAAACAGGTGGCAACCAAGGAGCAACTGTATCGGCTGCTCTATGCCATGCCAAAAGGCGGCGATCTTCATCAACACTTCAATTTATCCAATTTTGCCGAAACGTGGCTATCACTCGCGATAGATCCGAAAGTGGCGCGAAAGAATGCATTTTACACACGAGCTCGCCCGCGTGATTGCCCGAACAGTCCATCCTCGTCAGTCGCCATACCGAGATATTCTACAATTCAGCAATCCTATCTGGATGCTTTGCCGCAATGTCAGAAAGAAGAATATGTCGCCTTGCCTGGGTTGTCTCCGGCAGAAAAGGCGCAGTTTCTTTCTAGCTTGAAGCTGGATCGCGATGAAGAAGGCCGCCAGGAATTTTTCGATGCAATCGGTCAACGCATAGGAGACATGGGCAAAGATCCGAATGTTGCCGGTGCAGCTCTTGTAGATAACATGCGGCATTTTGCAACCGAGGGTGTTCGCTATATCGAAGTTTCTGTGGTTGGCCCGAAGTTTATTGATGTATATGGTCAACCCATTCCTGTCGATCGTGGTGTGCAGATTTTGCGCGACCGCTTGATGATGCCTGATGCGGTGGCGACAGGCCTAACGGTGCGATTTCTGGCCACGACCATTCGGCATCATCCCGATGCTGAAACCCAGATAGAAAAAGCGTATGAACTTGTTGTAAAGCATCGCGACCTATTCGTTGGGATCAATATGGCGGGCCGTGAAGATGATGGTCGGGGTCATGCGCTGCGTTTTGTGGATGTTTTTCGTCGGATGAGGGCGCAGCACAGCAATGTTTCCCTGGCGTTGCATGCGGGAGAGAGCGAAGCGCCCGGCACGCAGGTCAAGGATACGTTGCTTTTGGGCGCAAATCGAATTGGGCATGCAACCAACTTGCTGTCAGATTCTGCAACTGTGCTGCTTTTGCGCGGGAATCGGTATTTGCTTGAAAGTTCGCTTTTGTCCAATCAGCTTTTGAAATATGTTCCTGACATTAGGATGCACCCCTTTCCCGAGTTTTTGCGCCTTGGGATTCCGGTGAGTCTAAATACCGATGACCGTGGCGCGTGGGATTCCAATCTTACGGACGAATTCTTCGCGGCTGTGACGTATTTCAATCTGTCGTGGGAAGAAATCATCATGCTGAATCGAAACTCGTTGCAACACGCCTTTGTAGATACACCGACGAAAGAGAGATTGTTGCGAGAATTTGAACAAGCGATGCGGAGATTTGAACTTAGCTTGATTGGTGATGACTGGGCGGAGAAATTGAAAAAAATGAACGTAACGCCATCTGGTTATGCACGCAGAAAATTTGGACTTTGAGGCTAGGCTACAAAAGATCACTCAAAAGGTTTTTCCAAAAAGCCTGTTGTGCGTCTGCTTGTGCTTCAAAAAATAGGCTGCCATCCACATATCTCGCATCTGTTTTTTCTGCGTATTCCCGTCCAGGCGAATCCGTTGCGTAGTTCAAATCAAACACGACACGCGGCGGAGGCAGGTCTTTCGGGAACGTCACGAAACGATTGCGTCCCACGGACCAAACCAACACAGCGCAAACTGTTGGATCGCTAGGCGATAACTCACGCGGTCGGCCTGTGCGTGCCGAGAGGAACAGCGCGTTTGGCCACACGGTTTTCAAGAGCGAAAGAAGTCCGCCTCCGCCGAAAACAGCGATGGGCAATGAAGGGTCGTTTCCCAATGCGTCTTTGTGTTCTTGAACAAAAACCTCCCACGCGGCTCGCAAACCAACGCCATCAGTGGTCGCTCCGATGAATTGGCCAATGCTGTTTACAGCACAGGTGTTGCCGGCATCCTGTGGATCGCGCGCGTCCAGAATGTTCCACTGCCCTCCGAATCCTCCGAACCGGTCAATCGATGTTCGCAACCAGGGCTTGAGCGGCGAAGTCACGGCAGCGGCACGCAGCCCCAGGTCGCGCAATGTCCGAAGCAAACCCTCGTCGCGCAAATCCTGGGGAACAATTCGCACTTTGAACACAGGCAGACCATATCGCGCAAAAAACGTGCGGTGGTAAGTCGGTGTGCGACTGTGTTCCACGGGATCGCCCAAAATCGCCGCGAACGGAATGTGCGTGGTGGTCGGAAGTGGGATTTCGGCCCGCGTGGCCCATTCCTCGAACGTCGGTTGGTCGAGGACTTCGTGCGTTTCGGGCGAACGCACAAAATTGAGAAGCATCGATCCAGCGCGCAACAGACGGTAGAAACGAAAACGCGCCCCGCCCGATACGTCCATCGGCAAAAAGATTCGTCGATCCGGCGCTTCCAATTGCCAGTTGTGGCCGACGCAAAGTTCGGCCATGTCGTGGATGGGGAGCGCAACTTTCAGCACAAAGTCGCCTCCAAAGTCGCGCGCCAGCCGGGCAAGCTGCTGGGCCAACGTTTGGTCCGGCGTCCGTGTGTGACAAGAAACCACACGCACGCACTCTGGGTTGTCGAACGCCCCGAGTCCTTCGACCGCGTGGTTGGAAGACCGAAAAAGAGCCTCGGGTGGGCGACCTAGCTCAAGCGCAAAGTCGAGAGCGGTTGGCGCGACCCGTTGTACCAGCAACGCCGCGTCGTTTCGGCTTCTGCGCAAACTGAGAAGTCGCTGCGATGCAGGCAGTTGTTCCGCTAACCCGACGAGCGCGTCGTCCGGCCAAAGGTCGTCTCGCAATTCAACGAAGCGCAGCCCGCGTTGGCACAGCGTGACTGCATCGGAAAGCGTGTCCGACAGCGTTTGGTTTGGAACTGGGCGCAAACAGAACGACGCGCCCGACAGGTTTTGTGACACAGACAAGGAAGAACACAGCACGTTTGTGAGTGAGGTGTGTACAACACAATTCACGCTTACGTCTTGCGCTAAGTCCGCCCTTTCACACGAGTTGGGGCCTGAAATTGACGACCCTTTTTGAAACCTATTTTCTCGACGAAAAAGTTTGCTCGGGGACAAGGCTTGAGCGGATACTGCCGCCCATGTGGTTTCGGGCAATGAGGCGACTTTTGCTGACCCTGGGAGCGGCTGTACTTGTGTGCGGCCTTGCGTGTGCGGCCCAGGGGACATGCAAACCCAGCAGCAAGAAAGCCGCAGTGTCGGAAAACGGAAAACGAGCGAGCAAAAAGAAACAGTCTCGTCGATTGCGGGAACGCTTGATTCCGACGTATGCACGAAACGGCTTGCCGAACATTCAGGCTCGGGCGGCAGTGGTGGTCGATTTGACGACAGGTCAACCGCTGTTTCAAAAAAACCCGGACGAGGTACGGCCCATCGCGTCGATTTCCAAACTCTTGGCGATGCTCGTGGTGCTGGACCACAAACTGAACTTCGAGGCGGCCAGCACGATTTCTCAGGACGACGCTCGACGCACGGTGCGTGGGGCGAAGTCTCGGCTTTTGGTTGGATTTGCGTTGTCGAACCGCGATTTGTTTCACGCGGCGCTCATGGCGTCGGACAATCGGGCAGTGCTCGCGCTTGGACGATCGGTCGGGCTGTCTCCGACGGAGTTTGCGAGGGAAATGACGGCCAAAGCGCAGAGTCTGGGTTTGCGAAAAACGACGTTTCACGATCCGACTGGGCTCGATTACGGCAATGTTTCGTCTCCGCGCGAGACGGTGGCGATGCTGCTGGCGGCGCTCAAAAATCCGTTGATTGCCAAAGCGGTCAAGACACGCACCTACGTTGCAAAAACGCTGGGTGCGAAAAAGCGCACGATTGACTACAGCAACACAGATGTGTTGCTTGCGTCGAGGCATGAAATTTTCGGCGGAAAAACCGGATACAACGACCAGGCCGGGTATTGCTTGGTGGTGGCGGCGCGGATTGCTGGAGCGGCGGGAAAAAGCAAAGAAGTCGCGATGGCTTTTTTGGGTGAGGAGGGAAAAATGACGCGGTTTGCGGATTTTGGGCGCACGGCACAGTGGCTGGTCGAGAAACATCTGGCAGAACCCGCTCAAAAAAGCGCAAAACTTGCGGCGGCCACTCGACGAGCGAGAACGCGATGACGCGCTTTGCGCTGGGGTGTGTTTTTTCAGCGTTGCTCGCTCCGGGGTTTGTGTGTGCGGAAGAAGGCAGCGGGCGGCTGCAAGGCGCTGCGCAGCCGCTTGTTTCGGCGCGTGAAGTCTCGCCGAAGTTGCGCGAGGTTGCGAAAAGCCTGATCGAGACGCTGACGCAGGACAAGCGAATGTATCCCCGACTCGTCACGCTGTGCGACCGATTTGGCCCGCGCCTTTCGGGCAGCGCGAACCTGGAACGCGCGATCGATTGGGTGCTCGCAGAGATGGTTCGCGATGGACTGAACAACGCACACGGCGAGCCGGTGATGGTGCCGCGATGGGTCCGGCAAAAAGAGCAGTTGTCGCTGCTCCAGCCGTCGCAAGAAACGCTGCCAGTATTGGGCTTCGGCGGGACGGTGCCGACGCCGGCGGAAGGCGTGACTGGCAACATTTTGGTAGTGAATCGGGTTGAGGAACTTATGCCAGGCAGCGCGACGGGAAGAATTGTGCTGTTTGCCGCTCCGTTTGTTTCGTATGAGCAAAATGTTCCGCTGCGTATTTTCGGGGCAAATGCGGCAGCGCAGGCGGGGGCCAAGGCTGCGCTTCTTCGATCCCTGACGCCGCAGTCGCTCGGTACGCCTCACACGGGCGTTACGGCCTATAAACCCGGCATTCCCCAAATCCCGTTTGCGGCCATCACCACCGAAGACGCGGATCGGTTGGCGCGACTGGCACGGGCCGGTGTGCCGATTGAAGCGAAGTTGTTTTTGCAAAACCAAGACCTTCCGCCGTCTCCATCACGAAACATCGTGGCCGAAGTGCGAGGTCGGGTACATCCCGAGGAAGTCGTTGTGTTCGGCTGCCACTTGGATTCGTGGGATGTGGGGCAAGGTGCGCATGACGATGGGGGAAATTGTGTTGCGGCGTGGCATGCGCTGGTTGCGCTGCAAAAACACAGACCGGCAAAAACGGTGCGCTTGGTGATGTGGGTCAATGAAGAAAATGGCCTGGCCGGCGCAAAGGCTTACGCGAAGCAGCACGCGCACGAAAAACATGTGCTCGGTGTGGAAGCGGACGCGGGTGTTTTTCGACCGACTGGTTGGTCCTTTTCGGGAAGCGAAGTTGCCAAAGCGAAAGTTCAACAAGCGGCGTCCCTGTTGGGGTCGATGTCGGCTGCGGCAGTGGAGTCTCCCGGTGGCGGGACCGATTTGCGTCCGCTCGCCGAAAAGGGAGTGCCCGTGGTCGGGCTCAGCGTCGCGGGCGATCGCTATTTTGTGTATCACCATTCGGCAGCAGACACGGTGGACAAGGTGAACCCAGCCGACCTCGGTCAAGTGGCGGCGGCGCTCGCGGTGTTTGTTTATGGGGCGTCGGAACTGTTTTAGAGCAGGCTGATGTCGATGGCGGGCCGGGTTTGGTTCGGTCGCAAGACAGAGTGAGCTACTTCACGATTTCGACGGCGAGGCCGTCAGCCAGTTCTGCCGTAACAGGATGAACGACCTGTTCACCCGACGCGATCCCGGTTGCGAAAATGGTCTCTTCGCTTCGGTCGAGCACCGTCACGGACACAGCGGTCAACTTGCCCTCTTTGACCACGAACACTTTGCTTCCATCTCGAAGCGCAGAAGCTGGCAACGAAGCAACTTGCGGGAGCTTGGCCTTTTCCACCATCAGCTCGTCGCCGTCCTTCACCGTCGCGTCTTTTGGCAAATCAATGACGACGGTGGTTTGTGCATCTTGCTTTCGGACCGTGCGAACCGACCCACTGAACGCGGTCTTCTTGTCGCTGCTCGAAAGCGCAATGGTTTGTCCTGCCGTCAGCGAGGTCGTTTCCGTCGCTCCAATCACGAGTTCCGCCACGAGACCTTTGGAAGAAACGGCGACGATCTCGGTCTCTGCCTCGACCGTTTGCCCTTCCTTGACCATGACTTTGGTTACCAATACTTCCTTGTCAGCGACGAGGCGGGCCGCCTTGGCCTGGCTTTCCAACTGGGCCAGCGAGGCCTGCTTCTCGTCGATTTTGGCTTGCAGATCAGATGCGGCTTTTCCCTTCAAACGGCCCGACTCGAGTTTTTTTTTGAGCCCCTCGATGGCTTTTTCCGCATCGGCCCGACTCTTTTGTGCTTGCGCAAAAGCCTCAAGTTCGACGAGCGACTCACCCGCAGCCACGTCTTTGCCTTCGGTGGCCACGTTCGCAACTTTTCCGGCGGAACCGATCTTCATCACCGCAGGCTCGGACTTCTTGACCTTGGCCAGCGTTGGGAATTGACGCGACACCGTTTCGACGACCACCGGAACTGTTCGCACCGACGTTCGTTTTTCCAGGAATTGCCTTCCCACGAACCAATACGCCGCCCCGCCAATCGCCAAAAGCAGAATAAAAACCACGAGCCATTTGCCGCCGCCGCCACTTTCCTTTTCGGTGCTTTGTGCGACCACTGCTTGCACGGGAGGCTCGACGGGTTTTGCGATCTCGACGGGCTTCGGAGGCTCGACGGGTTTTGCGATCTCGACGGGCTTCGGAGGCTCGACGGGTTTTGCGATCTCGACGGGCCTCGGAGGCTCGACGGGTTTTGCGATCTCGACGGGCTTCGGAGGCTCGACGGGTTTTGCGATCTCGACGGGCTTCGGAGGCTCGACGGGTTTTGCGATCTCGACGGGCTTCGGAGGCGATTCCACTTGAATGGGAACCACTGGGGCTTTTGGGGCGTCTGCCGCAGGCTCGCCGCGAGTCGCTTCCATCACCTCGTTCAGCAGAGCACTTGCGGCAGCCAAACCCGCATCGACGGGCTTGTCTGGCTGAGCAGATGGAATTGCAGACGGTGCATCGATCGGCGGAGGCAGGGAATCCAACGCCTCTTGCAAAACGGCTCTCGAAGCGGCTGGCGCGACCGAGGGAACCGCTTTGGCTGGCGGCGGCGTCGGCTTGGCCGGGGGCTCAGCGAGCGCGGCTTTCGAGGCTGCTTCCGGTGTGGGCCGAGTCGGGGGACGCAGCGGCAGAATCGGTGTTCCCATTCGATCGTCGTCATCACGCGCTTGGGTCCGGCGAACGGGTTCGATCGGTTTGATTTGCGGCTCAGCAGGCTTTTGCGGCGGAGCGAGCTTCATCGGTTCCGCGACGGGAACCGGTTTGGCTGCGATGACATCAGGGATCTTGGTCGGTGTTACTGGCGGGACGCTGCGTTTTTCCGCTGGTTTTTCCGCCAGCTTTTCTGTCGGCTTCTCAATCGGTTTTTCAGTCGGTTTTGTCGCAGCCACGGGCTTCTCAGTCGGTTTCGACGAGGCCGGACTTACATACACTGGGGCCACCAGACCCGCTGCTTGAAGGTACGCAGTGGCCCACAGTACACCTGGAATCTTGCCAGGTTGAGCGACGACCCCTTCAAGCAGGCCCAAGTGGCCGAGTCGCTCGGCATACACTTTCAGGTCATCGACGGAAGCAGAAAGCTTCAATTCGGTTTCTGCCTGCTTGCAGATGTCTTCCAGGCTGCGATTTCCGTCGAACTTCAGGGCCAGCAACCCTTCAAAATCAAACAACCGCAGAACCCCACCGCTCTTTGGATCGCTCACATCGAAATAGAGCACCCCTTGCGCATCTTCAACGGCATCGAAGCGCAGATCGGAGCGAAGTCTGGGCGTTGTGATCGACATGGCTCAACCCTTTTTCTGGCCTTTTAGTTCGGTCAACACGAGCTTAGCAACCGCTTTGAGCGTTTCAAACACGCCATCGCCTTTGACGGCTATTGCCTCAAAGTCGGGGACGTTGTTTGGATTTAGCTCGCGGCGCAAATCTTCAACAGACATCACGTTCGGCATATCCCGTTTGTTGTACTGAATCACAAACGGCATCTTGTCTACATTGTATCCAGCATCCACCAGATTCCCGCGAAGGTCTTCCAGGGATTCAATGTTTGCTTCAAAACGAGCTTCTTGTGAATCTGCAACAAACACCACACCGTCCACGCTTTTTAAGATAAGCCGACGACTCGCTTCATAAAAGACTTGACCAGGAACCGTATAAAGGTGAAACCGGGTTTTGAAACCGCGTATTTCACCCAGCGAGAGCGGAAGAAAGTCGAAAAACAAAGTCCGTTCGGTTTCAGTGGCCAAAGAAATCATTTTTCCTTTGGCATCCGGATTCGTTTTATCGTAGATATGTTGGAGATTGGTGGTCTTGCCGCAAAGGCCAGGTCCATAATAGACCAGTTTGCAGTTGATTTCGCGTGAGCTGTAATTGATAAAGCTCATCGTATATCCTGAATCCCGCTTGTATGCGAATCCTGGCGGACTATGCAAATACTGCTGACTGATGTCATGCGACTATCTGGAAGTGCCAGGAACTCCCCACGAACCGGGAAGAAACCAGACAGTGCTGCTTTCATCGCGCGACCTGCGCGACCACCAGAAGCCAGCAGTGGAAACCCACAACCACGCACGGCCTACTCTCCGAAGAGTTTGTCAATGTCGTCGTCCGTAATTTCGCCCGCGATATTCGGGGCATGACTGCCGCCGGTGCCCTTTTGCTGTTGTTGGATTTTTTGGACCAATTCTTCAAACACCCGCGCCATTTCTTCAGAGGCTCGACGAACGCGGAGACGGACCAAACCGATTGAGGAATTGGAATCAAACAACACAGCCAAGATGGCTCGTTTTGCGACAACAGAGATATTGACACTGAACTTTGTGCCTTCGTGAAACTGACCGCCAAATTCCTCTTCTTTTAGAAGTTTGGCGATGGCGGAAGTCGCTGCCACATTTCCAGCAAACAAAGAAGCCAAAGACGTAATATCCAGGTCTTTTGTTTGGCCAGAGCGGGCAATCTCTTGTCCGTCTTTGTTAATCACGAGCACAGCTATTGAGTTCGAGTCGCGCTGGAGGCGGTCCGAGATTGCCTGAATCTTCCGCTGCTCCTCCTCGAACAACATTTCCATGGCGACCTGTTCTCCTCGCGTGGGACCCCTTGCGTCCAACCCACCGAGAGCAGACGCGCTGAGCCCAAAAGATAGTGAGTTCCCTTTTATCAGGCCTCAAAGATAGTTGCAAGCATTACCATCTAGAGGTTACATGTCGCGTCTTACCTCAATGGCGCGCGCGATCGTAATGCCATCGGCGTACTCGAGATCGCCGCCAATGGGGAGCCCGGATGCAATACGCGAAACGCGCACGCCCATCGGTTTGAGTGTCTTTGACAAGTACAGCGCAGTCGCTTCGCCTTCGACGTTTGGGCTCGTCGCCAAAATGACTTCTTCGACGGAAGACGGCGGTGAAATACGCGCCAGAAGTTCTCGAACGTGAAGATCACTTGGACCAACGCCTTGCAGCGGCGACAAAACGCCGTGAAGAACATGGTAGCGGCCCCGAAAACTGCTCGTTCGTTCGATCGAAAGCAAATCCGTTGGTTGTGCCACCACACACAACAGTCGCCCATCGCGGTTCGGGTCCGAGCACAACGAACATGGATCGGCCTCCGTCAGGTTCATGCACGTCGAGCACAGGCGGATTCGTTCTTTGACTTCCAACAAGGCTTGCGCCAAACCAGCGGCATGTTCCGTCGGTGAACGGAGAACGTGAAACGCCAGCCGAGTGGCGGTTTTTTGTCCAATGCCGGGCCATTTCGACAGTTCCAGAATGAGCCGCTGGATCGGATCGCTGACGGTGATGCGATTCATGGCGGAATGCTCCGTCGGCAACTATCGCAACAAGAAGTACGGGTCGAGCACGCTGCCGATGAGTCGCATCACTTGGCCGCGCAAGCCCGACGACGAGCCGCTTCGACCCTCATCCACCAGATACACAACGCCATTTTGAGCTGCCGCTGCTGCCCGCAAACCCTGGGCCAAAATTCCACTCGACGCATCGCGCGTGGACGTTTGGGCATATTGAACAAAGGGTTGCGTGCCACCAACAATCGAGAACACGACGCTAAAACCCTCGGGAGGGACGGCCCAAACTGCGGGGTTGTAGTTTGGATTCGGCACGTCTCTGCCCCCGACTTTGATCGTCTTGTTCGGGTCCAAGGGATACTCCGTGTTCGTGAGTCGTCTCGGCAACCGCAAAACCATGTTGCCCAGGTGGTTTTCGTAATGGATGCGACGCACGCCCTGAATTTCGGTGTGGTCGCCGGGAAAACGGCAAAAACCCGTGCAACTGATCTGTTCGGCCCCGTTGGCGGGATACTCTTCTTCCGTCGGGCCCGTCAAAATGCACTGATTTTGCCCACCGTCGAGTGGCAGCATGGAAAACAACTCGAACTCGCGATTGAGCCAAGGATCGCCTGCCGCTCGCTTGATGTCCGATGTGCATCTTGGGTCCGACGGTTTTTTCACACACTCGGGGTCCCACTGCCAACCGCCAGGAGGCCGACCCAAAACGGGCCCCTGTTTCTCGGTCTTCAAATTCGGGGGCTGGGGATAGAAATCTTGGCCTCGCACAATGTGCAGCGGAAACTCGCTCTGCCCACGAGGCAATGCCACGGTTCCGCCGTTGTTCCACAGCGCGCCACAACTGTCTGCTGCGACTGCTTGAGGAGAGGCCGGAATTCTATGCCCAATCCAGCCGGTTGGGCTCGATGGACAACGCAGCGGATCGCCATCTGCAACACTCGCGTGCGGACCCAGCCGAATCCGAGGCTCAAGCGTCCGGCTGGCATAGTATGACGTGTCGCTTGAGGTCGGTCTTCGACACACACCATCCGACCCGCGCTGAACCAGCGTGCCAAAGGAAGTTCGATCGCCTCGCACGACCATGGAATTTCCGGCGCGAGTTTCGTACCGCACTTGGTCGGGGAAGCAAGCGAACTTCACGGCGTCTACGTCCGCTCGAGACATGCGTTGAAAAACCTTGCTGCCCAGTTGGGTTTGCCACGGCGTTCCCTCGGCCAAAAGTGGTGCCCGGACGCATCTGGCGGGCCAATTCTGGATGGCAGGCCTCAGCGCGGCCTCGTCCTGCTCAAAATGCGAATGAGCACACACAAAGCCGCTGCCACAGTCAGTGCTTTCTTGGCACTGTCTGATGCAGCTCGCAGATGGTTTTCCGAGCGCGTCACGTCCAGTCACGCGACATGCGATGCCGGGAGCACCCTCGCGAACCTTGATCGGGGGAGCAAAAAGCGGATCGTCGCAAATGCTCGTTTCGGTCAGGTTTGCGGTCGAACACAGTTGCCGTTCGATCACAAATTCCGGCTCTGGAATTTCTTCCAACGTCAGCCGATCGGTCACGTTCCCTGCGACGAGAATCTGTTGCTCAGCTTTGGTGATCTGATACCGACGGAGCCAGCTTGCCGCCCAGACTGTCCCGCCGGCATCGTCTGTAACGAGCCGTTTCGACAATTCCTGGCACTTGTCCGCGTTTTCTTGGTTCATACAAAGCCCGGGCGAACTGACTTGGGTTTGTTCTCGCTTGCACAGTTGGCCGCTTGGACAATCGGAATTGCTGTAGCACCCGGAAATCCAGAGTTTGTCGTCTGGCTCGACGCCTCGACTGCAATACAAACCGTTTAAATCGATCAGCGTCCCATCGGGTTGCAAAAGACCGGTCGTTCTTCCGAGGCCCGACAAGACGCCTTCCCAAGAAAGAGTCCAATTTTCCGACAAGGTCGAATTTGGATCGACAAAAGCGACCGTCGTCGCAGGTCGCCGAGTCGGTTCGACCGGCAAATTCTGGTCCGGACTCGTGAGAGTGGTCGCCTGCTCCCAAATGGCCACGTCGCAAACAGGATCAACCGGCAGGTAGTAATACGGGGCCAATGTCGGCAGAAGCAGTCGTTTGCGAGAGAGATTGGTCGTCGAGTCCAACAACGTAGTCGAGAAATTCACCAAAGATCCGCCGAGTCTGCCAATTTGCACCGGGAGACCAGCACCGTCGCTGTCCGGTCGTGGCCCAGTGGTTCCTGTGCCTGCGAATTCGTCGAAACGTGAAACAACCCGCCGAACATTTCCCAGGCGATCTTGCGGCTGAACCCAAAGCGCCTGCGGTTGCGAAGGAAGGTCCAACTGTTCAGGATTCGTCAACGCTTGGGACCGTGTGTGCAGAAGTGCTACTCGACGGAGTGCTGCAAATTCGGGGAAACACGCGCGATAGGACGGGCTCGGACACCGATCGGCGATTTGAACCCCAAGAATGCTTCCTGCGCCGCCCAAAATCCACGCAAAATCACCGACCCACAGGCCAGCGCCAGACGGTACATATGCCGACGGATCGGGCGCTTCGGAAAATGCGCATAAATTCGGATCGGACGACGTGCAAGGAATGATATCGACGTGCGTTACGCCAACGTCTCGAGGAAGGCTCGCGTTGGGCAGGGTCAGACCGGGACCGTTGGACAGTGGCGCGCGAGGCGTTTTCGTTTTGTCCACCGGCAAACAAGACAACCGACGAAGGTTCGATTCGAGCAACTCATCGGGCAACACACGCAGGCCCGAGCCTGCTTGGCTCAGCAAGAAACGCGGATCTGGATTCGTTTCACACTCGATTTCCCTGTCCAGATCCACGACGCGAACGCTGCTGTCTTTGGCGACAATGTAGGCAAACTGCCCGGCAGCGGTTCTGGGTGAGATTCGGATCGCGTCCAATCCCAACTGCGCAGTCCGCCCGTCGTTGCGAACTTCAAAATCGAGTTTGATTTGTCGAGGGCTGCCCAAAAAGTGCGCTCCGTCGGCAGCCGCCAAGTCGTAGTCCAGAACGGTCACACTGTCTCCGACGCCGTCGCTGACCAGCATGCGCGAACCGAACGTATCGACGGCCAATGCGACCGGGAACCGAGCCGGTTTTTTTGCGCCACCGGGGGGAAGATCCACTGCGTCCGGCGGCAACGGAGAACTGTCGCCTCCACAATCTGCGGCACACTTGAGCGCCGAAATCTCTGCCGCCGTCAGGATTTTGGGCGGTTTGGTGCTGTCTTTTGGGTCAAACGCGATGGCTTCATAGACGTGACCGCTGTTGGCCGTGTCGGAAACATCGACAGAAGCCACGATGCCGCAGGTCGGGAACGCAACCACAATTCGCCGCTCCGTCGCCCGAGACCACGGGGCAATTTCCAACCATCCTGGTCGAGCCGACAGAAGGGTCTTGCCTCCCGTTGCCGACGGAACCCAGGGCTGCACCAATTTCGGGCAAGACTCCGCGTCACAATCCTGCATGGCACAAGTCTGGTCTGCGTCGTCGCAGTTTGGCGGCCTCACCAATAGATTCGCCACAGCTTGGAGACGAAGGACGGAAAAATCACACGACCCTGCATTGCTCGAGGCTGCCCAGCCGTATCGACCGTCAAAAGTAGTTGGTGTTTCTCCGGGAGGCACGGGGACGGTGGCTCGGATGTGCAGCGGAAAATTTCCGACGGGAAGAAAGCCAAAACCGGGCTTTCCGCCGTGCAAGTTGGCCAGACGCCCATACGTTGACAAACCGGGGGCTTGTGGAACGGTGTCTGCGACGGCAACTTCACCGCGAACCGTGTTGACGATGAGCGCCATCTCGCTGCGATACATACATGTGGGCGCAACCGCCGTGCAGCCGGTGTCGTCGGTGTTGCAACAGGGCCTATCCGGGTCGCGGCCCAAAAGCTGCGCGGCTCGGCGAGGGTCTCGATAGAAGGCATCGCGCCTCAGCCGACGCTTGCTGTCGTCGCATTCAGTCGTCGGCAACACGGTCGCAAGAGGCTTTGTGGCTCGCCAACCCGTGTTGCTGCAAAACGCATCCAAATAACCCTGTGGATCGGATTCTGGATCGATGGATGGGAGACAGCCGCTGTCTTTGGACTCAAATTCCACGCAAAACAACGCCAGGTCGCTGGGTCGGTCGAGCGAGCGGGTCGGCGTCGTGATGGGTGGATTGCTGCAACCTGTCCAAGCAAGCGCGCATCCGAGCACGCCGACGACAAGTCTCCTAGTCGAAAACGAACGCAACATTTGTCTCACAGTCATTGAACCTGTTTGGGAGCCGGGAAGCCGATTCGCGCAATCATTCGTCGATAGCTGACGCTGCGCGGATCAAAATCGAGAACCGAAATGGTGTTGTCCAGGTAATTGCTCACAAAAACACGCGGCGGAAGCGGTGGCTTTCCGGCCCCAAGTGGGCGCGGGCGAAGATCCTGGCTGTCACCAGGACATGTGACCGAAAACCGAGTCGCGTCGGTTTTGGACAGAACCGGATTTGCACAAGGATCAACCGAACCCGAGTGATTCAGTGCCGTCGGTGTTTCGTCTGAAGCAAAATTGAGCGCAAGACCCAACGGTCCTCGGCCCGCTTGAATCGTGGCGATAAGCTCGCCCGTATCGGGATCAACGTCTGCGACCTGCCCCGACAGATAGCAACTTGTCAGGACATGTGTGCGAAGAACCACTTGTCCTTGACTGTACTGAGGGAGTTTTGCGATCGCTTGGCGCGACGGGCCAGCGCAAAGATTGACGACGGCGGAGACTTGATTCAACGGCACATTGACTCCGCCGCCGCGCAAACGAGTATCGACGACAGCCATCGCTGGCGGCTGAAACAGCGCCAAATACGCGCGGTCACCGCTTGGCTCAAACACGATCGAACGAACGTCCTGCACCGAGGCCGAAAACTGACCCGACAAGCCGAACAGAAGGCCCGGAACCACGCGAGGACCGACTTCCAGACGGAAGGTAGAAAGCGTGCTGGTCACTTTCGAGGTCACGTACCAGGGCTGACTCAAATCGCCCATTTTTCGAGGCGCAACGGCAAAAGCCCCCGTTCGTCCGTCTGCCGTCGAAATCATCGCACCGCTCACGTCGGACAGTCGCGGCGTCGGCAGATTGGTTGGATTCTGACCCAGATCGAAAGAGGAGACTTGGCCCGTCGGCAAATGGCTGGAAACGAGATATTGGTAATACGTACCCTGTAACGTCCGGCCCCCGTCGATTTTGTAGCAAGCGGGGCGTCCGAGCGGGTTCTGTGCCGAGTCCGATGCAAACGTCCCCCGATCGTGTTTGTAGCCTGGTTCAATGCAGCCTCGGTCTACGAAAATGCTCATCGGTTCTGTCGGAAGCTCGAGGCGAGGTTTCAGGCCCAAAGACGGATCATTCGCATCGACTGGAATGTCCTCGGCAGGCGGAGTGCGGTTGATGCGATTCGTTTCGCCGCACGTAGACCGGGTGTAGGACTCGCCAGGTGTATGTGGTGGATACGGCTCAGACACCACGTCGTCGCTCGGGCGATTTTCCGAGTCACATCCGAGTCGGACCTCGGGCGAGTCGGCACCGGAACGTCCTCGACGGAGAGGCCGCGCGGATTCGACCACCGTGATGGATGGATCGCCGCGCACCGCGATGAGCAAATTTCGGCGCAACGCAGCCCGTTCGGGCAGAGCGGTCCAATTCGGCGGGTCCTCGGCGAGAAGCTGCATTTCGCCGGGGAAAAACCCGATTTTGACCGTCTGATCGGACAAAACGAAACGCTGCGACTCACAGTTCACGACGCTGGGATCGTCCAAATCCCATTGGCAATAACAACGATCGAAGTCAGCGGGGCGTTGCTTCATGACAGCCTCGCGGCCTTCGGTTTCTTCGACGGTGGCGTTTGAGCCTAGTGCCGCACCCGAATCTGCGCACGAAACTGTGCCGCACTCGGCATCTCCGACGGTCGCGCTGTCATTTCCGTGCCGCTTGAAACACTCGACCGCTCGCGCGTGCCTCAGCACATCTACTGCGATGACCGTTGCACCGCCGAAACTCAAGTCCGCGTTCGTGTTGGTCGCGTAGAGCACGTCCCCAAGCGGGTCCATCACGAGACTCCCCGGAAAAAACAAACAGTGAGCGGGAGGTTCCGTGCTGCTCCCCTCGGAGGGCCGACAACCCGGTGCCAACGGTTGAGGTGTTGTGCAGCCGAACAAGAGAAGAACTCCGCCCAAAGGACCGAGCAGTTTTCTTCTCAAACGAAGACGCAGCGCGCAAGCATTCCAAAGCACAATCTGCGCAGGTTGCAACAGTCGAGTTTGCGAGTCAACTCAACCGCAGATTTGCGTTTTCGCGCGGTCGTCGTTTCGCGTGCCGGGTTTCAGGTGGGCCGTCATCGTTCGAGGGCGGAAATGGCTTTGTCAGCGACATGCAAGCGATCGGCGAGGGTCCGAATCACATAAGTGTGAAACGCGGCGGCAACCCGAGGGTCTTCGGTTTCCATTTTGTCGAGGGCCACGCGCTCGAGCTTGTGAACAACGGATGGAGCGTCTGCCATCACGGATGCGGAACGAATGCTCTGACGGTATAGACCCATTTCTCCCAAGGTCGTGTTGCTGGTCACGGAGCGCAAAAGCAGGGGCGGCCCGTCGGGACGTTCAAGAACAATGTTGACGCGGCCCGTTTCGACCACATACGTCGCTGCTGATGCGTCTCCCTGACGGAACAGATATTCGCCCTTTCTGAGTTCGATGCGCTGGACGTAATCCATAAAACGCACGGCCAGTTCGACGCTGCCAAATTCCTTGGCCAGCCGTTGCACAAAAGATGTGTCTACGCGAGACAAACTTGGTTCGTTTGCGACGGCGCGCTGTTCGCACCACTCAAGAGCGTTGTCCAGATCGTCGAACACAATGCAAACGTCATCATCGCGAACGCAGTGTTCTCGTCGAAGAGATCGTTCCATTTCGGGATTGAGCGCCGTAAGTGCAAGCTGCATCCGTCGGTCTTCGATGGTCTGCCGCAATTTGACCAAGGTCAACGCCGTCGAGGAATCCATGCCATTCACGTATCGAAAATCGAGGACGACCGCTCTAAGCGGCTGCGTGTCTTGGGCATACGAGCGACGGATGCGCTGTCGGATGTCGGCGACCAGGCCGACGATCGAACCAAAAAACAAATATCCACGCAGACGCAACACCCAATACTGTTTGCCTCGCACACGTAGGACTTGGTTTTCCTCAGCGGAGCGCTGCACTTTGCTGCCGTATTCATCGAGAGTGAATGAATTTTTCACGACCGAAACGCGGCTGTAATTCACCGCAAAAATTAGACAACTTGCGAGTGCTCCGACGAAAAGTCCGACGACAAAAATGCTGGTGATGATGATCAGCGCCAGCATCAGTACGACGAGCATGTAGTCGGTGCGGTGCAGTTTCCAGTAGGCCTTGAACAACCATTCCTGCAAAAGTCGCAATCCCAAATACACCAGCGTCGCGCCGAGGACGGGCCTCGACAAAAGGCTCGCCAATTTCGGGCTGATGAACAACACCATGAGGCACAATGTGCCTGCGATAACACCGGAAAGTCGCGTCGCGGCACCGGCTTGCAGGTTCAGCATGCTTCGCGCGACGGCGTTGCTTCCAACAATCCCTCCGCACATTCCCGAGACGATATTCGCGATGCCGTGACCTTTGAGTTCTTGATCGAGGTCGGCGTCCCGTTTTGTTGCAACTTCGATGGCCGCAGCCGTCACCAAAACAGCGATTGCCGTCACGGAAATCAGCGTGATCACCTCGAACATAAAATTGCGCGCGGCGGGCCATTCGAGGGCACCCGTCGCATACGGAATAAAGGGAATGCTGACGTTCAAGTTTTCAGAAACTCGAAGCAGCCAACCCGTCTCTTGTGCTCGAGCGATATTCAAATCGGGGTCGATCGCAATGATCAGGTGTGTGACCAATGTTCCTGCGACGAGAAGTGCCGGCAACGCGAAGTATTGCTGGGCTCGACCGAGCACAACGAACATCGTGATCGAAAATGCGACGCCAAACAGCGTTTGGGTCAGCGCTCCACGCTGGAGAAGCTGCGGCAAAAGATCGAATGACACTTGCACGTCCGGGGGAACGATCACGCGCATCCCACCCACGGCCAAAACCCACCCTGTCGAAACCAAGAAGCCGCCCACGACGGGATAGGGAATGTAGCGAACCCACCGACCCATTTTCAGTTTGCCAAGAACGTACAAAGCGATTCCGGTAGCTGCCGTCGAAAGAGCGAGCGCGAAAACGATGTGAGGAGACGGGTCTTTGTCGGCAATTTTCTCGGTCAGCATCATCGCCAGGGCCGCCTGGACCGCAGCCGATCGAGAGTCGGGGCCGGCAATTGCAAAGAAAAACGGGCTGGTGAGCGCAACCAAAATCAGTGTCACGCCAGCACTCATCAGCGACATTCGCACGCCGTCTTCCAAGTGGCCTTTGAGCGGCCCAGAGAAGATCATTGCTGCAAAGGACAGGCTGTAGCTCATCGTCACGAGCGCCGATATGGAGCCAGCGATTACATCGCGCACAGCCACTTTGGGCGAACGAGCCAAATCAGCGATGCGCGGTTCTGGCTCGCGGCTGCCCGCTCCTGCGGAACGCTGAGTAACCTTGACCGCCCCGGAATTCGAGCTAGCACGTCGAGCGCTGTGCTCGGGTTCTGCGTTGGGCATCGCAGTCATCAAGTTCCTCGTTTGCAGACGTGTGCCTCGCGAACATGAGCCTCGGGAGAATGGCCTTCATCCTACACGGTTTGGCCGACCCGAGTGTGCAAAATAGAGCGGAACGAAACCAGAAACGAGACGAACAATCGCTCGAGACGCCGCCAAAAGACGCCGCCAAGAGACTCCGAAACACCCAGGTTCTGTCCAGACACTTCAAGCACTTCCCGGAGCCCGAAAGCCAGCGCGCGTGTTTTTGGAACTGTGCTCTGGAAAATCTCTTGACTGGCTACCATGGGGCAGAATAAGTTTCGCTCCTACGTCAGTGCTGTCCTCAGTCCTCATCAGTCTCGCGACCTGTGTTTCTGCCTCTGTCGAAATCCGTTGTGTTGACCGAGCGGCGTCCGGTCTTCTTCGCTTCTGTCGGACTGTTCCTCACAAGTACGTAGACCACCCTCGCTGGCGGCAGCCGCAAGAGGTACGAAGGGAGATTCAATAAACGCATGTCCGGACTTCAGGGAACCCCCACACGCTCAGACCATGGCGATTCGTTCGCGGCTCTGTTTGAGGAAAGTCTCAAACACGGGGACGTAAAAGAAGGCGAGATCGTCCGTGGACGAGTCATCCAGATCAACAAGGATCACGTCATTGTTGACATCGGGGACAAGTCGGAAGGTCAAGTAGCGATCGCAGAGTTTCTTGGCCCCGACGGCCAAGTCATGCTGACGGAAGGGGATGAGATCGACGTTTACCTCGAGAGTCGAGAGAATGAGAATGGACTCTGCGTACTCTCCAAGGAAAAAGCCGATCGCCTGAAAGTCTGGGACGAAATTTCGGCTGCCTGCGAGCGGGACGAGCTGATCGAAGGTGTAATTTCGCAGCGCGTCAAAGGCGGGCTTGCAGTTGGCATTCGGGGCGGCGTGAAGGCATTTTTGCCAGGGTCGCAAGTCGATTTGAGGCCGGTTCGCAACCTCGATTCGTTCATCGGCAAGCAGTTCAAGTTCAAGGTCATCAAGTTCAACAAGAAGCGCGGAAACATTGTGCTGTCTCGGCGCGTTCTGCTCGAGAAGGAGCGCGCTGAACTGAAAGAACAGACCTTGGAGCGTTTGACCGAAGGCCAGATTGTCGAAGGCATTGTCAAAAACCTGACCGAGTACGGTGCCTTCATCGATCTCGGCGGCATTGACGGCTTGCTTCACATCACGGACATGAGCTGGGGCCGCGTCACGCATCCCTCCGAATTGTTCCAAGTCGGTGATCATGTTCGCGTCAAGGTCCTCAAGTACAACGCCGAGACGGAACGGGTCAGCTTGGGGCTCAAACAGATCACGGACGATCCGTGGAGCCACGCCTCCGAACGATACGTGCCAGGCACTGTCGTGAAGGGCAAGGTCGTTTCGCTCAAAGATTACGGTGCCTTCATCGAGTTGGAAGAAGGCATTGAAGGACTTGTCCACATCAGCGAGATGTCGTGGACGCGCCGTGTCAAACATCCATCGAAAGTGGTGGTGGTCGGCGATACGGTCGAGGCCGTCGTGCTCGACATTGATGCCAAGAGCAATCGCATTTCTCTCGGCATGAAGCAGCTTGAGCCGAATCCTTATGAACAACTTGCGGCGAAATATCCGCAGGGTGCCGTGGTCAAGGGGCGGGTTCGCAACATCGCGGATTTTGGCATCTTCGTTGAAATCGAAGACGGCATTGATGGATTGGTTCACATCTCAGACATGAGTTGGACCCAGCGCATCAAACATCCCTCGGAAATGTTCCAGAAGGGCGATGAGGTCGAGGCTGCTGTCATCAACATCGACACCACCGACGGAGAGAAACCCAAAATTTCGCTCGGGATCAAACAGCTTTATCCCGATCCGTGGAACATCATCCCCGAGAAGTACAAAGTCGGGTCGATTGTCCCTGCGAAGATTCAAAAGGTGCTCGATTTTGGTGCGTTTGTTGAACTCGACAAGGGGATCGAAGGACTTGTTCACGTCTCCGAGATTTCCGACGATCGCGTCGAAGATCCTCGCACCGTGCTCAAGCCCGGTCAGGAAGTCAACGTCGAGGTCATTTCGCTGGACCCACAAGAGCGAAAGATCGGTTTGTCGATCAAGGCAGCCCATCGCGCGGCGGCTGTTTCGGCAGCGCAGGGTTACGGTGGTTCGGGTGAGCTTGGCGCAAAACTCGGCGACGTTCTGAAGAAAAAGAGCAAGAAGCAGCGACGGAAACAGGACGAAGACGAAGAGGACGAAGAATAGTCGTCTGACACAGCACTTCCCTTTCCCGTCATCCACGAACACCCTGCGCCTTTGTCGGCGCAAATCCCCCTGTCGATACAACTCAATAGCGCAAACCGGTGCGACCGAGGGCTCTTCGTAGGCGTGCCGACTCGGTCACGATCGCCTTGCTATGCGCGATAGATGTCCATGATGTCGGTCAGGAGTTTGACTCCTTGCGCAAATGGTCTTTGGAACGAGTTGCGACCGATAATGGACCCGAAGCCACCGCCGTCTCGAATCGCTCGAATGTCGTCGAGGACGGCGTGATCGCTGTCCTTGGTTTCTCCGCCTGAAAAAATCACGATGCGTTTGCCGTTGAAACAGCATTTGACGACGTGACGAACGCGATCGGCGAGCGTCTCACGGGCTGGTTTGTGGGCGTCGTACACCTTCGCGGCTTCGGCTTGTTCGATGCGATCTTTGGGCAACTTCACTTTCACAATGTGTGCGCCGAGCTGTGCGGCGATGTGTGCTGCATACCCGGCCACGTCGAGCGAAGTTTCTCCGTCTTTCGACAGATTTGCGCCGCGCGGATAGCTCCAAGTGACCACGCACAAACCGGCCTCTTTGGCCTCGAGCGTCAGATCGCGAAGCTGCCGATACATTTCGTTGCGTAGCGACGAGCCCGGATAAATCGTAAAACCAATTCCCACGCAGCCGAGTCGCAGAGCGTCTTTGACCGAGCCGGTCAGCGCCGAACATGGTTCTGTTTTTGCCAGCGAGTCGCTGTTGTTGAGTTTCAAAATGAGCGGAATCTGACCGGCGTAGGTTCCCGCGCAAGCCTCCAAAAAGCCGAGCGGGGCGGCGTAACCCGCGCAACCAGATTCGATCGCCAAACGGAAGTGGTATTCCGGGTCCATCGCGTCTGGATTGCCGCCAAACGTGCGATACGGACCGTGTTCAAACCCCTGATCGACCGGCAAAATCACCAAACGTCCTGTTCCCGCGAGGCGACCGTGCATCAGCAATCGAGCAAGCTGCGTCAACGTGCCGGGATTGTCCGACGGGTAATACGACAGGATTTCTTGGACTCTGGGGGTTACGCGCAACGTCATAAGGACTCCTTTTTTGGGGCGGGCTTTCTGAGAACGGTTTGTGCGTCGCACCGCGCGACGACTCACGGGGGAACGAGCATGCCAAAGCCGCGTACCTTCTGACAAGGTGTCCGAAAAGGTGGTTGCCTTGGCGCGCAAGACCATGGTAATGAGCGTCGCACAGGTTTGAAGGAGGAAGCCACCATCGAGAGCGAACACAGCCCAGGCCCAAGTCCGTGGTTGCAAGCCGCGAGTGTGAGTTACTTGGGTATTTTTTTCGGCGTCTCGATCCTGCTCAGCGCGGGGTTGGGGAGTTACCTCGATGCAAGATGGGGGACCAAACCTTACTTGCTCATGGTGGGTGTGGTTCTCGGCGTGGCGTCTGGCTTCAAAGAACTGTGGCGCATCGGCAAACGCTACCGGAAACAGCTCGAACGAAAATCGTGACCGCACTTCCTTCCATGCAAAGCACCGAGACAACGGCTTCCCCCGACGCGCAACACGCGCATTTTCGGGCGGTGGAGCGGTTCGCGCTGCTGTTTGGACTGCTGTTGTTGCTCGCGTCGTTTTTGCCCGGGTTTCAGCCTTGGCGCGCGTCGCTCGGATATGGTGTCGGGCTCGGTCTTGCGAATGCGCACGCGATTCGCTTTTTCGGAGAACGCTTGGCGCGTCGCCGGTCGGTGGGGCTGTTGGTCGTGTTGTTTCAGGCCAAGCTCGCGGTGCTGGGTGTGCTTTTGTACGTGGGTTTGAAATTCTTTTCGCTTTCGGGTGTGGGCGTTTGTGTGGGCTTGTCGGTCCTGCCGCTCGCGATTGTGGCGCGGGCCGTTCAATGGGGTGCCGCTGCGCCAGCCTCGAAAAGCGAGGGCAAGGGAGAACTTTTGACAAATGGGTGAGGAATCCACTTGGTTTGATTTTCTGCCTGGGCTGGCCAATTTGATCGCCTGGTCCAAGCAGTTTTTGGGTCGCGAGGACCCGTCGCAGGGCTTCTTCTTTCAAGGTGGGCCCTTCGTTGATTCGCACTTCAGCCTGACGCACGTTTTTTCGGCGTTGCTCGTTTTCTGCTTTGTCGCCATCGGTGCCAAAAGTTTTTCCGCCGCGATGAAGCAGGGTGGAGACGATGCGATTGTTCCGCCCGCCGAGTTTTCGCTGCGCAATCTGTTTGAAATTCTGGGCGACGCGCTGTGGAACTTGGTGCGCAACATCATGGGCGAGGCGAACGGTCGGAAGTACCTGCCGCTCATCGGGACGCTCGCGTGCTTCATTTTCTTTGGGAACGTGCTGTCGCTGATTCCAGGCATGGCACCCCCGACGGCAACGCTCAAAACGAATGTCGCTTTGGCGCTCACCGTGTTTTTTGTGACGCACGTCGAGGGAATCCGCGCGCAGGGCCTGGGACCGTACCTGAAACACTTTGCGGGGCCGATTGCATGGCTCGCGCCGATCATGATTCCGATTGAAATCATCGGGCACCTGGCTCGTCCGCTGTCGCTGTCGATGCGGCTCATGGGCAATATGGTGTCCGACCACAAAGTCGTCGGTGTGTTCTTTTTCCTTGCTCCGCTTTTGGTTCCCCTGCCGTTTTTGGTGCTGGGCACGATGGTGGCGGTGATTCAGACGCTCGTGTTTTGTCTTTTGTCGATGGTCTACATCAACATGGCCGTCGCGACGCACGAGCACGAAGAACACGGTCCCGAAGGCCACGGCCAGGCCGCGCACGCGCACTGACGTTGCAGAAATCACGGGCAAGAGGCCAACGGACGTTGGCAACGACCCATCAGTCGTTTTTGAAACAAGTGGAAGTCAAAACCCCAAACGAAAGAACTGTTACGGAGGAACAAACAACATGAACACCAAACCATCCAAACAAGTGGTCGCGGCACTCGCAGCGGTTGCGACGTTTTTGGCCTCGTCTGCGGCGTATGCAGCGGAAGCGGCCTCTCCAGAAGTGGCCAAGGCGGAAAATCCGCGTTGGTTTGCGCTCGCGGCGGCGATTGGTCTGGGCATCGCGGCGTTTGGCGGCGCGCTCGGCCAAGGTCGTGCGGCGGCGGCGGCCCTCGATGGCATTGCGCGCAACCCTGGCGCGTCGGACAAACTGTTCACGCCGATGATTCTCGGTCTCGCGCTCATCGAGTCGCTGGTCATCTACTCGCTGCTCATCGCCTTCCTGCTGTACGGCAAGCTGTAGTCGCTGTCGGCGGCAATTTCACCGCCAAAACCATTCCCATCCAAACCCGCGAGTTGTCTTAGAATGAGGCCGGGGGGCTTTCTTGAGACCAGCGTTTTTCGCTTCATTCGCGCTTCTTGTTTTGTCCGTCGGGTGTCACCCAGAATCGGACCTCCAACCGGAATCCCTAAGGACGCCGACCGATTGCGGCAGCCGTGAGCGTCTGGACCTTCAGGTCAAAAAACAAGCGCAGCTTGATTTCGCCAGCATCGGCAAGACCTGCGCGGAATTTGACATCCAGACCTTTGTGCAAAACCGACAGGAAACCGTCTGGAAAGCCTGCTGTTCCGACAAGGCTTTTCAGTATGCGTACTACCCGGAAAAATGCGTCGTCCGCAAAATCAACGGCCCGTTCGAGTGCAAAAACTGAGCGCCTATTTGTGGCAGGCGACGCACTGGTATGCGTCCAGGTAGGCGGGTGAAGCGAAAAAACCCGCATCGGGCAAATCGGGACCAGAGCCTGTTTTGAGTCGCTCGTTCGCGGCTTCTGTCAGCGCCGCAAGCCGTTCCGACCGGCCCGCGAGCCGATGTTTGGCCGGAAAATGCGAGAGCGCCGCGTTGTCTGCAGCTTGCTTGGCCGCCGACAAGTATTTTTCCGCGAGGCGAAATCGATCGACCGCCTCGGGCAAAAGCGTTCCGGCCTGCGCGGGATTCAAATCGGCGCGGATCACCTGCGCCTCGCCCCGTTTCATCAGCAAATCGGAAAGCCACAGCGGCGCAACCACATGCTTGGCCAGTTCCTTTTCGCCCGACGACGGAAGCGGTTTCGGCCCAGTTGTGCAATCCAGCCGATCGCTTTTGCACGCCGTCGAAATGAGCTGCTCGATGTGTGGCGCGTATCCTGGATGCAATTTCGGATCGCGCGTAAGGTGCAGCGCCGAATACGTGTCAAACCACGTTTGGCTCGCCGCCGAATTGAGTCCCAAAAGCACATCCGCCGTATATGTCCCGTCGAGGGTTTGTTGGCCAAACGCGCACGCTCGCAAGCCTGTGCCGATTCGTTCGTCGGACGCATCGAGTTCTTCGGCCTGTTTGAACCACTTTTGCGCCGTCACAAGACGTGCGCGTTGTTCGTCCGCGTCGTCTCCTTTGGAATACCGAGGCGGGCGAGTCACATCCGCGAGCTTGAGAAAACCGTCCTCGACGGCGTACTGCCCGGCGAGCAAAGCGTTCGCGGCGTAAAAAAGTGCCCGCGCGGCCTGCTGAGTTTCTTTTTCTTCGACGACCTCGCCTTGATCGATTCGAGCTAGCGTGTCTTGCGCGATTTTGTCCCACCGTTTCTCAAATTCGGGGAACGCGGCGCGGTTGTCTTCGGAAAGCAAATCCAACCGACTGAAATAGTGCGGTGCATCGACGGAAAAACTCGGCGGAGGCTCGTCTTGCGAACCACAACCGAAACAGAGCGCGGGCAGCATCCAAAACAAACGACGGGAAAACGACATGGCACAAGCTCCTTGTCCGAATGGGGCCGAACTTAAAAAAGAAGAGGGCGCAAGTGCAAGCGGCGTGTGCGGGGCGAATGTCCAGCGGGTGACTTTGGGTGCCTTTTGGTGTACGCAAGGAGAGGCTGTCTTTTTCCACAAAACGAACCGCGCCTGCGAGTGAGCGCAGACGAAAAGAGAGGAGTTTGTCACCATGGGTCGGAAGGTTTATGTCATCGGCGTCGGGATGGTGAAGTTTCAAAAACCCGGCAGCAGCGATCCGTATGACGTGATGGCACAGGGCGCGGCGCGGGCCGCTCTCCAGGATGCCAGCGTCGAGTATCCAGAAATTCAGCAGGTGTTCGCGGGCTATGTGTTCGGCGACAGCACTTGTGGGCAACGGGCTGTGTATCCACTTGGGTTGACCGGCATTCCCGTGATCAACGTCAACAACAACTGCTCGACGGGTTCCACCGCGCTGTTTTTGGCTCGGCAAGCGATCGCGAGCGGTGATGCCGAGTGCGTATTGGCCGTCGGTTTTGAGCAAATGGAAAAAGGTGCGCTCGCCAGCAAGTGGACCGATCGCACAAATCCGATGGACAAACACATCGACGTGATGAACAAGCAGCAGGGTTTCAACCAGGCACCACCGACGGCCCAAATGTTTGGCGGGGCGGGTCGCGAGTACCGTTGGCGATACGGAACGCGACGCGAGACGTTTGCGAAAATTGCCTCGAAAGCCCGTTCGCACGCCAAAAACAATCCGCTCGCGCTGTTTAATCAGCCTCTTTCCGTCGAAGAAGTGCTCGCGTCTGACGATGTGTTTGAGCCGCTCACTCGGTTTCAGTGCTGCCCTCCGACGTGCGGTGCGGCAGCGGCGGTGATCGCGTCCGAGGAATATGTGCGGAAAAAGGGCATCTCGCATGCAGTCCGCATCGTCGCGCAGAACATGACCACCGATACGGCGGCAGCGTTCGGAAACAGCATGATTTCGATGATTGGCTACGACATGGCCAAACAGTGTGCGACGGAGCTTTATCAAAAAGCCGGGATGGGTCCAAAAGACGTGCAAGTTGTCGAGCTGCACGATTGCTTTACGACCAACGAATTTCTGACGTATGAAGCCATCGGACTTTGCCCTGAAGGCCAGGCGGAAAAGTTCATTTGGGACGGCGACAACACCTACGGCGGCAGGTATGTGACCAATCCGTCGGGAGGCCTGCTTTCCAAAGGCCATCCGCTCGGAGCGACGGGACTTGCGCAGTGCGCCGAATTGACGTGGCAACTTCGCGCGCAAGCGGACAAACGACAGGTTTCCGGGGCTCGCGTCGCGCTGCAACACAATTTGGGCTTGGGCGGCGCTTGCGTGATGACGATGTACGCCCGCGACTGACCGACCCGTTTGTTTTCCCGCCCATTCCCAAGTGGCAAACCTGCTCACTCGCGCAAGCTGCGTGATAGAGTGCGCCGCAAAAGAGGTTCCACTTGGGAGACGTGACCTTGTCTGACAATCAAGACGCACTCGTACAAGAACTGAAAAACGACATTTTGTCTGTGGGTGATGTAGTTGCAACGGCGATCGAGGGTGGAGATCGACGGACGCAATACGAAGCAGCCCTGCTCATTCCACCTTTGATCGAGCGGTACAACGCGCTTTTGCTTCAGTCCACCGACGACGAAAAGCAAGCGATCGAGCGAGTGGTGGGCCGGATGCTGACTGACTTGCGAAGGCAAGCCGCAGTGTTGGCGCGGCTCGACTCCGGTCGTCGAGCGGAACGAGCAGCCGATGCGGGTCAGCCGTTTTTGCTCTCAAGGCCGCAAGCACCTGCTCCGAATCGACCGGGAGGCAACACCGCTCGGACGCTTCCGCTGCATCTCGTCGGTGGCGAGATCGAAGCGTGGTGCGGAAAGTGCAAAGACCTTCGATCGCATCGCATCATCGCGCTGTTGGCTGGGCTGCCCAAACAGGTGGTCTGTGCGTCATGCAATTCTCGGCACGGCTTTCGATCTGGGCCCGCCAAGCCAAACAAAGGAAGCGGTCTTCCGGGCGCTGGGACCTCATCTTCGTCGCTGGGCCCCACCAAAGAGAAGAAGGGCAACCGCGAACGCGACCGGCTAGAGCACGAACTTCTGTCTGCCCTGTCTGTTCCTCCCTTTGACCCCCGAGGTGACTTCAAACAGGGTCAGATCATCGCGCATCCGAAATGGGGTCGCGGAAAGGTCGAAACCGTGTTGCGAGGGAGTCTTCTTGTGCGTTTTCTCGACGGACTTCGCCAAGTCAGCCGCCAGTGACAGAGCCTCCTACGCGAGGCCCCGAACCCTTTCTCGCGCACCTGTTTGCGCCGCATACGCCGTGTGTTTCGTGCGCACCTGTTTGAAAACAAACGCCGTTCCCACACGCAGGGGGAATCCATGAAGACCATCGGTACGCGCTTGGTTGATTCGTTCGGTAGAACCATCCTTTTGCGTGGTGTGAATCTGTCTGGGAGTGCCAAAACACCGCCTTATGCACCCACGCACAAGGTGTTATCCCTGCGTTCCCCCGAACACGTTTCTTTCGTCGGAAGACCCTTTCCTTTGGAGCAAGCAGAGGAGCATTTTGCGCGGTTGCGCGCGTTCGGAATGCACTTCCTTCGGTTCGTGATCACGTGGGAGTCCATCGAACACGAAGGGCCCGGAAAGTACGATCAGGAATACTTGGAAACTTTGCACAAACTGGTGCGCAAAGCGGATGAGTATGGATTGCTAGTTTGGATTGACCCACACCAGGATGTATGGAGCCGCTTTACCGGTGGGGATGGGGCTCCGGCGTGGACGCTCTCTGCGTTGGGAATGAAAACAGAGAACCTGCATGCCTGCGGTGCGGCAGTTCTGCATTCGGAATGGGAGGGAAAACTCCCAACCATGATCTGGCCAACGAACTATGTGAAACTCGGCGCAGCGACGATGTTCACTGTGTTTTTTGCTGGTGAGCACTTTGCGCCCACGCTCAACATTGAAAAGGAATCCGCGCAAGAATTTCTGGTTCGCCATTACATTGCTGCCCTTTCAGAAGTGGCGAGACGATTGCGTCACCAGAAAAACGTCGTCGGATACGGCAGCATGAACGAACCGAATCCTGGATACATTGGGGCTTCAGATTTGACGCGCCCGCTTCCTGGAATGGTTCAAAAGGGGCCGGCTCCTTCGCCGCTACAATCCATGGCGCTCGCAGCGGGAATCCCTCAAGAGGTTGAAGTATGGGAGTTCTCTGCAAGTCACATTGGACAAAGTGGAACCGTCCTTTTGAATCCGCAAGGAATGTGTCTGTGGGAGAGCGAGAAACACGATGTATGGCGACGAGAGGGCGTTTGGGATGTGGTGTCCGGGAAGCCAACGATTTTGCGCCCGGATTGGTTTTCGCGCCGCTCTGGACGGGATGTGAATTTTTGTTCGGATTGCCTGAAACCCTTTGTGCAACGTGTTCTGCAAGCCATCCGAAAAATCGACGACCAGGCGCTGCTCTTCTTTGAGGGGCCGCCCGCTCCCGTTGGACATCCTCCCCCTTGGCAAGAAACAGATCCATCAGGGGTTGTTCATGCAGGGCATTTTTACGATGGTTTTGCGCTGATGAACAAACACTACGACCCCGAATTTACGGTGGACACGACCAACCTGTTGCCGGTCTTTGGTCGGGAAGCGGTGCGAGCGGCCTACGCTTCTCAAATCGGTGCTTTGGCGAAAGAAATTCCTCACGTTCCGTTTTTACTCGGTGAGTTCGGGGTGCCGTTTGATTTGGATGAGGGGGCCTCGTTTCGGACAGGGGATTACTCAAAACAAGAGGCTGCGCTGGATGCGTATTTCGGGGCACTCGACGAGAAACTCTTGTCTGGGACGTTGTGGAATTACACACCAGACAATGCCAATGAATGGGGAGACAACTGGAACGGAGAAGATCTTTCGATCTTTTGCGCAGATCAAAAAAAGGGAACAGGGGACTTGTATGATGGAGGCAGAGCACTGTCCGCAGTCATTCGACCCTATGCAAAAGCAACAGCAGGAATTCCCCTGCAAATGACTTTTTCCATGGCAACACGGCGGTTTGTTTTTCGCTTTCGGCGCGATCCTACGGTCTGTGCAAAAACAGAGATTTTTGTACCGAAATATCCGTATCCGAACGGTTTTGTCGTCGATATCACCGCAGGAAATTGGGAATACGATCCCGCTCAAGAAGTGCTGTTTTGGGAGACCCCTGAAACAAACGAAGGACAGAAAATCGAGATCAACCCGCGTTGAAACAGGAGCGGACCAGAGTCTCTGCCAACAGTTGTTGAGACAACAGACTTTGCGCGAGGGACAGTTGTCCTTTTGCACGAATCAAGTTGTGAATCGCTCGACTTGGGAAGCGTGAGGGGTCATATCGAAAGTAGTTCTGATTCACGACGTCTGCTGCAAAACGGGCAGCAAGCTGGATGGAAATTCGCAATGTTCCCGTGATCAGAAAGTCCACTTCTTCGTCGGTGATGAATGATTTGGCGGATGTAGAATAGCCACGCAAAACGGCTTCCAAAAGCGTGCAATCGAACTGTGTTTCGGAAACATCCTCGCCACGTGGATTGCAATAGGAACGCAACGCATCGCCGAGTTCAAATGCCAAGGGCAATCGCGCAAGCGTATCCAAATCGAGCAGACAGATACCCCTTCCTTGCTGATCAAAGCGGAGATTGTTTACCTTCAAATCGCCGTGGCAGACACGCAACTTTCCGGGCGTTTCGACCGGAATCTGAGCTGCGAAATGAAGGATAGAGTCTGCTACAGAACCAAATTCAGATGGAACAGCTCCGGGATGTTCGTTGCGGGCTTTATCGACGGCAAGTATCAAGTTTTGTAGGTGTTTTGGGAAGTCGTGCGCGCCCTTTCGGACAAAGTGAAAGGAGTGGTCCAAATCTGCGACCGCTGCGTGAAAGGAGCCCACCAATTCGCCCGCAGGAAAGGCGATCTTGGGTGTCATGTGGGAAAAGGACACGCCGTCAATATAGGTCAAAAGTCGCCAGACTCCCTGCTTCCCAAGGTGTACGGCCAGATCTCCTGTTCGGGTGGGCAATAGAACAGGGGTCACGAGATTTTTTTGGGAAAGGTGTTGCGTGACCGCGAAAATATCCTTGTGAACATCAATGCCGAACAGCGGATTCACACGTTGCAGTACAGCCCTGGCGGTGCCATGTTTTGCAGGAATCTCGACGAGAAAAGTCTCGTTGATGAGGCCTCCAGCGATCGGTTTGATTCGTTCTTCCCGCGAAACAGAGGAGGTCAGGGGGACTCCCAAAATGGCCTCATATTGGCCCAGTGCTTCGCGTGCGGACGAAAGGGAGTCGGTCACTTCACAAAAGCTCGCACAGCGTCGGCAATTTTGTTTGCAGACAAACCGTACAGGTCAAGCAGTTCTTCCGGTTTGCCAGAATGCGGAAGTTCGGAAACGGCCAACTTGCGAACGCGCGTTTTTTCGCATTCCGCAAAGACCTCCAACACGGCGTCTCCAAGGCCTCCTTCGATCCAATGATCTTCGACGACGATCACGCGATGGGAGGCCGCCTGGGCAGCAGCGCGCAGACCTTCTTTGTCGATGGGCTTGACGCTGTACGCATCGACCACACAAACAGAGATTCCCTCGGCTGAAAGTTTCGCGTGCGCTTTGAGGGATTCGTGCAGGGTGATGCCTGCCGCGACGATCAAGCAGGAGTCCGTTTCACTGTGGCGCAGGGTTTTGCTACCTCCGATCGGGAATTTCTCGTCGGCACCATACAAAACAGGTGTTGCCGCGCGGGTTGCGCGCAAGTAGGAAACGCCGTGAAAGGCAGACAACTCGAAAACGAGCGCCCACGTTGCGTAGGGGTCGGCGGGGTACACGACACAAGAACCATGCACCGCGCGAAACATAGCGAGATCTTCAAGACCCATTTGGCTTGCACCGTCCTCGCCGATGCTGACGCCTGCGTGCGAACCGCAAATTTTCAAGTTTGCCGACGACAAAGCCGCCATGCGCACTTGGTCGAACGCGCGGGTCAAAAAAGCTGCGAACGTGGCAACCCACGGCACAGCAGAAATGGCTCCGGCCCCGGCGGCGAGGCCCACCATCGCTTGTTCGGCGATGAAACACTCGATGAAACGATCGGGATGCGCTTTTTCAAAAAGCTCGGTGTAAGTCGAATTTTTCACATCGGCGTCAAACACAATCACCGACGGATTCACAGACCCGAGCGCGGACAGCGCCTCGCCAAAAGCTCTGCGTGTGGCGATCGTTTTGTCTGGCGGAAAATGAGGACGCGGGGACGGTTGTGTACCCCGTTCTTCATGCGGTGCTCGGCGAGGTGTACCGACGGGTTTGGCGATTTGTCCAACGACGGAACTTTCGTCAGCGCCGAGTTCCAAAAGCGCCTTTTGGGTCTGCGCGTCGTCCATCGGTTTTCCATGCCATCCGTCGAGGTCGGCCATAAACGACACACCGGCGCCTTTTTTGGTTCGCGCCAAAATGGCCAGCGGTTTCGTCAAGCCGCCGTGGGTGACATGCGTCATTGCTCGGACGCAGGCGGACAAATCGTGTCCGTCGATGACGAGCGTTTCCCAGCCGAACGCCTCAAACTGCGCGGAATACCGATCCAAATTCCAACCGAGGCGCGTCGGAACGCTTTGTTCCAGTCGGTTGATATCGACGATCGCGGTCAAATTGGTGAGGCCGAGTTCCGCAGCGACGGGAATCGCCTCCCAATTTGAACCCTCGGCCATTTCTCCGTCGCCGCAAAGCGCCCACACCCTGGCCGGTGAGCCGACGACGTTTTTCAAAAAGGCAGCCATTCCGACGGCGTTGGGCAAACCTTGGCCCAGTGAACCGGTGGCTACATCCACCCACGGTATGCGCGGTGTAGGGTGTCCCTCGTACACGCTGTCGAGGCGGCGCAGCGACAGCAAATCAGCCTCGCTGATCAGGTTTGCGACGGTCCATGCCGCGTACAGCAACGGTGCCGCATGACCTTTCGAGAGCACAAACCGATCATTGTCCGGGCGCTTCGGTGAAGAAAAATCGTATCGAAAAGCGGTAAAAAAAAGCGCCGTGATGAGTTCCGTGGCCGAAATGGACGACGACGGATGGCCCGAGCCGGCTTTTGTGGTGGCCAGGATTGAATAGCGACGGATTCGACGAGCAAGGATGTGCAGGGTGTCCAGTGAAGGTGCAAGTGGCGTCATGTCCGACGACCTCCTGCGGGGCGTTTTACTCGTTTGCGGGGCCAAAAGTCGAGAACTGCGTGTGGGTTTTAGCGGGAATCGAAGGCTTCTCTGCGCAGGAGGGCATCCACGACAAAAAACAGCGCGAACCAAGCGTCTTCCAGCGTCGATCGGCTTTGCTCGGCGGTGCTCACGACTTGACGAAAACGCACATAGCGGTCAGCGGGCAAACCGAGCAGCAACGCGCGCCAAGCCGGACCTTCTTGCACGTTCCGCGATGAATCTCCGATCGACAAATTCACAAACAAGTTGTTTGCCCGACGGACCGCAGCGACGTGCTGGCCCGAGGACAGCAAGCGTTCGATTTCCTGGATCTGCGCACGTTGCGGACTCGACGACAGAACCAAACTGAGGCCCTGTTCGCGGCCAGCGGCTTCAAAGCGTTGGGGTTGCGGGGAATCCGGGGGTTTGCTTCGCTGCCCCAGCCGGGACCCCGGCATGGTCTTGTCGAGCGCCGCCGGACGCACGGGACCGGAGTTTGGCACCCCACTCGGTTCACCGGGCAAAGAGGGAGACAGAGATTTTCCGGCTGCGGTTTGTGTCGGTGTTTCTGCGACTCCCGAACTGGAAACCTCGACGCGAATGGGCAACACAGCGTCATTGGATTGTTCCAAACGAGGCAACGCGGGAGCAGACATCAAACTGACGGGAACGACCTCTTGCGACCGGCCCGGCTGACTTTTGAGCAACGCGCTTTCGTCGAGGTGAAGCGGCGTATCCAGCGCGTATTTGTCCAACAGGCCGCGCAGCGACGATTCAGCCTCTTGCGCAGCCAACATGCGACGCACCGTCACCATGTCGTTTCCAAACGACAAATCGCTTCTTGGAATGCCGCCGCTTTGGCTCAGCTCTGGACGTTTTCGCAGCGCAGCAGCCAGCGCCTCCGTCGCGAGCAGCCGGAATGCCTCGAAAACCCCTTGTCCGGTCTTGGCCACCATGGGCACGGACTGGACGCGCCGACCTTCGAGCGCAGCCTCCAAATCCGACAGCGCAACGGCCTGCGCATGATCCCGCTTGTTCCACGCGATGACCAGCGGAACATCTTGAAGCCGGACGCCCAGCTCGCCTAGGCAAACGCGAAACTCGTCGAGCGAGGCGGCGCAATCCGCTTCCCGACCCTGCACACTGTCCCAAACGAACAGCACCCCATCGCAACCGGCCAGCAGCGCCCGTCGAGTGGACTCATTTTGCACAGTCCCCGAACCTGCAAAAACCTGCGCATGAACCGGAGCACCCAAAAGCGGCGGTGGAGGCGGATAAAAATCAAAAAACAGCGTGCGATCCGCGCCCGTGTTCACCGAAACGATCTGCCCGCGCACCTCGGGGCGCAGCAGCTTGTGAAGCTGGGTCAACGTGGTCGTTTTGCCGCCTCCTGCCGGTCCATAAAACACCAGCTTCAGGAGGACTTCGCGAGCCTGGGAGTAAAGCTGCGCCACGACGCCAGCTTATCACAAACCCCTCGGTTTTTTCCCGGCAAACCAGTCGGTCCGTTGGCCGGTGGTTTTTTCCAAACAGGGAAGCCAGTTCGATTTGCCGAGGGAAAGACCGGCGTCACTTGGCTTCGGCGGCTTCGGCAGCTTCGGGGACAGACGGACGGGGCGGCATCGCTGCGTCGATGTGAACGTGACACTGGCGCATGGCAGGCAGCGAAAGAATGCGTTGGCGAACCTCCAATTCGATTCGGTGAGCGTCTTCAATCGGGGTCCCCGATGCGATGGTGATGTGCAGCTCGCAGCGGATCAATTCATGTCCGTATTGCTCTGCACGGATGTCGTGAGCATCCAGGACTTGCTCAACGCTCGTCGCCGTTTCCGCAATCGCAGACAGTGCTTTTTGCCCCGGTGAGCGACCCACCACCCAATCGAAATTTTCGCGAAACAGACCGATTCCGTTCCACGCAATCAGCGACGCGACAAGCGCCGTTGCAATCGGGTCGGCCATGGGATACCCCCATTTCGTCAGGACCGTTCCCACAAGGGCCGCAACAAGACCCAATTCATCGTTCAGGAGTTCCAAAAACTGTGCTTTGGCAGCGGCACCTGTTGGTTTTTGCAGCAGCATGCGAAACAGCGGAATCGCGGCAGCGGCCATCGAAAAAACAAGCACGAAAATGGCCAAATCCATTCGTTCAGGGGGCGAAACGGAATGCCCAAAACCGAACAAACGGGGAAGAGATTCTTCATACAAACGAATGCTGGTAAAGGACACAAACAGGGTTGCCGCAACGAGTGCTGCGACACTCTGTCCTCGTTCATGCCCGAACATATGTTCTTCATCCGGCTCATCACTGGACCAACGCAGGGCCAGAAGCAGAAACAGGACGACAATCACGTCGCTGAGCGTGTGCATGGCTTCCGCGAGCAGCGCCATCACAGAGGTCATAAAATACACGCCCAACTTGACCAAAAACAGCAGGACATACACGACAAGGGACAACCGCAAAGAACGGAAATCCGATGTGACTCGCTGCTCTCGATCGGCTTTGTCTTTGGGTGAAATTCTGGCGGCCAAGGCAACTCTTCTTTCGTGTTCTGTGGCAAATTCTTCGGACTTACTTCGGGGGACTATGCCTTTGATTCCGTTGCTTGTCTGTTTCGCACATGTTTCCAAAACAGAATTTCGGTGATGTCTGTACGCACGTAACCCGGAAGTTTGCCAGCTTCTGTGTAGCCGTGTCGAAGATAAAATCGCTGGGCCGCGTGGTTGAAGTCAGAGACCAGAAGGAACAAATCTCGACTGTTCTTAGCGACGGTGATTTCCGCTTGTTTGAGCAACTGAGATCCGATTCCCAAACCTTGTGTATGTTCGCCCACCGCGATGAGTTTGAGATAACCGCCCAGACTCCCAAACATTCCAGTATGTACAACGCGAGCGATTCCTAAAATTCGATCGGGAGCGTGGATTCCAGTGGCAACCAGCAGTGTTTCGTGCGCGGGTGTGTGTTGGGCCAAGCCGCAAAGTTCTGCACAAAACTTGTCCTGTACCAATCCGTATCGCGAAAGAAGGGGTCCCAAAACAAGCTCCTGACCGAAAACAGACAGACAGTCCACATCGGCAGGAACAGCAATGCGGATCGACACATCGTTTGGAATGGAATGTATCACTCGAATGTGCTCCTGGGACGAACCGAAATTGCCGGAGTTTCCGTCGGACAGTAGTATTCGCAGAGACCACATCCCACACACGTTTGACCGACCACCGGACGCAGCATGGAATCCTGTTTCAGTGCTCCCTGAATTGGGCAGCGATCTATACAGAGCGAACAAGTTTCATTCCGAAACGACAAACATAGACTTGGATCAACCGCAGCCAAACCCATCGCCACTTCTGTGACACGCCGAATGGGTTTTAGCGCGCCACTTGGACAAACAGCCGAGCAAAGGAGTCCTTCACAGAGAACACAAGGGGCCTCGTTCGGCTTGATGTGCGGAGTCCCTTGTTTCGTTCCGTATTCTGCGGACAAGGGTTTTATGGCTTGCCGAGGGCAGATGGCCACGCAATTGCCACACTGCATGCACACATCCGAAAATCGCGTTTCCAGCACCGCACCAGGGGGACGCAGTGGCACCCGAAGGCTCTGCTTGGGCACAGCGGCCTTCACAGAACGCCGAAAAATCGAAAACAATTCGCGACGAGAAAAGTTCACAGACATAGTCCGTCCCATCAATTCACTTTTTGTGATCTCGCGCAAGAACGACGTTGCGAACTCGGGCCCAAAGTTTGGTACTGTCCGCGCCTTGTCCGCATTCCAAGGAGAAAAAAACATGAGCACTTCTCACAACGACGCTGTTACCGAGCGAGCTGACGGAAAAAAACACCTGACCGTGCTTTCCAACATGGACGCGGCCACGGTGCGAAAACTGCATCGTGAATACGTGATGCCCGCGACGTTTCATTACTATCCCGAATCGCTGGTCCTGCGTCGAGGAGAAGGGATGTACCTGACCGATGCGGATGGCGTCACATACCTCGATTTTTTCGGTGGGATTTTGACTGTCAGTTTGGGTCACTGCCATCCTGAAATCGTGTCTGCCGTGCGCGAACAACTCGGGATTTTGGGGCACACTTCGACGCTGTATCAAAACGAGTGGATTGTCCGGCTGGCCAAGGAACTTGCGTCGCTTTCACCTGGGAATTTGCAACAGACGTTTTTCACCAACTCGGGAACGGAAGCGGATGAGACGGCGATTCTGCTCGCCAAAATGTTCACCGGGCGTTCCGAGATCATTGCGTTGCGGCACAGCTATTCCGGTCGCGGCATGTATGCGATAAGCGCGATGGGACACTCGGCGTGGCGTCCGATTGCTCCGGTCATGCCTGGAATCAGTCTGATGCCTGCGCCGTATTGCTATCGGTGTCCGTTCGGGGCCTCCTATCCGAGCTGTGACATCCGTTGCGCGGACGATGTGAAAGAGGTCCTTGCAACCACCACCACCGGACAACCTGCCGCCTTCATTGCAGAGCCAATTTTGGGCGTCGGGGGTTTCATCACTCCACCGAAAGAGTATTTCCAAAAAGTTCTGGAACCGATCCGAAAAACCGGTGCTCTGTTCATCTGTGACGAAGTGCAAACCGGGTTTGGACGAACAGGCACGCATTGGTGTGGCATCGAGCATTACGGAGTCACTCCTGACATTGTGACATATGCGAAAGGGGTCGCATCAGGAATGCCCATGGGGGCCACGATTACTACACCCGAAATCGCACGAGCGTTCCGAGGACTTTCGATTTCGACATATGGAGGGAATCCGATATCTTCTGTGGCCGCGCTAGCGACGATTCATGTCATGTCAAAAGAGAACATTCCTGATCGTGCTGCGCGTTTGGGAAACCGCTTGCGGCAGGGTCTCCTTGCACTGAAAGAGAAGCATCCGATGATCGGAGATGTGCGCGGAATGGGTCTGATGCAGGGTGTGGAACTGGTCGAGGATCGAAAGACGAAAGAACCAGCCGCGAAACGCGCAAATCACATCATCGAGATTTTGCGAAAACGCTGTCTCCTGATCGGGAAAGGGGGCCTGTATGGGAATACGTTGAGGATCGCGCCGCCGATGTTGGTCACAGAAAGTCAAATCGACGAAGCACTTGCGCATTTCGATGTTGCGTTTGCGGAAGCCGCTGCTGCGTAACGCGATCCAAAGGCATTCTTCATGGCCGAACATCATCATCCAGACGGACGCATCGAGCTGGAAGCGGCGGATCTGTCTGCGCTGAAAGAGAGTCCCCTTTACAACGCAGACCTGGCCCCGGTTCCTTTGTCCGAGCGCAAATGGACGACGTACAACTACGCTGCGTTGTGGATTTCCATGGCGCACTGCATTCCCACGTACATGCTCGCTTCGGGTCTGATCGACTCGGGAATGTCGTGGTGGCAGGCGGTGTGTACGATTCTGCTTGGGAATGTGATTGTGCTCATTCCCATCTTGCTCAACAGTCACCCCGGAACCCGCTACGGAATCCCTTTTCCTGTGCTCCTGCGTGCGAGTTTTGGAACCTACGGCGCGAATCTGCCCGCGCTCATGCGTGCCTTTGTTGCGTGCGGCTGGTTCGGAATCAATGCGTGGATTGGGGGGGCCGTGCTGCATACGTTTTTTGGCTCGTTCATACCGAGTTGGCCGACGCTGCTCGGGAGTGCTCCGATCGGCGGCTATCTGCCGACGCAGTGGTTGTCCTTCCTGCTGTTTTGGGGGCTCAACATCCTGGTCATTTTCAAAGGGATGGATTTGGTCCGAAAGCTGGAAAACTTTGCGGCCCCCTTTGTGCTGGTGATGGCGGGCGTGTTGCTGATTTGGGCGGTGCGGAAAGCAAATGGATTTGGGCCGATTGTGGATCGCCCCTCGCAACTTTCCCCAAAAGCGTTTTGGGCTGTGTTTCCGTCGGCACTGACGGGAATGGTGGGTTTTTGGGCCACATTGTCGCTGAACATGCCGGATTTTACGCGGTACGGAAAATCGCAACGCGCGCAAATGATCGGACAGGCGGTTGCGCTGCCGACGACGATGTTTGGTTTTTCGCTGATGGCGGTTCTGATCACGTCGGCCACATCGGTGATTTTTGGTCGCCCGATTTGGAAGCCCGAGCTGCTCATCGGAGAGTTCAAACATCCGTTGTGGGTCGGTTTGTCGGCACTGACGCTGGTTCTGGCGACCCTGGCTGTGAACATTGCGGCCAACGTCGTGTCACCCGCGAACGATTTTGCGAATGCTTGGCCCAAACGCATCCGTTTTCGACATGGCGCGCTCATCACGGGGATCGTCGGCATTCTGTGCATGCCGTGGAAACTGACCGAGGACGCGCATTCCTACATTGTGGGTTGGTTGGTGCTGTATTCGGGCGGTTTGGGGGCGATCGCGGCCATCATGATCGCGGACTACTTTTGGCTCAGAAAGCGCGTCTTGCGGCTGTACGACTTGTATGTCCCTGACGGTGTGTACCGATATCGAAAAGGCTGGAATCCCGTCGCTGTGGTCGCAACACTCGTGGGTTGTGGTCTGGCTTGGGGAGGTCTTTTCGTTCCGGCGCTCAAAGGTCTCTATGACTACGCTTGGTTCGTCGGTTTTGCAGCGGCGGGCATCGTGTACGTCATCGGGATGCACAAATAGTTCATCGTTTCTGCCACAGCTCCAGGTCTGCCCAAAAACCATTCATATCGACGGGAAACCCCTGTCGTTTTTGCAGCCCGAACCGGCGCGCAATCGGCGCAGTCCTGTGCGGAAAAGGATTGAGCCAACAGAACTTTCCGTGCGGCGGCAGGCGTTCTCCGACCTGCGCGACAAACCGTTCCAAAAGTTCCACAGAATCACCACGACAAACCCGCCGGCCCATCGGCGGATTGGTTAGCACGCAGGACACACCGAGCGGCCACTGCATCGTGGCGTCGGCGCAGAAAAACTCCGCTTTTGCGCCCGCAGCTTGAACATTGGTTTTTGCGGCCTGCAAAGCGTCTTTGTCCAAATCGCTGCCGACGAATCGCGCACGAGGACACAACAAAAACGCTTCGCAAAGTTCCGCGCCTGAACCAACGAACGGGTCCCACACCACGTCGGAGGGTTTCGGTTGCAAACACCTCGCGAGTGCTGCGGCCAGCGTCGGATGGGAAGAAGCGGGAACCAACACACGGCGATACGAAAAACGCGGGTCGATCGAGCTTTTTGGGCGAACAAGCAGCTCGGTTGCTTGGTTTTCAACGCCTTCCACATGAAATTGCCACGGGCTGCTTTGCGGGTCGTTGTGAAGCCACGGCGCAGCCTCGGAAATCGCCTGACACCACGCATGAAGCACGCTGCGGCTGGGTCGCAAATCCGGGGCAGAAATTCGATAGCGCACAGGCCCCACCGTCAACGCGGACAACAACGTTTGGACGTGCGGTTGTCGCAAGGCTTCCGACAAGCGCGCCGACAGTTTCTTGTCGTCCACGTGACATCGCTCGAGCGCAATACGAAAACCAAAATCCAGAAACGTGCGCAGCCGAAACAACGTCTCAAGTGGCGATCGAAAGTCCAACACCGCACGGCTCAAAATTCCGAGCGATTGTGACGGCTGGAATTGAGCTGGACCCAGGCCGAGCGTTGCGATTTCGCGCTCGAGAAACGGTTCTAGTCCAGCGCGCATTTGCAGAAGCAACGGCCAACGTTTCGGCAGGGGCACGTCGAGCAAAATCGAAGCTTGTTCCGAGGAAGATGCGTCACGCAGCGCCGCTTGCTCCAACCGACGGCGAGCCAATCCGGCAGTTTTCTCGAGCACGTTTTGGGATGAAAAATGTGTGCTTTCCAAAAGCGATCGCGATCGCGGCCCCCCGATTTTCCCGAGTGTTTCCACGAGTGCTCGTCGATCTGCGGGTTCCGTCCAAGCGGGCCACAGCGCGATCAATTGGCTCTCGATTTTTTCATCCAGCGACGGGAATTTGCCAAGCGCGATTACGGCTGCTCGTCCCGTTTTTCGATCGGGACAAGACAGCGCAGAGACGAGCGGGCGCGGATCGGCACCCGTTTCGCGGATCAATCGACCCAGCAACGCAACCAATTCTCGTCGCTGAAGGTCGGCGGCCGTTTCCATCGCCTGTTCGACGAACGGAATCGCTGCACTCCGCACACGCAAAAGCAGCGTCGTCATAGCTGAAAGGGCCAATTTTCCGTCGAGAAACAATTTCAGCAGCGCACTACAGTCCCGCACACGCGGTGTGTACGACGGCGAGACAACAACCGAAGTCAAAAAAGTCGGATCGGTCTGATCGAGCGAATGAGTATTCATGTCGCGACCACACCTACCAGTTTGGGGCGGCCATTGCCCACACAAAAAGCCGCGCAAAGACGCAAAGGTCTGATTCGATCATATTGGGCTCAGTCCAACATAGTATTTGCGTAGCATGCAGCGAAGAACCTCCGAACAGGTAACGATGCTACCACTTGGATTTGTGTGTTTAACCAACTATAACCCCAAAATAACCCATTCGATTGATTGATCAAAATACCAGCAATGTAGCTGGATCGGACATTGGCTGGACAAGTTGCTCACCGTCGAAAACGAGAAGAAAAGTAGTCGGTTGTTCAGTCAGAAGTCGCAGGTCTTTGTGAAGAAAATGTGTGGGTATTGTTTTGATTCTTGACATAACATTATGAGCACTGCACACTGCGTTTGTGATTGATTGATTGGTGATATGGAATGAGGAAGAAACAAATCGGATCGAAACGCGACGAAATGCCGCCATCGATTTATCTTGATACTGCCATTTCACGTCCGAGAGGCGCGAGTCAGGCGGTTGGTGAGCCGGCACGGTGTCTGAACTGTGGCGCCGAGGCCGTGAGGTTGCATTCACGCCCGCGACGAACGGTCTCGTACCGAACGATGCTGCGGTTGGCGCTGCCTCACGATGTGTCGTCGTCGGTTTGCGACAATTGCAAAAGCGAGTATTTCGACGAGAACACTGGAAAGAAGCTGGCCCCGCTTGTGAGGGAAGCGTATCTGGGTGCCCTGCGGAACCGAGTGAGGACGGCCATCGATCGGCTGTCTCTCTTTATGCCGCAACGCCGCTTGGAACAGCTCCTCGGGATGTCTCAAGGCTATCTGTCGAGGCTTCGAGGAGGAACGAGTTCTCCAAGTCCCGCATTGGTGAGTCATCTGGCACTTCTGTCGCTTGACCCGGTGGTGCGGTTGGCTGAACTCGTGTGTTTTTGGGAAAGTTCCGACAGGCAGTGGGTACGTCGCTGTCGAGGATTGATCAACGACAATCCGCACAATTCATCAAACGATGAAAAGTTGTGCGAGGTCGATCCAACAGAACACTACAGATTTCACAATGAAACAGGATAGCTGCGGCCAACAGACATGGGCAAAAGTCGGGAAACGAGCGCGTCAGAAAGGAAGCTACTTTTTCGGCCCAGCGTGGTATTTGAGCAACCGCTTTTCGCCAACAGGGTGGATTTTGTTTTCGTCTACAAGCTCATGCAGAGGTTGGCGGAGTTTGTCGGCAAGTTCAGCGCGTTTGATGCTCATCGTTGACAAAACATCGTCGCTGATTTGCCCTGCAATTTCATTTCGGTTCAATCCATCGCGCTGCTTGCTCAACACGCTGACGATTGCGCCTTTCAACGAGTTTTTTTGTGCATCCGAAATGCGTGTTCGGCGGCTCGGTGCGCTTTTGCTCGGCCTCTCGGTTCGTCCCCCACCCAGCAGGACGGACGAAAAATCCACAGCCGTCATTTCCAGCACGGTCTTCCACACATCTTTGTGCTGCTGGAGCGTGTCGAGAAATTCAGCCATCGATACTTTGGGCGATGGCCGAAGCTTGGGTAGCATCGCGATTGCTGCTTGTCGGCGCAGGTCCTCGTTGCGAGCTTGAAGCTCTTGTTCAAAGAGCGAACTTACATCGAACACATCCGCTTTCTTGCTTCCGGTCATGGTCTTTTCTTTCTCCATATCTGAGGATGAGGAAACCGAGCAGCCATTTGTGGAACGATTGCTCGGCGCACAAGACAATCTCTATAGCAAAGAAAGTCGCGTCGCAATAGAAAGAAACAAGACAAACAGAAAAACGCGCGATACCAACTGCGCATGACCAACACACAGTCGAATTGCACAGGTATGAGCATAGAAATGTTTTGGCTCGCTTGACTTTTTCTATTCACCGACGCCAAAGACCGGCTATTCTTGCGAACAAAAAGGAGAGAACACATGAAGATGTTTCGTTTGATGTTGTCGCTCAGCATGGCAGTGGGGCTGATGTGCGCGGTTTCAAGCCAGGCGAGAGCACAAAGCTGTGGCTCTGATTCAGACTGCGCGGGCTTTGGTCGGTGCTCGTCAGGAAAATGTGGCTCTTGCGGATCGGATTCGGATTGCAATGGTCACGGGCGCTGTTCGGGTGGGAAGTGTGGATCGTGTGGATCGGATTCGGATTGCAAAGAAGGCCGCTGTTCGAGCGGGAAGTGCGGTTCTTGCGGATCGGATTCGGACTGCAAAGGCTATGGACGCTGTTCATCAGGAAAATGCGGTTCTTGCGGATCGGATTCTGATTGCAAAGTGGGCCGTTGCTCGAGTGGCAAATGCGGGTCGTGTGGATCGGATTCGGACTGCAAAGGTGGACGCTGTAGCGGCGGGCGGTGTAGCAACGCGAGGTAACGCAACGCGTGTTTGCCGTCAGGCATCAGGTCGTCTTGCGGGCACGGTTGGCACATGATTGGCCTTTGCTTCTATTCGGGTGCCGGCTACGCAAACATTTTCCTCGACGGAAAAGAAAAATCTTGGAAAAAGTTGTTGACCAATGAAATGCGCTTGAAGTAGATAGCTTCTCACTTGCAGCGCAGTTCGGCCTACAACGGAATCGGACGAAAGTCCGGTAGGGTTGTTTAGGTCGGTCTGTTGCGTTGCTTGTTTGCTTGGACCTTGAAAACTGAATAGCGAGAAGCAGGGAAGAAAAACATACAAGAGTACCCTGTCGAATCAAAGATTCGGCAACGGGTTCAAACGTCTCAATTGGAGAGTTTGATCCTGGCTCAGAGCGAACGTTAGCGGCAGGCTTAACACATGCAAGTCGAGCGAGAAAGAGGGGCAACCCTTGAGTAAAGCGGCGGACGGGTGCGTAACACGTGGATAA
>Ga0268298_10000194_pt1 | contig 77906 bp, 75 predicted proteins | sample WWTPWeurt_MetaG_FD_194462 | JGI IMG/M metagenome (GOLD analysis project Ga0268298, IMG submission 194462) | Activated sludge microbial communities from WWTP in Nijmegen, Gelderland, Netherland - WWTP Weurt | ecosystem: Engineered > WWTP > Aerobic digester > Activated sludge | place...
TCACCTGCAACGGGCGCGCGCTGCCCATGCAGTCCACCGGCACCACGGGTGAGTTCGTGGCCGGCGTGCGCTACAAGGCCTGGAACCCGCCGTCGAGCCTGCACCCGTCGATCGGCGTGCACGCGCCGCTGACGTTCGACATCGTGGACACCTGGATGAAGCGCTCGCTGGGCGGCTGCCAGTACTTCGTGGCCCACCCGGGCGGGCTGAACTACGAGTCCTTCCCGGTCAACTCCTACGAGGCCGAGAGCCGCCGGCTGTCCCGCTTCACGCGCATGGGCCACACCCCGGGCCTCATGAGCGTGCCGCCGGCCAGCATCGACGTGCCGGGCAGCCGCGAGTTCCCGTTCACGCTCGACCTGCGGCGCCAGTTGTGAACGCGCGTGCATCGATCTTCTGACGCATAAGCTGGTGTTTTCAAACCCCACCCAGCGTCAGATGGACGTTTTTAGCTTCACATTTGATAGCTATTCAAACGCCGGGGGAAGCGGTGTGTTCGCCCGCCGGCCGCGTCCCGATCACGGGCAATCCGGGTAAGCCCCAGCCCACCGGATGCGACAATCGACCGCTGTGGAACACCCTGCCCCGACCCCCTCGACCGATGCACCCGAAGACCTCTCGCCAGCGAGCATGGCCGCTGCATTGGCGTCGGCGGCGGAAGAAGGCCACTTCGACGAATTGCGGGGACGGGCCGCGCGGGACGACGAAACCTACACGCTGGAGCTGTCCGACAAATGGACCCAGTTCTTTGACGCACTGGGCACCGCGGGCTTCGCCGACCTGAACCGGCGCACGGAGACGCTGCAGCGCCAGATCCGCGACAACGGGGTCAGCTACAACGTCTACGCCGACGCCAGCGGTCCGCAGCGCCCCTGGGAGCTGGACCTGTTCCCGCTGATCGTGGCGCCCGAGAGCTGGCGGCAGATTGAGGCTGGCGTGCTGCAACGCGTGCGCGTGCTTGACCGGGTGATGGCCGACGTGTACGGCCCTCGCGAGCTGCTCAAGGCGGGCCTGCTGCCGCCGGCGCTGGTTCGTGGCCACCCTGGCTACCTGCGCGCCATGCACGGTGTGGTGCCGGTGGGCGGCACCTACCTGCACATCGCGGCCTTCGACCTGGCCCGCGGGCCGGACGGTAACTGGTGGGTGGTGTCGCAGCGCACGCAGGCGCCCTCGGGCCTGGGTTACCTTCTGGAGAACCGGCTGTCGATCTCGCGCCTGTTCCCCAAGGCCTTCGAGGCCATGCACGTGCAGCGCCTGGCCGCCACTTACCGTGCGCTGATCGAAGGGCTGAAAGCCATGAGCCCGGCCGGCGCGGATTCGCACATTGCACTGCTCACGCCCGGCCCCTACAACGAAACCTATTTCGAGCACGCCTACCTGGCGCGCTACCTGGGCCTGACCCTGGTCGAAGGCAGTGACCTGACCGTGCGCGACCAGCGCGTCTACCTCAAAACCCTGCGCGGGCTGGAGCCGGTGCACGGCCTGCTCAAGCGCCTGGACGACGAATTCCTCGACCCGCTGGAACTGCGCCCCGACTCCACGCTGGGCGTTCCCGGCCTGCTGCAGGCGATTCGCGCCGGCAACGTGCTGGTGGCCAATGCGCCCGGCTCGGCCTTTCTGGAGTCCAGCGCGCTGCTGGGCTTTCTGCCGGCCCTGTCGCGCCACCTGCTCGGCGAGGACCTGCAATTGCCCGCGCTGCCCACCTGGTGGTGCGGCGAACGCGCCTCGCTGGAAGCGGTGCTGCCGCAGCTCGACAAATGCGTGATCAAGCCCACCTACCCGGGCTCGGCGAGCCATGGCAGCTTCGAGGCCGCGCTGGGCCGATCGATGTCGCGCCGCGAACTCGATGAATGGGCGGGACGCATCCTGCGCGAGGGGGAAATCCACACCACCCAGACCTGGCTGCCCTTGTCGCAGATGCCGACCTGGGAGCCGCGCACGGGCGGTGACCGGATCGAGCCGCGCTCCATGATGCTGCGCGTCTTCGCCGTGGCCGACGGCCCGCAATCGTGGCGGGTGCTGCCCGGTGGGCTGGCGCGCCTGGCCAGCGCCAGCGAAGGCATCGCCACCATGCAGCGCGGCGGCAGCAGCGCCGATGCCTGGGTCCTGACGGATGTCGAAAAAGGCGAGACGGTGGACCGCACCACGCTGCTGGCCCCTCACCAGACACCGGCCGCGGTCGTCCAGCGCAAGCGCCTGGTGACCAGCCGTGCCGCCGAGAACCTGTTCTGGATGGGCCGCTACACCGAGCGGGCCGAAAACAGCATCCGGCTGGCCCGCATCACGATCAACCGGCTGAACGGCGAGGACGCCGCGGCGCCGGCCCTGCTGGCCTGGCTGGGCGACATGGCCATGAAGAGCACCCTGGTGCTGCCCGGCGTGCCCAGCGCCGTGCAGGCGCGCCGGGTATTCGAGCGCTCGCTGATCGCCAGCCTGGACAGCCGCGACGGCGCCACCAGCGTGGGCTACAACCTGCGCGCGCTCAAGCTCAATGCCTCCAGCGTGCGCGAACGCCTGTCGCAGGAGCACTGGAGCATCATCACCCGCGCCGAGTCACAGTTCTCTCAGAGCTGCGCCGCGCACGCCGCACAGGGCGACTGGTCCGCCGCCGATGCCCTGCGCACGCTGGAGGCGGCCAGCAACGACATGGCGGCCATCACCGGAGCCCAGACCGACCGCATGACGCGCGACGACGGCTGGCGGCTGCTTTCGATCGGCCGCCTGATCGAGCGCCTGTGCGTGCTGGCGCCTGCGCTGGCCAGCGGCTTCCAGACCGGCGCGGTCCATGACAGCGGTGGCTTCGAAGCACTGGTGGCGCTGTTCGACAGCACCATCACCTTTCATGCGCAGTACCAGCAGAGCCGCGATGTCGCGGCCCTGGTGGACCTGCTGGTGCTGGACCGCGACAACCCGCGCTCGCTGGGCTGGGTGGTGCAGACGCTGCGCGGTCGCCTGGCCAAGCTGGCTGGCAGCGCGCCCGATGCACTGGATGCGCTGGCCCGCAAGATGCCCGACCCCGCCGACTGGAGGCTCGCCCCCCTGTGCACGCCGGACGCGGACGATCGCTACAGCGCTCTGGCCGCCTTGCTGTCGCAATGCCTGGGCGCGGCCTGGCAACTGTCGGAGGACATCAGTCTGCGCTACTTCACCCACACCTTCGAGACCGGCCAGAGCCTGGGGGCCTGATGGAATTGCGCATCACCCACGAGACGCGCTACGACTACAGCCCGGCGGTCGAGACAGCGCAGCACATGGCGCATCTGCACCCGCTGGACACGCCTTGCCAGCGCCTGCTGGCCCATCGGCTCGACATCGCACCGACGCCCGCGCAACGCAGCCAGACACCCGACGTCTACGGCAATCTGCGCACGTTCTTTTCGCTGCAGTCCCCGCACACCGTGCTGCGCGTCGTGGCGGTCAGCGAAGTCGAGACGCGCGCGCCGCAGCCTGCGCCCAGCACCGTCACCTGGGAAGCCGTGCGTGAGCGCTTTCGCTTCCGCGCCGGCGCCGCCTGGGATGCCGCCGCCGAATTCGTCTTTGCCTCGCACCACGCGCCGCGCCACGATGCCTTTTCGGCCTATGCGCGCCCCAGCTTCCCCCCCGGCCGCGCGCTGATCGAGGCCGGGCGCGACCTGATGGCGCGCATCCATGACGAATTCACTTATGAGACGTTCAGCACCGAGGTCAACACCCCGGCATTGGAGGCACTGGAACGGCGTACCGGTGTGTGCCAGGACTTTGCCCACATCATGATCGGCTGCCTGCGCGCCATGGGCGTGCCGGCACGCTACGTCAGCGGCTACCTGCTGACGCACCCGCCGGCCGGGCAGCCGCGCCTGATCGGCAGCGACGCCTCGCATGCCTGGGTGGCCGTCTACCTGCCGGACCTGCCGGGCGCACAGGACGGCAATGGCTGGTATGACCTGGACCCCACCAACAACCGCAGCGGGTGGGGTTCGCCCGGCGAAGACTACGTGACGCTGGCGCTGGGGCGCGACTATTCCGATATTTCACCCATGCGCGGGGTGATCCACGGCGGCGCGCGGCATACACTCACGGTGGCTGTCACGGTACAGCCGCTGCAGGAACTGCTCAGCGGCACAACGCCGGCCCCACACGAAGAAGGCGAGTCCGGGATACGGGATGCGGCTGCCGAGCCGCTGCCGCCCCTGCCGCCGCTACCCACCCTGACCCCTCTTTCGGAGCTGCCCGATGAACATCAACGACAAACTCAAGGCCTTTAACATCACCTTGCCGCCGGTGGCCGTGCCCGCCGCAGCCTATGTGCCCTTTGTGCAGACCGGCAAGCTGGTCTTCCTCTCCGGCCACATTGCAAGGAAGGACGGCAAGCCCTGGGTGGGCCAGCTCGGCAAGAACGTGACCACCGCCGAAGGCCAGGCCGCAGCGCGCGCGGTGGCCATCGACCTCATGGGCACGCTGCAGGCGGCCTGCCAGGCCGCCGGCGGCGATCTCAACAGCGTCAAGCGCATCGTGAAGGTCATGAGCCTGGTCAACTCCACCTCCGATTTCACCGAACAGCACCTGGTGACCAACGGCTGCTCCGAGCTGCTGGCGCAGGTGTTCGGCGACAAGGGCGCGCATGCACGCAGCGCGTTCGGCGTGGCGCAAATCCCGCTGGGGGCCTGCGTGGAGATCGAACTGATCGCCGAACTGGCCTGATCACGACCGCCGGGCCGATCCGGCGCCTTGCGCCGACGGCGCATATGGCGGCACCGGCCCCCTTGAGACACCCAGCAACCCGGAGCTTTTCAGCATGTGGCCTTTCACCCGGCCGGATCTGGACAAGATCGACCTTCACCTGCAGTTCTGGACCGCCGAGCCGGACACCCCCTACACCCTTCGGCTGACCGTCGACAAGCTCGACGTGGTCGAGGCCTTGGGCGTCGTGCGGGGTTCGGATTTCCGCCTCAGCAACATCGCCACGGTGCCTGTCTTCCGCGGCAAAGGCCTGGCCTCATTGGTGATCGGCACCCTCATCGGGGCGGCGCGGACCCGCCAATGCAGCACCTTCACGATCGAAGACGTCTCGCCCCGCAACCCGGCCGCGAACCGGCTGTACCAGCGCTTTGGCGCGCTCCCCCTGCCGCCGCGCGAGAGCGACGGCCATTCGGACTACCAGATCAGGCTCTGAAGCCGGCTGCCCGCCTGGTTTTGGCCTCAGCCGGCACCCGGGCCGCGCCATACCCGGACCGCCAGCACAGACACCGCCGTGCCGATGCAGGCCTCGGCGAAGCGCAGTGCCGCGCTATGGAGCGGGTGCAGGCCTGGATGCAGGCTGGTCACGACCATCACCACCCCGACTGAAAGCGCCGCGTGGTTGGCCTCGGGCGGCAGGCGAAAGGCGTGGCAGGCAATGACGGCCAGAAAGACCGAAACAGCCAAGCCCAATGCGCTGAAGCCCAGGGTGCTGAGATAGGCGGCGCCGACCAGAGACCCGATGAGCGTGGCCACAATCAGACGCCAGACCCGTGGCACGGATTCCCCGCGCAATTGCTGCAAGACGACGACCGCAGACATGACCGCCCACATGCCGCCCGTCTTGGCCGAGGCGCTGTGGAAGTAGCCTGTGACCGCCTCACCGCAGATGTAGGAGGCCAGGGACACCAACGCAATCTGGAGCGCCGTCTGGTAGCCGCCGGGCGTGATCATGGGGCAATCGCTCCCGGCCACAGGCCCGGATGCGCCTCCAGAAAACTCCTATCTTGATAGCAATCCATGACCATTCGACGCTGGGAAACGACCCAAACTATTCGATTCTCGTGACGCTGGCGGGCTTGAAGCCCAGATCCGCCGCCTTGCCCTTGCGCGCACGGGCCGCGCGAGCGTTGTTGAGGCTGCGGATCTCCAGCGTTTCCTCGCGCGGCTTGCCGCCGCGGCCCAGGCCTTCGATGCGGATGCTGCGGGTGTAGGCGGCGGCGCCGGCCAGGGTGTCCTTGCCATCCAGATCGATCAGCATCAGGCCGCGTCCGCCATTGGCCATGGCCCGCAGTTCGCCGATCTCGAAGGTCAGGATGCGCCCCAGCGTGGACGCACAGGCAACATGCGTGGCCGGGGCGACGGCCGAAGCACCGGCCCCGGGAACGGGCAGGCTGACCAGCGACGGCGCACAGACGGTTTCGCCCTCGCCCAGGCTGATGAAAGCCTTGCCCGCCTTCTGCCGTGACACCATGTTCTCCACTGTGGCGAGGAATCCGTAGCCGCCGGAGCTGGCCAGCAGCAAGGTCGCCGCCGCCGGGCCGGCGAAGAAATGCACCAACTGCGTGCCGGACTCCAGCTCGATCAGCGTCGTGACCGGCTGCCCGTCACCCCGAGCGCCAGGAAGGGAGGCCACCGGCACCGAATACAGGCGGCCGTTGGAGCCAAAGGCCAGCAGGGTGTCGACCGAGCGGCACTCGAAGGCGCCGTACAGCGCATCGCCGGCCTTGAAGGTGTACTCCGGCGTGCCAGCCGTGGCGCCATTGCCGGCGCGGTCGCGCGCCCAGCCCTTCTGGGCGCGGGCCCAGCCCTTTTGCGACACCACCACCGTCACCGGCTCATCCACCACACGCACTTCGAGCACGGCCTTCTTCTCGGCCTGGATCAGCGTGCGCCGGGCGTCGGCGAAGGTCTTCGCATCGGCCTCGATCTCCTTGATCATCAGGCGGCGCAGGCTGGACGGGTTGCCCAGGATTTCCTCCAGCTTGCCGGCTTCCTCGCGCAGGTTCGACAACTCCTGCTCGATCTTGATGGCCTCGAGCCGCGCGAGCTGGCGCAGGCGGATTTCCAGGATGTCCTCGGCCTGGCGGTCGCTCAGGTGGAACCGCGCGATCAGCGCGGCCTTGGGCTCGTCGCTGGCGCGGATGATGGCGATCACTTCGTCGATGTTGAGCAACACGATCTGCCGCCCCTCGAGGATGTGGATGCGGTCGCGCACCTTGTCCAGGCGGTGCTGCGAGCGGCGGATGATCGTGCCCTGGCGGAACTCGATCCACTCCAGCAGCATCTGGCGCATCGACTTCAGCACCGGCCGGCCATCCAGCCCGATCATCGTCAGGTTAATGGGCGACGAGGTTTCCAGGCTGGTGTGGGCCAGCAGCGTGGTGATGAGCTCTTGCTGCTCGATGCGGCTGGTCTTGGGTTCACAGACCAGGCGCACGGCCGCGTCCTTGCTGGACTCGTCGCGCACGCCGTCCAGCACGGCCAGCACGCTGGCCTTGAGCTGGTTCTGCTCCTGCGTGAGCGCCTTCTTGCCGGCCTTGACCTTGGGGTTGGTCAGCTCCTCGATTTCCTCCAGCACGCGCTGGGTGCTGACGCCCGGCGGCAGCTCGGTGACCACCAGCTGCCACTGGCCGCGCGCCAGGTCTTCAATCTTCCAGCGCGCGCGGCACTTCAGCGAGCCACGCCCGGTGCGGTACGCATCGGCGATGTCGCCCGCCGTGCTGATGATCTGGCCGCCGCCGGGGTAATCCGGCCCGGGCACCAGCGCGAACAATTCATCGTCGGCCAACTTCGGGTTGCGGATCAGCGCCACGCAGGCGTCGGCGATCTCGCGCAGGTTGTGGCTGGGGATCTCGGTGGCCAGGCCCACGGCGATGCCGCTGGCCCCGTTGAGCAGGGTGAACGGCAGCCGGGCCGGCAGCTGTTTCGGCTCTTCGGTGGAGCCGTCGTAGTTGGGCTGGAAATCGACCGTGCCTTCGTCGATCTCGTCGAGCAGCAGGCTGGTGATTTTGGCCAGCCGCGCCTCGGTGTAGCGCATGGCGGCGGCGCCGTCGCCGTCACGGCTGCCGAAGTTGCCCTGGCCGTCGATCAGCGGGTAGCGCTGGGAGAAGTCCTGCGCCATGCGCACCAGCGCGTCGTAGGCAGCTTGGTCGCCGTGCGGATGGAAGCGGCCCAGCACGTCGCCCACCACACGGGCGCACTTGACGGGCTTGGCACCCGTATTGCCGTTGGGCCCACCGAAACCCAGGCCCATGCGCGACATGCTGTACAGGATGCGCCGCTGCACCGGCTTCTGGCCGTCGCACACATCGGGCAAGGCGCGGCCCTTGACCACGCTCAGGGCGTATTCGAGGTAGGCGCGTTGGGCGTAGGTGGCGAGGTTGAGCGAGTCGTCGGACCCGGGCGGGGAGAGATCGAGCGTCGGTTGGTCGTTCATCAATAGAAGGTGTCACGCGGCACGATGGCGGCAGGCGCCACGACGGCCGGGAGGGAGGGAGGAATCATGTTGCCGCGCCCGACCGCACCACCGGCCGGGGCAGGAACGCTCATGTGCACCCGGCCCCCCGGTCGAGGCGACGGCGCCAGGGCGGCCGGTGGCTTGAGCAGGTTGTAAAGCTGCATGACGGTGCTGACGTAGTTCTGGGTTTCCCGGTAATTGGGCACACGATTGCCCGCCCGCTGCACCGCGCCTTCACCGGCGTTGTAGGCGGCCAGAGCCAGTTCCAGCTGGCCCGGAAAGAGCCGGATCAGGTAGCTCAGGTAGCTGGCACCGGCGCGGATGTTGATGGCGGGGTCGGCCAGTTTCTGCTCGATGCTGGCGCGCCGGTCGGCATTGACGCCATAACGTGCGGCGGTGGCCGGCATCACCTGCATCAGGCCGATCGCGCCTTTGGGCGACACGGCGCCGGCATCGAACCCGGATTCGGTGGCAATCAGGGCCTTGAGCAGTTCGTAATCGACATCATGGTGAGCCGAGGCTTCGCGCAGCAGGTGCTTGACATTGCGAAATCCGGGCGCCACTTCAAAGAACGCCACCAGCTTCGGCTGCGCCGTGGGCACCGCAACTGCGCGTGCCGTGCCGGTCGCAGTGTCCGCGGCCTGCGGGCTGCCACGGAAAAACAGCTGGTAGCGCGGATCGACCTGCTCGTTCGCAAAATGCGCCACGCCCGCTTCGTCGATGTGGGCCCAGACGTCGGCGCGGGCCGGGATACTCAAAAACAATAGCAGGACAAGACCCACCCATGCTGGGGTTCGACCGAACAATTCGAAAAATCGATGAAAAGGCAGGCGTGGCATGGTCAGTGGGCTCAGATGTCGATCTCCACCGCGTCACCGTGGAGTTCCATCAACTCGCGCCGGGCCGCGGCCTCGCCCTTGCCCATGAGTTTGGTGATCAGGTTTTCGGTTTGCATGAAATCCATCGTACCCAGTTGCACCGGCAACAGGCGGCGCGTATCCGGATTGAGCGTGGTGTCCCACAATTGTTCCGCGTTCATCTCGCCCAGTCCCTTGAACCGGCTGATGCTCCACGCGCCTTCGCGCACATTTTCCTTACGCAACTTATCCAATATGGCGGTCAATTCGCCTTCATCAAGGGCATAGGCCTTGGAAGCCGGCTTTTTCCCGCGCGCCGGCGCGTCCACCCGGAACAGCGGCGGGCGGGCCACAAACACGTGGCCGGCCTCGATCAGCTTGGGGAAGTGGCGGAAAAAGAGCGTCAGCAGAAGCACCTGGATGTGCGAACCGTCCACATCGGCGTCGCTCAGGATGCAGACCTTGCCGTAGCGCAGGCCGGAGAGGTCGGGCGTGTCGTCGGGCCCGTGCGGGTCGACGCCGATGGCCACCGCGATGTCGTGAATCTCGTTGTTCTTGAACAGCAGGTCGCGGTCGACCTCCCAGGTGTTGAGCACCTTGCCGCGCAGCGGCAGGATGGCCTGGCTTTCCTTGTCGCGGCCCATCTTGGCACTGCCGCCGGCCGAGTCGCCCTCGACCAGAAAGACCTCGTTGTAGGCGATGTCGCGGCTTTCGCAGTCGGTCAGCTTGCCGGGCAGCACGGCCACGCCCGAACCCTTGCGCTTCTCGACCTTCTGTCCGGCCTTCTGGCGCGTCTGCGCGGCCTTGATGGCCAGCTCCGCCAGCTTCTTGCCGTGCTCGACGTGCTCGTTGAGCCAGAGTTCGAGCGCCGGGCGCACAAAGCTGGACACCAGGCGCACCGCATCGCGCGAGTTCAGCCGTTCCTTGATCTGGCCCTGGAACTGGGGATCGAGCACCTTGGCGCTGAGCACGTAGGAGGCCCGGGCAAACACGTCTTCCGGCATCAGCTTCACGCCCTTGGGCAGCAGCGAGTGCAGCTCGATGAAGCTCTTGACGGCGTTGAAGACCCCATCACGCAGGCCCAGCTCATGGGTGCCGCCGGCGCTGGTGGGAATCAGGTTGACATAGCTTTCACGCACCGCACCGCCGTCCTCGGTGAAGGCCAGGCACCAGGCTGCGCCCTCGCCTTCGGCAAAGCTGTCGTGCTGGCCGTCGGCGAAGCCGTCGCCTTCGAGTAGCGGAATCACCGGATCGCCATTGAGCGTCTGCATCAGGTAGTCGCGCAGGCCGCCCTTGTAAAGCCAGGTCTGGACTTCTTTCGTCTTCTCCAGGGTCAGCGTCACGCTCACGCCCGGCATCAGCACCGCCTTGCTGCGCAGCAGGTGGGTGAGCTCGCCCAGCGGCAGGATGGCCGATTCGAAGTACTTCGGGTCCGGCCAGACGCGCACTGCGGTCCCGCTGCGCCGCTCACCGGGACCGGCCTCGCTGATCACCAGCGGCTCGATCACGTCGCCGCCCGAGAACACCAGGCGCGCCACCTTGCCTTCGCGGTAGCTGGTGGCCTCCAGCCGGGTCGCCAGGGCGTTGGTGACGGAAACGCCCACGCCGTGCAGACCGCCCGAGAAGCTGTAGGCGCCGCCCTTGCCCTTGTCGAATTTGCCGCCGGCATGCAGGCGGGTGAAGACCAGTTCGATGACCGGCGCTTTTTCCTCGGGGTGCAGGCCGAACGGAATGCCGCGGCCGTCGTCTTCGACAGTGACGGACCCATCGGTGTGCAGGGTGACCTTGATCTTCTTGCCGTGCCCGGCCAGCGCTTCATCGGCTGCGTTGTCCAGCACTTCCTGGATCACGTGCAGCGGGTTGTCGGTGCGGGTGTACATGCCCGGGCGCTGCTTGACAGGCTCCAGGCCCTTGAGCACGCGGATCGAGCCTTCGGAGTAATCAGCGGATGTCTTGACTGCGGGATTCGTTGCCATGGGGCGGATTGTAGTGCCGCTGTTAGAAAACGCTGTATGCAATAACAGGTACACGGCAAAGAACGACCTGCCTCGTCAGGCATTCTGTTGTCGTGTTGCATTCTGTTTTGAACTTAAGCGGGCATTGACGCAAATGACCTTTAGCTGAATGACCCTTCACAGGTGCTCGACCTTGGCGCGGATGCAGGCCTTGATCTGCTCCAGTTGCTCCTTGAGTCCAATGATGGGTCGATTCTTGTCCATCACACGGCGCTGGCCCGGGATTATGGCAATGTGCCCGTTGACTTGTGGGTGTTGCGCCTGAACCTCCTCGCGTTTGTGAACGCCCCGGTAACGCGAGTCCGCAAAGACCTGTTGTTCTTGCCCGTGCAGCAGCGCAGCCGCCTGGGTGATGTCGTGTGCATGGGCTGATGTGGTCGTGACGGTGTGCACCAGGCCCGAATCGGCGTCCACGCCAATGTGAGCCTTCATGCCAAAGTGCCATTGATTGCCCTTCTTGGTTTGGTGCACCTCGAGGTCTCGTTGCCCTCTGTCGTTCTTGGTCGGGCTCGGTGCCGCAATCAACGTGGCATCGACCACCGTGCCGGCCTTGAGCGCGTGATGCCAGTATCGGGCCAGGCAAACTCACGGTACAGCGGGATGTCGTGCAGCGCTTCTTCCATGGCCGGATCGCAGTGATCGAAGAATTGTTGCAGCAGGTAATGCGCAGCACCACTTCGGTGGCAAACGGCGGGCGCCCCGTCCTGCCCAATGGGGCATGCGGCGCTATCAGGGCCAGCAGTTCGGACCACGGAATCACCAGGCTCATCTCGTCCGGAAATTCAGGGGTGCGTCACGCGTGCGCTTGGCGACCAACTTGAATCCGGCGCTGGCAAAGCTCATTTGTTCCATGGCTCAACTGTCTCAGTTTGGGCCGTCACCCGGCGGACTTTTACAGACCATGCTTAAGAATCAAACACCACACTTGAAGGCCGCTGAAAACCTCTCCGCCCAACACATGCGCGGAGCCGACACTTTCACCGAAAGGCTGTTCACGATGCGCGGTATGCAAGTACCGTGAACGTCTGATCAAGCACGACACCATGATTGAACTGTTCTACGAAGTGCGGGCCATTGCAAACATTAAAGGCTGGCTATCGGGCGAATATTTCAGTGTGGACGACACCCTCATCCAGGCCACGGCCGAACACAAAAGCTTAGAGCACCGTGACGGCAGCGACGATGACGGGGCCAACATCAAGGGCAAGACGCATTGCAACGGCAAACATGCCTCCACCACCGAACGCGATGCCCGGCTGTGCCGCAAGTACAACACCGCCAGCGACCTGCGCTTCATGGGGCACACCCTCAGTGACAACCGTCACGGCTTGATGGCCAGCGCGATGATTACCACCGCCGGCGACCATGCCGAACGCGAAGCGGCCAAGGCCATGATCAACGAGGCTCGCCAGGCATCGGGCGATTGGGCCACCACCCTCACGCTTGGTGCGGACAATGGCTATGACGCACAGGAGTTCATCGAAGCATTGCATGAGATGAACGTCACCCCTCATGTGGCGCCGCCACACCTAAGGGCGTAGCTCGGCGGTGCCTAAGGCCGTGGCCAAGATCCTGCAGCAGAAGCGCAAACTCATCGAACACGGCTTCGGTTGGACAAAGACAATGGGGCATCCACGAGGTGATGGTACGAGGCCTAAAGAATGTCGATCAGGTCTTTGTGTTGGCGATGGCCCGCTACAACCTTGCACATACGCGCTCGCTGGGGCAAATCCGTGTGCAGGAGCCGTAAGCGGCCAAAAGAACAGGGAAAGCGGCTCAAACGCGAGAGAACGGACTTGAAAACCGGTGAAATTTCAAAATGCGAAACTCCAAAATCTGAAAATCAAACAAATCGAGCAAGCGATCTCTCTCGGACGCGGGGTATTTCAACAGCCAGCTAACTGACGCTCTTGTAGCGTTTATACAATATATTAACTCGTTGAACGTAGGCTGCAGTCTCAGCATACGGCGGTATCCCTTTATGCTTTTCTACTGCCATAGGGCCTGCATTATAAGCCGCTACTGCCAAATCAATATCACCTCTAAACTTCATGAGCAAACCAGCCAAGTACCGAGTTCCGCCTCGTATATTATAAGAAGGAACTCTTGCATCCGTAACGCCTAATTCACGAGCAGTATCAGGCATCAACTGCATTAGTCCTACAGCACCCTTCTTGGATTTTGCAAGTGGCCTAAAACCAGATTCAGCATGTATTACAGCACGTACCAAAGATGATTCAAGCCTGTACATTTCAGATGCAGCATCTATTTCCCCAGAATAATCATTTAGATATAATTTTGTTGTATGCCAATCAATATTTGAATTCAAACCACATGCGAAGCAAGACTCATTTAGAATAGTATATGCACCTCTAGCCGGCGGAGTGTCAGAGAATGTTGTTACCCCGCCAGAAAGATGCTTATATATTTTTGGCTTTGATTCAGCCAAGTTGGAATTTCTTTCAAGGAAATCCGATCGTTCATACTCGGCATGTGCAACTACAGCAAAAAAATAAAGGCTCAACGAAATAATGAAGTACTTCGGTAGCATCTGTATAATACCAAACAAGCGATGGAGAGATGGGATCAGCGTCAAATGACGCGAAGTTTGCCTATTTCGTTGGGTTGAAAGGTCGATTTCTGTCCTTTTCCCAGTCCTTCGCCTCTGATTTTTCTTAGTTAGAATCACTTCCGGACCTCCCTCAGCAACGTTTGCCAGATCATATCCAAATTATGCAGCGGGAACGGAGCCGCAATATTCGCGTTGATACTAGGAAGACGTCCCTGACAAATTCATTTCAAGCTCCGACCAATGCGAGAGGTGCCAACCGGAGTTGTGGACCCGGGGCGTGAATCGCTAGCATGCGTGATCTGCCCCCAATTTTCATATCAATCATAATTCCGGAAGTCCGTGGTATGCAAGGTTAAGCATGGTCTGCAAAAGTCCGCCGGGTAACGGCTCAATCTGAGACAGTCGAGCTGTGGGTAACCTCCTTGGAGGTGGTGTAAGTTTTTCTGGTCTCCGCGGCGCGAAGCCCGAAGCGCCTGCAGAGCAGGCGTTGGAGTTCCCATGGGGGTGGCCATCGTGAGTCCGGATAAGGTTGAGGTGCGACCCACCAACCTTGATCCTTGAAAGACGTCACGATGACCGACGCCACTATCGCATTAACTTTGCTCGCCGAGAAGGGAGCAGACGTTGACATGCTGCGCCAGATGGTGCAGTTCACGGCCCAGCGCTTCATGAAACTCGACGTTGAGGCACGCCGCGGCGCCGGCTACGACGAGAAGAGCCCACAGCGCTTCAACAGCCACAACGGTGACGGGAACACGCCTGGGACACCCGCGCCGACATCCTGGCCCTAACGATCACCAAACTGCGCTCGGGCTATCGCTCCATGCACGCAAGTCTATGATTTACATAAGAAAAAAGCCGCGAGCAGTATACCCCTAGCGGCCTTTATCTTCACTATTGGTGGGCTGGGGTCAATTGAAAGATGCCTTAAAACCAGCATGAATTCTACGTTATCGCCCAAACAACACCGTCTTGTTCCCCGGTTCGCTCCCCGCTACCCACCGCTTGACTACCCACTAACTCGCCTATCTTACCTCTCATACCACCTGATGGAAGAGCCCCACATGGGGGGCAAGGGAAGAAATATTAACAACAGACCCCAGGGGGGGTGTTCCTGCATTTGGAGCGGTAACTGGGGGTACTGGAGGCGTACCCCGATGAAGAAAATCTCCAAAATCCGAATTCAAAGCGAAAAGAAATTTTTGAGGTTACCTTATCGGCTATGTATCGCTAGATATTAGCAATATGCGAGACTTACTATACCGTCTAAGAAGTACTCAATACTTCTATTAGAACTATGAGAAGTTCTAATCTGACAGCTCACAACGTTTCATTGAGTCTGCATTGGCCTCGATGGTTTAAATCAAAAAAAATGCAATATTAGTGAACCTATCGGGTGTATATCGGTTCGTATAAATTACGTACTTGGGGCGATTGTGGTTTTTCTCTGAACAACGTATGCCCGTTTTTGGAGTGGAATCTACTTCAGCAATGCAGCGATTGCCGTCGATGGCGGCGAAGAAATGGGTTTACGGTACCTGGCACGAAGCCGACATCGGCTCACCCGGCAGCGCGGTGGCATCAATGACCGGTATCGAGGTGGCTGCTGTCATCCAGCGTGCCAGGCCAGTGCCCGCCTCCGGGTCAACCAACGGGCGACTGGACGATTCGAGGCTTGGATCATGGTTTGGGGTCCTGCTTCTGTTGACGCATGATTTCCTCTTCGACCTCGCGTAGGCGGTCCTTGCCGAAGAACAGCTCGTCACCAATGAAAAAGCTGGGCGAACCGAAGGCGCCTCGGTCGTAGGATCGCTGGGTGTTTTCGAGTAACCGCGCCTTGACATCTGAGTCCTGCATTGCAGCGAGCAACCCCGTCGCGTCAAGGCCAGCCTTGTCCACTACCTCAAATATCACGCTGTCCTCGCCCATGTTGCGTTCCTGCTCCCACATCGCCACATAGATCGCTTCGACGTAGTGCTCGAAACAGCCCAGTTTTTGCGCGGCAATGGCCCCGCGCATCACCTTCAGGGTGTTCACCGGGAAATGGGGGTTGCGCCGGAACCGCGTGAGCCCGTGGCGTTCGATGAAGCGCCGCACCTCGAGCAAGTCGTAGGCCCGCTTTTTTGGAATGCCCGCGAATGCCTCGGCCGGAGACCGGTTGTTGGCGAGCTTGAAGAGGCCGCCGAGGAGGACAGGTACGTAACGGCGTGCGTCATGCGGCAGCCTCTTGCATGGCGCTCAGGCGCTCGATCCGGACTGGCACGTACTTGTGCCAAGGCGTTCCTGCGAATGGGTCGCGGCTTGTCGTATCGGTGAGCTCGTTGAGCGACACGCCCTTGTGCACTGGCGTCCCGTCAGCCGCCGTGTAGTCGAGTCCGTGGCCGTTCGGCAGCGACACATGGCCTGGCTGCAGGTCGTCGCCCAGTTCGACTGCTGCGCGGGCGTTGCCCCGGCGCGTCGTCATGCTGACCCAATCGCCTTCCTTGCAACCGATCTTCCCAGCGTCGCCTGGGTGCATGCGCAGTGTGCCGAAGGTGCCTCGGCGGTGCCATGGCCGCGCTGTCTGCGCTGTCTGCGCTATAGGGGGTGCATGAGTTGGCGTTTTGATTGGAGCTTGTGTGGGGGGGGGTATACCCTCGGACTTTTGCAGCTTTGCCGCGTCACGCGCTTTTCTTGCCGCTGTTAGGGAAACGTCCGGATAGCTACCAAAAGCCATGCGACCCTCTTTGCCGTCAAAGTAGGTTTTCCAAAACCACCGCTTCGAGCCTGCCGGGCTCACTTCCAGATACAGCCCCCCGGCATCGGTAAACCGCGCCCGCTTCTTGTCCGGGGAACAAACTGCATTTCGGCATTGGGCATCGGTCAGCATCGGGGTTTCTCCAGTGAAAGCGGGGAACGACTGCGAAAAATGACCATTTGCCCCGGTCTGTTCCCCGGCATGTTCCCCGCTTTTGGTTTGGCTGTCAATAGCCCCCGTTAGTCCTCAATGCTTCATAAGTAGTTGATTTTACAAATAAAAAGCCGCTAGGTGGTGATTCCTAGCGGCCCTTAAACAGAGTATTGGTGGTGTAGTGCGGACCCGGGTTCAAACTCGGTCTCCCAACAGGTGAGGAAGGTTTCGGGTGTTTGTCCCCTATTTGCGGAGATTGTCCTTTTCGGATTATGAAAAAGTTAATTGGCCGTGAATAGCACCGCGCCAGCCTCGCAAGAGGTACGGCCTGCCATCGGCTTTCATGCCTTCATCGCCTAAAGCTTGGTGGGAGGATGTGCCAGCCGGCCAAGTCGCCCGCGGAGTTATCGTCAAGACGCGTGTGCCTCACCTCCGGCGGAGCCTTGTCCACTAACTCAACATAGGCCTGTCCAGACAACTGGTCCGGGAAGACCGCAAGGCACTTGCCTGGGCCCATCGTGGATTTGTACAAAATCGCCTCAAACCCGGCGACCCGAATAAGCTCCGCCAAGATATGGCTACGGGCTGGCAACCCGAACTGTACGGGAAGAACTCGCCAGTTGTGCTTCAACACAGCGTCGTAGAGACCCCTGCCACTTTGGATCATTGAAAGATCACCCGGTTTCATACGGAGCTTCTTCTTTAAAGTTTTCGCCCGCTCCGGAAGTTTGATTTTCTTAAGCACCTTTGCTACGGCCTCAAGGTGCCGAGGCAAGGTCATATCAAAGACTCGCTCAATGCGCCCTTGCAGAAGCACAGTGGTATGGCTCCTTCCATGCTCAAGGGCCAACTCTTCAGGCTTCAACCCATCAATCGCCTGCGATGATTTGAGCTGAAATTTTTCCCGATAGGCAGTTTCGTAGTCCTCCGCAATGTACAGGGCTGGCCAAGGATTAAGTGTGCCCGGATCCAAATCCATCCCTGCATTGAATCGAGCACCATATCCCGTCAGGCTGCCAGCGCTCGACAGAGGCATATTCGTAAACTGGTAATCGACGATTCGCACCCACCCCTGAATTACAAGCGGATTTGTCTGGTGCTGCTGGAGCGCAGCGATCAACTCGGGACGCAAGCGGCGTCGTTCAGGCTCCAAGGCGAAGTACAAATTCGCCTCCAACTCATCCAAGTCGTTCGACAGAGCGGTCCAACGATCAATCGACTCGCTGCTGAAACGATCCAGTTCACGTATTCCGATCGGCTCTTGCGGGGCCGTTCGCGCCGCAGGAATGACGAGTTTTCTAGGCTTTGGCAACTCGACTAGTCCAATCAGGCCATTTCCGGCTCTTGAACATGGGTTCGATTTTTATCAAGCACCGCATTAATGATGAATTTTCGCAACCGCTCGAAGCGCCCCAAACGGATCATGTCTCTAGGGGACACATCACCCAACATCGGATTGCGAGCCCTAAACCAGGTCACCGTCTTATCGGTGTCCCCATCAAAGAATTTGGCCACCATGTTGATGGTGATGGCAATTTCCTCCAAACGCTCGCGCATCGGCTCTGGAATGGAATCGTCGTAGCGAACCGACTTCAGCGAGACTGAGGCCAGCTTCGAAACATCTTCGCGTTTAAGCCCCAGGACCTCAGGCACGACCTTTGGTTGAAAGGAATTGCCAACCCCGAAGTGAAAATAGTCTTCAGGAACACTGTCAAACAAACTGAAGCCTGCGGTCGACTGGGCACTCACCATAGGAACCATATAAGCCTCTTGCCACAAAAAAAAGTCGTCATAGAACCACAAAAGAGACACATTTTAACCAACTATTGCCCATCATCTTAACGGTCTGCCAAAGACCACGCAACAGACGCGCGCGCACCAGTCACACAACGACTCCCATACCCCTTTTTGTATGGAGAATTCTGATGACGACCAAGATCTGCGCCTGCTGCGGACAACCCTTTCAGCCCCGCCCACAGGTCCACAACCAAACCTATTGCTCGTCCCCGGCCTGCCAACGCGCTCGACGCCAAGCCTGGCAGCGCAAGAAGCTTCAAGACGACCCTTTCTACCGAGAGAACCTCCAGGATGCACAGCGTGCCTGGCGCGACCGAAACCCAGACTACTCGCGTCGGTACCGAGCAACGAATCCGGCGTATGCCGAGAGAAACCGACAACAACAGCGCTCAAAGCCAAATCCCGCGCATGAATTCGACCCTGCAACGGCGAACGTGTCAACGAGGCCTGATGGACTTCCCGCTGGAATCTATCGAATCAGACCCATTCAGGTGAAGGGCCCTGCAAAGATGGACGCGTGGATTGTGGAGATTTCCCCTGTGTGCGCCGAGTGCCCTTGCAAAACAGACGTTTGCAAAGATAGGACGTGATCGCCAATTGGCCCACGAGCATTTACCGTACGGCCCAACTGAACAGCATGCGATCCGGTCTATGTCTACCGATGTGCCAAAAGATGATGCGTTGGATCGGCCGGCCAACTTCCGGGCTGCCGAGTACGTCCGGATGTCGACCGAACACCAGCAGTACTCCACCGAAAACCAGGCCGACAAGATCCGTGAGTACGCTGCGCACCGCGGCGTTGAGATCGTACGCACCTATGCGGATGAGGGCAAAAGTGGCCTGAACATTGGCGGGCGCCTGGCCCTGCAGCAACTGATCAAGGACGTGGAAGCCGGTCCGGTCGATTTTCAAATGATCCTGGTGTACGACGTCAGCCGCTGGGGGCGCTTCCAGGATGCCGACGAAAGCGCCTATTACGAGTACATCTGTCGTCGCGCCGGCATCCAAGTGACCTACTGCGCCGAGCAGTTCGAAAACGATGGCTCCCCCGTCTCAACAATAGTCAAAGGCGTCAAGCGTGCCATGGCCGGTGAGTACAGCCGGGAACTGTCAGCCAAGGTCTTTGCAGGTCAATGCCGTCTGATTGAACTGGGCTACCGTCAAGGGGGCCCCGCTGGCTTTGGGCTGCGCCGGGTCTTGATCGACCAGACTGGGTCCGTCAAAAGTGAACTGGTACGCGGTGAGCACAAGAGCCTGCAAACGGATCGGGTCATTTTGATGCCAGGGCCGGAGCCGGAAGTCGAAACGGTCAATCAGATCTACCGTTGGTTCATTGATGAAGGCGTGCCTGAATTCCAAATCGCAGCCCGCCTCAATAACCAGGGGGTCCGCACCGACCTGGATCGTGACTGGACGCGTGCCACGGTGCGCGAAGTACTGAGCAATGAAAAATACGTCGGCAACAACGTCTACAACCGTATCTCCTTCAAACTAAAAAAGCATCGCATCGTCAACCAGCCAGAGATGTGGATCAAGAAGGAAGGCGCGTTCGAGGCCATTGTGTCGCCTGAAGTTTTTTACATGGCGCAGGGCATTATCCGAGCAAGGGCTCACCGGTTCAGCAACGAGGAGTTGATCGAAAAGCTGCGCAAGCTCTACCAGCACCGAGGCTTCCTGTCGGGCCTGATCATCGACGAGACGGAAGACATGCCCTCAGCCGCGGCATACATCCACCGCTTCGGAAGCCTGATCCGGGCCTACGAAGCCGTTGGCTTCACGCCGGACCGTGACTACCAGTTTCTGGAGGTCAACAAGTTCCTGCGCAAGCTTCACCCGGAAATCATCAATCACACCGAACGCGCAATCGCCAATCTCGGCGGCTCCATCGTGCGTGATCCCGCCACGGATCTCTTGCGAGTGAACCAGGAGTTCAGCATTTCGATCGTGCTGGCACGTTGCCAGACCCATGACAACGGGCGCCATCGATGGAAGGTCCGCTTTGACACCAGTCTGGCCCCTGACATAACGGTCGCGGTTCGGCTGGATCAACCCAATACGGCTCCTCTAGACTACTACCTGCTGCCGCGCCTGGACTTTGGCCTGCCACGCATACATTTGGCGGAGCACAACAGCATTGAGTTTGAGAGTTACCGCTTTGAAAGCCTGGACTATCTGTACGGCATGGCAGAGCGCACCCGGGTCAGGAGGGCGGCATGATCAAAGAGCATCCGTCCAGCAATCTCCAGATGATTCCGATCGACAAGATCGAAGTCCTCAATCCGCGCGACCGCAACGGCCGCATCTTCGATGACATCGTCGGCAACATCAAGAACATTGGATTAAAAAAGCCCATCACGGTCACGCCGCGCAAATACTCCGACGGTGAGGAAAGATTCTTACTGATCTGCGGAGAAGGTCGACTCAAGGCCTTCAAGTCCTTGGGCGAAACCACGATCCCTGCCATGGTCGTTAGGGTCAGCGACGAAGATGCCTTCATCATGAGCCTGGCCGAAAACATCGCCCGCCGCCAGGGGCGCACCCTGGAGTTGCTTGCAGGCATCGAACAGTTGCGCGATCAGGGCTACGACAAAAAAGCAATCGCCCAGAAGACGGGTCTTGGTCAGGACTACATTCATGGCATCCTGCAGTTGCTAAAAAACGGCGAGGAGCGACTGCTGATTGCTGTTGAAAGTGGTCGTATCCCACTCAACGCCGCCCTGACCATCGCAGGTGCAGGCAACAATGACAAGGATATACAGGCGGCCTTGCAAGAGGCCTATGAGAATGGTCAGTTGCGCGGCAACCACCTGATCCAGGCCCGCAAGGTCATCGAAAAGCGTCGGTCTCTGGGTCGAACCATTGCGAGGGGGGCACCGCGCAAAGTTCCGGATGTGACGTCCTCCAGCCTGATCCGAACGTACCAGCACGAGGTCGAACGGCAAAAGCTGATGGTCAAAAAGACGGAATTCGCGCAGCAGCGATTGCTGTTTGTGGCTGAAGCAATGCGCCAACTCATGGCCAATGAAAACTTCACCAACCTGCTGCGCGCCGAGGGGCTCGACAGCTTGCCGAAATACATTGCCGAACGCGTCTGGCCCGCAGGCAGCGCCTCATGACGCAAAGCAAACTGGGATTTATCCCTGACCCCATCACCGTTGCTTTCGACAAACTGTTGCCATCTCGCAAGGCCCCCGACGGACTCATAAGTTCTCGGAAGTTCAAGCAAATCATTTCGTCCATTGATGCCATTGGACTGATTGAACCTTTGACGATCGCCAAAGCGGACAAGACCAGCAGCATGCACCTGCTGCTGGATGGGCACATCCGAATGTTTGCCATGCAGGAATTGGGCTTCACTGACGCTCCTTGCCTGATCGCCAAAGACGACGAGAGTTACACCTACAACAACCGCATCAACCGACTGTCGACCATCCAAGAACATTTCATGATCCGGCGGGCGGTCGACCGTGGCGTCACACCGACTCGGTTGGCGAAATCATTGGAGCTGGATCTCGAGCACATCACCAAGAAGATCAACCTGCTGGACGGGATCTGTGCCGAGGCTGTTCGACTGCTCAGGGACAAGCATTTTTCAGCCAACCTGAGTCCGGTACTGCGAAAGCTGAAGCCGACGCGCCAGGTTGAGTGCGTCGAATTGATGGTGGCTACCAACAACATCACCGTGTCCTACGCCCAGGCGCTGCTGGCGGCGACGACAGCCAACATGCTGGTCAACGAGGGGGCCCCCAAGAAAGTCAAAGGTGTCACCGCCGATCAAATGGCGAAGATGGAGCGCGAAATGGCTAACCTGGAGAGTCAGTTCAAACTAGTCGAGCAGTCTTATGGGCAGGACGTCCTCAATTTGGTTCTTGCCAGGGGTTATTTGACAAAACTGCTGGACAACGAAGCCGTGATCCGCTTTTTGTCCCAGAACAACCCGGACATCCTGCGCGAGTTCTCAGGCATCGTCCAGGCGACGTCACTTGACAAATAGTGAATGCAGGCCCCCGGAATGCCCAAGGCGGACACGTCAAGTCCTTTGCTCGGCCCCTCCCTTGATGAGGCTACACCTGATGCGATGTCAGAAGTGGCCATCCATCGAAATGCGCCGCACCCACACCGGACTTGCCTCTACGGCTTGGTTGGCGAAGTGGCCTGTGCTGGCAGCGATGGGACAGAAACCAATCCCTTTGCCATCGCGGCCAATTTCATCACTTACCTTTCCTGTGCCATTGGTCGAGGCGTCTACCTGCCCATAGGAAATACTTGGCACCACAATCGAATTTTCTGCCTGCACATCGGGCGCTCGGGGCGTGGCCGCAAAGGCGATGCCGTGCAGCTGGTCTTGCGGATCGATCAGGCTCTGCGTGAGTTGGACTATCGGTTTGCACCGCAGATTCACCGTGGCGGCCTGTCCAGCCGCGAAGGCCTTGTGGCCCTGATGCACGACGGTTATCGACAAGGCAAACATGAAATTCCGGCGGTTGATGACAAAAGGCTGTGGGTAGTCGAATCCGAGTTCGCCAACGTACTTCACCAAGGGCGGCGCGACGGCAACACCCTGTCAGCCGCTCTGCGCGATTGTTGGGATGGCGTCGATCTCAAGCCCGCCACCAAGTCAAATCGGCTCTACGCCAGTCATCCACATATCTGCCTGAGCGGCGCTATCTCCCCCAGCGAATTGACGGCCCTGATTAGCGCCCGCGAGCTGACCAACGGCTTCGCCAACCGCTTCCTGATGATCTGGGCCGAACGAACACGGATACTTCCGTTCCCGAAGGAAACACCGCTGGCGACCGTCGAGCGGTTGGCGCGCAAAACTTTGGAGGTACTGGCCTTCGTCCGCGCCGACCGGCACGAAGAGCGCGACCATCTTCGGATGGAACTATCACCGCAGGCGCAATGGCGCTATGCCCAGCTCTACCGGAGTGAACTGAACGAAGACGTTGGTGACGCAACCGTCGGCGCGCTTCTGGAACGCCGCGCCCCGATGCTGCTACGCCTGGCAATGCTGCTGGCGCTGACCGATTTGCAAACGCGGATCGACGTACCCCACATCGACGCAGCGATGGCGTGGATTCGGCATGCCACTGCATCTGTCCGGTATGTGTTTGTCAGCGCAGCCGACGAAGCAAAGCTGGCCCAAGTGCTGGAAATGTCGAACCGCGTGCAGGCCTTCCTGCGCGAACGCGGGCAGGCCACGCGCAGCCAGATCAGTTCGGAATGCTTTCGGGGCAAAGTGCCCAAGGCCGTGATCGATGCCAGCCTGGAACACCTGCTGGCAGCCACGCCCTCCATGATCAACGTGCGGTGGGTCGATCGGCCTGCCGACACACCGGGCACACCGACGCGGGTGTACCGGCCCGTGTAGTCGGAAAGCTCATTTCGCTGGTTTCTGCACCCTGAATTGTTGGGATGTGAGCCGGAAACGCCGCCAAGAATTCCTGACTAACGCCGATTGCTTGTGTCACGTGCCCGCGAGTCCCATCAGACTGGCCAATTCCCTTTTGAAGAATGCCCCACGCGAGGTGTGAAAAGCGATCATAGTCTTTGACTTCAGCCAAACACTTCTTGTAGAACCATTCCTTTGACTTGAGTGCCATCGTCATACCCTTTGGAAGAAGAAAGCCACGTGACACGTGGCGTGGAAAAATCTCCGAATTCGGAGAACGAAAGAATTAACTACTACGGGGAGTTATCTCGACATAGCCAATCAAGTCAGCCGAGTAGCTTCCATCTCCGTTTGCTGCACCCTTATGCTTAATTTCTCGCTGCAGCGTTGGCTCAACTGCCTGTGAAAACAGATGGAGTCGCTGATCCGGAGTGAATCTCGGCGTGGCTGTCGGGGCCTGCAGGTAGCGTTCACATTGCCGTTCCACCGCAGGCACACGAGTGCCGTCTTGCTTGACTGCAATTGGCTGAACCACCACGCGGCGCTCTCCGTTCTTGCCGGAGGTCTCGACCATCCAAAACGACAGCAGGACTGGGTCGTCGACGTCGGCCGCAACAGCAATTCCAAGATCTTCCGGCGGCACGATGCGCCAGCGGCCAAGCTCTTCCTGCACGAGTGGGTGATCCAGCCCCATCAGCTCCACGTTGTCGTTACTCGTGGCCGTCTCTCGGTTCAATGTGAAGCGGGCCTTGCGCGCACCATCGGCGGTCACAAGGTCATAGGTCTCGTCGTCCACCTTGACGAGTCGCTGCTGTCGATCTGTCACTGCTGCCGACATGAACCGCACCAATCGATCCAGACTGGAGGACACATCAGAGAAGGGTTTGTAGTCATCGAGACTGAAGCCTTCGAGATCTTGGAACAGGTCAAACACGACCTGCCGCGCTTCACGCGAATTCGATAGGGCAGCTTCCAGTTCCACCTTTGTCCGCTTGAGCTCGGGGTCTGAAAGCGCCTCTTGGTACAGGCGGTCGTAGTTAAGCCGCTCGGAGAGTTGGCCAAGAATCTGTGCACGCAGGTCTTCGGCGACGTTGCCTTGATCATCGACCTTGCCGACCGTCTTGGCGATTTCCACCAGCTTCTCGTCCAGCATCAGGAAGATGCGGCCTTCGATGGTGTCGGACAGCACAAGGTTGTAGACCTGTGCCGTGTGGTTCTGTCCGTAGCGGTGGATGCGGCCGATGCGCTGCTCCACGTCCATCGGGTTCCACGGCAAGTCGAAGTTGAACAGGATGCGCGCGAACTGCAGGTTGATGCCTTCACGGCCAGCCGCCGTACAAACCAGCACGCGCGGGCCATCCTTCTGCCGGAAGCGGCGCTCGGCTGCAACCTTGGCACCGTGATCACCACCACGCAGCACCGCCACGCCCTGGCCGGGGAATGTCTGGTCGATCTCCCTCGCAATCAAGTCCACAGTGCCGAGGTAGGTGGCAAACACGACGATTTTTTCGCTCGGGTTCTGCCGCCATAGGATGCCCAGGCCGTCGAGCAGCTTCTGCGCCTTGGTCTCGCGCTGCTGCGGGAAGACCTTGAGTAGATCGCCAATGCGCAGCCGTTCTTCGGGTAGATGCAGTTCCACGACAGCCGATGCGGCTTCTTCAGCGTGGGCAGCTCCATATTCGCTGCCATAAGGGTCGGAGGCCAGTTCCAGCGCTTCCTCGTCCAGCTTCTTGACCAGTCGATACTTGAGATCGGCCAGCACACGGTCCACCTCGCTCCGGCCGATGCTGTCGCGTGCGAGGTTGAATTCTTCATGGATCAGCTCGCGGGCTTCATCGGTCAGCCGCTCACGCCCCTCGATGTCCAGGTCTTTATCCCGCAGGAATGCCTCGTGCAGCGTCAACATCAGCAGACGGCGTTTCATGGTGCGCCGCACGGCGGCGAAGCTCGACGCAGCAATCTTCTGGAAGATGGCCATCAAGAAGCCGAGGGCACGCCCCTGGCCGCCCTGGCGACGCGCAAGGTCGAAGCCGTCCTCCAGGTACTCGCGCAGCTTCTCGTAGAAGAGGCGCTCCTCCGGGCCCATCAGGAAGGACTCGGTATGCACCCAGCGTCGTGCAAACAGCGGCGAACCATCCGGCTGACAGGCGTCCGCCTTCGTGCGACGGAACATCACCGTGTTCAAGCGGTGCCGGTGTTCCAGCATTTCCTCGGGGCTGCCGAATAGCGTCGGGTTCAGCAGTTGCGCCAGCATCCAGAACTGGAAGTGATTGCCCTGGTGAGGCGTCGCCGAGAGCAGCATCAGGTCGCGGGAATGGTCTTTCAGCGCTTCAGCCAGCTTGTAGTTCTCGGTCTTCCTGACCTTGCCGCCATTGCGGTATGCCGTGAGGTGATGCGCTTCGTCGAACACCACCAGATCCCAACGCGGTGCATCCAGCAGGCGCTTGATGCGCGCCGGGCGCTTCAGGGTGTCGATGCTGGCAATCAGTCGGTCGTGCTTGGCGAAGGCGTTGGTCTTGCGGTCAGTGATGTCGCCCTCGGAGCCGAACACCTCGAAGTCGAGGTTGAACACTTCGTTCAGCTCGCGGTGCCAGTTGTTCACCAGACCCGCAGGCACCACCATCAGCGCCCGGGTCAGTTCGCCCCGGCTGGCCAGCTCCCGAAGAATGAGTGCCGTCTCGATGGTCTTACCCAGCCCGACCTCGTCGGCGATGAGGTAGCGTCGGGGCGACGCGGTGGCAATGCGGTGCGTCAGCACCACCTGATGGGGAAGCAGATCGATCTTGGCTGACGTCAGCGCCGACGCGCTCTCCATCACCGGCAGTGCGTGCGCCTCGTAGGAGAGCCACGCCTTGTGTGCCCGGTCGGCGTTGCCACCGACCGCACGCAATATGCGTTCGGTGCGAGAGAGTTGGCGGCGAACCGAGCCAACCGGCACACGGCGCTCACCAACGCCGAAAAACGCACGCAGGTAGCCGTGGGCGATCTGGCCGTCCCTCGGGCGCAGTGCCCAGCCCGTGGTGGTTCCCAAGTCAATCGCCAGTAACACGAGACACCGGGTTGGCGCCATGTCATCACCAACGCCACCCACATATACACCTACATCGACACCGGTATCGACGACGGCATCAGCCATCCTACGTAGGTCAGAGGGAACCTTAGTTCCCTTTCCTACGTAGTAGGAGGGGGGTTTGTTTCCAACTGGATTTTGGGTGAAATATGAATAAAAACAAGGACTTAGCTCAGTTGGCAAGTTGGCAAAACGGTTTTTGTTGCCAACTGCCAACTGAACCTAAGTTGTTGATTCATATGGGAATCCAGTTGGCAGACTTCTTCCAACTGAGTCCAGTTGGCAAAACCGGGGCTCCAGTTGGCAACACTTTTGCCAACTGGATTTGACGTGTACAGATGCGGGTTCATAGGGGAGCCTCCTTGTCATTGATGTCATCTTGGTAGACCCACACGTCCGCTCGCTCCACGGGCATGGCCGCGCCGGAATGTGGGCATTTAAAGTGGGTCGGCAGCACCGTGAAGTGCCGGATCAGCACCTCGCCGGTGGCCGGATCTGGCGCATCGAAGGGCAGGCTCAGCACCATGTCCTCGACGCACAGGTAGCCGAACTTGTTGCGTCCAACCGCGGGCAGCCCGTACTGCGCTGCGTCGCGAAAGAACTTGATATAGCCCTGCGTGGCCAGGGCCGAGATGCGCGCACGGATCGTGCGATCGCCGCCCAGGCCAGCCTTGCCCTCAAAGGCCTCGGCGAACTGGTTGGCGGTGTAGCAACGCCCTTGTGCGGCCTGATCAAACAGGATCTCCAAGATGGCGTCACGCTTGCGCCGGCGCTCCGCATCGAGCCTTTCGCCATAGTCCTTGAGCACCAGGCGGTTATTTGCATCCAGCTCGCGCCACTCGCCGTCGATTTTGTCGACACTCTTTTGCGAGATGGCCGGTCCATTGCGCAACTCGAAGGTCAGGCGCCGAATGGTGCTGAGCTCGTTGGGGCGGTCCAACATGACGCCGGTGGTATAGAAACCGCGCAGGCTGCTGGCGCCGGCCAGCGCCTGGAACGGGTCTTCCTCGAACTGCTTTTTGTTGAGCTTCCTGGTGTGATGGGCGAGGATCACGCCCGCATCGGGGTTGACCGCCTGGCGGATCGGATCCACGCGCTGCGAAAGGAAGAACATCATCGCGCCGTTGTCGTTCTCGCCACCGGCATCTCCCCCGTCGAACACATTTCGGATCGGGTCAATGACAATGATGTCGGGCGGATGGCCGTCGAAGGCATCAAGCATCGCCGGAATGATCTGCTTCAGACCAGCGTCATCCAGAACCAGGCGAAGCTGAGGTGTGGCAATAAAGTTGATGCGCGCCAGCTCAAGCCCGTGGGCTGGCAGCCGGACCTGCTTGGCCCGCTCGCGCAGGTAGTGGTACTGCACTTCGGCCTGCAGATAAAACACACGCAGGGGCCGTGGTGGGGTCATGCCCAGAAACGAAAGGCCCGCGGCCATGTGGGTGAGCAACGCCAGCAGGAGGTCGCTCTTGCCCACCTTGGGCGCACCCCCAAAGACCGTCAACCCACCGGGGGTCAGCACCCTGGGTGCGATCAGGTCGTCGGGCAGCGGCGAATCGTCGTCCAGCAACTGACCCAGCGTAAAGCTTGGCAGCCTGGGCGCTGGCGCCTTCACGATGCGGCGCTCAGCTTGCGCAATGAACCCCGCGCAGTCAAAGCCCTCCGCGACTCCATCGGCGGCATCCCACTTGGATCTCTTGTCGGGCGGGGGCACCAGGATCGCAACGGATGCGGCCGCGGCCATTGCACAAGCGCCTGCTGCGTGCTCTGCATAGTCCCAGCCCGGGGCATCCCGGTCGGGCCAGATCAACACCTCCTTGGCCTTCAGCGGCGTCCAGTCAGTTTTATCGATCGGCGCCTTTGCGCCGTTCATGGCCGTCGTGGCGACTACACCCAAACCAATCAACGCATCGGCACACTTCTCGCCTTCGACCAGAACGACTGTGCGGGCGCTCGCCACCTGCTGCAAGTTGTACAGCGGGCGAGGATCCGGTGCACGCCACATCCGGGCGCGAACATCCCACGGGCGGTACTCCTTGCCGGTGGGAGGGTCGTAACGGTAAACGCAGGCCACGAGTTCGCCTGCTGGCGTGACGTAGTCCCACTTGGCAGTATGCGGCCCCAAATCGTCGACGCCAGGTTCATGGCGAGCTTCACGACGAGCCAGGTGTGAGACAGGTGGCGCGAACCCGAGCCACTGGCGAACCTCATTGAGCACCGCCGGGAAGTCATGCAAGGTGGAGAGCCCGCGCGACATCGCCCAGATGTCCAAAACGTCGCCCCCGTCGTCGTTGGAGAAGTCCTTCCACAGGCCCCGCCGGGGTCCGTCGAGCTCGACCACCAGGCTCTTGCCCGGCGAGCCCTCGACGTCCCCCACGTAAAACTTGCCGCCCCGGATTCGCCCCCGGGGAAACAGGTAATGCAACACGGCCTCCAGCCGATCCAGTAGCGCGGCGCGCAGCACTTGCGCGTCGGCGCTCAGGCCATCCAGCGGCTCCCTTGCGTCATTGAAGTCCAGCACGCAGACTCCTCTCCTGGGGCGCGGGTGCGATATCGGTGTCTTGACAGAAAGTCGTCCATTGAACTACATTCACGCCATGCAATTTGAGTGGGATGACGGCAAAAGCGAGCTGTGTTTCAGGGAGCGGGGGTTTGACTTTGCCTATGCGGCACAGGCGTTTTTTGATCCGAACCGCATCATCCGGCCCGATGACCGCCACAGCTATGGCGAAGAGCGTTACCAACTGATGGGCAAGGTCGAGCAACGTCTGTTTGTAATCGTCTATACCCCCCGAGAACAAGCCATGCGCATCATCTCGGCCCGCAAGGCCAACCAGCGAGAAATGACACACTATGAAGACCGTTCGCGTGACGATTGACCCCAACAAGCCCGCATCCGTCGCGCTGGGGCGCATTGATGCGGCCCGCGTTGATGGGGCAACTGAGCAGGAACTGGCGCGCCAGCAGGCCCAAGATGAGCAGGAGGCCGTGATGGACGCTGCTCGCTTCGCACGCCGGGTTCGCAAGCGCCTGGGGCTGACCCAGGCGGAGTTTTCTCGCCGCATCGAGGTGTCCCTGGACACCATCCGCAATTGGGAGCAAGGCAAGCGCACGCCCACGGGTGCTGCCAAAGCCTTACTAAAGGTGCTGGACCGCAACCCAGAGTTGGCCCTGGCCGCGCTGCACTGAGTCCTGTGCCCGGTGCACCCACTCATCACGCCACTCCCCAACACCGCTGCTGCCACGCACAGAACTTGCACTCCACATGGGTGGGCGTCGTGGCAAAGCGAGGCAAGCTCTCGCCCGAATCGGTCGCGGTGATGACCTTGACTGCGCGGTCCGACATGCGCTGCGCCAGCCCGCCATCAAAGGGCAGCAACTCACACCAGATCGCCTGGGTGTCTTTGTTGACCGCAGTGAACAGGGCCGGGTTGGCTGAGACGCCCGGCACGCTGGCTTCCATGTAGGCTTGGTAGACCGCGACCTGTGCAGCATAGACCGGCTTGGAGCGGGCTACACCCTGCTTGACCGTGTCACGCCAGGATTTGTCGTTCATTGTCTTGAACTCCCAGATAGCCGGGTAACCCATGCCGAAGGCCCCCAGATCGGCAGGCCCTGCGTTCAGGATGCCATCGACATGGCCCCGGATCCGCCCGCCCGCCACCGAGAAGCCGAACTGGCCACCCTGGGCTTTTCGGGTAAAGAGATCAAAGCCGGCCAAGCGCAGCCAGCGGATGGCCAGATCCTCCAGCGTGTGGCCGACCTCAAAGATCCTCAGCAAGCGCCCCGAGAAGTCGCGCCCGTCGTCGACCGGCGTGTGGGTGTACTCGTACTGCAGCGCGCGCTCACAGGCCACGCCCAGACGCGATGCGCCGAGATAGTCACGTGGCGTCTGGCTGGCACGCTCCCGGGTCAGCGCCTGATCGATCAAGCTGCTGATCTGGGCATCCAGCGTGGGCCGGTGATTGAAATCCAGCGTCACAGAACACCTCCCGCCGACGCGGCCAGTTCCAGGCGGGCCGGGGAATAGTCAAAGAAGGCGCGCTCGCGCGCTGCCAGGCGTTCATGCTCAATGAGCATGTGCTGCTGGTAGGCTGTGACCACCACTTCAACCAGGGTCAAGACCTCCTGGCGGGTGTAGTCGGCCAATGGACGCCCCATACCAATGGAGCCCACATACTCGCCCAGCGGCGACAGGCAGGCACCCATGGCCGCGGTCTCCATCTCACTTGGATCCGTCATCTTTCCCTCCGCTTTTTTCATGAGCGTTGAAAACGCGTTTTGACAGCGCCGGGAGCAAAACACCCAACGGTCTGAATCACGACGCGGGTCACCGCGCCGGAGCCTGGGGTTGAACCAGCCCAGGCCGCGGGCTTGGCGCGAGCACACCGCACAGGTCATGCGCGCCATGCCTGACCTCACGCCGCCCGTCACGCCGCCTCCCGGCAGGCGTCATTGGCCGCCACCACCAGGCGCTGGATCTGGGTCTTGTTGAACTGAAACGACAGCAGGGCGGAGGCCTGGTAACGCGTCAGTCCAAAATCAGCACGCATCGCCTCGGGCAAATAGCGCAGCTGCTTGTCGGTCGGGGGCTCGTTGAGCCAGCGCCGGGTCTTGTAGGCGGAGTCGGCGGACTCGTGGTCGTTGAGCCAGTCGTCGGCCCGGGCCATGCAGACCGTGCGCTCGCCGACACCCAACAGGTGCGCCCTCAAATCCTTACCCCCACCGACGGCGTGCCAGCGGCCGTTGAGAAAGAAGATGCCGCCCCAGGCGCTAAAGCCCGTGGCCATCAGTGCGTCGTCATGCCCGAACAGGTCGCACCACCGAAAGTTAGAGCGCTTGAGCAGGTCGATCTCGCTCATGACGAAGTCCGCCAGCACGCCCAGTTCGTGCGGCTCCCGCTCCCACACATGTCCACACAGCGGGCACTCCATGCAGGCCAGCGGAACGATGGCGCCGCAATCTGGGCAGTCCTTGGTTGGCGCCTCACCTTCGCCCAGATGCCCGTCGAGGTTGATTTCCTGCTCAATCGATCCGTGCATCAGGCTGGCGGTGCCGAAGTCCAGCACGATGCACTCGGTCTTGATCACGCCCGGGAACTCATCAGGGTCGACAGTGCGCAAACCACGACCGACCATCTGGATGAAGGTGGACTTATAGGAGCTGGGCCGCAGCAGAACAACGCAGCTGGTGGGCGTGTAGTCGTAGCCTTCGGTGAGCACCGCCACGTTGACCACCACCTGAGCACGCCCAGTCTCGTAGTTCGCCAGTCGCGCCTTGCGGTCCACATCGGACAGCTCACCGTGGATGAACACGGCGTGCACGCCTGCGTCGACAAACGCATCGCAGACGTTTTGGGCATGGGCCACCGTCGAGCAAAAGACGATGGTCTTGCGCGAGGATGCGTTCGCCTTCCAGTGCTTGATCACCGCTTCAGTGATCAGCTGCTTGTCGAGAATGGAGGCGACCTCGTCCATGTCGAAGTCCATCGCGGTGCGCCGGACATGGCGCAAGGCGTCCTGCACGCCGACGTCGATCACGAAGGTGCGTGGCGCAACAAGGTGCCCTGCCGCGATCATCTCGCCCAGCGTGATCTGGTCAGCGACGTTGGAGAAGACCTCGCGCAGGCCTTGACCGTCGCCCCGATTGGGAGTGGCCGTCAGGCCGCAGATCACGGCCTTTGGATTGCGGGACTGGACCTCGTCGATGACCGCTCTGTAGCTCGGTGAGGCGGCATGGTGCGCCTCATCGATGACCAACACGTCCAGCGAAGGGATTTGGTCGAGGTTCGCCCTGCGTGAGAGGGTCTGAACCATGGCGAAGGTGGCACGGCCCGCCCAGGATTTCTCATGGGCATCGACTACCGAAGTTGAGACCCCGGGATTGACCCTTGAGAACTTGGAACGGTTCTGCACGGTCAGCTCGCCGCGGTGCGCAAGGATGCACGCCTTGGCATCAGGATCCTCGAGCATGCTGCCAGCGACCGCTGACAGCATGATGGTTTTTCCCGATCCCGTGGGTGCGACAGCCAGCGTGTTGCCGTATTGATTGAGGGCTGCGAGGGTTCTATGGACCAACAAGGCTTGGCGGGGGCGAAGCATCATGGTGGCAACTCCTTATTGCGCCCAGCTTGGAACGCCCGGCACCGGGGGGCGGCCCGCGGCCTGCGCATAGGGGTTGGGAGCCGGTGCTGCAGGCGCAGCAACCGGACTGCGTGGCGACCCCATTGCGGCGGCATAGTCCTTGTGGTCGGGCGTGACTGCTGACTTGATGACGCTCTTGTCCTGGCCGTTCTGGTCTTTTTCCCAGTCGACCTTGCCCAGGAACTCGATGCCGTCCAGATCGCAAAAGCCGCTGATGCGCCGTGCGTTTTGAGCCACCGAACTGCTGTCGCCCGGGTGGACGTTGCGCGCCGAATTGAGGACCGCCTTGACAAAGGTGCGACCCATGTTGGCCCACTCAGGGCCCTTGGGGCTGTGCAGGCCAATGAGCGACCACATCTTGCGCCGCGCGAACTCGCCCTCGGTCACCACGAACTCGCAGTTCAGGTAGACAGAGCCGGTGTTGGTGTTGCGCGTGGCGTAGCCACCGGTCCAGCCCTGCGAGGCATCGTCATGGCCACCGGGTTTGACCGTCATGCGCACGCGAACCAAAGTGCCCTTGGGGATGATGTCGAACGAAGACGGCTCAGACGCGGAATTGAAATCGAAGTAGTTCACGATCAGGACTCCTGAATGGGGTTGAATGAAGTGGGTGTGGTGGTGACAGTTACGGCGTCGGCGTGCACAGCGGTCACGGCAGCAGGAGCTGCGGCAATGGCTGGCGGTCGGGCGAAGTCGAGGCGCTCATTGGCGGGTTTTGCGGGGCCTGCGATCTTTTCCATCAGGCGCCCCAAGTGCGGCTCCTCGATGGCATCGAGCCGTCCGGAGCGATCCTTGGCCGGATAGCCCCAGGTGTTGAGCGTGTGACAGACAAAGGCGCGGTAGCTGGCGCCGTCATCGCTCTTGATCTCGGCCAGCGTCACCACTTCGTCCACGATGCCCGGCAGCTCCAGGCCGGTCTTGGAGCCATCGATCTGCAGTGAGAAGACACGCCGATTGAAATCGTCCAGGGCCTCGTTCAAGATTCCGACGAACCAGACGTTCTTGCGCCGGGTGTGCTGCAGGTGGGTGAGCCAGCCGATCATTTCCTGGCCCATCAAGCCGTAGGCTCCGCGGCTGTCGGGCTTGCCGGTTTTCTCGGAGAAAGCTTGAGGCTGACCTTTGGGGCAGTGTCCATGCGATCCTGGCCGTCAACCGCCGCACACGCGGCAATATGACCCGGGCAACGACGCCGTTCTTGCTCAAGGGTCTCGTCTTCGGCAACGACGGCCACGCCCTGACGCCCTGGCACAGCACCAAGAAAACGACCGGCAAACGGTACCGGTATTACCTCCCAATGCGCGACATCAAAGAGCATGCAGGCGCCTCAGGTCTGCCGCGCCTGCCGGCGGCCGAACTGGAGTCAGCCGTAGTGAGCCAGTTGCGCCGCGTCCTGCGTGCGCCAGACCTACTTGGCGATGTGGTGCCGCAGGCCCTCAAGCTGGACCCCAGCCTCGATGAAGCGCAGGTCACGGTCGCCATGTCACGACTGGATGCCATTTGGGACCAGCTGTTCCCTGCCGAGCAGAACCGGATCGTGAGGCTGCTGGTTGAGAAAGTCATCGTGTCGCCCAATGACCTCGAAGTCCGCCTGCGTGCCAATGGCATAGAACAGGTGGTCATGGATCTACATCCTGAGCGTTTGGCGCCCGCGCGCGAGGAGGCGCTGGCATGAGTGGTGTGCGCATCCAAAGTTCGGGCGAAGCGGAGGTCATGCTGTCCAGCGACGGTCGGCTGACCTTATCGGTACCCATCGAGTTCAAGCGCCGTGGTGGACGCAAGCAAGTCACGCTGCCCAACGGCGAGACCGGAAAACCACGGCCTTGGGACACGGCTCCCACGGCAATGCAGTTGGCGCTGGCCAGAGGCCACCGCTGGCTGGCAACGCTGGAGTCCGGCGAGGTCAAGACCTTGACGGAGATTGCGGGGCGCGAAGGTGTCGACAACAGCTATGTGAGCCGGATGGTCAACTTGACCACCCTGGCGCCAGACATCGTCGAGGCTATTTTGCTGAACGCACTGCCAGACCACCTGACGCTGTTTGATCTGGCGGTGGATCCGCCGGCCTCGTGGGAGGCGCAGCGCCAACGACTGGCGGGGGTTCAGGCCAACTTGTAGCCGCCCTTGTCGTCAGCGAGGAGCAGGCCCTCTTTCTTCAGGCGGGCAAGCGAGGCGCCAACGGAGCCTGCTGGAATGCCGGAACCCTTGGCCATGGTGGCATGGGTCAAGGGTTTCCAGCTCTTGCGGTTGAGCTGCGTTCTAAAGAAATCCAGCACCTTGGCATGATTGCCAGCGAGAGTCTGCGGCGAGGTGCCCACCTTGACCTTGGCATTTTTTCGCTTTGGCGCCTTCTTGACGCCTTTGCTCCTGACAACCACGTCTTCGACCGCGACATCATCGACGAGATGGGTGCGGGCGGGTCCTTTTTGCCGAGGGACATGGGGCAAGGCGACAAGCACCTGGATATCACATGCTTTCAGGCCGACGGCGGTCTCATAAATCGCCTTGAACTGATCTTCTATGGACTGAACTTCCTGGGCCAAGCGGGCGAGGGTTTTCCACTGGGCAAACAGCTTGTCGTTGACAGCGCCGAAAGGCTGCTCGACGACTGCGGATGCGACCACTTTCCCCTGCTGGGCGACAGCTTCGACCAGAGCCTGGCGGGCTGCGTCGATAGACTGACCGGCTTGTTGGATGAAAGATAGGGTGTCAGGCGTGACGGACATTCGACAAATCCAAGGTAAGGGGCGGCACGTGCCGCGCTCAAAGTCTACCCTCCCTGACATCTACGTCTGCAATGGATAAATCAGCGGTCTGTGGTGCTTCAAAATTGTAGGCTGGCAATCGGCCATCAGCTGCCCCTTGGAAAGTCTCTCGTTAGCCGACCGTCGATTCACATGATTTCCAATAAGCCGACGGTCGACAGCGACCGAGAATTCTGCCAACTGGCCGACGCTTGATGCAGGTGGAGCGGTCTTTGGGCCCGTTTCTTCAATTTGATGCGCGATTTGACCCGAATCACAGGTCTGAACCGGCCCGATGCCGAACGTGTTCTGCCTGCCGGTGGCCATTAGATCTTCGGACATGACTACCATGAAAAGGGGTCCAGTCGTCAATTTTGAATGTCCGTATCCAGTCTTTGGACTAAGCCGCGCGGTGCTGATCAATCGCCTGCGGTATGCGCAGGAAGGGGTTGTGCCTATGTTTTGAACTGAGGCAATTGGCCTCGTTCACTACACGAGTACAACCATGGAATCCTCAAGTCAAGCCGTTTCTCCGCTACGCCAACGCATGATCGATGACATGCGCATGCGCAAGCTGTGCGACAAGACGCAGGCCAGCTATATCCGGGCGGTACGCCAACTAGCCGCCTTCCTCAAACGTTCGCCCGATACCGCTACCGCGGAGGAACTGCGGCGTTTTCAGCTGCACATGGTCGACCGGGGTACATCGCCAGTGACCTTGAACGCAACGATTACGGGGTTGAAGTTCTTCTTCGACGTCACGCTCGATCGTGGTGAACTGTTGTCCAAGATGCCGCCAGTGCGGGTGCCTCGCACTCTGCCAGTGAAATTGAGCCGTGAGCAGGTCGCACGCCTTATCGCTGCGGCGCCGAACTTGAAGTCCCAGACGGCACTATCGATTGCTTACGGCGCGGGATTGCGCGCCGATTCATCTCATGCTTGCCTGCAGTCCCAGCAAGCAACAGCACTTGAGCGCGGAGGGGCATCGCCCAGTCAAGCAGCGGTAAGGGATACAACGAATTGCCGGAGTTGTTCGATTTTCCCGAACGATTGGCAGGGCTATTCATTGGGCGCCAGGATGGTCTACTCACCACTGAGTCAGCGAACTCAACCCCGGAAACAGCGCCAGATCATGTGAAGCAGCTCAGGGTCGGTGGTGGTCATGACAGTACAACCAACCGCCACCCTGCGTCAAGCACCCGTTCGAGCGGATTTGGTCGAGCTGAAACACCTCACATCAAGGCAGGTCGGCTTCCAGTCGTTCTAGATTGGTCATGAACTTCTGCAGCAGGGCGTTGAAGATGACAACGTCCTCGGCAGACATGCCCGTCAATAGTTGCTTCTGCCGCTCCAGGGCAGCAGCAAGAACCTTGTCGTGCAGCTGCCTGCCCTTTCGAGTCAAATACCAGAACTTGTTCCTGTCGTTCGTCCCCTCCGCCCGACCCTCGGCAAGGCCCATCTGTTCGATGATGCGCAGACTGCGGCTGACGGCACCTTTGTCGTAGCCAGTGGCGAGGCTTGCCGCAGAAACGGCAATACCGGGTTCCTTGCAAAGCATGACCAGCATGCGCCAGTCCATCGCGCTAATGCCAAAAGCTTCCTGGTAGAAGCGTGAGGCATTGCGGTTGAATCGGTTGGCTGCCCAGACAAGCAGCACGGTCGGGTTGCGCTCAAGCTCCAGCGTGCGCCCGGAAAGTTCCGAGACCTCGTCGGTCAGAAAATAGCTGGGGGAGATCTTTTTCACGTCTGAGGCAACCTGGATGGATCAACGGCTGATCAGGTCACCACTGGCAAGCCATCCGCCGCGCGACCCACTACACCGAAGACAAGCATAGCAGTCCGCGCGAACCCACCCTTCAGCGATGCCGAAGGGCGGGTTCGCTCTGACTCACTTCGCGGCAGGAGCGTACTTGGCCAGCAGGCCACGAGCGGATTTGAGCAACTGAGGTCCGCTGGCACCAGCGTCCTTCAGCCAGGCCGTCTCGACCGTCGCGGTGGTCTTTTGCCAGAGTTCAAGCTCATCCGACGAGATGGTCGATATGGTGTTGCCACGGTCACGCGCCAGCTTGACGGTGAAATCGGTGGAATCGTCAAAGACGCCGCCGGCCCACTGCGTAGCCGCCTGCGGCGACGCGCCAGGCCATCACCGCCAGCACCAGCGAGTAGCACAAGGTGCCGCCGAGGTCCATGCGCGCCTGGGTTTGGCTGGAGGCACGCGTGGTGAAGAAGTCCACGATGATGTTGCTCCTGTGGAATTGCGCATAGGGCAGGCAGGCGGAGATGCAGACGGCGATGCCCAGTTGCACCAGCTTGACGTCACCCTCGATCGGGCTGTCGAACCAGGCGCGACCAATGACGCTGATCACCGTCATCGTGGCCATGAGGATCAGCAGGATGCCCGCCGACCAGCCACTGATGTCACACAGCAGGCGCAGGACGCGACCCGTCGGGCCGAGTTCAGGGGTTTTTTCTTTCATGTCTCCTCGCTCTTCTTTTGAGGGGGCACCGCTTTCGGGTGCCCCGTTTTGTGCACGGGCGGCGGCTCAGTGATCCCTGGACGCCTGCACCGCCGAGGCGTAGTTCTTGAGCGCTTCTGCCCGGTAGCCGCGCATGGCCTCGTTGGCCTTGCGGCCCAGCTCCAGGCCCTGGGCCAACGGCACGTCGGCCACCGCCTGGAACAGGCGCTTGGTGGCCTGCAGCGAGGCGGGCACGCGCTTGGACAGGTCTCCGGCAACGGTCATCGCCTCGTCGAATTCCGTTCCGCTGGGAACGGCACGGGTGACCATGCCGCGCGCCTGGGCTTCGGCACCGCTGACCAGGCACCCGGTGGAGACCAGTTCGAAGCCGGCCTTGCGGCCGATCTGCTTTGTGAGGTTGGCCATGACCACGGCGGCCACCAGGCCGTGCTTGATCTCGGGGTAGCCCATCTTGGCGTCATCTGCGGCGATGGCGATGTCGCAGGCCAGCGCCAGCCCGCAACCGCCGCCGACTGCGTAGCCGTGCACCGCGGCAATCACCGGCTTTCCCATTTCCGGGATGGTCTTGTGCAGGCCATAGGTCAGGCCCGCGCGGTATTCGACGCGCTCGCTCTGATCGGGCGTCAGGCTGGAGAACTCGCGGGTGTCGGCCCCCGAGCAGAACGATGTGCCTGCGCCGCGCAGCACGACGACGCGCACGGCGTCATCGGCCTGCGCAGCCTTGAGCGCATCGATGAGGCGGGTGTAGAGGTCACTGTCCATGGCATTGAGCTGCTCCGGACGGTTAAGGGTGAGGATACGGACGGGGCCGCGGTCTTCGACGAGCAAGGGCGTGGTCATGGGAATGGATTCAACAGGTTGTTCAATTGCAGGCAGTGGTCACTGCGCATCGAGGTCAAAGAAAACGGACTCGCGGTCACCTTGAAGGTGGAGGTCGTGGGTCAGGCGGTCCGGCGCTGTACCGGCAGCGGCCACCAATCGCCCGCGAACATTGGCGGGCACGCGGCTCATCACCGGGTCGACCGCGTTGCGGGCGGCCTCGTCCGGAAAGTACATCCGCGTCATGAGCGGGCGGGCCAGGCCGCGAGTGAAGATGTATATGTTCAGGCTGGGCGACAGGGTGCCCACGCCGGGGACGACCACCGCCTTTGGCTTGGCTACGGTGACCTTGAAGCGCCCGTCGAGCGTGCGGGCGCGGCAGGTCTGCCCGTCGGACCAGAACTCGATGAAGGAACCGTAGCCGACCGATTCGCCGGCACCGTCGAAGATGGCGCCTTCGATCGTCACGGCACGGGCCGCGGCCGGGTCGACGGTGTGGGTCAGCCCCTCGGGGAACAATGCAAAACCGAACAAGGGCCCACAGGTCTGGGCAGGAGTGAGGATGGTGCTCATGCTTTGCTCTCGAAAGGGGTGGCCCCCGGACCGCGCAGCACGATGTCAAATCGGTAGGCCAATGCAGAGGGATTGCGCGGTGTCAGCACGCCGGGATCGGTGCGCGGCGGCGGATAGACCAGGCCACCCACGCCGTCGGGTGTCGGATGCAGCCGCGGCGGGCCAAAGGATTCGGCGATCGAGTGATCGATGTCGAGCTGGGCGATCAGCCGACTCTGGCCGCGCTCGTCAGGGACGGCGTTGATCATGCGGTCGTGGCGGATCAGCGGATCCCCCTCGAAGTACATCTGCGTCACCAGCCGGCTGTCGAAGGCCTCGCCGAAGAGGGAGAAGTGGATGTGCGAGGCGCGCCAAGCGTGCGTGGTGGAGCGGAAGAAGGCCGGATAGGGGCCAGGCCGGATGGTGACAAATCGGTAGTGGCCATCGTGATCGGTCAGGCAGCGGCCGGCGCCGATGAAATTGGGATCAAGCGGAAAGCCGGAGACATCAAGCGAATCCGAATAGCCCCCGGCCGCGTTAGCTTGCCAGATCTCGATCAGCGAGTGACGCACCGGGCGACCGTCACTGTCCGTCACGCGGCCATGCACGATGATGCGTGTGCCCAGGGGTTCGCCCTGGCCGTGCGCGGTCAGATCGCTGTCGCCAGGTCGCACCTTTAGCTGGCCGAAGGCCGGCCCGCTGACATGGTGTAACCAGCCTCGCGGCAACTGGACGAGCGGACGCTCGGGCATGCGCAGCTGGCTGACGCTGGAATTGGAGTCCCGATAGGGAGGGTCGAAGCTGAGGTAATTCGTCATCGTCTGTCCTGGGGTGTAGAGGGCCGCATCAGTGCAAGCTCAGATCCTTGAGGGGTAGCGTTGGACTGGCCAGGTCCTCGGGCCGTGGGCTCTTCTTCTGCTCCAGCCAGCGCCGGCCGTGGGCGAACGCAGCGGCGTCGTGTAGGGCCTCGACCGCCAGCAGGTGACTGGCCTTGAAGTACCAGACCGAGGCTCCCTGGGTCGGCCGTGGTCCGGCGTCGCGGACCACCACCGCATCGTGGCCCGTGCTCAGTCCGACCATCTGCAATTTGCAGTCGTACTGGTCAGACCAGAACCAGGGCACTGGCGCGTAGGGCACAGCGCGGCCTACGATCGCCTGGGCCACACAATCGCCTTGCGCCATGGCGTTGTGCACGGACTCCAGCCGTATGGAGGCTTCGCCCCAGGGGAAACGGGCGCAGTCACCGCAGGCATAGACGCCCGGCACCGTGGTCTGCCCGTGCTGGTCGACGACGATGCCGTCCTGCACCGCCAGGCCGCCGGCCTGGGCCAGTTCGACGTTGGGCAGCGCGCCGATGCCCACCAGCACGACATCGGCCGGCAGGACCTGACCATCGGCCAGCACCACCTCGTGCACCTGCCCTCCCTGCCCGCGCAGGCTGGCGAGCTGATGCTGCTCCAGGATGCGCACACCGTGCGCCTGGTGCAGCGCACGCAGGCGCTGCGAAACCTCGGCCCCCGCCACTCGTTGCAGGATGCGTGGCGCCTGTTCCAGCACCGTGACGTTCATGCCCGCCTGCCGAACCGTCGCCGCGACCTCCAGCCCCACAAAGCCACCACCAACCACCACGAGGTTGCGGCCCGCGGCCAGTGCACGCTGGAGCGCCAGCGCGTGATCGGCGCCACGCAGCACGTGCACGCCACGCAGGCCGGCGGTCAGCGCCAGGGGCAACTCGCGCGCCCGGGTGCCGGTGGCCAGTACCAGGTCCTCGTACGCCAGAGCGCTGCCGTCGGACAGGTCGATGCGCCGCTCACGGGTATCGATGGCCGTGCCACGCATCCCGATTTTCAGGTCGATGCGCTGGTCCTGGTAGAAATCCGCCGGCCGCAACAGCAAGGACTTTGCATCCAGTTCGCCAGCCAGAAACTTCTTGGACAGTGGCGGGCGCTGGTACGGCAGGTGCGCTTCCTCGCCGATCAGTGTGATCGGTTTGTCGTAACCCAGCGCGCGCAGGCGGATGGCCACATTCAGGCCGCTCTGGCCCGCCCCCACGACGACGGTGCCCAACGTCATGCCAGACCTCCGGGGGTCACGCTGAGGGCACCCGCAGCACAAGTCCGTCGAGCACCTCGCTGGCCACCAGCTGGCAACTCAAACGACTTTCGGGGCGGCGCGGTACTTCGGTCATGTCCAGCAAATCCGACTCCATGGCGCTGGCCTCGCCAGTGAGGTGCGCAAAGGCAGGGTCGACATAGACATGGCAGGTGGCGCACATGAGTCCGCCGCCGCATTCGCCAATGACTCCGCGCACGCCGTTGTGAACAGCTGCGTCCATCAGGCTCAGGCCATCCTTGACATCGGCGAACACCTCGCCGCCATCTTCAAACATCCAGGTCACTTTAGGCATGTGCAACTCCATTCGGATAAGCCAGCAGCGTGGTCAGACCACGCGGACAGATCGTTCTGATCCAGTTCGGGGTTTGGTTGGGTATCAGCGTCATGCGAGGAAACTCTCGCACCAACGCTTCCAACAGGGTCACCATCTGGAAACGCGCCAGCGGCGCACCGATACAGACGTGGATGCCGCTGCCGAAAGCCAGATGTTCACGCACATTGGCGCGGGTAGGATCAAAGGTGTGGGGGTCCGCGAAATGACGGTCGTCGCGGTTGGCCGAGCCCAAACTCACCAGAATCTTGGCGTCCTTGGGCACAGTGACGCCTCCGAGGACCACGTCTTCTGTGGCACGGCGGCGCCAGTTGAACATGCCACTGTTGAAGCGCAGTCCCTCTTCGACAGCGCTGGGAATCAAGGCCGGGTTGTCCACCAGCCTCGCCCAGTTCCCGGGCTGCTCCAGAAGGGCATGGAAGATGTTGCCCATGGCGGCTGTCACGGCCTCGTGGCCTGCGAGCATGATGCCAAAGACCAGGCAGATGATTTCGTTCTCGGTCAAGACCTCGTCGTTGCCGCCTCTGATCTCCAGTAGCTTGCTCGGGTAGTCATCACCAGGCTGCTCCTTGCGCTGTTGAACCAACGCACGAGAGAACTGGAAGAACTCATTCAGATCCCGCCCCGCGTCCATCATGTGCTCTGGGGGGGTGCGACCCCAGGTGAGCGCAGCGCGATTGAAGCCCCAGCGCTTGATCTGGCGCGGATCTACGTCGTGAATACCCAACAGCAAGAAGACGATGCGCGCCGGCAGCTCGTAGGCCAGGTCGGCAATGAGATCAATCTGTTCACGCCCTTTGAGAGCGGCCACATCGCGCTCAATCATCTCCTTGATCTGCGGGTAGTAGCTCGCGTAGCGCTTGGCGTTGAGGAACTGCCCTGCGGCCATGCGGATGCGGGTGTGCTTGGGCCGGTCGGTGTTGGACTGCACTGGCTCAATGGTGAAGTCGTTCTCCCGAAGGAAGCGAGAGAGTTCCTCTGGAAATGGGGTCACCGGCTCCAGTGTGGTCGAGGCCGAAAAACGGTCCGGGTGGCGCATGACCGCCATTACGTCTTCTCGACGAGTCACCACCCAGTAATCGATTTCCGGCGAATAGAACACGGGCTCTTCTTGTCGAGCTCGGGCCAGGAATTCGTGCACCCCCTCATGCTCAAACGCACGGTACTGGCTACCCAGTCCGGAATAGGGGCAACCCCTGGAGGCGGACGCCACCGCCTGGTCTTCAATTTTCATGACGATTTATCTGCTAATTGTTGATCGGTCAACAAAGTATGATTTTAATTTGTTGTTTAGTCAACAACAAAGATGCGAGGGTTTTCCATGAGCCTCCGGCAACTGTCTATCGAGGCACTCAACAGCTGGAGCAACGTCCGATGAAAAGTACAAGTTATTCCCCGAAATGTGTATTTCCACCAAACCCAGACTGCCGAAGAATCCAGCTTATTGAAAAGACAACATGAACCCAACGGCGACAGAGCCAGGAACAGGAGACACAGTTGAAACCCGAAGACTTTCGCAGCGACAAGACCCGCCCCTTCACCGGCGCTGAATACCTCGAAACCCTGCGACACGGGCGCGAGGTCTACATAAACGGCGAACGCGTCACCGACGTCACCACGCACAAAGCCTTCCGAAATTCCGCTCGCTCGGTGGCTCGGCTGTACGACGCCCTGCACGACCCAAAATCCAAGGACATCCTGACCACACTCAACGACCTGGGGAATGGCGGCTACACGCACCGTTCCTTCAAGATGGCCCGAAGCCGCGAGGACCTGCGTGGCCAGCAGCAGGCCATCGCCGAATGGTCCCGTTTGAGCTACGGCTGGATGGGTCGCACGCCCGACTACAAGGCCGCGCTGATGAACACGCTGGACGTGAACGCAGAGTGGTATGGCCAGTTCGCTGACAACGCCCGTGCCTGGCACCGGCGCGCACAGGACTCGGTGCTGTTCATGAACCACGCGATCGTGAATCCACCGGTGGACCGTGGCCTGTCCGGCAGCCAGGTCAAGGACGTCTTCATCTCGATCAAGAAGGAGACAGACGCAGGCATCTATGTCTCCGGCGCCAAGGTCGTGGCGACCTCGGCCGCACTGACCCACTACAACTTCCTCGGTCAGAACGTCGCCGGCGCAGGCGATGACACGGACATGGCCGTCAGCTTCATCCTGCCCATGGATGCGCCGGGGTGCAAGCTGTTCTGCCGCGTCTCCTACGAGCAGATTGCCGCCGAGTCCGGTTCACCCTTCGACTATCCACTGTCCAGTCGCTTCGACGAGAACGACGCGATCTTCGTGCTCGACAACGTGTTTGTTCCGTGGGAGAACGTCCTCATCCATCGCGACATTGATCGCCTACGCCGCTTCCAGCCCACATCCGGCTTCCTCAACGGCTACTGCCTGCAGGGCTGCACCCGGTATGCGGTGAAGCTGGACTTCATGTCTGCGCTGGTCGCCAAGGCCTTGCACACCACGGGCGCGGACACCTTCCGTGGCAACCAGGCCCTGCTGGGCGAGATCATCGGCTGGCGCAACCTGTTCTGGACGATCAGCGACAGCATGGTCAACAACCCGGAGCCCTGGGTCAACGGCTCCGTCCTGCCCAAGCTGGAGGCCGCGCTGTGCTACCGCACGTTCGCCGGAGATGCATATGGCCGCATCAAGGAGATCATTGAAAAGATCATTGCTTCCGCACTGATCTACCTGCCGTCGTCGGTCAAAGATTTCGCCAACCCCGAGATCAACAAATACCTGGCGCAATACGTGCGCGGATCCAACGGCATCGACCACATCCAGCGCATCAAGACGATGAAGCTGCTGTGGGACGCGATCGGCACCGAGTTCGGTGGTCGGCACGAGCTCTATGAGCGCAACTACTCGGGCAACCATGAGGATGTGCGTCTTCAGATGCTCACCACGGCCCAGCGCACTGGCGACATGGACCGCATGACAGCCTTGGTCGACCAGTGCATGGCCGACTACGACGAAAACGGCTGGCGCGACCAACGCTGGGTCAGCTGAGCGGTCATTGGTCCTTCCATCGATCCAACCAGGAGAGAAGCCATGAATGCAGCCCTTCCCATCCAGGCGACCACCGCCATGCATACTCAGGCGCCATCCGCCACGCTCAAGCAGTTGTTCCGCGATGCCATGGCCAAGCTGCCGGCAGCGGTGCACATCATCACCACCGATGGGCCGTCCGGGAAGGCGGGCATCACCGCATCGGCGGTGTGCTCGCTCACCGACGCGCCGCCGACCTTGATCGTCTGCCTGAACCGCGAGGCCCGAGCCAATCACATCGCACAGGCCAATGGCTACCTGGCCGTGAATGTGCTGGGCGAGCACGGGATCGAGCTGTCCTCGATCTTCGCCGGCCAGCGAGGTCTGGAGATGGAGGACCGCTTCGGCACCGGCGCTGCCTGGACCGCGCTGAGCACGCCAGCGCCTGCGCTGCAGGACGCCGTCTGCACCTTCGATTGCGTGATCGACCAGGTCAGCGACGTCGGCACCCACAGTGTGCTTTTCTGCCGGGTGCTGGCCATCGGCGACATCAAGCCCACGCGCAACCTGCTTTACCACGAGCGGCAATACAAGGTCTGCCCGGCAGCCCAGCAATCCGCCACGCCCTGACAGACTCATGTTTTGCGAACTGATCACCCTCACGCCCCGCCCAGGCCTGCTGGCGCGCGCGCTCGCGGACCTCGAAGCGCTGGTCAGCGGCCCCGATCTGCTGGGTTGCTGGCACACCGTCATGGGCCATGAGCCACGCATCTTCGTGCTGCGGCGCTGCGGCGCACACAGTGACCACGAGGCCGAGCGTCGGCAGACAGTGCACAACACCGGCCTGATGGCAGCGGCAGACCTGATGCGGCGCGTGGACGTCGATGTCTATGTCACCCTGCCTTGCCTGCCCGATATTGCGGTCGGTGCCTTTGGCTCGGTCTACGAATTCCGCATCTACGAGTTGCAGCCGCACGCTGCGCTGGAAGCCGCCTACCAAGGCTGGGCGGACGTAATTCAGGTCAGACTGAATCTGGGCCCTATCACTGCGGTGATGCACTCGGTACAGGGCCAGGTGCCGCGGCTGGTGCACATCTATCCCTACCGGGACCTAGCGCACCGACTTGAGATCCGCGAGCAGGCCATCGCCACCGGTCTGTGGCCACCCAGGGGTGGCGCCTCCCGCAACCAGGTGATGGCCGCCGAAATGGCCGTTCCAGCTGCTTTCTCGCCCCTGCATTGATCCCGCACCAACAACTCCATCGCATGCCAGTCGTCAGCGTCAGTTTCTCCATCAGCCCAGGCTGTGTACCGCCGGTCAAGACCGCGGTCCTGCAGGCCGTGCGCGACCCGAATGCCCCCCCGTGCCTTCTAACCATGCACCTGGCCGAGATCGGCGAGGTCAACACCCTGTGCGCCTTCTTCGCCAGTGAGGACATTGTCGAAAACCTGACCCACATTGACCGGTGGCTGGACACCATCCGAGACGGACCAGTCAGTCCCCATCTGCGTCACATTGAGCGCAACTTGCACCACAGCGATGCCCAGATCGACCAGTGGCGCGCCCTGGAGCATGCCGCGCGAGTGGCGCTGGTCCAGCGCGTGTTCGACCAGCGACCGCCGTCGATCGAACCGGGCAGCGTCGTGCTGCACCCGCTCACCGGCCGGCACGGCAAGACCTGGGTATTCACCCCGGCGGCCAACCACGATGCGGCGCTGGCCCTGTGCCTGTCAAGCACCCTCGACCCGATAACACCGCTGCGGGACTCGGTCATGTGGATCCCCGTTCTCTGAACCCCGACTGAAAGTTTTTTCATGGCCCATTCCCCGTTCATCGAAGTCGACCCGCCACGCAGCGACCCCAACTACGCGGTGACCGTCGGTCGCGCACCGCTGCAACGCGAAGTCCGCCTGCCCCCCGGCTGGTTCCACAACCTCAAGGGGCCGGTGTTCGGACAGCTCAAGGTGAACCCGATCGACCACGACCTGACTGCGCACGGCGTGAGCGAGCCGCTGGGTTCGCGCATCGTCGTCTACGGCCGCATCACCGACCACGACGGCCGCCCGGTGAAGCACTCGCTGATCGAGATCTGGCAGGCCAACGCGGCCGGCGGCTACATTGACTCGCTGGACCGCTGCGGGCTGGCGCTGGACCCGAACTTCAAAGGCTCAGGACGCTGTCTGACCGACGAGCAGGGCCGTTTCCGCTTCGTGTCAATCCGCCCGGGCGCCTACCCGGCGCCCTATGCACCCGGCATCATCGGCTGGCGCGCCTCGCACATCCACTTCTCCATCTTCGGGCCGAGCTTCGGTAGCCGGCTCGTCACCCAGATGTACTTCGAGGGCGATCCCCTGCTTGGCCAGGACCGCATGCTGCAGGGTGTCCCCGACCCGCGCGGCCGCGACCGGCTGGTCGCCAAGTACTGCGCCGAGCAGACCGTGACGCAATGCGACGGGCCGGCCCGGGAATTCAGCACGCTAGACGGCAGCGGCATTTTTGTCGCGCCGCCGCAGCGGACCGACCCGTTTGCCACCCAGCGACGCAACCCATCGGCGGTGGCCTACCGCTTCGACATCACGCTGCGCGGCGACCGATCCACCCCCTTCGAGCATCAGCCATGAGCGTCATCATCACGCCCTCCCATACCTGCGGGCCCCTGTTCGGCTTCGCCATCCTGCCCGCCGGCATCGACCACGCGGTCCCGGCGACCGATCCGCGCGCCATCGTGATCGAAGGCGAGGTGCTGGACCACAAGGGCCAGCACCTTAACTTCGATGCGTTCCTCGAGTTCTGGACCCAGGACCAGGCCTGCCGCGCCCGAACCATCGCAGGGAAGTTCCGCGCCGTGCTCGCCAGGCCCGCACCGCTGACCATCGAAGGGGTCGGCACCCAAGCCCCGCACATCCACGTGGCGCTGTTCGCGCGCGGGGTGACACGCCAGCTGGTCACTCGCCTGTATTTCCCCGAGGACAGCGCCGCTCACGCAAGCGATCCGGTGCTGCAGCAGATCGACCCCACGCGCCGATCCACGCTGATCGGTCACAGCGCCGGCGACGGGCGCACCTACCGCTTCGACATCCGGCTGCATGGCGAGGGCGAAACCGTTTTCTTCGACACCACCCTATGCTGAACTCAACGACAAGGAGTCCACAGAAACGTCGCATCACTCGCATCACCCCGCCAAACGAACCCAGAAACACCCAGGAGACATGTTCATGAAAAATCACACAGCCCAAAACGTCCACCTCGGCAAGCGCCGCTTTGCAGGCCTGTGCGCCAGCGCCTTGCTGCTGATGGGCACATCGAATACCGCTCTGGCCAACACCGAGCCCCGCGAACTTCGTCTGGGCGTCCTGCTCCCGGTTTCCGGCCCACTGGCCTTCGTCGGCGTCGCCAAGAAGAAAGCCGTGGACCTGCTGGTGGAGCAGATCAATGCCCGCGGTGGCATGGACAAGCACAAGGTGAAGGTGTTCTTCTATGACACCGAGAGCAACACCACCCTTGTCGCGCAACAGTTCCGCCGCCTGGCCGAAAGCGACAAGGTGGACATCGTGATCGGGCCGACCGTGACGGGCGAAACCCTGTCCGCGCGCCCGGTGGCCAACGAGCTGAAGGTGCCGATGGTGCCCTTTGCCGGGACCGAGGCGGTGATCAACCCGGTGACACCCTACCTGTTCGCCTTCGTTCCGTCCGACCGGCAGGCCGCCCGCAAGATGCTGGAATCTGTCAAGTCGAAGGGTATGAAGTCGGTCGCTTTCCTGCACTCGGCAGATGGCTATGGCCAGACTGGCCTGCGCGTGATGAAGGAGCTCAGCGCCGAGCTGGGCATTCCGCTCACCACCATCGAGGAGTTCGGACCGCGCGACAGCGACATGACGCCGCAGATCATGCGCATCCGCGCCGGCGGGGCCGATGCCATGTTCGTCTGGGGCGTGAACCCGGGCCCGACCATCATCATGAAGAACGCCCAGGCCCTGGGCTACAAGAAGCCGATCTACAACAGCTATGGCGTGGCGTCGCAGCAGTTCATCCAGCAGGCCGGCAGCTCTGCAGAGGGCACCTACGTCGCGGCCACGGCCATCATGGGCGCCATGCAGTTCGAGCCGGGCCATCCGGTTCGCAAGGCCACCGAAAAGTTCATCGTGGACTACGAACAGCGCTACAAGGAACCGGTTTCCACATTCACCGGCTTCGTGTTCGACGCCATGAACCTGGTCGAACGCGCCGTGGTCAAGGCCGGCTCGATCGAGCGCGAGGATCTGGCCAAGGCCTTCCGTGACGGCGGCATCTCCTTCACTGGCGCCAACGGCAAGCTGCAGTTCCGCTCCGGCCAGGCCAGCGCTCAGAGCGACAACTCCGACCCCATCGTCATCCTGAAGATCAATAACGGCAAGTTCGGGCTGGACAAATAATCCGCCCTCAAAGCGACACTTCCAGCAAGCCTGCGGCAACGCCGCAGGCTTTTCCCGTTGTTGCGCCCTCAGCCCGTGGTGTCGCCGCCGGGGCTGCGGAAGGCCTTGGGCGTCTTGCCCGTCGCCCGCTTGAAGAACCGGCTGAAGTAGGCCGGGTCCTTGAAGCCCAGCGCATAGGCGATGGTGCTGGAGGCGCGCACGGTGTAGAGCAGCTGGCGCTTGGCCTCGACCAGCAGCCGCGCGTGCAAGATCTGCTGTGGCGAAGCGTCGGCGACCGCACGGCAGATGGCGGTCAGACGACCATCGGTCATGTTCAGGCGACTGGCCATTTCGAACACCGTCGGCTGAGTACGGAAGTCCTTCTCCACCAGCTCCCGGAACTTCTGGAAATGGTGGACGTACGGGTGCGCACCGGCAGAGCGCAGGGTACTGCAGCGTTCTTCCAGGCGTGCGATCTTCACCAACATGAGTGCCATACCGCTGATCAGTGCGGACGTGCGTCCTATCGTGCCGCGCTGGTAGTCGTCCTCGATCAGCCGAAGCACTGAACCCAGGGCGTGCTGGCGTGCCTCGGCGGGCGAGAGGATGTTGATCCGCGGTGCGTCGGTGACGCGCTGGATGTCGCTGCCCACCATGGCCGCGACCTCGTCCATGAAGTCACGGGACAGGGTCAGCACAAAGCCGCTGGTGTCGCGACTGAAGTGAAAGCCATGCACGGTGCCTGCGGGCACGAACAGCAACACAGGGGCCTTGAACGGCTGCCAGTCGGACTCGACCAGCAGCTCACCGCTACCCTTCTCGAAGTACTGGATCTGGTGCAGGCCTTCGTGGATGTGCGGCTTGGCGTCCCAGTCGTATTGTTGCAGCTGCTCCTCAATCCGTTCGCAGTGCATGAAGCGGTCATCCAGGGGCCGAGCTTCGTGACCATAGAGAAAGAAGCGGCGGATCTCCCTGCCCGACAGCTCGGTCGCCGCAGGGCCCGCCCGCACGGTCCGTGGCTGCGCCACGGGAGCGGACGGCCGAAGGGGGCTCATCAGGCGGGGGCGGTCACCACCTGCCGGGCCAGCAGGCGGTCGATATCCGCGTCGGTGTAGCGCAGGTCCTTCATGATCGCTCGCGTCTCCTGGCCGATGGCTGGCGGGCTGCTGGCCGTGTGCGCCAGGCCGTCCATCGCAATCGGCAGCCGCGGCAGGCCCACCCGGGTGCCGTTGGGCAGGGTCACAGGCAACAGGCCACCCGTGGCCTGCAGGTGCGGGTCCTGGAACAGGTCCTCCGGCCGACGCACTTCGGCAAACGGGATGCGGCAGCTGGCGCACAGGGCCACCGCGCGCTCCAGCGACAGCCCCTTGAAGAAGGCCTGCAGGGTCGGGATCAGCGTCGGGCGGCGCTCGATGCGACCGTTGTTGGTGGTCAGGCCCGGGTCTGCCAGCAACTCGGTCAAGCCGGCTTCGGTGCAGAAGCGGTGCCAGTGCTGGTCACTGGTGATGCCGACAAACAGGCGCGTGCCGTCAGCGACCTCGAAGGTCTCGTAGACCGACCAGGCCGACACCCGCTCGGGCATAGGCGGAATAGGGCCATCGCTCTGCGCGGCGTAGCACAGGTGCTGCCCCATCATGAACACAGCCGACTCGTACAGCGCCGAGCCCACCAGCTGACCCAGCCCCGTCTGCTCGCGCACGCGCAGCGCAGCCTGGATGCCGATCACTGCGAACATGCCGCCGACGATGTCCACCACCGAGGTGCCGGCGCGCAGCGGGCGCCCGAGCGGACCGGTCATGAAGGCCAGGCCGGTCATCATCTGCACCACCTCGTCCAGCGCCAGGCGTTCGCCATACGGGCCGTCGAAGAAGCCCTTGAGGCTGGCGTAGATCAGGCGCGGGTTGTCCTTGCGCAGCCGCTCGTAGTCGAGTTGCAGGCGCTCCATGGTGCCGGGACCGAAGTTCTCGATCAGCACATCGGCCTCGCCGATCAGCCGGCGCGCGACCTCCAGGCCTTCGGGGCTTTTCAGGTCGATAGCGATGCTCTGTTTGTTGCGGTTGAAGTAGCCGAAGTAGCCGATGCCGAAGCCCTTGAGGTGGCGGGTCGGGTCACCCTTGGCGGCAGGCTCGACCTTAATGACCGTGGCCCCCAGGTCGGCCAGGATCATGCCGGCGGACGGGCCCATGACGGTGTGGCCTAAGTCGACCACCTTGATGCCGTGGAGAGGTGCTTGTTTCATGCTGCTGGACTCATTTCCCGGCGCGCCACGCCGGCATAGGTGTACGGAATGCTGGTGGGCATGGGGCCCTTGATGCGCCCGCCCTGCGCCATCTGCTCGGTGGCGTGCGCCAGGATGCCGACCGAGCGCGAGAGAATGAACAGGCCGCGCGCCAGCAACGGAGTGAAACCGAGTTCACCGAAGATCACCGCCGTGGCACCGTCGATGTTCATCGGGATGGGCTTGCCTTTGAGGTCCCGCAGCACTTGCAGCACGGTGCGCGCCGCGGCCAGGTACTGTCCCCCCGCCTCACCCGCGACCACGGACGCCTCTACCATCTGCAACAGGGGTTCAGCCCGCGGGTCGACCGGATGGAAGCGGTGGCCGAAGCCCGGCAGATGGTTGTGCTCGCGCAGGGCCCGCGCCACCGCCTCGCAGGCTGCGGCCGAGCCGAAGTCGCCTTGTGCGGCCTCGATAACGTGCTGGTAGACCTCCAGGCACTGCTGACCGGCGCCGCCATGGACATCGCCCAGGCTGTTGATGGCCGAAGCCATGGCGTTGTTGACGCCCACGCCACAGGTCGAGGCCATGCGGGCAATCGAGATGGACGGCGCCTGCGGGCCATGGTCCACCGAGGCCACCAGCGCCGCCTGCAGCAGGCCCGCCTGCGCGGGCGTTGGCAGCTCGCCGCGCAGCATCAGCCAGATCATGGAGACGAAGTCGACCTGGCCGATCAGCTGCTCGATCGGGTATCCCCGCACCACGATCTGACCCGGCTGGATGTTGATGATTTCGGTACGCCACCAGGCCTTGGCGTTGGCAAGCAGGGTTTCGTCGTTCATGGGTTCGTTCATTGATGGGAGGAGTGGGCCTGAGACAGTGCCCGGACAGCCGCTGGCCAGGGCGCAGCGGCCTTGTCGGCTGCGCTGACGTGCACGAACACACTGACCGCACGCAACGCGCACTGGCCCGCCTGGTAGATGGCCTGCTCCAGACGCAGGGATGTGCGGCCGATGCTCAGGATGCGGGTGCCGGTGAAGACCGCGTCGCCATAGAGCATCTCGCGCACGAAGCTCACCTCCAGCGAAGCAATCACCAGCTTGTCGCCGGGCGGCAGCGCAGGCCGCACCACCTCGCCGAGGAAGTCGAAGCGGGCATTGGCCAGCAGGGCGGTCTGGGCCGCGTTGTTCACGTGCTGCTGGAAATCGAGGTCGGTCAGGCGCAGGCGATCCTCGCGAACGTGCTGGAAATCGCTCAGGGCCGGCAGCGACGCCCGCGCAGGCCGAGGGGATGGGGAGATGGAATCGCTCATGGTGAAAATAGAGAGTGATATCGGGGGACAGGGCTCAGGCGGCGCGGGCCTGCACATTGGCGCCACCGAGGAAGGCTTCCTGCACGCGCGGATCGAACAGCAGCTCCTGGCCGGTGCCGCTGATGGTGAAGCGACCCAGCGAGAGCACGTAGGCCCGGTCGCTCATCCGCAAGGCGGCACGTGCGTTCTGCTCGACCAGCAGCACTGAAATGCCCATCTCGCGCTGCAGGCGGCTGATCAGGCGGAAGATTTCGGCGGTCACCAGCGGCGCCAGGCCCATGGACGGCTCATCGAGCATTAGCAGCTGTGGCCGGCCCATCATGGCGCGGCCGATGGCTACCATCTGCTGCTCGCCACCAGAGAGCGTGCCGGCGGCCTGGTGCTGGCGCTCGCGCAGGCGAGCGAAAAGGTCGAACACCATCTCCAGATCGCTCTGCACCGCTTTCTGGCTGCGGCCGAAAGCACCCAGGCGCAGGTTGTCCTCGACGCTGAGATCTGCAAACATGCGTCGGCCCTCGGGCACTTGGCGCACGCCGCTGCGGGAGATCTTGGCCGGCGCGAGCCGGTTGAGCGGTTGACCGGACAGGCACACGCTACCCGCGCGGGGCCGCACGATGCCCGAGATCGTGTTGATCAGGGTCGACTTGCCGGCGCCGTTGGCGCCGACGATGGACACTACCTCGCCGCGGCCAACGGTCAGCGAGACCTGATGCAGCACCTCGATGGCGCCGTAACCGGCGATCAGGTCGGTGACCTCCAGCAATACTTGGGTCGTCATGCGGTAGCCTCCGAGGAAAGTGCGGGGGTGTCCAAGGGGTCGGCCCCCAGGTAGGCGGCGATCACCGCCTCATTGCGCTGGATTTCCTGCGGCGTGCCTTCGGCCAGCATCTCGCCGAAATTCACCACCACGATGCGATCGGCGATCGACATGATCAGCGACATGTCGTGCTCGACCAGCAGCACCGTCAGGCCGTCGTGGGCGAAGCGCTTGAGGTCGCGCCCGAGATCTTCGGTCTCGGTCGGGTTCAGGCCGGCTGCCGGCTCGTCGAGCAGCAGCAGGGCGGGCTTCTGTGCCAAGCTGCGAGCCACCTCGACCCGGCGCTGGTCACCGTAGGACAGGGCGTCGGCCGGGTTGTTCCAAAGCGAAGACGGCAGGCCGGTCTGGGTCAGAGCGGCATGGGCGGCCACTTGCGCCGCACGGTTGTCGCGCCGCACGCGCCAGGGTCGCGTGAACAGATCAAGCATGGCAAAGTCGCTGTAAAGGTCGGCCCCGACGACCACGTTGTCAATCGCGCTCAGGCCCCTGATCATCTGGGGTGTCTGATAGGAGCGCGAAATGCCGCAGCGCACACGCTGCGCCGGCCCCAGACGGCTGATGTCCCGCCCATTCATCTGGATGCTGCCGCTGGTCTGCGGCAGCACGCCGGTGATGAGGTTGATCAGCGTCGTCTTGCCCGCGCCGTTGGGCCCGATCAGCGCCGTGATGGCGCCGCGTTCCACCTCAAACGACACGTTGTTGACCGCTTTGAGGCCGCCAAAGGTCTTGCTCACACCGTCGAGGCGAAGGATGCTCTGGCTCATGCCTTCCTCCCGGCTGTAACGAGTTGGCGCAGGCTGCCGTACAGGCTGGAGGCCAGCCCGTTGGGCATGAACATCACGACCAGCGTCATGATGGTGCCGTAGACAAAGAGCTTGGCCGACTCGAAATGCTCGAGCGCATGCGGCAGCAGCGTGACCAAGAGTGCGCCGATCAGCGAACCCCAGACGGTGGACAACGAACCGACGATGACCATCATCAGCAATTCGATGGAAATCATGATCGAGAAACTCGAAGCGTTGAAGGAGCGCATGAACAGCGCGTACAGGGCGCCCGACAGGCCCGCGCACCCGGCCGCCAGGGCGAAGATGGCGGCCTTGGTTCTCTCCACCTGGATGCCCGAGCAGGCCGCCACCAGCTCGGAGGTGTGGATCGCGTGCAGTGAGCGACCGATGGCGCTGTGCACTAGCACCAGGGACAGGCCGGTAACCAGCATCAGGCACAGCGCGGCCAGCGGGAAGAACTGGTCACCGCCCCAGGCACTGACCAGGGTGAACTTCGGCAGGTCAAGAATGCCCGGGTCCAGCCCTCCGGTAACGTCGGTCCAGCGCGAAGCGAAGATATAGCCGGCAGAGCCAAGGGCCAGCGTGGCCAGTGCCAGGTAGTGGCCCGACAGCCGCAGGATGGGCCGGGCAATGGCATAGGCCACGACGGTAGGCAGCAGGGTCGCCAGGCCCAGGGCGAACAGCGGATGCAGACCGAATTTCTGCACCTGGTAGGCAAAGCCGTAGGCGCCCATGGCCATGAAAGCGTTCTGGCCCAGCGAGATCTGGCCAGCAAAGCCCACCAGCAGGGTCATGCCGGTGGCAGCCACTGCAAAGATGATGGCCTGCAGCAGCACACTGCGGTAGAAGTGGTCGCGCACCAATGTGTGAATGAGCAGCAAGGTCACGGCCATCGCCAGAAAGCCCAGCGCGTCGCGCCCGTGGGAAGTCTTGAACACCTGCATCGTCACACCCTCTTGACTTGCAATTTGCCCAGCAGACCGGCGGGCCGCACGATCAGTACCGCCACCAGCAGCAGGAAGGACACCGCGTCCTTGTAGCCCGAGGCGCCATAACCTGCCGACAGGCTCTCCACCAAACCGATCAACAGCCCGCCGAGCACCGCCCCGATGGGGTTGCCCAGACCGCCGGCGATCGCCGCTGCAAAGCCCTTGAGCCCCAGGGCAATGCCGTTTTCATAGAACGGCGGTGCCAGTGGCGCCATCAGCGCCCCGGCCAACCCGCCGATGAGCCCGGCGATCGCAAACGCGAGCAAGGCCATGTGCCGCGGCTCGATACCGCACAGTGCGGCGGCGCGCGGCTCCATGCTGGCCGCCTGCATGGCTTTGCCGATCGTGGTATGGGAGAAGAGCAGCCACAGCGCCAGGCTGACCGCCATCATGGCCAGCGCGATCCATAGACCTTGCGGCGGAATGAACACCCCGCCCGCGTCCAGCTCGGGAAAACCGCCAAAGTCGTTGACGAAGCTCACACTTCGACCAAACACGATAGAGGCTCCGCCGCGCAGCATCAACGTGATGCCGATGGTGAGCATCACCAGCATCTGCAGGTCGCGGCTCTTGGCCTTGTCGAAAGCCAGCGCCTGCATCAGCAGCCCCACCAAGGTGGTGAGAGCGGCCGCAACCAGCACCGCTGCGACGGTTCCCCATCCCGACGCCTCGGCGCCAATGACCGCCGCCGTGGCCAGACCGCCGAGCATCAGGAATTCGCCATTGGCGAAGTTGATGACCCGGGTGGCGTTGAAGACGATCGTGAACCCCAGCGCAGCCATGCCATAGATGCAGCCGATCACGAGTCCACTAATCAAGATTTGCAGAAAGTACGTCATAGAAGGGTCGCCTGTCTCCTGTGCTTGCGCTCGTGCAGCGAAGTTCCGCCGCTCGTTGAATGATATATAAATTCCGACAGAAAGAATACCATTCTTTCTAGAAGAATTTATAGGTAATTACCAGAAGATATCTGTCAGCCGCCGATGCCGGGCACGAATGGGCAAGCCCAGCAGGGGTGATTTGGCGCCCTTGCATAGGGGAAGTAGGCTGCATCGGGGGGATCTATGCACCCTGGCGGGCAGAGACCTGGGGCTCGGAAACGGCGCGTCAGACCAGTCATGCGGTCGGAAGCCGTTCTGTCAGGAGGAATTTCTAGCGTTAAGCAGCAGTGGTTCCGGTCGAAGACCGGTGGCCCGCTAAGCGGTAGTCAGGCGGGTCGGCGACGCCCGAACTCCTGCTCAAGGCGCGTGACGTCCTGCAGCAGGACATCCCGGAAGCGCTGGATCGCCTCCGACGTGAATCGCGAGCGCAGGCCGCTAATGGTCAGCGCGCCCAGCAGTTTGTCGTGAGCGTCGAAGAGGGGCGCGGAGATGGCTGCGGCGTCGGGGTCGCGGTCGCCCAGGCTGAGGGCGAACCCGTCGTGGCGGATGCGCTCGAAAAGTTCACCCGTTTCGCCGCTCCAGGCCAGCAGCACCAAGCCCGCCGCTCCTTTGTTCATGGGCAAGCGGTCGCCGACATCGACGTGGTGGCGAATGGTCTGGCTTGAGTTCTCGCGAAACAGGCAGACACGCTCATCACCATCGCGCACGTAAAACGAGGCGGTTTCCCCGCTGCTGCGCGCCAGCGCCTTGATGGCGCCCTGCAGCAGCTCGCTCTGGTCCAATGCCGAGCCGCGCGTCTGGGCCAGGCGCGCGCAGGCAGGTCCAAGCTCGAAGCGGCCGTCATCGCGCCGTCGCAAGTAGCCGAAGCGTTCGAGCGAAACGGTCAAGCGCAGGATGGTGCTCTTGTAGAAGCCCGTGGCCAGGGACAGCTCGTGCAGCGACAGCGAGGGTTTTCCTGAACCCGGAATGGCATCGAGCAGGCTCAGCGCCCGCTCCACTGCTTCAACACCTTTTTCTGTCGCCATCGTTGCCTTTGTCAGGAACCCACTGCGGGGTCATGCATTGAAATCCACGGCACGCTGCCGCAACGTCGGGTCTTTGCGAAGTTCGGCCTTGGCCACCTTGTGGGTCGGCGTCAGCGGCATGTCGTCTAGCAGAATCACGTAGCGTGGGACCTTCATCGCCGTCAGGCGCTGCCGGCACCAGTCGACGACGTCCTGCTCGGTCAGCGCAAGGCCCTCCTTGGGCTTGACGGCCACGAGTATGTCCTCATCTCCAAATTCAGAGTGCACGCCAATGGCGGCCGCCACGAGTACGCCGGGATGTTCGCCGATCACTCGATCCAACTCGGAGCCGGCCACGTTCTCGCCGCGCCGGCGGATGATATCTTTTTTGCGCGAGACGAAGTAATAGCGGCCCTGCGCATCGGCCCTCACCAGATCACCAGTGAGAAACCAGCCGTCACGGAAGCTCTTGCGCGTCTGCTCCTCGTCGTTAAAGTAGCCCTGCATCAGGATGGGCGTGCGCACGGCCAGCTCGCCAGTTTCGCCCACCGTCACATCACGTCCGTCGTCGTCGACGATGCGGCATTCGGCCCAGGGACGACCGGGATGGGGGTGGCGGCAGAGCAGCCCCATGCAGTTGGGGGGCACCTCACCCTGCACCGGGGTACTGAGCACCCCCGGGATCTCGGTCATGGCATAGCCGCCCACCAGCACCGGCACGCCAAAACGCTCGCGAAATGGCGCCATCATGGCTTGGCGCAAGCCGTAGATCTTGCGCAACGTGTGTCCGGGGATGAATTCGCTGGCCGGCCGGTTGAGCAGGATGGCGGCCACCGCCTCGATGATGTTGACCTGGGTGGCACGCAGCGCCTGCACGCGCTGCCAGAAGGTCGAGGCGGAGAAGCGCTGCTCGACCAGCAACGTCGCGCCCGCGGCCAGTGCGCCGGCCACCGAATAGAACATCGCATTGATATGGAACATGGGAAGGATCAGCAGCAGGCGATCTTCCGGCTGCAGGTGAAGCCGCTCCACGAAGGCTTCGCCGGCGCAGATCAGGCTTTGTTGGCTGTGCATCACACCCTTGGGGAAGCCGGTGGTGCCGGAGGTGTAAATAATGATGCAGGTGGCCTCGGCGTCGCCACGCGACGCCGGCAGGGCTTGGCCTGCGCGAGCCCACCCCTCGCCCATTTCGTGCAGCACGGCCGACACACCAGCCTGGGACAGCGCCTCGCGCGCCACCGGCATGGCTTCTACATCGGTCAGCAACATCGCCGGGCGACAGTGGCCGACAACGTACGCCACCTCCTCAAGTTTGAACTGCGGATTGATGGGAACGAAAATCGATCCCACGCGAGCAGCCGCAAGCAGCAGAAGCAGATGCCAAGGGCTGTTGCGTCCCATGACCACGATGCGGTCGCCGGCCTGCACGCCGTCGGCACGCAGTTGGAAGGCCATGCGCTGGACGGTTTCCTCGACCTGCTGCCAGCTCCATGAACGGCCTTCGAAGACCATCATCTCGCGGCCGGGATGTCGCTCGCGTCGACTTGCGACGAAGTCGTCCAGCGTGTAATCGTGGGCACGAAACCGGCGGATGACCTCCAAGGATGTCAGGCGGTCCGTCACATCCTCATTGGCCATGCTGGCCCTCCGATTCGGCGGGATGCTTGTAGGCGATGTTCTCGCGTGTGAGCTTCCAGATCTCCCGCGCGGCGTGGGTGTTTTGCTCCTCCAGAATGTGGCCGAGCAGGCCGCCAGCGCGCGAGATGACAGCAATACCGCGCATCGCCGCCGGGGGCACGCCAATCTCCAGAAGCACGGCGGCGATCGCACCGGTGGCGTTGATGGTGAGGTGCTTGCCGTAACCCGCATCCACCGCAGCGCTCAACTTGTTCAGTAACGCGACGTACGAGCCGTTGCAACCGACCTCGCGTGCAACATCCAGGATGACCGGCGAGCGCGGGTCGTCCGGCTTGTGGGCCCGGTGCCCGAAGCCTGGCAGAGTGACCTTGTTGGTCTGATACTGCTGCACGACACGGGCACAGTAGGCGTCGGCATCGGCCTCGTGGATGCCCTCTTGCAGAATCCGGGCGCAGCCTTCAATGGTGCCCGCAAAAACGGAGCCCACCGTGAGCAGGCCGGCGGCCATGGCGACCTGCACCTGGTCCGGCACACTGTCGATGGTCATGCGGGTGATGATGGAAGTCGGCGTCCAGCCATGCTCCATCAGCGTCACTAGGCAGACGTCGAGCACCTTGGCCTGCCGAGCATCCGGCATGCTGCCGCAGGTCAGAAAATAGATCATTTCTGTGAACGACTTCTGTCGCATCAAGTCGGCGGTCAGACTCTTTCCTCGCACCGTGATGGAGGTGGCGTCAGCGGTGGCAATGTTCGTTTTGCAGGAACTCATGTTTCGCATTTTTTTCGTGAAGAGTGGCGGGCCGCTGCCGATTACTCGGAAAGTGACTGCTGGTGCTCGCCCAGCGCCGGTGCCTTGGCACCGAATCCGGGCCGCTGGCCGTCGATGGACAGGGGCAGGCCCATGATCTTGAGCTGCTCGTTCTGCGAATCCAGCAGCATGCCGATGGCGTGCGTCTGCTCATGTGCCACGACCTGCGGCACGCTGTTAATGGGTGCGCAAGGCACGCCCGCCGCTTCCAGCAGATCGGTCCATTGCTGAGCGGGCCTCAGGCGAACGAGCTCAACGATCATGGGTAGCAGCGTGTCGCGGTTACGCGTGCGCTCGGCATTGGTGGCAAAACGCGGATCGTTCACCCACTCGGAATGCCCGAGCACGCCGGCCATCTTGGCGAACAGGCGATCGTTGCCCGCGGCGATCACCACCGGACCGTCCGCGGCCTCGAAGGCCTGGTAGGGCGTGAGCGAGTTGTGACCGGTACCCACGCGCGGCGGGATCTTGCCGGTGGCGCCGTAGTCGGCCACATGGCGCGAGACCCACCCCAACGCCGTCTCGAACAGAGAAGTCTGCACGACGCTGCCCTGGCCAGTGGCCTGACGGTTGAGCAAGGCGGTCAGCGCGCCGATGACCGTCCACATGCCGGTCCCCATGTCCACAATAGAAGGTCCGACGCGCGACGGCGGCCCCGCCGGGTCACCGTTGACGCTGACCAGACCGGCAAAGGCTTGCAGCAGCGGTTCATAGCCAGGCTTGGACTCCATGGGACCGGCATGACCGAAAGCGTTCATGCCGCAATAGATCAGGCGTGGGTTCAGACGCATCAGCGCGGCGGCATCCACCCCCAGCTTCTCCTCCACGCCCGGGCGAAGGTTGTGGATGAAAATGTCCGCCTTGGCGATCAGGCGGTCGAACACGGCCTTGTCCTGTGGCTGGTCCAGCGACAGAACAATGGACTTCTTGTTCCGGTTCATCAGATGAAAGCTGGTCGACGTGCCATCCACAAAGGGCGGCCCCCAGCCCCGGCAGTCATCGCCACCGTCCTTTTCAATCTTGATCACGTTGGCGCCGAGTTCGCCAAAGATGCTGGCGGCATAGGGGGCGGCCAGGTTCTGCCCAAGCTCCACCACCGTGATGCCTCCCAAATGGGGCAAGGGTGCGTTCGCTTTTGTCTCCATGATGTAGTTCCTTAGGGTAGATGCATGAATTCTACTCAAAGGAACTACATTCTTCAAGACAGAACTTTATGGACGCCCTGTGCGATGAATTTTTCTCCTCAGCTGAACCGCTTCGGGTTACGTGAATGCTGGTTTGTCAAACTTAGGGCAGACTGTTTTCGCCAACGCCGCTTTGACCACCCGTACTGATTCAGCCTGATCAGGGTCGGCAGTTCTATAACCCGCATAAAGGCTCAGATTCCTTACGATTCGGGGTGATCACGGATTCTCGGCACGCCTGATCAAATTTTCATCGGCGGCAACAGCCTGCGCACTGTGCGACGTCGACCAGTCCTTCGCAGGCCGTCACCTGGCCGCCAAGGTTCAACACCGCCAGATGAGCCGCTCAGCAGGAATTTCGCCGAGGTGATGTGACAAGCGTCCCGAGCAACTCAAGATGGACTTCCACCTTTGGAGCCGTGCTGCAGTGATGCAACTCATTGAACAGGAATTCGACATCAAACTGCCGGTGCGAAGCGTTGGGAAGTACCTCACCCGCTGGGGCTTTACGCCGCAAAAGCCGATCAAGCGGGCCTACGAGCAAAGCCCCGCAGCGGTGCAGGCTTGGCTGCAGGGCGAATACCCCGCCATCGAGCAGCGCGCCAGGGCTGAGGGCGCGGAAATCCATTGGGGAGACGAGACCGCGCTGGTGAACACAGATGTGCGCGGCAGAAGCTTTGCCCCGGCAGGCAAAACCCCTGTTGCGATGGCTGTGGGAGCAACGCGCCAGAAGCTCTCGATGATCGCGACGGTGACCAATCAGGGCAAGACCCGCTGGATGATCATCGACGAGGCGTTTGACGCCGACAAGCTGATTGAATTCTTGCAGGCGTTGATCAAGGATGCGGGCAAGAAGGTGTTCCTGATTCTGGACAATCTGAGGGTGCATCACAGCAAGTTGGTCAAGGCGTGGGCGGCCTTGCGTGAAGCTCAGATTGAGCTGTTTTACCTGCCCAGCTACAGTCCACAACTCAATCCTGAGGAGAGACTCAACGCCGATCTCAAACAGGAAATGGGCAAGCGCGTGCCGGTGCGAACCAAGGCCAGGCTACGCGAAGCCGCGAACGACCACATGGCGATGCTGGAGCAAAACCCCCAACGTGTGATGAGCTACTTCCAGGACCGGCGCGTTCGCTATGCCGCTTGATACTTCACAGGGCCGGAGTAATAGCTCAGCCTGTCCGGGCTGGGAACTTACACCACGGGTGGGACACGACCCACGCAAAGACTCCGGTGCGCGCGCGGCTGCGGATAAATCTGCAACTTTTCTTAACGAATAACTGCGAGCTCTTCCAGCTTGCCGCCCTTGACCGTACGCAGGGTCAATGCACCGCCGTTGATATCGCCCTTTCCGTCAAAGGAAATCGGGCCGGTAATGCCCTGGTACTTGGTGGCCGCAAGGGCTGGCAGGTATTTCACCGGATCGGATGAGCCGGCCTTGACCATGGCGGCCACCATCAACTGCACGCTGTCATACACATAGGGCGCGTACATCTGCACATCGGTGCCAAAGCGCTTTTTGAACTTCACTTTGAAGGCATCTAGTGCGGCCTTGTTCTTGCCCTCTATGCCACCGGCTTCGGCGCAGAACACCTGGTTGTCCGACACGGCGCCTGCGGCCAGTTTCACAAACTCGGCGGAGCAGATGCCATCACCGCCCATGAACTTGACGTTCAGGCCCAGCGATTTCATTTGCCGCATCATCGGGCCGGCCACAGCATCCATGCCGCCAAAAAATACCAGGTCCGGCTTCTTGCCTTTGATGGTGGTGAGGATGGCACTGAAGTCGGCAGCCTTGTCATGGGTGAATTCCTTGGCTACGATTGTTCCGCCCGCAGCAACGACTGCCTTGGCAAACTCCTCGGCCACACCCTGTCCATAGGCGGTGCGGTCATCGATGACTGCCACGTTTTTTGCCTTCAACGTGCTGGCCGCGTAGCGCCCCAGGGTGCCGCCGAGTTGGGTGTCGTCCGCCACCACGCGGAAGGCCGTCTTGTAGCCCTGGCGGGTGTACTTGGGGTTGGTGGCGGAGGGGGAGATCTGCGGAATGTTGGCGTCGTTGTAGATCCTGGACGCGGGAATGGTGGTGCCCGAGTTCATGTGGCCCACAACGCCGGACACCTTGGAGTCGGCCAGTTTTTGCGCCACGGCAGTGCCTTGTTTGGGGTCTGCCGCATCGTCTTCCGCCATCAGTTTCAGGGTGACCTTTTTGCCACCGATGGTGACCCCAGCGGCGTTGAGCTCTTCGACTGCCAGAATGGCGCCGTTTTCATTGTCCTTGCCCAGGTGGGCGATGGAACCGCTTGTAGGACCTACGTGCGCAATGGTGACCACCGCGTTCTGGGCCCAGGCAGCACCAGCAAGGTATAGCAGTGTGGCGGCAGCGGCGGTTGCTTTTAGTGTGTTTTTCATTGTTTTCTTCCGATGGTTGTTGTCAAGAAATTCAGCCCGGCAAGACCAGCGCTGGCGTGGCAGAAGCAGGGATGAAGCCGGGCCGCAACGCGCCCAGCACCACATCGGCCACCATGTCCGCAGTGACCGCCGACAAGGTCCAGCCCAGGTGGCCGTGGCCGGTGTTGTAGAACACATTGGCCTGGCGGCCGCGGCCCACGCGGGGCATCATGTTGGGCAGCATGGGGCGCAGGCCGGCCCAGGGCACGACCTGGCGCGTGTTGATGCCGGGGAAGCATTGGTTCACCCACTCTACGAGCGGGCGGATCCGGTCAGCCCGGATGTCCTTGTTGTAGCCATTGAACTCGGCCGTGCCGGCCACGCGGAAACGGTCTGCGCCCAGGCGGCTGGTGACCAACTTGGTCTCATCATCGAGCAAGCTGACCGTCGGTGCGGCGGCCTGGCTTTGTGCGTCGTTCAGATGTACGGTGATGGAGTAGCCCTTGACCGGATAGATGTTGACGCGGTCACCCAGCTGCGCGGAAAAGCCGCGGCTCTCCACGCCCGCGCACACCACCAGGGATTCGAAGGGATGCACCACTTGCTCGGCACCCTCACGCACCGTGACGCTGGCCTTCTGGCCATCGCTGCGCAGGGCTACCACATCCTGCTCATACAGGCACTGCACACCCATGCGCAACAGGGCGGCAGCCAGGCCGTTGGTAAACTTGTGGATGTCGCCTGTGGAGTCGCTCTCCGTAAAGTAGCCACCGTAGTAGCTGCCTGCCAGGGTGGGCTCAATCGCCTGCATTTCACTTGGCGTGACGGCACGGCGGGGCAAGCCGCCCTCGGCCAACATCTTGCTCACCTCACCCGCGTGGTCAAATCCCTTTTTGTCGCGGTAGATGTGCAGAATGCCCTCTCTCTTGAGGTCAAAGTCCACTCCCTCGGCCCGAGCCCAGGCAAACAGATGTTCGCGCGCAGCCACTGCCAGGCGCGTGGTCTCGATGGTGTTGCGCCGGTAGTGCGGCATGTTGCCGATGAACTCGGCAAACCACGACAGCTTGTGCCAGCTAGGCTTCGGATTGACCAGCAGGGGCGCATCGCTCTTGAGCATCCACTTCAGTCCCTTGAAGATGGTGGACCAGTGGTTCCATACCTCGGCGTTCGAAGCCGACAGCTGGCCGCCGTTGGCAAAGGAGGTTTCCATTGCCGCATAGCGGTGCTTCTCAAACAGGGTGACGGCAAAGCCGCGTTTGGCAAGGGCGTACGCGGTGGTTACACCGGTGATGCCGCCGCCAATAACGGCAACAGATTTTCCGGCGCTGGAGAACGATGTGGGGGATTTCATGGTTTCAGGCTTCCAAACAGTCAGACAGGGGGTAGCGCCTCGCACCACGCGCGGCGTACGCCCCCTCTGTTTGGTACCTGAGAGATTCACCTTCCTGTCATTGCTGCCAGGCGGCTTGCTCCTGCGGTGTACCGGACGACTAGCTCCGGCAACTCTTCAGAGTGCTTTGCGATGACCGGTCCTTTTGCCTGAGAGTTTCCGGGGCGGTTGCTCCTTCGGCGCTGTGTAGCTTGGCCCACAGTCTCTCCCGATCACCAAGTTGACAATTGTAGGGCCTATACGAGATAGCGCCGTCAGATGGACCCAGCAGGCCGAACCTACGGCAATATTGCTGCCGTCAACGTCGTAGCCAGGGTTATGCACCATGCAGGCACCGCGGGATGGCAGCGCGCCCACCTCGAGAGCGACGACCTCGCCGACTCGCAGGCCCGTGCCGTAGGCCAGCGACAGCGCGGTCTGATGATTGATTTGTCCGACGCCGCCGAGCAGGCGGGCCACTTCTTCTTTACTCAGCACCAATGGTAGTTTGTGGGGAACCCGCGCCGATTGCATCCTGGCCATAATCTCGGCGCGACCGAACGTGACGTCAAAGATGAAGGTCAGCCCGGTGATGGTGGCGTTCAGGGTGATCGGTGAGGTGCCTTCGTCCACCAGATGCAACTGGAATCGGCACAACTCCTCTGCGTCGGCGGTGTCGGGCGACCTGCCGAAGAATTGGGCCAGTTTACCCACCGCCCGGATGTAGGCGCTTTGGGTCTTCGGCACCAGATGGCACATGCGCATGTCCTCGAGCATGCGCTGGCGCAGTGGGGAGACGGTTTGAATCGAAGATTGCATGGCTGTGGACCTGTCGTGAACGGACCAATTGCCACATTCGCCAACATAGGCACGTTCACGGCCAGTGCATACCTCAGGCGCTGAATCGGGGGCTACCGCGGTTTTGTCCATCGCGGCAAAAGAGTCAGGCAACGCGGAAAGTCAATGCGTTGCCCTTGAATGTCCGCTGCCTGTCTCTCCAAAGCTTCGCCAAATGTCCGTTCAAGTTTGCCTTGGCCGACTGCATTGGGTCGAAAGGGAATTCACGGCCAGTTGCGGTAGTTCGCAGTCGCTTTCCACTAGAGTCATTCAGATTAGCAAGATCGCCTACCTCTGGCCATTGAATGCCGCCTTACTACCGACCGCGGGGCAACTGTCGTTCGACCTGACGATCATTCCCCAGTGCACCCGGTGATTCAATTGATGCCTGAAGCAGTAAGGAGGCTAAGCCTGATTGCGTCAAATTCAGCCTTCAGTTTCGTCAGCTATGCCCGGTTCATGGCCCTCGTCGATGCGTTTCATGTTCTCGAGCATCTTTAGCAAATAGTGCAGGGCATGGGCGGTGTCGTTGACCGAAAAACCCTCCAGCGCTTGCTCGTAGTAGTCGTAAATCTTCGGCTGCGCCTGCTCGATCCAAACCTTACGCCCGTAATCGGTCATGGTGATCAGCCGGGATCGTCGGTCCCGCCCGTCCGGCGCACTGCCAAGGTGCCCGTCGCGCTCCATCCGGCTGAGAACGCCTGAGAGATTCTGGCGGCTCACCATCAAGTAACGCGCCAGATCACCCACGCTCATACCACCCTCGGCCTTGGGCCGAGACAGGGCGCCAAGCACCGCCCACTGCTGCGTTGTCAGTCCCTCAGTCTCCACCGCTCGCGAACCTGTTTTATGCAACATGTTTGCACATTGATACAGACGAAAGAACAACCTATTGGCCAACTCCATTCGGGCATTCTGGCTTGATTCATTAGGGTTTTCCATAGTTTTTCCTGCAATTTCTTGCTTGCAATGGTTTTGGTGAACAAGTAATATACGACAACCTATTTACCTATCTGGTGGTCACAACATGACAACATGACCACAGGATACCAACCTCAACCCCTGATGGAGATCTCTATGAAGAAGTTCGATGGCAAGACCGTGATCGTGACCGGCGGCGGCGGCGGCATTGGTGGCGCGACCTGCAGGCGTTTCGCAGCCGAAGGCGCCAAGGTCGCCGTGTACGACCTGAACCTGGTCGCCGCAGAGGCCGTGGCTCAAGCGATCACGGTCGCTGGCGGAAGCGCCGCCGCCTTCCACTGCGACATCACCGACCGCGCCAGCGTGGACACCGCCGTGGCCACGACCGTGGCGCAACTTGGGCCCATCGACGTGCTGGTGAACAACGCCGGCTGGGACGTGTTCAAGCCCTTCACCAAGACCAGCGTCGCCGAGTGGGAAAAGTTGATCGCCATCAACCTGACCGGCGCACTGCACATGCACCACGCGGTGCTGCCAGGCATGGCGGCGCGCAAGACCGGGCGCATCGTCAACATCGCCTCCGACGCGGGCCGCGTGGGCTCCTCCGGCGAAGCGGTGTACGCAGCCTGCAAGGGCGGCCTGATCGCCTTTAGCAAGACCATTGCCCGCGAGCACGCGCGCCACGGCATCACGGTCAACGTGGTGTGCCCCGGCCCCACCGACACCGCTCTGTTCGCCGACTACAAGGAAGGCGCCGGCAACCCCGAGAAGCTCATGGAAGCGTTCACCCGCGCCATTCCGCTGGGCCGCATCGGCCAGCCGGACGACCTGCCCGGCGCGATCCTGTTCTTCGCCAGCGCCGACGCCGCTTTTGTCACTGGCCAGGTGCTCAGCGTCTCTGGCGGTCTCACGATGAACGGCTGATCTAAAGAATTCGTCCCTAAAACTCCAGAGGAATACACCATGAATTTCGAAGACATCCTGTACGAAGTCCGCAACAACGTGGCCTGGATCACCATCAACCGCGCGGACAAAATGAACGCTTTCCGCGGCACCACCTGCGACGAGATCATCAAGGCGCTGAACAAGGCCGGCTATGACCGCGAAGTTGGCTGCATCGTGCTGGCGGGCGCCGGCGACCGCGCCTTCTGCACGGGCGGCGACCAGTCCGCCCACGACGGCAACTATGACGGGCGCGGCACCATCGGCCTGCCGATGGAAGAGCTGCACGATGCCATCCGCAACGTGCCCAAGCCAGTGATCGCACGCGTGCAGGGTTTTGCCATCGGCGGCGGCAACGTGCTGTGCACGATATGCGACCTGACTATCTGCTCCGAAAAAGCCGTCTTCGGCCAGGTCGGACCCAAGATGGGTTCGGTCGATCCGGGTTACGGCACGGCCTTCCTTGCCCGCGTGGTGGGCGAGAAGAAAGCCCGCGAGATCTGGTACCTCAACAAGCGCTATTCCGGCGCCGAAGCCGTCGCCATGGGGCTGGCCAACGTCTGCGTGCCGCACGAGCAACTCGATTCCACCGTTCAAGAGTGGGCCGAGACGATCTGCGAGCGCAGCCCAACGGCCATCGCGATCGCCAAGCGCAGCTTCAACATGGACACCGCGCACCAGAGCGGCATCGCCGGCATGGGCATGTATGCGCTCAAGCTCTATTACGACACCGAAGAGTCGCGCGAAGGCGTCAATGCGCTGAAGGAAAAGCGCAAACCCGAGTTCCGCAAATACGCCAAATAAGCACCGGCACACCGGGCCAGCCTCTGGAGACAAGTAGATGAATCCGAACCCCTATATTGACGAAGACTTGCAGGCACTGGCAGAGCACGCGCGCCGCTTTGCCGCCGACCGGGTCGCGCCCGGCTTTCAGGAGCGCGACAAGACCCGCGTGCTGGACCGTACGCTGTTGCGCGAGATGGGGGACCTCGGCTTCATTTGCCCCGAGCTTCCCGAAGCGTTCGGCGGCTTGGGACTGGGCTGCCTGGCGGCCGGGGTGATCCACGAGGAAATTGCACGCGCCGACCTCAGCTTCTCATACTTGAACCTGCTGGCGTCGCTCAACAGCCAGATCCTGTCCAAGTACGGCCAGCCCGAGATCGTTGGCCCGTGGCTGAAGAAGATCGTCCAGGGCGACGCCATTTGCGCGATTGCGCTCACCGAGCCGCGGGGCGGCTCGGATGCGGCCAACCTGCGCCTGCGCATCGAACGTGATGGTGACTTCTATGTCATCAACGGCGAGAAGACGTCGATCTCCGCCGCCGACCAGGCCGACATCACGGTGTTGTTCGGTCGCACCGGAGCGCCCGAATCAGGTGCGCACGGCGTGACCGCGCTGCTGGTGCCGATGGACACGCCCGGCCTAACGACCAACCGCTTCGACTGCCATGGACAGCGCGCTATCGGCCGCGGCTCAATCTTCTTCGAGAACGTGCGCGTGCCCGTCAGCCACCGCCTGGGCGACGAGAACAAGGGGTTTGTGCAGGTGATGCACGGTTTCGACTTCTCGCGCTCGCTGATCGGACTGCAGTGCTTGGCCGTGGCGCGCGTGGCGCTGGACGAGACCTGGGAATACATCACTCAGCGCCAGGCCTTCGGTCAGCCGCTCTCAAGCTTTCAAGGTGTGACGCATCCGCTGGCCGCATTCGACACCGAAGTCGAAGGCGCGCGACTGGTTTGCTTGCAGGGTCTGTGGCTGAAAGACAAGGGCTTGCCGCATTCCGCCGAGGCGGGCATGGCCAAGTGGTGGGGCCCCAAGCTGGCCTACGACGTGATCCACCAGTGCCTGCTGTGCTTTGGCCACGGCGGCTACGACCGCGGCTTGATGGAACAGCGCCTGCGCGACGTGCTCGGCTTCCAGATCGGAGACGGCACTGCCCAGATCATGAAAACCATCATTGCGCGCACCCGCGCCGGCCGCCAGTTCGTGCCGGCCTGAGCGTCCCTCACCTCAACCCTCTCCCAGAAAGAGAGGGGCCATACCTACTCAAAGGAGACAAAACCATGGAATTCGACGCTGTTCTCATCGCCCCGCGCCGCGCCCAGAGCGTGGCCCAAGGCTTCTGGCACAACCGCACCATCAACGACGACCTGGATGCCTGCGTCGCCAACTGCCCCGACAAGCTGGCCCTGACCGCCGTGCAGGCCGAAAGCGGCACCGTGACGCGATTCACCTACCGCGAACTCGCGGCCATGGCCGATCGCGTGGCCGTCGGCCTGGCGCGCCTGGGCGTTGGCCGCAACGACATCGTGGCCTGCCAGCTGCCCAATTGGTGGCAATTCACAGTGACGTATCTGGCGTGTTCGCGCATCGGCGCGGTGATGAACCCGCTGATGCACATCTTCCGCGAGCGTGAGCTGTCGTTCATGCTCAAGCACGGCGAGGCCAAAGTGCTGATCGTGCCCAAGCTGTTCCGCGGCTTCGACTACGAGGCCATGGTCACGGCTCTGCAGCCCAGCCTGCCGGACCTGCAGCACATCGTGGTGGTCAATGGCGAGGGCAACAACAGCTTCGAGGCCCTGCTGAGCGGTCCGGCCTGGGAACTCTCCGGCGAAGCCGACGCCATCCTGAGCACCGACCGCCCCGGCCCTGACGACGTGACTCAGCTGATCTACACCTCGGGCACTACCGGCGAGCCCAAGGGCGTGATGCACACCGCCAACACGGTCATGGCCAACATCATCCCCTACGCACAGCGCCTGCACCTGGGCGAGCGGGACGTGGTGCTGATGGCCTCGCCCATGGCGCACCAGACCGGCTTCATGTATGGGCTGATGATGCCGATCATGCTCAAGGCCAGCGCGGTTCTGCTTGACATCTGGGAGCCGCTCAAGGCGATCGACCTGATCCGAACCGAGAGCGCGACCTTCACGATGGCCTCCACGCCCTTCCTGACCGACCTGGCGAAAAACGTCGCCGACTCCGGCAAGACGGTGCCCACGCTGGCGACCTTCCTGTGCGCTGGCGCGCCGATCCCCGGTCCGCTGGTCGAACAGGCGCGCGCGGTGCTGGGCACCAAGATCGTCTCAGCCTGGGGAATGACCGAAAACGGCGCCGTAACCCTGATCAAGCTCGACGATGACGACGAGCGCGCCTTCACCACCGACGGCTGCCCGCTGCCTGGTGTCGAATTGAAGGTAATCGATGTCGACGGTGCAAGCCTGCCACCTGGCCAGCCCGGCCGGCTGCTGCTGCGCGCTTGCTCCAACTTCGGCGGGTACCTCAAGCGGCCGCAGTGGAACGCCACCGATGCAGAAGGCTGGTTCGACACCGGCGACCTGGCCTCTATCGACGAACGGGGCTATGTCCGTATCACGGGCCGCAGCAAGGACGTGATCATCCGCGGCGGCGAAAACATTCCCGTGGTCGAGATCGAGGCGCTGTTGTACCGCCACCCGGCGATTGCGATGGCGGCGATCGTGGCCTACCCCGATGAACGACTGGGTGAGCGCGCTTGCGCCGTGGTCGTACCCCAGGCGGGGCAGAGCATCGATTTGCCGTCCATCGTGGAATTCATGAAATCCCAGAAAGTGGCCGTGCAGTACATCCCGGAGCGGTTGATCGTGCGCGATGCGATGCCGTCCACGCCGTCCGGAAAGATCCAGAAATTCAAGCTGCGCGAGATGCTGCGTGACGGCACAGCCTGAATCCCCCATTCACCTCCCCGCGCCAACAACACCCCCCAACCAGGAGACATCACCGTGTTCAATCTCAAGCAATCCGCGCTGCGGCGCCGCCTGATCCAGGCCACCGCCTTCACCTTTTGCGGTCTCGGCGCCCTGGGCGTCGCGCAGGCGCAGGCCTGGCCAGCGAAGCCCATCAAGATCGTGGTCGGCTTCGCGCCGGGCGGCACCACCGATGTCATGGCTCGCGTGATGGCGCAGTCGCTCAGCGAAGCACTAGGACAGAGTGTCGTCGTGGACAACAAGCCGGGCGCCAGCGGCAACGTGGCGGCCACTGAGGTGATCCGCGCGGCGGCCGATGGCTACACCTTCCTGATCGCGCCCACCTCGTTCGAAACGGCCAACCCCTTTCTCTTCAAGCAGACCATTGCCCCGGCCAAGGACCTGACGCCAGTGGTCGGCGTCGGTCGCAGTCAGATGTACCTCTTGGTCAAGCCACAGTCCACCTTCAAGGATGCGAAGGAATTCATCGCGTATGCACGTGCCAACCCCGACAAGCTGTCTTACGCGTCTGCCGGTTCCGGCACGCCGCCGCACCTGGCAGGTGAACTGTTCAAGAAGGTCACCGGCGTCTTCGCCACGCACATTCCCTACCGTGGTGCCGCGCCCGCGTTGCAGGACGTGATGGCCAACCAGGTGGACTATGTCTTCGATCCGGGCATTGGGTTCCCGCACGTGCGCGCCGGCAAGGTGCGCATGCTGGCCGTGGCCGGCGCCAAGCGCTCGTCCTTCTTCCCGGACGTTCCGACGCTGGCGGAACTTGGCTTCAAGGGCGCGGAATTGGACATCTGGTTCGGCATGTGGGCGCCCAATGGGACACCTGCCGAAGTCACATCGCGCATGGGCAAGGAAATCGCCAAGGCGCTGACGCTGGCCAACACCAAGACGCGTTACGAGTCGCTGGGTGCAGAGCCGGTCGGACTGGACAACACCGAGTTCAAAGCGCTCCTCGCGAACGAGACCAAGATGCTGTCCGCGCTGATCAAGGAAGCCAAGATCAACATCGACTGACGGACTGCGCGACACCATGGAAACACAACCGGTCCTCGTGGAAACACGGGGCCGGGTGGGCGTCATCACGCTCAACCGGCCTCAACAACTCAACGCGCTGAACGACGCCCTGATGGACGCGCTCGGTGCCGCCTTGCTGGCTTTCGATGGGGACGAAGCTATCGGCGCCATCGTCATCACCGGCAGTGCCAAAGCCTTCGCCGCCGGCGCCGACATCGCGGCGATGGTGGATTGGACCTATATGGACGTCTTCCAGAGCGACTTCATCACCCGCAACTGGGAGACCATCCGGCGCGTTCGCAAACCCGTGATCGCGGCGGTGGCCGGCTTTGCCATGGGCGGCGGCTGCGAACTGGCGCTGGCCTGCGACATCGTCATCGCCGCCGACACAGCCAAATTCGCCCTGCCCGAGATCAAGCTCGCCATGCTGCCCGGCGCAGGCGGCACCCAGCGACTGCCACGCGCCATCGGCAAGGCCAAGGCGATGGACATGTGCCTGTCGGCCCGCACGCTCAACGCCGAAGAGGCCGACCGCTACGGCCTGGTTTCCCGTGTGGTGCCGGCGCAGGCGCTGCTGGACGAAACCCTGGCGCTGGCCACCACCATCGCCAGCTATTCACTGCCGGCGCTGATGGCGATCAAGGAGTCGGTGAACCGCGCGCACGAAGGTTCACTGACTGAGGGCATCGGCTTCGAGCGCCGCCAATTGCACGCGCGCTTTGCCAGCGCCGACGCTCATGAAGGCATGAGGGCCTTCATGGACAAGCGCAAGCCTGTATTCACGCACGGCTGAATCCATTCCCCCCAACGCACCACCGACCATGGCCCTCGACATCGAATCCTTTGACATCCTGCTGCCCGCCATCCAGCGCTTCGTTCTTGAACGCCTGGTGCCAGCCGAAAATTACCTCGAAGAACACGACGAAGTGCCGGCGGACATCATCGAGGACATGAAGGAGATGGGCCTGTTCGGCCTGACCGTGCCCGAGGAATATGGCGGCATCGGCCTGTCTGTGAGCCAGGAGGTGCTGGTCAACTACGAACTGGGGCGCACTGCGGCGGCCTTTCGGTCGGTGTTCGGCACCAACATCGGCATTGGCTCACAAGGCATTCTGATGGATGGCACACCCGAGCAAAAGGCCGAGTACCTGCCCCGGGTCGCCAGCGGCGAGCTCATCATGTCCTTCGCGCTGACCGAGCCCGACGCCGGCACCGACGCGGCCTCGCTCAAGACCCGCGCCGTCCTCGAAGGCGACCACTACGTGCTCAACGGCACCAAGCGCTACATCACCAACGCGCCACGCGCCGGCGCCTTCACGCTTATGGCGCGCACCGGCGGGCCAGGTGCGGGTGGCGTCTCGTCCTTCATCGTGCCGGCCAACTCACCGGGCCTCAAGCTCGGCAAGAACGACAAGAAGATGGGCCAGCGCGGTACCAAAACCTGTGACGTGATCCTGGAAGACGTGCGCGTACCCGCGGCGAACATCATCGGCGGAGTACCAGGCCAGGGTTTCAAGACCGCCATGAGGGTGCTGGACCGTGGACGCCTCAACATCTCGGCCGTTTCTTGCGGCCTTGCCTCGCGCATCATCGACGAATCTCGCCGCTATGCGCGTGAGCGCCGGCAGTTCGGAAAGGCGATTGGCGAATTCCAGCTGATCCAGGCCATGCTGGCTGACAGCCAGGCCGAGCTTCTCGCCGGCTGGTCGCTGGTGAAGGACGTGGCCCATCGCTTCGACGGCAAGCCGGCCCATGCGTCGGACCCGGACATCTCCATGCGCGTGTCCTGCGCCAAGCTCTTTGCCACCGAGATGGTAGGCCGTGTGGCAGATCGCGGCGTGCAGGTTCACGGCGGCGCCGGCTACATCAACGAATACCCGGTGGAACGCTTCTACCGCGATGCTCGCCTGCTGCGCCTGTACGAGGGCACGACGCAGGTTCAGCAACTCATCATTGGCCGCGAACTCCTGCGCGCGGATTGAGCGGTCTCGCCCACGCAACCCATCACCTATTCAGCAAGGTCATCTCATGTCGACAAAGTCCACCAAAAACACTTTCAGCTGGGAAGATCCTTTCCACCTCAGCGCCCAGCTCAGCGACGACGAGCGTCAGGTTCAGGACGCCGCCCGTGTCTACTGCCAGGAAAAGCTGCTGCCCCGCGTGACCGAGGCGTTTCGCCATGAGAACACGGACGTGTCCATCTTCCGCGAGATGGGCGAGCTCGGCCTGCTAGGCGTCACCATCCCCGAAATCTACGGCGGCTCGGGCCTGAACTATGTCTGCTACGGCCTGGTTGCACGTGAGGTCGAACGTGTCGATTCCGGCTACCGCAGCATGATGAGTGTGCAGAGCTCGCTGGTGATGGTGCCCATCAACGAGTTCGGCTCGCAAGCGCAAAAACAGAAATACCTTCCCAAGCTCGCCAGGGGTGAGTGGATCGGCTGCTTCGGTCTGACCGAACCCAATCACGGCAGCGACCCAGGCAGCATGGTCACCCGCGCCAAGGCTGTGCCCGGCGGCTACAGCCTGAGCGGCGCCAAGATGTGGATCACCAACAGTCCGATCGCCGACGTGTTCGTTGTCTGGGCCAAGGACGATGGCGGTCAGATACGCGGCTTCATCTTGGAGAAAGGCTGGAAAGGCCTCACCGCCCCCGCCATCCACAGCAAAGTCGGCCTGCGCGCCAGCATCACCGGCGAAATCGTGCTGGACGAGGTGTTCTGCCCCGAAGAAAATGCATTCCCCGACGTGCGTGGCCTCAAGGGCCCGTTCACCTGTCTGAACAGCGCGCGCTACGGCATTGCCTGGGGCGCGCTCGGCGCAGCTGAAGACTGCTACTTTCGAGCCCGCCAGTACGTGCTGGACCGCCACCAGTTCGGCCGCCCGCTGGCCGCCAATCAGCTGATCCAGAAGAAGCTGGCCGACATGCTCACCGAAATCAGCCTCGGCCTGCAGGGGTGCCTGCGACTCGGCCGCATGAAGGACGAAGGCACGGCCGCAGTGGAGATCACCAGCATCCTGAAGCGCAACAGTTGCGGCAAGGCGCTGGACATCGCCCGCCTGGCGCGCGACATGATGGGCGGCAATGGCATCAGCGACGAGTTCGGTGTTGCGCGTCACCTGGTGAACCTGGAAGTGGTCAATACCTACGAAGGCACGCACGACGTGCATGCGCTGATCCTGGGCCGCGCCATCACAGGCATTGCCGCTTTCACCAACTGATACGGAGCTCCCTCATGAAAGTCCTGGTCCCCGTCAAACGCGTGGTCGACTACAACGTCAAAGTCCGGGTGAAGTCGGACAACACGGGCGTCGATATCGCCAACGTGAAGATGAGCATGAACCCCTTCGACGAGATTGCCATCGAGGAGGCCGTTCGCCTGCGCGAAAAAGGCGTGGCCACCGAGGTGATTGCCGTGTCCTGCGGCGTGACCCAGTGCCAGGAGACCCTGCGCACCGCCATGGCCATCGGCGCCGACCGTGCCATCCTGGTACAGACCGACGTGGAACTGCAACCCCTGGCCGTGGCCAAACTGCTCAAGGCACTGATCGACAAGGAACAACCTGGCCTGATCATCCTCGGCAAGCAGGCCATTGATGACGACTGCAACCAGACCGGCCAGATGCTGGCGGCGTTGGCTGACCTGCCCCAGGGCACTTTTGCCTCCAAGGTTGAAATTGATGCGGGCGTGCTCAAGGTCACCCGCGAAATCGACGGTGGCCTGGAAACCATTTCCATGAATCTGCCGGCCGTCATCACCGCCGACCTGCGCCTGAACGAGCCGCGCTACGTCACCTTGCCCAACATCATGAAGGCCAAGAAGAAGCAGCTCGACACCTTCACCCCGGAAGCGCTTGGTGTGGATGTCAGCCCCCGCCTGAAGACCCTCAAGGTCTCCGAGCCCGCAAAGCGTGGCGCCGGCATCAAGGTGCCTGATGTCGCCACCCTGGTCGACAAGCTGAAGAACGAAGCGAAGGTGATTTAACCCCCCTGCGTCGGCCTGGCCGCCGCCTTTCCCCGAGGGGGACGAACCCGGTGGCCCTGCGAAGCAGGCTCCATGGGTTCCCTGGCATCAGGCCCGCTCCGCTCAGCCAATACTGAAATAAAGGAATAAGACCATGACCTCTCTTGTTATTGCCGAACACGACAACGCATCCATCCGTGGCGCAACGCTGAACACCGTGACCGCCGCCCTGGCCTGTGGCGGAGACGTCCACGTGCTGGTGGCTGGCTCCAACGCCGGCGCTGCTGCCGCGCAGGCCGCCCAGATCGTCGGTGTGGCCAAAGTAATCCATGCCGATGGCGAGCAGTTCGCCCATGGCCTGGCCGAGAACGTCGCTGCCCAGGTGCTGGCGGTTGCCACCAGCTACAGCCACATCCTGTTTCCCGCCACCGCCGGTGGCAAGAACGTGGCCCCGCGCGTCGCCGCGAAGCTCGACGTGGCGCAGATCAGCGACATCACCAAGGTCGATGCCGCTGACACCTTCGAGCGCCCGATCTATGCCGGCAACGCGATTGCCATCGTGCAAAGCCTGGACGCCACCAAGGTGATCACCGTGCGGACCACGGGCTTTGATCCGGCCGCCGCCACGGGTGGCAGCGCTGCGGTGGAAACCGTGACCGCCGCGCCCGACAGCGGCAAGAGCAAGTTCCTGGGCAGCGAGATCGCCAAGAACGACCGGCCCGAACTGACTGCGGCCAAGATCATCGTTTCCGGTGGCCGGGCCCTCGGCAGCGCCGAAAAGTTCAACGAGGTCATGACGCCGCTGGCCGACAAGCTGGGTGCCGCCATTGGCGCCAGCCGCGCGGCGGTGGATGCCGGCTATGCGGCCAACGACCTGCAGGTGGGCCAGACTGGCAAGATCGTCGCGCCGCAGCTGTACATCGCCGCGGGCATCTCCGGCGCCATCCAGCATCTGGCCGGCATGAAGGACTCCAAGGTGATCGTGGCGATCAACAAGGATCCCGAGGCACCGATCTTCTCCGTGGCCGACTACGGCCTGGAGGCTGACCTGTTCACGGCGGTGCCGGAACTGGCGCTGTCGATCTAAAACGGTACCGTGTATCGACGCCGTACATCCAATCCCATTGATCTCGAAATCTAAACGACTGCTTTGGGGGCGCGGATCGTCGCATCGAACAGCCGGTTCTCGCTTCACGGACCGACTCCAATGGGTCGATTGGGATTGTTGGTGGGAGTGAGCCGAATACCCGATCACAGTCGTTTTGAGACTTTCGAGTGCCTCACCCAGATGATCGCTCCATTTGCACGAGCTCGGCGCTCTCGTTTTGCAACCCGGCACCCAGCCTTACGGCTATGCGGGAATCGCAGGCGGCAGCCGAGTCGCCTGGTACAGCCGTGGCGCCAGGTTAGGCGCTTTGATTCGCCCATCTGGAGGCACCCAGCTGGCAGCAAGCCCAGCGCCATCAAATGGCTCCCTGTCGATCAGCTGTTCATGTCTTCTCTTGGGTAGCAATGGGCGAGCTTCCATCCCTCCATTCGCGGATGTCCGTAAACGTCAAATTGCACTTCACGCACTGGTACTGCCCGTTGCGCTGCATGACACCTTTGTCGCTACGGGCCACAACGGGCTTGTAGGCTGTGGCACCACAACGGTGGCAAGAATTCATGGGGCGCTCGTCATTCATGGGTTCATTGTGCAGCGTTTCTGGAGGACTGAAACCGTGCCTCCAGCAGGAGAACAGGTGCAGGCA